>JAABUX010000801.1_pt1 | contig 50707 bp, 55 predicted proteins | sample 5561851 | NCBI WGS metagenome assembly JAABUX01 (sample SAMN10711883, study PRJNA513361) | rock metagenome | isolation source: Antarctica rocks | place: Antarctica: Victoria Land, Richard Nunatak red sandstone | collected 2016-01-03 | reverse complement strand
TTCCTGCTCGAATTGGTGGCAATACGGACCGCAAGGGAGTGTAGTGTTGCGACAGGCTCCTTTCTTTGGTGCCCGTCAACGCTTCCCACACCCAAAGCTGTCATTTCGCCCTCGTCTGTTTCATCCATCCACCTGACCGGTGCTGTGAGGAAGAGTCTTTCAGCATTGGGGCCTCCCATGATACTGAGACAATCCCGGACCTGAGAGTCCAGTACTGGTAATTTCCCACATTCGAAGTCCAGTTTTCCACCGTATTTCTTGGGTATATTTTCTATGTCCATGAAGGATTCCAGGGTAGGAAGGACTTCGTGATGCGAGAGAATGAAGATCTTCGAGGTAGTGATGGGGTTAAACCACTTCTTGATCTAACCCCATATAGTAGGGAAGAAAGATGGAGCACCAATGATCTGAGGACTTGTCAGTACTGGGCTTGATAGGAAGCAGCTGCATGGAATTTACAAATATTCGATCCAATGTCTCTGGATAATGAGCGGTAGCCAAAGTACTGGCATCCTGCATATGACTTCTCAGATTCCAGAATTGCTTCAGCCCGACTTTCGAGATGTCAACGATGTTGTTCGATTGGTCGACGGGGGTTTCCGGGTTGGGTCTTCCAGGCACTGCACACAGGGGCATGACGAAGCGTGTGAGGTTCTCGTATAAGGCGAAAAGCCGGAGCATTCTCGAAGGTGACGGGCCTTTGGTTTTGGATTTAGAGGCGGCGGAGGAGTATGCGATCATCTTCTTGGAGTCGAGTTTGCCGACCTCGTAGAGATAGACAGGGATGCCACGCCGGTCTCGACGGCCAGTCTATTGGGGATACTTCACTAGTCAGCATCTTGTGCGGCTCGACCGGAACTGGCTGACTCACGACGCTCCTGGCTTCCTGATAGTCGTGAATATCTATCTTCTCATAGAGGGCATCCAGGTCATTCTCCTTACGCCAGATCTCGGTATCTTTAAATTGGATGTAGGCCTCCGGAGGGACGAACTTCCGAGCTCGCAAATATCGGCTTGAGTGATATGAGCGGTGAGCAGTGGAGAGACGGAGACAGCATACATGAGAGTTCCATCGTCGTGACTGGCCTTGGTACTGTCTGTAGCCAGTTTGTAAAAGCCCTCCTTTGCAGCTAGCTTCTTGAAATCCTCCAATGCAGACTCTTCTTGGGGTGTGAGATGGCCGAGATGACCCTTCAGCCGGGTCTCAGCGCTGGCGGCTTCTGCGGGTGGAGGGCCATGGGGGTCATGAGAGGCAGCGTCCATTGTGGTTATCTGAGAAAAGAACGACTCAACAAGGAATCATGGCAATAGGGAGGTGATTCGGAGGAATGGTGATAGGAGTAAGCTGAGCCTATCCTGCTGTGAGGCCAATAATCCATCGCAGTGTTTACTGAAATAGACACGAAGGATTATTCAGCTGGCGGAGCTGAAGGATCGGCTATATTCAAACTCCGAATGCTCCGATACCAAGTGCCAAGCCGGATCTATCTCTAAAGTACTTTACTTACTTAAAGGAATTAAGACGGCAGAGCTAAGTATATCAATCTATTTAATATCTTTAGGATAACCGGCGCCCTATCCCTAGTCGCTATCACTCCTAGGGGTTCCTACCTAAATGTTAGATCTACCTAAACGTCGGATTTTTTAATATTCTATTCTAAAAGTATATACTTCTCGCATTATAGCTAGCTAGTTATAAAAGTACCTTCTAAAAGTATAAATTACCTTCTAACACTAATAGTCCTACTAGTAGAGAACTATTTTTATTACTATATTAGCCTTTTCTATCCTAATTTCCTTAGTATATTTTTCTTAGGCTAGTATATTTTTATCCTTTTTAACTAGTTACTCTACCCTTATTTAAATTAATACTTATATCTAACTAGTAATTATCTAGCCTCCCTTCTTAATAATAGTACCTTTAAGTAACTTTTATTCTTTCTTTATTATAATAGCCTTATAAACCGCCTTAAAATCCTATTTAATTAATAGCTAAGAATAAGTATTTATAATAATACCCTTTAAAATATAATTTATTAAATATTAGAAGGCTACTTATACTACTTAAAACTCTTTTACTATCTTCTAGATATTTAATATATATATATATCGGTAAACTAGGAACTTATATAGAAAATCCGAAGCTAGAAAATCTATTAAAAGCGTATTTTCTAGGTAAAATACTAGAAATAGATAGGAAAATAATAGGGTTTTTTTATTCTAGCCTAAAAGTCATAGATATAGAAAATCTGGATTTAAGGCCTTAAATCCGTGATTTTCCTCTAGTACTAGGAAGAAATAGGAAGCTTACTAGAGTTATAATAGCTATATTATTAATACTAGTATAATATAGGTTTTAAATACAGTCGATTCATGTAATTTATATACGCGTAGAGTACTCCCCCCTAGCTTAGCCCCGTATTCTATACCTATATTACGCTTAATTCTTACTAAGTACTAGTACTATTAATTATTAATAAGACTTAGTTACTTATTATAATTACCTAGTTAGTACTAGCTTTATATAGTTATTATATTATAGCTAATTAGTCTGACTTATCCCTTGTTAATCCTATTACCTAGTATTTCTAAAAGTTACTAAATGCGTATTTAGTAACTTATAGTATTATTCCTAGCCCTAGGGCTAGTATATAGGCGCGCTAGTTACCAAGTCCCCGTGGACCGGGCGAGCCCCGGATTACTGCCCGTCGGAAGCTAAAGTGCCGGCCCGCCGAAACACGCCCCGAGATTATCTAGCCTCGCTCGCGGGTGACACAGAAGCCCGATATTTCACCGAGCCGAGAACCCCACCAAAATCTATATGCGTTTCTCTAATTATTCTACTTAATACCCTGTCATCGCTCCACCACCATTAATAACAGCTTGTAACCCAAGCGGCATTGTAGATATACGCTCATTAATAGAGGGTATTAATACGTGCTCCCATCCGTCATTAATAATGGCGCGTGTCGATATATCGTCCCAATGGGGTATTTTACGGAGATATTACTTTGGTGCTTGCCAGCAGTTCTTAATTAGAGCTAAATCCGGAGAAGAAGGGCAATTAAAGTAGTGCTTTAGACTGTTTTCTTCCTTCTATCTCCGTACGGGGTTCATCTTTTTACCTCCACCATGCCCTGAATCTCCGTCCTCCTCCAGAATAAACGGGTCTATCGTTCCAGCTGATACGGCCTGTATCCATGGCTTTACGACTGGCTCGAGTATCGAATCGATATATACCTGATGTGACATCTTCCCGTTTAAATTACCTAGTACTGAATAGTACACTAAATTAGACTTAAAGTTATATCCGGCTGTAGCCCACGTATGTTAACGTTTTTAGTCCTTTATCTGAGCCTTATCGCCTTGTGGATCCCCTTCCTGTATATAATCTTGACAGTATCGTTCGCCAGGCTTACGTATAATACGTAATTTACCCTGAGGTCCAAAGCCGTAGTGATATTCGTCGCTGAAATGGATAGGATTCCAGTCCTTAGGCTCTAGATACCATAGAAGCCAGTACTCAGCGTATTCTAGACGACGTGTCTTAATCCGTTCGTTGCACCAGCCTTTTCGACACGCGATACACTTATAGTAATCCATCGTACCCATACGTCGCTGTATTGTTCGCCCAGAAACATCAAGGCCGGCCTCGTATCCTAACTGCTCCCATGTGAGAGCTCGCGAGCAGAACCCATCTTCCTGGAGAATAAGCTCCATCTGCCGTATATCTTTGGCCGAAACCTTGGTATTCTTCCCCCGATTATTATCTCTTTTTAGGTTATGAATGCTTCTTCTCGAGCTCGTATCCTGACAGATATCGCGGACTGTAGAAAACGGTAATCGATGAGTATCAGCGATAGCATTGTATGTCATAGAATGTTTAAAACGGTCATGACGTATTCTTGTCCTTTCAGGAGTTAAAATTTCGTGTTGGACGATATGTGGGACTGGCGATGAGGGAGGCATATCGCATGAAAATGGAGAAACGCATACAAATTTTGGTGGGGTTCTCGGCTCGGTGAAATATCGGGCTTCTGTGTCACCCGCGAGCCTCGCTAGTACTCTGTCGATGCTCTGTCACCTTCATGTCTCCGGCTTACACCTCTACCATACCGCCAGAGGCTTAGTAGCCTACCACTTTGAGCCCTTGACTTGAGCTACGAGGCTGAGACAACAAGAATGTTGCCGATATATGACAAACGGTGACCTGTACCAACTTTCACGGCGTCCGATTGGTTAGCTTCACTCTGCAGTCGTGTGGCACATTGCAGGAGGACCATACTCCAGCATGTATCTGCAGATACTGGAGTCGGGACCTCTCGGCAGGCATGTAATGACGTTTAGGGTGGGTGGGGGACTTCTCTCGACGTTATCACTTACCGCCCCTTATTTCGTACCATAGGACAACATTTCCCATCTCTCCGGTGCGAGCTGGAAGACCAATTTCGATCATGATCATGTACACTGAGCCAGTTGGCGAGCAGAATATTCTTGCAGCACCCATGGTTCTACCAATCATCTCGCGCTTGAGCACTGTCAATGCCTCCTATGGTTGGCAGTGGCATTGGTACTATATCGTCTACACTCTGTTGGCCTGGGAAGCGGCGGCTGTCCTCTGGAAATTCTGGTGGAAGGCACCGGTATATCCCTCACGGATATCGCACCGTCAATATATGGGTCGACCTGGTGTCTAGATCAACGTCATCATCGCGGCATACCCAACGCCTTTGGGTAGGTTGTTGACAGCATTATGTATGACCGTCAATTCGGAAACGCTTCTCCAAAAGGCATACGAGTCGGTATGTGCAAGAGATTACCACGTCGCTGGGAGATAACGTCTGATATGCTTAGGCTAATGGGGAGCCTTTCGCCATTCCGATGATGGATCGCTGGATTGTCTTCGTAACGGACCGTTCTCAGCTCAAAAGGGTGGAATATGAACCTGAGTCTGTGCTGTCGTCGGAAGAGGCCCTGCACGAAGTATGGTCCCCACATCTGGTCCAGGCTTCGGAGAGCAATATGGAAACCCTGCTGAAGCACGCCAGCTTGCATTGACGGAGTCAATCTTGGGCCATCATCAAGTACCGCCCGAACACAAAGGGCCCAAGAGTGAGTCTTTCCGCGTCACGGTTGGTGTGCTGAAGAACAAGCTTCGGTCGAATGTTCCCGTGATGAGCAATGCTTTAAGGATGCGTATCAGAGCGTCAGTGGCCCTAGAGGTGGCACCTTCGAACGGTATGTGTGAAACAGTGAGAGCTTGCTCACCATAGTAGTTTGCACTGACCGAGGAGCCTCGATGACTAGACAGAGATGACTGGCAAAAGGTCACGCTCGCCCCAGCGCTCCTACGCATTTTCACTCGGGTGAATCTCTTCGCCTTTGTTGGGGAAGAACAAGGTAAAGCACTGTCGACATCCCTTCTCTGATCTCTGCGATGCACAAGACTGATGTCATTCTCATCGCCACAGCCGATCGCTTCGAGGTCTACGACGATGTTATGAGATTTTTCTGGAGCTGTGCAAAAGCTTTTCCCATCCTGACCCTTTTACCGGGCTTCCTTCTGCCGTTAGCGATCCTCTTTACTTCGCCAGCGACGTTGTCCTATGAAGCTCATGGGTATACAGATTAGTTGGTCCCGTAGCAATGGGTTTCGGTCTTGCTCGAAAGAGGGTTTTCAACCTTCTGTTGTGCATGACCCGCCAATCTCTCGAAGGCGACCTTTCAAAGGAAGGAGAGCCGGTCAGTGAGATGCCCTGACTTCAAGCAGCAAAGCAACTAACAGTCTTATCAGCGAGCACGAAGCCATATCACTCATTGGACAGCCTTGCGCGCAGCCGCGAAGCACAACAATGGCAATATCATCAGAATGTTGTTGGACTGTGGCTTCGTAATGGAAGCTCATGAGATTGTCGAGGCATTCGCAACGGCCTGCGAATCTGGACACGCATCAATGCTACTTGCCCTCCTGGATAGCGGCATTTGCACAATGATTGATGATTCGCAATACTGCACTGCCCTCAAGGAAGCCGCTAAAGAGGGTCATAGTGATGTCATACGTCTGCTTTACAGACAAAATTCATCACGCTACAGTCACGAGATCTTAAAGCTAACGTTCCTTGTCTCGTGCGGCCAAGGACTCACCAATGTCGCACAGGAGATACTTGGCGAGATCAAAAGAAGCCCATCCCAGCACATCGCTCTCACCCTTGCTCTGAACATCGCATGCTCAAACAGCCACGAGAAAACGGTGGCATTCCTCATACAGAAAGGTGCAAACGTCAATGCCGTCGAGGCTGTAACCCCACATCTCTTATTTCAGGAAGCCTTTGCGGATATCATATTCGACTTGACTGCCTTGATTCGAGCAGAGGGTATCGGAAAACATCCTCTACAGTGGGCATTGAGTGGCTTTGGTGGGCAGCTATATTATCCCTGGATGCCAGGGATAATATCAGGGATAGGTGGTCGACGAACGAGCGTTGCAGAGCGAGAGGCAGTCATCTATTTGTTGCTTGGAAAAAATGCTAAGGTCAACACGTCCACTGAGCTTCAAGATTATGTAATACACACGGCGATACAGTACGCGCCCCCGAACGTCGTGCGATCCATGGTCGCAGAAGGGGCTAAACTTCACTCACATGCTGAACGATGGATGTTCTCACACTTACTGGACGAGAGAAAGATGTCGATAGTCGAAATGGCTGCCGTGCGAGAGGTAGAAGGAGCAGAAATCATCGAGATACTAGTTGAGGCAGGTGCAATGGCCGTCATGAGCACGTCTGACATTAAGTCCGCCTTGCCGAGCTCTAGAGTTCTTCGGCGGAACGGATCCGAGATCTTGTCAGAGTGAGGATGCTGGGAAATTTTTCTGCTCTACATCGATCAAAGGGATTTTGGAGAGGGGCCCCGGGGCCGTGGTCAGAACTCTGCTATCCTATCCCTCCCACGTAAAGGCTGAAGACGTAGGGTATGGTCTACTTCTGCAGATGGCCGCTAGGGCTGGAGATCGCGGTTGCATGGAAGTCTTGCTTCGACACCACATTGACGTCAATGCATCAGGATATTACTACGGGACTGCACTGCAGGCTGCTTCGCGTGTCGGCAACATCGACATGGTACAAATGCTGCTTGATACGCATGCTGACGTCAATCTCCTCCAAGGCAAATATGGCACAGCTTTTCGAGCTGCTGTCAAAGGAGAACATCTCCTTGTGGCAGAATCACTATTACGACATGGGGCTGACGTCAAATTGCGCTCGAAAGAGAAAGGTTACGGACCTACTGGAGATTCTCAGCCGATTTTACATCTTGCGATACATCAAGGAAACAATGCTATGGCTGGAATTCTCCTCGCCAACGGTGCTGACGTGAACGCTCCAGATGATGCAAGTCGGGGCAACGAATATTTTCACGATAAAGAGGCAAGTCCACGTCACGTGGCGTGTGATAAGGGCTATCAGTCACTTGCGGCGATGCTGCTGGCTCATGGTGCATATATTGAGAAGCGAGTCGGCACATTCCACAGTCCGCTCCAGCTTGCGGCATCAGTGGGCCATTTTTCAGTGGTTCAACTACTTATCAAAGCTGGAGCTAACCTTAACAGCTTTGCTGACAAGAGTCAAGGTACCGCACTTTCCATAGCTTCAAGCAATGGACTTCGGAAAGTCGCTACAGCATTGATCAAGGCGGGCGCCTCTATAGGGGGTTCTCCAGATATGCCAAATGCTTTGGCAGCAGCCTGTCGGCATGATCACCGTACGATCGTCGATAATTTGCTTGAGGAGTTATTTGGAACTGAACATGAAGAGTCCATCTGCTGCGAGGCTCTCGCTGCAGCTTGCGCGGACCATGACGACAACATAGCTCAGATATTACTCGAACGGGTCAAACCTTGGTCTTCAGCATCCCTTCAGCAAGTCTGTGCTGCTGGCTTGGAGGATAGTCTGACAATGATGCTGGAGAAAGGCGTTAACGTGCATGACGTAGATGATAATGGCGGCCATGCAATACATACCGCAGCAAGTCATCTATAATCACGCATCGTACGCTTACTTATTGAATACGGAGCAGATGTCAGTGTGCAAATAGCTAATATGGCAGTCCATTGATAGCAACGTTAGAAGGATGTTTGGCGCCTCTAATTCAAGACACACCCTGGTATAGGTGGCTTAAGCTCATAGAGACGCTTCCCCGTGGCGAGATCGTTAGCATCTGTCGCCAACGTAACGATACTCACAAAATCACTGATGTCGTCTAATGTCGGTCGATCGTCCAAAGTTTGCTAGGACAACGAGTAGACGTGACTGAAGAGATGAGGGTTTTTGGAGCAGCCATACACCTAACGTCCTTCATTGGTGATGACGAGGTTGTGCGTCTCCTTATCGTCAAAGGTTTAAATGTCAACTCTGTTGGCGGTTATTTTGAGACTCCTCTCCTTGCAGCTGTCGCTGGGCACAACATCACAACCATCAAGCTTCTTCTGAATTCTGGAGCAGAAATCCTCAGAACATGCCACTGCTCTACACCTTGCGTGTTCGCACCACTTTAAGCCAATAGTACGGACTTTAACTGATCATGGAGCAAATGTGAACGCGCAGATCGACCAGCACGGAACGCCGCTTTCTGTGGCCTTATTGCCCGACATCAGGAATGAAGCTTGCTCGAATCATAAGTCCCTCACAAGAGTGTTACTGGCCTGCGGGAGAAGGATCGAGATCCAAGAAAGCGATTTTACAGCTTTAGTAACCCAGACAAATAAACATCGATGGACCGAGGACTATTTCGAACTGTTGCTAGAATACGATCCGAGCATGAAGCCGCCTAGTGGAAACATTGCTAACGCGATTGTGGCCGGTCCGAAAGGCTCAGCTGGCGCTGCCATTAAAGTCCTGAAGCTGCTAGTGGAGGATCACGGGTCTATCCTTGCCACTGAGGACATGCTTAGGACTGTTCGTGACCCAGAGGTGCTAGAGTTTCTGTTACAAGAAAGGTTCACTTGTCAGATTACAACAGAAATTTTGGAGGCTGCTGCAGCAAAAGAATTCACGATAGATTACGCATTCGATATACTAGTCACCGAATCCAGGATCTTGACCGCACTCAGGGCTGGCTTACCTAAGGGCACATGGCAAACGGCGAATTTGAGTGGGGCAACGAAAAAACTGGTCCAGAGTCTGCTGGAACGTAACAGCAATCTGGCCATTACTGATGGAGTGCTCAGGAGCGCTTACTACTATGAGAACATGCAGTCTCTTCTGAGATATGGATCTGAAAAGTCGGTTCCCCAGGACGTACTAGACGCCGCGTCATCCGACGGTTCCATGAAGCAAAATATGATACCACTTCTACTCGGTCATGACCCCAGCCTCAGGATCTGCCCGAGCCTAAATACCAAAGCTATGTTGGGCGGCTATGGCATGGTTCTGCCGCTGGAGGCCTTGTTGAATCACGATCCGGACCTTGTCATCACTGAAGAGGCTATCTTATCAGCAGTTACGGCAAACCAGCGCGACGAAAGCAAGCGGCATGTAGCGGAAGTGCTCCTCGCACATGGTCGAAAAATCGACTTTAATGAGAATATCCGCTCTGCTATCGATGGGTGCATGGGTTATCATAATCAGAAGCAGCTGAGGTCGTTGTGGTACAGCTTAGAAAAGCATGCCCTTTGAATAGATGAGATCACCATTCAGCGCCCGGTATGAGACATATACGGCATCCATTTGGAATTGGAGAAAGTCCGGATGTGAAGATTGATGTTTACCTCATTGGCAATTTGGGATATCCTGTTGCTCTTTTCCGATAGTTGAAGAGATTGAAAACCTAGGGGCTTAAGAACACCTATGAGCTTCTTCACTAAGCCAAATTTTCGCATAGAGGTATATATTCTGGAGCGGTGTAAGTTTCGATCGGGGAGGAAGTTGCATGTTCTTTGAAGCTATCGAAATGAGTAGTCTAAGTATTCCGTGATACTGCTCCATTTTGCATGTTGGGTTGGAATCTCGAAACCCGAAGGAGGCTTTGGATTTCAGGTAGCAGGAGCAATATGGCTGAGCCTGAAGATATTGGAGGCATAATCAGGTAGCAGCCTCGATAAAATATTATTAATTTCCAGCTATAAAGCTGCTAGTTTAGGCTCCTTTATACTGCGCCCCTTTGCTCCCTTCAATGCTCCCTTCGGTGCTCCCTCGGTGCTCCCTCGGTGCTCCCTCGGTGCTCCCCCGTTGCTCCCCATTTGCTCCCTCCTGCTCCCTCGCTGCGCCCCCTTACTCCCTCAATGCTCCCTCTAAAGCGGCCGTGCTCCCTTTCACGTCCCGGAATGGCAATTTCAGATCCTAAGTTCGGGGTGTATATAATATATATGTTCAATCATACTCACTATTAAAATGCACGCCCGACTCTAGCCCACATACGACCCGACACTTACCAAAGAAAATAAGTCCAATTTTTAAGACCTCTAACGTACTCTTTTCAATCTGTACTGCATCCCTTTTTTTTCTTCCTCTCTTATATATCGAACCCCTCCCGTTCAAGAACCTCCACAATCTTCTCCACCTCCCCAGCAATCTCCCCCGGAAACGTCCTCACCATGCTTTCATCCTTTAGCGCACCATTACACTTGATCACGAAATCTATCTAATCGTCCTCACTACTCCTGACTACATCATGATACAGATTCTTCTCCGCCAGAAACCCCGTCTCCAATCCATCCACCGCCGTTCTCTCCCGCCTCACCGGTATAAGATCTATAGATCTAACATCCAGCTGACAAGGAACAAAAAGCGCCTGTTCATCTCCTAACCTACCTCTTGAAGAATCGGCTGACGTACGGCCCTCATGAGAGAATGTTCACAAAAGTGTTGCAAAGCGGCTTGCCTTCCGTACCATATCCCACCGTTGCCAGCACTTTTGGCAAATAGCCCTGCTCAAAACCAACGAGTTCCGCTAGATCGGCTTGCAACCCTTTTGCACTTTTCCCCACTGGCAGACTCAACCCTGATGGAATGACTTCAGGTAGGACGTTCGGAGTGGGCGCGCACAGTTGGTCGATGTTTTTGAAAGAAGCGGAGCGGCCGGCTTGGTAGAGGCCGAGTGTTGGGGAAGCGGTTGAGGTGTGGCGAGCTAGTGTGCGAGTGTAGGCGAGGAGGATGAGAGGGAGGGTGGTGGAGTTGGAGCGGCATAAGGATTCTAGGGTGCCGAGGTTTGGATGGCGGAGTTGAGGGTGAGAGTGGTTGGGGTTGAGGTGGTGAGTGTGGAGGTGATTGATGGCTGCAAGAGGGTTCGTTGGCAATCGTTCAGGCTTTTGTGCCAGTAGGTCTCTTCTGGTTGTTTGTGGAGACAACGCATGGTGTGATGGATGAATGAAACATATCGTGGTGGGGATGGTAGGACCATGTTTCGATATAGTGCGGCGAGGTCGATAACGATAGTCTGGATTGTCCATGGGTCGTACGCAATGTGTGTGTAGTCGGAATACAAGATAGTCTTGAGTGTCCAAGCGTATAAGGCACAGCTTCAAAGGCGGATGAAAGAAATTGAATGACTGTTATGTTTCTCGCTTTATATGGACCATGACTGTGTCATGGGACTTACTTAGGTCCTCTATGCATGCGAAGGAGTCGTCGTTAAGTGCCCTTGGCCTGAGTACCACTTGGACGGCCTTTTCAGGCGAGAGAGCAACAAATATCGTGCGAATCATCGAATGACGCCTTCTCCAAGCGGACCTCAGATCATCCAAATTGAGTCGTTTCGAACACTGATATGTCCATGTTGCCTCACACATCTTTCGATCTGACTTCAGCCAACTTGCAAGGTGGTACAACTGACCAGCTCGACACGGTAATACATCCTCGACATCCTCGGTAGCCACATTGGCCAGGACCAGAGCCTTCGATCTTGACTCAGTACTGACCAGTGAACCATGGTCCTCCATCTGGATGTGTTACCCTGGATTCCTTCCACGAAGCCGTCGACAGATACCTCCTAAGCTGCGTCCTTGCACAACGTCTGCAAAACTTACACCATGCCCATGCTTCCGGCACCTCGAAGCGGCCTGGATTGCGGAGATGGAGTCGAGACCCAGGGAGAATACACTAGCATCTACTGAAATCTCCTCTAGGGGAACTCTAGATATTCCTGATAGTGCTGTTCGGATGGATTCCAGTTCTGGTCCTGGTTCAATGTCGTCTTGTTGAGACGGGAGACTCTTAAGCCTTCAAATAGTAAGTGGCAGGCTTTGAAGCAAGACCGGGAAGGCCATCACACTCCGCCGAGGTTGCTCGAGAATATCTCGAAAGGCCAGCTCAAAGTCTGTGAGCCGGACCTGGAGCTGCTCTCTTGTTCTCAGCCCATTGCACGACGCCACCCTCAAGAGGATGCCTTTTTCCCCGTGCTCAAATTCAAGATTCGTCGAGTACTCCGTGAAAGTGACAACTTCACCAAGGTCGAGAGGTTCCCGTAGTCCGTCTATGAATGCTGTTTTGCCGACGGTATTCTGATAGACAAACAGGGCGTCGAAAAGCTGTGCGTTGGCATCCCGAACCTTCCACCGCCGTGCTTGTTGAATATTACCTAACGGCGCATGCTGGTGTGGTTGCGAGTCTCCCCAAGACTGCTGAATTTCCACGGCCGCAACCTTGTTGGTGACATAAGTCTTGTCGAAGATGATCCGCGATGGTACCGTGTTGAACAGCGGTCCAATGACTTCGTCTGCGCCAGGCATCGCGAGCGATCGACCTCCAACCACATGATCAAAGACAACGTCTCGACGTTCCAGCATACACGCGAGAGTTTTTCCAAAGGCCAGAATTGCAACCGTCTGCATCGTCACCCCGAAATCTCTGCAACCTTGAAGAATACTTTCGATGGTCATATTGAGGGGAATTTCAACCTCTATCCTATCAATTTATGTACCTGTCAGCGGTGGAGGGATGATGTTGTTGTCATATCCGTCAAGCTTCTGTAATCAGAAATCATCGGCGTTCTCCGTAGTCTTCGAGATAGCTCTTGCTGCAACACTGAAAGGTGCTCTTGGCGGTAATTGTATGTCTTGATACAATTTTGCTAGATCCTGGAAGATGAGGTCGATTGACTCGCCGTCGTAGAGACTGTGATGCATCGAGATCACGAGCACAAATTCCGTTGCAGTCTTCAAAACAGTTGTCTTCCAAGGCGGTTGCTCAAAGTCCGCTTCTGCATGGAATACGTGGTAATTCGCAATATCCGTCAGCGACTCAGACAGTGGAGCTCTGATATTGTACTCTACCCAGGCATCGCGACTCTCCTGGTGTACCGCTGCCACCCAAGAATTGATCACCTTGGAAAAGTGGAACGTGGTCCGGAGTGTCTCGGTCTTCCTCACGAGACACTTCCATGCCTGTTTCAACATAAAGAGATCGATATGCCGGGCCAACCGGACAGCATGGTGGTGAACATAAAGCGTTCCGTTGGATCCCAGGGTTCGGGTAAGCATGGAGGACTGTAACGATGTACACGCGTGAATCTCTATTACAATATCTGTAGTACTCAAGTTCGGGATCTGAGGAATGATGTCCTCTTCATTGTTTTCTTGTGTCTGCTCTGCGAAGTCTTCAATACTTTTGATGTGAGGTCGATGAGCCTCGAGTTTTTGAGCCACTGCACCTATACAAGAACGGCGCATCACATCCGCTGAAGAGCACTCGATTTTCGAGTGCCTCAGGCCTTGTGCGGACAAGAAGGTCGGAGCAGAGCTAATCAAGAATACAATGAATGAGTCTCTGGAAAATTCAGAGAGTCTTTGGATTGTAGAGACAGCTCCGGACAGCTATCAGGTTCAGGCTAATAGGCCGGCATGAACCGGTCTAAAGTGATGAGGTAATCAAGGTCAACGATCAAATAGATAACTGAGCGATGATGGGGAGCCTTGAAATTAGGATACAATTAGTTAGAGTAACCATAGGCCATTACCCTACTTGAGACAAGAGCAGGATGCTAGGAGGTCATCGTTAGACAGTGGGGTCAGCAAGGCCTGCGAGATTATGTACTATACTATTCCATGCCACAGATAACTTGACGACTTGATGGCGCTCAGCTGATGTTTAGGATCGTGTAGCGAAAGCGTACCGGTAGCTTGATGTTTTAATTACAAGCGTGCAAACTGAAACCTAGAGGATAAGAAGTCTAGCCGTTCACCAAGGCTAAATACCCCAGCTTTGCGGGTGACATGGTACACAGGACAAGAGCGCCCGGTTACCGAGACACCAATGTTCGCACCCTGGCGACGCTGTAGTGTGCCTCTCTCATTAGCCAATGTCAGAGTGTTCCCTTTTGCTGCTGCGTAAACGCGAAGAGATTGGCTGTGATACTGCCCTTGACCCGAGGTAAGTACTATCCCCATCCAGGCGACGTCTCTGCCGTGCGACGTCCTTGCGTTTACGACGCTGTCTTGCTCTTACTGCGGAGAAATCTGGGGAGCTTGGGGTCACGTAAGGATTTTGCGATTGCGAATATGACTTCTTCTGTTCCCCATCCGATATTTTGTCTGTAACCTTGTGGCGTCTTTGTTGTGTTGAGCCTCTGCACAGCTCCTTGATCGTTGACCGTCGTGTTCTTGATTCGTTGGATCTGGGGGTCGCGTAGCCATTGTATGACGTCTGGGCAACGGAACAGGCTGGGGGCAATGACGGCGGCGTTCTCTCTACCACCTCTGTGTGCTGGCGTCGGTGTTTGTTCTTGCTTTGGCGACGCTCGGTGGAGCGTGCGTCCTTTGTGTTATTGATGCCCGCATCCGAATTTGGGCTGCTCGCGATGGCCCCCGATGGTGGTCGGCCTGTCCCGTTCCCTCGCTGTGTGGTACTTCCAGTGACTCTGGCGCTGCGACGCTCTACGAGCGCCGACGACTTCCGTGCTCTTGTCATTGGTCTGAAGGTATTTAGAACCTCAGGAGGGAATTCTCCGCCTTCTAGAGACTCAAGAGGGGTCTCTCGGCTTTCTAGATGTGTACGTTTCCATCGCTCCCAAAACTCTTCCTGAAGCTTATCGTATTCAGCCTCATAATACTTCTTCTTGTTCCACCAATATCCAGGGTCCGTCGCAGAGTCCCCATGGTCTTCAGCTTCCAACAAGGCCTTGCCAGCAGGGAAAGTGGCCAGGTCTCGGGCTCTCAAGTCTGCGGAGCGTTTGGCGCGTTCGAGTTTCGTCCTCTCCAGCTCGACCTTAAGTTGAGCACTGTAGAATTTCTTTTTGCTCCGCCAGTAGTCCGGATCCGTGATAGAATCTCCGTGATCCTCAACCTCAGGTGGAGGTTTCTGAAAATTCTCTAGGCTCCACCAGTAGTCACCATCTTTGGTCAAATTCCCGTGATCTTCAGTCTCTAATAAAGCCTTGCCATCAGGGAAATCAGCTAGCATTCGAGCTACATTTCCTGCTTCACACTTGGCGCGATCGAGTTCGGTATACCAAGGCACACCTGGGTAGGCCAATCCTGGTGTCACTGACCTACTGGCCCGATGATAATCCTCCTCCATGAATTTCTCATGCTCCAATCTGTAATATTCTGCTCTGGCGAACCAAAATGAATAGTCGGAGGCATGTTCCCCAGGGTCTTCAGCGTCCAATATGATTCTGCCGCCATGGTAGTTGGCTAGGGGTCGGGCATATCGTTCAGCGCATTTTTTGGCCTTTTCGAGGGCGTGCTCCCTCTTGTGCCGCCAGCCGCTTTCCGATACTGTGTCACTGTCCCTCCTGTCCATCCAGTCCCACCAACGCTCCTGCATAGCTTCTCCTCTGTCCAGGGGGTAGGGATTCCATTCCAAGCGACGATTCACTTGTTTCAGATCCGCAAAGTGAGAATGACAAGTCTCGTTTACGAAGGAAGACCCGGCCATAAGGGATGGTGTGATGAGAAGAGGGAGAGAAGATGACGCTGTAAAGACGGGAGGTTGGGCAAAAATCTGGAAGCGAGTTAAGTTGACTAAGCAAGTGTTAGCGCCCCACGTGATGCGGGGTATCAGAAGTTGCGACTCACACCCCAGACCAATAAAACCCCTCTACTGATGGGCGGCTGGACGTGCATTTGCTCGGGATCGCTGAGAGCCTACCAATGCATTACTGCCTTATCACCTACCCTCCATAAAATTTACCATATAGATATGATGGAACCCCCTTCCTCTCATTCTTCTTTCCACCTGAAATCAGAGCAATCTTACTGTCATTCCTTATTTCGTCCTTGAAATCCTGCCCCACGATGGCTGAACTCGACTATTCAAACACCATCCTCATCGTAAAGCCGGTGGGACCGGACACTGCAGCATCGCTCCGGTCTGAGCACAACATCAACCGCCTTAAGTCATTTCATTTCGAGGACGGTGTCAGCAGTGTTTTAGGGTACGACGACCCAAGGAGTCGTGAATGTACCCCCTACGTCTCACGCCCTCCGGAGCTCGAGCTCCATCTACAATTTGATCCAGAACCAAAAGATGCCACACAAGGCTTCGTCTTCGGGACCGATAAGAAAAAGTGCGACGTCCAGCTGTTGGAGAACCCAGACCCAGACAAAGACAACAGATACGGCATAAGTAGACAGCATTTTCGCATCGACTTCAACTGGAAGTCCGGATTCCTGAGGTTGAATAACATGTCACCAACGAATGGTACTGGGATGAGTGCTCCCTCGGTTAAAAATGGGTTTCAGTCACTCAAGTACAATAACATGCACATGCTACACCCGGCCGAGCAAACCAAGGTCCGGGTTGGCACACTTGAGTTCGAAATCTCTTTCCCTACTCGTGGCAAGTACCAGCGCCATTACGATAGGAACTGGGAGATATACCGAAGGAGACACGGGGACGATGTTCCAAAGATCGATTCGCTGGCTATTCAGCCTACGTTGGAGATCACGCGATTCGTGCAACGCCGAGAAGGCCGCCGGAACACCTACCTCTTACATGATGAGATCGGCACAGGCCAATTCGGAATGGTTTGCAAGGCCAGTGACCCTCGTACCGGCGAGCTGTTTGCTGCCAAGCAATTTGTGACGAGAAAGCCTGGATGGGATGCCAAAGCTTATATGGAAATCGCAATATCCCAGGATGTCACACACGTAGGTATTATCACTCATCAAGACGCTTAGGGATTCACTGATGCATTCACAGGAGCATATTGTGAGCTTTGTGGACTCTATCGATGATGGTGGTGGACCTGTCCTGGTGATGGAATACATGCCCATGGGCAATCTAACGGAACTGCAAAGGATCTCATCGGAGGAAGTGAGAACTGTCCTTCGCCAGGCACTACAGGCCCTTGCATATCTGCACGACGAGAAGAATATCACCCATCGTGACATCAAACCAGAGAACATTCTCGTACAGTCCAGAACTCCCGAGTTGTTTATCAAATTATGCGATTTCGGTGTATCGACGGAATCGAGCTTTCTGAAGACCCTCTGTGGGACAGGACTGTATGCTGCCGCGGAGATATTCACTGGATCTTACACTAAATCTGTGGACATCTGGGCGATGGGCGTCCTCGGCTACCAGTTTATCCAAGGTCTCCCCCCACCTCCGGAAAATTTGGAATTCGAGAAATGGCCCAAAGAGTGGTCCAAGAAGTGGTCCAAAAAGATTCGTCATGCAATAGATCATCCAAGTCGTCCGAGTGATGATCCGGCGGTTTCATTGCTGAAGAGCATGCTCAAGCCGAACCCTGTGGACCGCCCTTCAGCGAAGTTCTGTTTATCACACCCGTGGATCCAGAGCGCACTGCCATTCTCGCAACCAGGTCTGGAGCAGAGCAATGTAGGGCCAAGATCTCTGGAAACAATATCAGAACAGGCAACAGAGATATGGAACCCTCCGACGCAGTTGGAGGGAGAAATGCCAGATCCGACCGTGCCAGGGGTGCTACGGAAACGCTTGCGATCTTCTGAGTCCATCACTTCGAGGACGCAACCATCAAAACGAGGCGTGAAGAAACTCCAGGTAGATAAGAGTTTGGAAAGTAACGTCAGAGGGTTGTTGGCTGAAGAGACGGAGGAGCACGACCGCGGGCACAGGTTGATCACAAGTTCGGGACGTGCTACGCCGCACGCCGGGTATGAACGGAACACCACTCTTAAATCTGCTGGAAAGGGCCTTCCGAGAGTGCAAATCACGACAGGACAAACTGGCCAGAAAGCGGTCTTAAAACGAGCAAGATCCTCTTTCAAGCAAGCCCTCCCAGCCAATGAGGATGTACCCAAGGTACGAGGTGCTTGACGTCTGTCGGACTTGCAGCATGTGCTGACTGGTCATCGCCAAGGTGACAGAATTTGACGCCCGACATGTTCAGATGGAAGTCAATGGTCAACTGGTGCTGATGCGAGAAGAAGACGGCTTTCTCAATGCAACCCAGATTATCACGCTTGCCAAAAAGAATGATAGCGAGCGCAAGTACATTCTTGGACGGATAAATCAGAATACTAAGGTGGAAGTGCTTCCGGCTACAAAAGACATCCCTTATCCACAATCTTGGATCAACTTCCGATATGGACGAATCCTCTGCGAGTATCTCGGACTGGAGCAGAAGTTACAGCCGCTGCTAGATTACGGACGTGGGGTACATGATGACTACGACAAGACCGCGGAAGAGGTCGACTACCTTATAAAGGTATTACCCCACACTGTATTGATATATAAAATGACTGACCTTTACCTCACATAGAACGTTTCTCACTTGAAGCCGGCTTCGGAAGGAAGCAACGACAACATACCCGAGGCCGTTGCCGAAGTGACGGATTTTGGTTTCGAACACGTCCAGATGAGAGTTGAAGACCAGATCGTGCTCCTGCGAAAAACAGACTGCTTTCTGAACGCAACTCAGATTATAACGCTTGCTGGGAAGGACAAGAATGAGCGTAGAATCCTTCTTGACAAAGTGAAGGAGCATACTAAAGTTGACGTGAAAAAGGCACGGGAGGGCTCCTGGGCGAATCTCCAACACGTTCGAATCTTATGTAAGCATCTTGGGTTGGAACGGCAGCTACAGCCGCTATTAGAGTATGCACAGAGACTACAGGGTGATGATGATGAAACGGCTATACCAATAGACCAAGATTATCTATCAGAGGCTGGACGCGTCTGTTTCAATGGGCAAGTTCCCCGGGAGACACCTACCTCTGAAGGAATAGACGTGGAAGTGCAGCCCAGCGATATCGCCGGCCGAATAGGCGCGTCATTTAGACCAGATTCCGCCTTACCACAAGAGTGGAGAGAAGGTCAGCAGACCGAGCCAATGCCCCCACCCGACAATTCCGATCCAGAAGACGACCAAATTCAAGGGAAAAACCCAGGTGGAGAATACCCGATCTCGGACACGTCAGTCTCGGAGTCTAGCATCAGCTTAAGTGAAGCCTCTAAAGAACGGGAAAGCGAGCACTCATCCGTCCGGCTTGGAGCGACAACGGCTCCATTACACCAGCATATGCAGTATTCCCTCAGGGAAACAAATCCTCCGTCACCACCCGCCATGATCTCATACTATAGAAGTCGGGACTATCAGCCTCAATATTCGCGGTTGTCATTGCTCAAACCGGACTTGAAGCCGCCTAGTGGGATAGCGTCGCCGTACAAGAGTTTTACTAATATCTGTTGATTTGAGTTTGACCTGTTTCTTGTACTGACCCGAATTCTATACAAAGGAAACGATGAAGCAACTGTGGCAACGCGGACGATTGAGTCTTCATACTCGGAAACACTGCTGACACCGTCCTCGAAATGGAAAGATTTCGAATACAAGTGTGCCAATATGGATCTTGGTTTGCTCCGCCGGGTGTTGCATGTGCATGTTGTTATACTCGAGCAATTGATAACCATTAATGATCGAAGGGGTCGTCATCCCGGTACCGTTCGTTGACGACATTCTGTTCTATCTCAAGAATTCAGAGTTCCAGTTGAAGTCGATGCGAAAATGCTGTCTACTTATGCCGTATTTGTTGTCTGGGTCTGGGTTTTCCAGCAGCTGGACGTCGCACTTTTTCTCGTTGGTTCCGAAAACGAAGCCTTGCGTGGCACTTGCCGTTAGCTAAACCAAATTGTTTGTTATATTACTAATATTCCTTCTGGATACCTCGCTGGTGAGTGTATGCTCTTTAATTAGATGCTTTGCATGCGTGATATAGAGCACTGGCCGGCCTTTCAAGTGTTGTTGCTCCTCTCGTGCCTTGTTCCTATTACTAAAAGCTTGATTCCTTTGTCACAACCATTAAGGGTCTTACATTATTGCAAATGTTTACAACTTACTATAGCCTTGTTTCTTGTCATGTCTCCGTCATGCTTAGAGTTCGACTCGCCCATGCTAAATAAGCAATATGATGGTAATTTCAAGTCTAGTAATGAAGTCAGCGACAAATCGACGACGAATCGACGACGAATCAACGACAAATCAACGAAGGAATCAACGAAACTCCACCGTGCGTGATTCCTGTTGAAAATCATTATAGTTGAACCGCTCTTATCTTCCAAGGACATCTCGCCAATGTAATCCATCGCCATACCTAAATCCGGCCGGCATGACTTTGCTGACCATAATATGAGGGGCCCCTCCTCTAGAACGCTGGAACGTGGAACGTAAGTTCGTTTTGGGGGTAAGAGTTGATGAAAGATATGATGCAATGAGTCATCTGCACGTGATTTGGGTGCGGTGCAATAGTAATTGATAACTAATTGATGGATGTAGCCATGCTGTACAGGAATAACCTGACGAGAAATTTCTACTAGTTTGCCAAGACCCCCTGACAAGTCCTGATTAGTAACTACCGAGGTTGACCCGGCCTGAATTCCAACAGGATCGCCGTTTCGAGGTACTCATCAAGAGGAAAGGAGACGATGAGAAAAAAAATGGACAATAGATCGGCTATAGAGGTATTTAAATCGGAGCTGGGATACCTCAAGCCTCGGTAAGCCAAGCCGGCAAACTTCCTTCTTTTTGGGGGGTACTTTTTACTTAGAACATCTAAAATAAGGTAGTGCCGTTAAGCCGAGGGTCAGTCAGAAAAGATGTCTTCTCCCAAACTTCTTACAGATTACTTTTAATCGAGAAGTCAGTTATTCTAAATACAATTGTCTTTCTTCATTATCTAATACTAGCCAACTCACTCCGAAATACAACAATAACCTACTAACACTAACCAGAGAGTCTCTCAGCCAGCTAAGACAACTCTCAAACTCATATATAATTAAACGCTCAAGGCCTTTTTACCTATTGAATTTCTTGGGGATTAGCGCCATCGACTCCGCCGCCCTTGCTTGCTCTTTTCTACTCAGTTGATCGAACGTCTTGCCGAAGTGATTTATCATACACCAGGCTTCTTTGAACTTGCGTATGCCCTCCTTCTCCGTCCTTTCAGGCGCCTTACTTTTGCCCTTGTACTTTCGCTCCTCGATCACTTCCTCCTCATCCTCTTCTTCGCTGTCTTCGTCTTCGTCTTCGTCTTCGTCTTCGTCTTCGTCTTCGTCTTCGTCTTCGTCATCGTCTTTATCGTCGTCTTCGTCTTCTTCTTCCATTTGATAAGTATGTCGATCGGCATATGTACGCCATCGCCGCGGCGTTTGCGTTTAAGGTCTTTAAGGGTGCGAGACTCTGGGAGCGCAATACCTTGAATGGAGATAAGATCACGACGGGTATATTGCCAAATCTTCTTGTTCTGGACGTATTCACATTTCTCCCCGAGCCGGGTGCCAGGTATACTGATATCTTTCACGTCCGACAGATTAAAACCAGTAACATCTTCCCTCCTAAACATCGCTACATTCGGTGGTCCGTACTTTACGATGCCAATTTTACCACTGCCGATTCCGTTTATCACTACGATGAGCTCGCGGTGTTGGTCTGGGTCCTCTAAATCGGATATGGGTTGATGGTGGAAGGGCTTAAGCAAGTCTATTTCGTCTTCCGTGATTGGATCGGAAGGGGTTTTGATGCCCACGGAATAGGGTAGAGTTACTGGCCTTTTCTGATCTGACTACTATTGGGTTGGAAGCGCTATCGCCATTCGGAGAAACTATCTCGGCCGTGTCAGATGCTTGTGAGTACTCGGACGTGTCAGTTTCTTGTGGATCGAGATGGGTCTTGTCCGCGTTGGTGCCGTCTGCGTCTTCCATTAGAAGGTCTTCCTCCTTTCTGATGAGTTCGGCTATATCTTCCTCTATCTCATCCAGTTGAGCGAGCTCCGAGTCGAGCAATTCTCGGAGGGCCGCTTGTTTGCTAAGCAGTTCTGCTTCTTCGAGACGTTTCCCATTAAATTTTCAGTAGATGCAAGTAAGCTGGTTTCGTCCTTCAGCTACTTTATTCTGAGCTCGACATGCTTCTTCGAAGTCTTTTTCTCTGCAGTTTTCTTTTGGATCTCCTTTATTGACTTGTTGGTAGTGAATTCCACTTTTTTATTCTTTTCCACTCTGTTACTTTGCTTCGCCTTCTTTGTCATTTCCGGTATTACAAAGACACCTAGTGTTTCTACGACTTCAGACTCTACAGGCCTCATTCGTACTGGTAAAGTAGCTGGCGTCTCTACGACTCCAGCCCCTATGGGGCTAGTTGGGACTGGGGTAGCATCTGATATTAGTGCCCCAACCCACCAGACATTTCTGGGACTGGCAGAGCATCTGGCTTTGCTATTTCAGTCCCCCAAGGCAAAGACAGTACCGGCGGAGGATTTGGAATTTCTGCTTCTAGCTCAGGCTCTCTTATACAGGCTACGAACGGTTCTTGGTCCTTTTCGAAGAGTGGCTGGATGATTGCTCCAACTTCGGTCCCAAAGGTTGTTCATACCGTTCATAGTGTTCACACGGAGGGCGTCACCAGTACCATGGATCAGGAGAACTCGGTCTCTACTAATACCCATCCAGGTCAGACAGAACTCAACTCAAAAAGCGTTGCCTCGGAGCCAACTCAAACGAGTAATGATCTCACCCCGTCGGTCAAGATGTCTCCCTCGCCAGGTACCGGGGCTGGTGTCCCGTCTGCTTGAGAACCTGTGATGCTTAGCTTTAGCACCCCCCTTTGCCTGAGTTGGAAACATATATCAGCCACCGGTCCTCCTCATAATAGCAATCTAGCAGTCAAGCATTCACACAATATCGCCCAGCAAGAAAACCTCACTATAGTAAAATCGGTGCTCACTACTTGACTTCTCCGAGCCCACCGAAATCGTCCTCCTCTTAAATGCTCTTGGCCCGGGTGAACGCCTTACGTGGAAAGAACGAAAGAAGCATCTACTATTATTCACACTTATATTCAATGACGATAGCGACATCGTTGATCTTTATAGAGGTCGAGTCAACATCTGCAAGCATATGGACGAATTCAAGGAGATGTACAACGAAAATGCGATTTATTAAATCCACAACTTCGATATTCTTCTTATACTCACCAGGAAGAATAATGTGGTAGCCGTTCCTCTAGCTTTAATGAATAGGAAATTTGGATCTCCAAAGACACCGACTGATGGCCTTAGGATTAATATCCGCTTCATGAGAAATGGTTGGGACACCGTCATCCCGATATAGCAGCCGCTCCTAGTCGCGAAGAGATTCACGTTCATCAAGGGTAATACCGAAGGTGAATAATGAAGTATATGCACCTACATAGCACGATGAATACACATCGAACAGCAATTATACTACCAGGAGGAACGCGTTATGATTAAAGCACTGATGTCCTTTTTGGCTTCACAGTAAATATGGGATATAGACTTCATGCCGATTCTGTAATAAAGGATATAGGCTTGCAAATCAAAGACAATGTCCGTTTAGCAAGTAATAATAATCTCCATTCCACCCGTTCCATTTTGCAAGATATTCGCTCCCAAGGGGGTTACGACTGTCGCAGTACCGGTGGGGTCAGATATGGCAGACGACGTGCTGGTGGCGTTTGATAATCGTCGGTAAATCGTGGCTTAGCCGGGATATTTGAGCCTATCCTATCGTTGGCAAGGACGAGTGAAGTGACCAATCCCAAATTAATCTCGGGCGAGCTCATTGTGCGTACATCTTGATCCATGTTTTAGGTTATAAGCTGAGGGCCAAATTTGCCGATGGTGTGGGCGCTGTCGCAGAGGTTCAGATCATTTTCCGTCTTATTACCCTTGGAGATCCCACCTCCCGAGTCCAATTGCGCAGAAGCCTAGGTGTACTCCTCGTCATTATCGTTACCATTAGGACCATGACCTGTTCGACACAAGGGTCGTATCTATCGATGGTCAACGGATGGAGTCCTCACATTGGCATTCCTCTGGTTTATCCAGTCCTTAGACTTTTCTGAATTGAATGTGTAGAAACTATCCGACTGGCGGATAATTATAAAGACCTGGGCATCATCTTGTCGTAAAAGCGCAGCCTTATTGAGAAGCCCTTTCAGTCGCCTCTTGAAGCTCTCTTCCATGCTCCTGCCCCTAATGATGCGTGCTTGAGGCATACTTCGAGATGATGATAGTAAGTAGTTGCAAGTTCGGTAAATAATATACCTTAGGTGATGTTTGTCTAAAAATAAACCTAGCCTTCCGAATCGACCCATGATGTCCAGCCGCGCGCTTTCCACCACGCCCAAATCATCCCAATCCCACTGTAAAGTGCCAAATGTCAATGCAGCTTCTACGCCTTTCGGATGTGATATGGAGCCCACTTCGATCTATGGTCTCGCCGCTAGCGGTATGTCCTTGGTTATGTTCCTGTACTGTGCATCCGCGTACATTTCACGCTGGATTCAAGACCGCATATATCCAAATTTCGTTCGGCCCAGTCGCCTCTCATCGCCTTTGTCGCGTTGGCACGCGCTTCTGTTGTTCATCTATTGGTCTGGTACCGTAGCCTGTAACATCGTCGGCGTCAACACAATCAACCAAGCTGGGAGCAGAGCAGGTTCTCTTGCTACCCTGCATCTTATCCCATTACTCTTCACCAATCGTCTAAGTTTCGCCGCGGATTCATTGGGACTTTCCCTACACACCTATTTGAATTTATATACATCAGTTGGCTTGATGGCGCTTGTACAGAGTTTGATACACACGGTAATTTTCCTTCGGTCACAACCCGATTAACCTTAGAGAAAATCTGCAACTCTATGGATTCATTGTATAGCTGCCTCCTTGATAGATACCTTTGGATTGCTAATGATAAGTAGGGCGCCGTTGCTTTCGCCTCACTAATACCGCTGTCCCTGTTTCGAACGTCGTTATTTGAGCTATTCCAGAAGGCGCACTATGCTCTGGCCATACTGATTGCATACGTAGTCTGGCGACATCTGTCCCTATGCTCGACGTCCTCGAGGATCTACTTCCCACGGTTGTTCGGTATGCACGATTACTGTTACGTAACGTTGTCTGGAAGCAACCATACGCAAACACCAATGTGATCCAAGCCAGTGACGCCATCCGTATGCAGGTCACTGTCCCGCGACCATGGAGAGTCCGTGCTGGAGAGTATGTCTACATCTGGATGCCGGGAGCAAGTTTTTGGTCTCCGTTCCAGAGCCACCCTTTTATGATAAGCTGGTGGGACAATAATGTGGACGGCAGATCTACCACCATATATCTATTGGTAAAACCTGCGGCAGGGTTTAGCCAAAAGCTCATACGACATGCTGGTACCGGTCTAATAAAGTCGTAGATTGATGGTCCCTACGGTCAAATTAAAGATATCGGCGACTATAGCAGCATTGTGATGTTTGCAAGTGGCATTGGCATCGCTGCCCAGATTCCTTACATCAAGGAACTTGTACGCGGATACCGAGAGTCTAGAGTACGTACTAAAAGTATTCTTCTTATATGGCAACTTAATAAAGAAAGTAGGTTCGTGAAGAAGGCTGTCTTTAGCTTATCTTGCTAGGTGATCAGGAATGGGTCTAAGACTGGATGACCGAGCTCCTTTCTGAAGATCAAGGAGCCAACGTATGCTCTGCTTATCCCTTAGGATATTATGCTATCTAAGGACGATTTTTAATTTGGACAGAATTCGTCCGTAGACCTATTAATATTGGCGCATTCATTGATCATGGATTTGGCGAAAGTGACGCACCCTCGTAGCGGTCCCATAAGTCCTGAAATGGACTTGTGCTAGAATACTTCTTATCATCTATAGATTGGTGCTTCTGTACTTTCTCTGGGTTCAAATTCTTCCCTAGCTAACCATCGAAGATCGAATCATATTCTATCGCGATCTAGAGGGTCCCACACTGTCTTACGTCCTCTTTGCTGAAGCTCGATATAATGTTCTACGGGTATGGTATAACGTTTGGTCTCGAAAAAGACACCCTCCTGAGAGGATGACCGAAGGAGGGTGCGATAAAGCTCCTCGCATAATCGACCTCCTTCTTCACGATTCTACCGTTATTGGTGACGGCGAGCTGCCAAAATATCTTTTCAATCCCAGCGAGATGATGAATCAGTGCCGTGGTGGGAGATCTGGGGCACCAAGCTCTCAACCACTGATCCTGGTCTAGTCCGCCAAATCATGCATACCGTATGTACGAAGCTACGCGATCGGGCACATGCATCATGATATAGGTGATTGATTGACACAACAGGTTGATAGCTTTCAGATTGAAGCGCTAGTCCCAACCGTGATCACGGCAAATCGTCAGCCAGGGAAAGGCATGACCTTGCGCAGCTGCTACGAGCTGGCATGCATCCTTGTCTTATAGAGTCATAGGCCTGACCTTACATAGTACCAAGCCCAGAACCTACTCTCATCTCTGCCGTCTCACTAAGAACATTGTGAGGAAAGGACAAACTTCAAATCTCCAGGAGAAGGTCATGATCCTTGAGAGCCCATGATATCATCAGGTCCAACTCGCAGCTTGAAGACCGTGTATATGGATTCAGATCCAAGGCCCGGAAAACATAATCGTGCAGGCGCTCGGAATACCGCCCATAGAGAGGTATCGGGTTCCTGGCTTCCCCGTATAGCTCCCATGCAAGCCGATTTTGATACGTATCCTGGACATGGGCTGGTAGAGGATCAATGGGAGCCATCCCATCATGTGCCATAGCGTGTATCACCGCACCAACAGCCCACACATCTGCGCCCTTCGAAGTTACTGGCAATTCAGGAGGTTGCCATCTGTAAGTTCCAGCTTCTCGTGAGGAAATAAAAGATGCCGATCCAAAATCCCCTAAGACAAGAGAGGGATAGTTATACGATAATCCGGAGATCCGAGATGGAAAGCGAACGAAAATGTTTGCCGGCTTGATATCCCCATGTATAACGGATTTCCAGGCAGGTGGTATCTTATAACTCGACCGCTTATCGTAGCCGTCGTGAATATAATGCAATGCTTCGACTAATTGAAGAAAACAATGTCGGAGGAGTAATTCGGGTATAAGGAGTCGGTTAACAGTGTACTCCTTGATAAGGTGATGAAGGTCTCCGCCCGAGTAGTAATCAAAGTACAGCTGAAAGGTTCCAGTGTGAATGATCAGATCATGGAGTTGAAGAATACGGTCATGACGGGGAAGAATTTTGAGGAGGACTGTGGCTTCTAGGGGCTCCTCTGCGTTGATTCGACGAATAACCTTACAGACCCGCAAAGCTTGGTCTGACTTTCGTCTCAGTAGAAAACAATTACCATTTCCACCGTGACCAAGAGGTTGCAATTCTTGGTAGCTATCGATTTCATCGAAACGAGATCTCTTCAAGTCCTGGATTGACTGAATACCAGCGCGTGTAGATTCATAGCCTAATACAGATACTGTTACCATCCTCAAGGGATCAGCTGAAGCCGAAATGAAGGTTTTAAGTAAATTCGTAGTCAGGCAGGAAATATTGTCACGACTAATAATAATCTCGAGAGCTTTAGCCATTCTTCGTATGCAAAAGTGCGAACATTTCTTTGAAAGAGTATATAGATAAAGAAATCATACGCATCAGGAAATCCATGAAAAGGAAAGACTAGGAATATATCAAAGGCTCTCCGGAATCAGTATCTATTCTTTATCTTTAGATCAATCACTTTTAAACAATGTAGAAATATATTATTATACCTCTTACACCTCCCCTTCTTAGCCTTATATTCAGCCTAATCAATTTCTTGTCAGTTATAGATATTCCAGACAAGATAATACTAATCTTATAATTTAATGCTATTCTAACTAGCCTATGAAATTCTTTTCGAATAGTAATAGTAGATTAGGAGATAACGCCAACCCCTCTAAAGATCTTCAGATAGACCTTCTTGTACCGAAGGAATATCCCTATTATCAAAAATCATTACTACTAGCTGTAGTACCGAGGTATCTTAGGGTTAATCTCTGCAAGGTCCACTTTGGTGAGAGACCGTTGAAAGAAAGTCTTCCGACTGTTCCAGTAGTAGCCGTTTATGTCCTTGAACAATTACAGAAGAGATGTGCGACCCAAAGCCGGCGCCATCGCTCCAGGATCAACTTGCGACAGGTTCTGGTCGCCTGTAGCCGAGCTTGCATCTCCTGGATTAATGAAGATCATGTCATTAGGACTGTAGGTAGACCACGAAACGTCCTGCGAATTACTGGAATTACTGCCTTGAGGCGAGAAGGAGTCTCGAGGCAGGAAGGAGCCTTGAGGTTGGAAGGAGTCTTGAGGTTGGAAAAGGTATCGAGGCAGGAAGGAGTCTTGAGGCTGGAAGGAGTCTTGAGGTTGGAAGGAGTCTTGAGGTTCGAAAAGGTCTTCAGGTTGGAAAGGGTCTTGAGGTTGGAAAAGGTCTCGAGGTTGGACAAGGTCTTGAGGTTGGAAAAGGTCTTGAGGTTGGAAGGAGTCTTGAGGCTGGAAGGAGCCTAGAAGTGGTGGAAAGAGGTCTCTATCGAAGGGATTGGAGGTAGACCACGAAATATCCTGCGAATCACCGGATATACTGTCTGGAGGCTGAAAGGAGTCTTGAGGTGCAGAGAAGATAGCCCCAGGATGATGATTCTGAAGGAAAGACTCCTGACGAGGGTGAGACGTAGAGGCTCCATTAGGAACGCAATTGAGAACAGACGTAGAAGCGTATAAAGAAGACGCGTCTGCGCATTTTAGAGCCTGCGAACTTTCAGGTAGAGACTTAGCGTTGTTGACGAGGGTACTGGCGTGAAGACCGAGATGAGGAGGAAAAGTAGGCATTGACGATAGGTGAATAGCAGCGCCGGGATTTACTTGCGTATTTGGAAGCTCCTGGTACTGGGAAGGGAGCGGCTGGATTTGCTATGAGAGAGTCATCGGGGCGTGAATCCTTTTCCAGCTTGTCGTCGCAGTATTGGCCCTTTGAGTCTGTTTGAAATTCCATAAGAAGATGGCCATCCGCTGAAGTGGTAAATTAGTGCCTCGAGGTGCCGCCCAAATCTCTTGGATAACGGATATACCCTCGATGTATTGACGCGTCTTCTCATCTTCTTGATTAATGAGTTCTGGATCTCCCGACTTCTGGGCTTCACATCGCTTCGAGATTATCTTCGAAAGAGTATAAGACCACCACATACTTTTTAAAGAGATCGCCAACTTTGCGATATTATTCTGGGGCGGCTCCAGGCACTTTAGGTACTCCCAGCGGCCATCTCCCGGCCGAGATAGATAGATTGCTTTGGAAAGATCAATTTCATTGCCACTCTCCTCGTAGATCCTCGTTGAGGACTGCCATTTATCGAAGGCCATCCGTTCCGCGAACTCGATTGTAAGTTCGGTGGCGAGGAATGATTTGTGTTTGGGAAGGTCGTCTTTGACATTCAGATACGCCTTGAAGAGAAACATCGGGCTATCTATCTGTCCTTGCTTGTAATATGCAGCGAGCGGAGGATATTTTGTCCATTTGTCACTCATGTCTACAAGCTCTTTCGGGACGGATTGGATCTCCTTCGGCATAGAAGTGAAAACATGAACCTTTTTGCCTGCTTCATCGAGGAGAGACATAGAGAGTTTCACCCGGTGTATTGGAGGAAGTTGAGAAGTGGCACCTGTGACTTCGTTTTGTTGGGGCAAAAAGGCATTGGTATCGACGAGTGGTCTCGTGGAGGTGCTTCGGTTGCTAGCTGGATCATCCATTCTGTCGCCGCCCTTTGGAGTCGCCGTCTCCCTGGGGAAAGATCCATCATCCCCTTTCTCGACTTCGTTATTCAAGGCTACCATACGAGCAATAGGAGCTCTTCCTAGAAAAGGTTAGCTTTAGAGAGTAGCAAAGCGAGGTCATTACTTACGAGCTAGATCCTTGCTTCCGTTCATCATCGATGTCTGGATATGGCTTGAGATCTGCTTCTGGGTCCTATGGATACCTGAATCTGCCGTTAGATCGGAGTTTATCGCGGCCTTGTATTGGACAGAGTCGCCAAGCTGAGGCACATTAGTAATTATAATCGTGGTCTCGCATTTGGAGCAGACCTTTCTGAAAGGCCTCCTCAACTTTATCTGGCCATGTCGTCTCTGATCTTGGATTTGGACGTGATGCTGACGATTGGGACCTTTCATTCGAGGATGTCGAAAGGGGACTTGATAACGAACTACAATGAGCCACCTGCTCTGGGAGGAAGCCATCTTGCGTTGAGAAGTCTGGAATGTCGAGAGAGGAAGCGTCCGTCACAATCTCGTCGCTGCGAGAAATTTCCTCCAAGAAATTGGTAGTGCTTTCACTTGATGTATTGGAATCCTTTGGCCCTTTCGTTGCCCCAAGAAGTCGCGTTGAGTTCGACAAAATATCATTGTCAATGTAAGATCCGGACTGGTCACTAGAGTAATTCAGCGCCCGCAATCGATCGTCTGAATTGTCCGGAAGATCTGGATGGCATGACGATAGCGCAGGTAGATCATCGTGGAGCTCCATGAGTGATTACAGTAAGCCAAATGATCAATGAGAATAGATACAGTTTCGCACAAGTATCAAACCAATAACATCCTTTGGCAATCCTCAATTTACCACCGCGAGAAACTGCTTGCCTTCGCTGAGACAGGTTTCAGTTCGCATACTCCAATTGGGACAACCTAGCTGCCACCGCTACGGCATCGTTGTGGTAGCCCTCAGGCCGCATACAACACGTGACCTGGAGGCTATGTACGCCTTTGCTGTTTCTCCGATTGCACAAGCACCACGACGCATTCACTCTCTTCCTTTAGTACTTTGAGGGAAGGATAAGAACTCTCTGCGCTTACCGACAGGTGTTGGGCATTGCAGCTGAGACCAACAAAGGCAAACAGTACAGAAATATTTCTGTTAGCTGTTTGCGCGATGCGTTCAAATGAACACGGATTGAGTGGGAAGCCCGGGAAAAGCGTATCTCACGGTAAAGGCAGCGGACATACCATCGTTCTGATATTTCGCATACCACGACTGAGACAGCGTACATACCATCCCTCTGATAGCATTCTTACTACAGCTCTGACAGCATTCTTTCCGCAAATTTAAATGCAATCTTTCACATTTGAGACAGCCCACATACCACTGCCGCGGCAGCCAGCATCACATTTCCGTCATAACCCTCATACCTTCTTAGCCCAAGAATGATGACTGTAGGGGCAGTGGGCTACCCTTTGAAGAATTTGCTCAAAAATCAGTCAAGTGATTTACCGGTTAGTAAGGTTTCGGAATAGCGCGCTTCCCTTGCGCCCAATTCGTAACGATCTGCAGGAGGGATCGATCGACCGGAATAATCATTGACCGAGCCGATGTCAGATTCGGATTCCCCTACAATTACACCAAGTAGTAGAAGAACCCTTAAGCCCATTTCTTTAGGCCTCAAAGCCAAGAAAATATACCTAAATCGCGAATGCTTTCAAATCTCATGATTTTCAGCCTTTGCTTCAATCGCGATGTGTACCCAGATCAACAACTTTACACGGTCCAAGATGAACAAAGAAGTATTACGCCACAAGATACTTTCCGGCCATTCTTCACCATGTTGCCTACCGTTTCTGGAGTCACAGTCTTTTCCCTATCAAAGAACCATAGCGAGAAAATCTTAATCGCTACGCGAAGGATAGTAGCCGGGCTGTGCATGCTGGCGCATTTCAGACTGCGGAATATACTGGTCATATGGACCAGCAGTATGTGGGTATCGCCCGGCATCTGAGGGGATACGATATCCGATATCGGTATGAGCCGCATGAGGGGCTTCATATGAACCCTCGGAATACTGATCATCCCCTTCCTCTTCCTCGGAATGACCATGCTGGTATTCTGACTCGCGACTATATGATGGCGCGAGGAGTGGAGAATCTTGGGGATGATGATATGCCCCTAACGGTGTCGCACGAGATGCTCCGACGCCCAGACTTGGTGCCATGGCGGCAGAGGAGGATGGACCGTTGCTGCTCACAATGTCAGCCAAGTGAAGTCATGCTATGAGATCGAGTTACACACGCATGTCGCCTACGACGACCATGCCCCCCTCGTCTAGGATGTGGTGGGGACGCTCGCAAGCGCATATCAGGGTCCTGCTGATAGCGAGGGATGCGGTCGGCAAGAGGGGCCGGATGCTACCCATGGGGGGCATTTGAGGCACCGCGCTGAGAGGGCCGGTATCTGCCATTGTTGTTATGCTCATATGGAGCGTTGTTGTATTGTTGTTATTGTTGTTGTTGCTGTTGTTGTTGTTGTTGTTGTTGTTGTTGCTGTTGTTGGTACTGATGTCGATGAGACATCTACAACGATCTTTCTATCAGCTCTCAGATCCAACATCGACAGCGCGATACAACTCCCTCAGCACCAGACAGCAACGAAACACGAACATCGATATCAACGCGAAGTAGGTAGTGAGAGGGGTTTGCGACATGTGCTTACGTTTAATGTCCGCGGAAGGGCGGGCGAAGATGTTGTTATTGAGTACTTTACTTACAACATCAATCGGCAAGGCGAGGGTTTAGCGAGACTGTAGCGCGGCTAACACTGATCGCCGATCCCTAAATGGCATACTGATTGCATGTTTTCTATACAGCACTGCGCATCCGAAGTCACGGTAACAACTGTCAGGGTAAAAACCCATGGAAAGGGGAAACGAAATCAGGAATGTCACAGCACGGAATACATCATGCCGGTAACATCAATAATGCCTTGGACTGTCTGCTTGAAGTTTGTCGTAAAACAAGAGCCATATGATTAGATAAAGCGCGCATGTTTCCACTACAATTCATGTCATTTCAGAAAGGTTTCAAGAGCGAACTGGTCAGGGAAAATGCCATTTCAGATGCTAAGATTGCGGCGTTGGAGAAAACCGTAATGGTACGAAATTACAGTAGAATTATGTTAGAGTAGAGAGACAAACATGACAATTGAGGTGTAGACGAGGATTTCGTGAATAGATCTGAGGTACTATGGGGCCAATTAATCCGGAATTCGATATAGTACATTAATGATACTGATTACTGAAGTGATGCTAGCTTCTAGGAGCCAGCTAAGACGGCTATAGGGACGACTATCACGGGCTTAACTACTAAAGTCTCTCTATGGCACTTTAGGAAACATGATAACGTTGCTGGCCTGGCGGAAAATGGAATGAGCGTGTAAATAGCGATACCTCAGCGATAGTTTAGCGGACTTTTCCATGGGAAGCGATACTCACGTACGTAATTTTTGTGTGACACGACAGTTTCTCATTACATTCTCATAAATTGAGATCTTGTATAAGCTATTCATCTTGCACCCTTAAAAGAATCAAAATGATGCGCCATATGTCTAGCGAGTAGGCATACGGATGACGGGGATGCTGCTACGCACTAAGGCAAGCGAGAAACGATGTCTTCTGCAGCAGGACAGTAGCGAGATCTCATATTCCTGAGCTTCTCACATTAGTACGATATCGATTTGTTGAGGGGTCGTCATATATCCCGTGAAAAAGTTTCTCCAGGGCTTGGCATTGAAAATTTAGCGTGTGCAGTTTCAATGCAGTCGCCAGTCTGGACCCATTGCCATACCCCAGGCTGGATTGGCGCTTCCGTGAGTCAAGTCCCAGCATGGGCCGAAAGACGAGTCCGAATAGGGGCCTCATTCACGAGCTACGAAACGCTACGCCAAAAGTGTTGTCAGATGGCGCCATGCCTCCAGATATTTCCATGGTTGCTACACGCCTAAAACAGGCAGCTCATGGGAGCTACATACCGCACACTCTAAGAGTGAGTTTTTACACAGCCACCAAGAAGCGTATGTGCTTATATTGAGAATAGGGAACACTGCATCAGGAGGCCTTGTATGGAACCGATCAAATCCTTGACGAAGCGTACAGTTCCCATCATTTAAGCGATGAAGGCTCACTCTCCGAGTGCGAGCGTGTCTGGTCTGGAGTGAAAGATGTCTACGAAACGGCTCGAGACTGTGATTATAATTCGCAGGACGAGAATGCGTGGTCTAAGGATGTTGTCCGTCCTATCCTGCAGTGGGCGGATAGAAGCGATCTATTATATAAAGTCCTCGGCTTGTATGATCCATTGCAATCTCCCCAATACGCCACAGTGATGTTACTAACAATAGTTGTGACTAGAAAATCGCAAAATGTTTACCCTGATTACCTCTCTTGACTCCCTAATGGAGACACCATCCAGAAAAGGACAGACTACGCGCTGGCGTTCTCCCCGCGCCATGATGAAATCAAACCCTTCATCGAGAGGGCAAGCTTCTCTGGTCCTTGCCTATCCCTCAGCCAAATAAACGATACCTATACTCGAATGCTCGCGGTACTCGTTGGGGTGGAGGTTAAGCTAGCTTACGGTGACGAAACTGAAGCTAAAGTACAGCTTGCGGTGTGGATATCTGCAGGTGTACAACACAGGAGAGAGTTGGCTACAGCTGCTACCGGAAGCTCCCAGTCCATGGATTCCGTACCGCTATTTGGCTGGACTGTTATTGGTCATCGCTGGGAGCTACACATCGGCTCCTATGGCGCTGACGGCAGCGGAGATATTGTATGTTAAACCCAGTACCGCAAACATAAACCAAGCTCACCCTCATAGCATATATCTGGTCCCATATCCTGGGCCTCCTATAACACGCGTACCATCGAGGATGTCTTCAGATTAAGGGCATTATTGAAAGAGATCAAAACCTATAGGCGTGATCACTACTGGCCTCAACTAAAGACACTCGTTTTATGTCATATCATTAAGGGTGTATGACGCTCTGATATTCAAAAGACTTAGGTTAGTGTATAAATGACTTGAATCGAAACACTCCCCTACCTCTATCTTTGCAAGTTTCAGTGTCTCATACACTCTCACAGCATCCTATGTTCGTCTGCTGTTTCTGTCTTGTCCTAATGCATGTGTTGTTACCTCTCCGAACCCCTTGGCCTGCCCTCTCAAGTCGCTACCCCATTAAACCTTGTTTTCTGGTAACCTCTTGTTCGATACTGACGCCAATTAATTCGATGTTTCTCTAGCCTTGATGAGCAGTTCATCGAGGCTGTAGAGTCGCCCTTTTGGGCCGGGTAAATAGCTGCCACATCATATCATCATTGATCGGGCTTTCATCTCGGGGCAATATTGATATTCCTTTAGAGATTCCGTGCAGCTGCTCTTCATGCAGAGTCCGCTTACAATAATCAGTGAAAGGTATAAAGGGTTAGTTTGTCGTCGTCTGCTTTAATATACCTATCCCAGATAGCTCTGACTCGCGCGTACAGATCCCAAATTCGAGTCTTTTAGAAATATAGCAATTGGGCGCTAGCCTCTCGATACTGTTAGCTACAATCTCTTGGATGCTCTTTCAAATATCCGTTCAGCTTAAAGGTTTTGGTTAAGCTTCGCCTCATATTATGAGCGTTGATTATATCTCGACTGATCCCAAGGAGAAGTTTCTTCGACAGGGGAACATCCAATATGATCTGGTTATACTTGTCGCTTGTTCTGTGACCTGATTCAATTCTCATTAACGGACATCCTTATTCCGCATGATCGAGGCATGATGATATTGCGGAACGATCTGATGATTGAGACACTGCGCTACCTACTCTTGACCGAGGTTTGCAACGGCTCATCAAGGTGAATAGACATAATTGGACAGGTTCGAAGTATTGTGGTCTATTGAACGTATGCCGCCTTAATGTGTATTCGTAATTCGTTCTTCACTTCTGATTGAATTCGTCCCGGGTAAGGTGTTGGGCAAATGGTTAGGCATGTTTACACACCGTTGATGTGTCTTGGCCAAAGCTCAAAGAATGGTTTCGGAATTGCTCGACGCCTCCCAGACAAATGACACGCCCACCAATATTCCATACCCCTTACTGCTTGCAGGCTTGACGGTTTGAAGGACGGAAGTAAAAGTTGGGAGAATTGGCACTGAATATCAAGCCTTACCCATATATGTGGAGCTCCTTCATCTATTGCGCCCTGGGTTGACCTTGGAGTGTATTGCACTATTCTGTCCTCTGCTACCATTATATTGCCATATTTCTATTTGAATGTCTCCCAGTTCATGTACTGCCTTTGTGTCTATTTACACGCGTCGTATATATCAACTTCTGCTGCCCTCCTGGTGGCCACGCCACCGGTCTTTCACGAAAACTTGAAGCAGCCGCTTTCTTGTTGCAGATGACGCTACATTATCAGCACCTCCAGTAGCCGAGAAAGGAGGCCACAAGAAGTGGACATATGAGCTTTGTTTATTCCCCTGAGCTTTACTTCAGCTCCTTCCTTCACGGCCCCCAACCATTTCCCTGTCGCCTAGGCTGTAAGAATCTGCCATTGGGGAGAGTCTTAAGATGCCACAGCACACCACGAAGCTCGTGCCGATCAAGCTGCTCTATATTCGTCTGCCCAGTCGGGCTAAAAGGACGCTACGGTTGTGAGGGGGAGCTCGCAAGATGTGTGACGGGTTGGAAGGACAATTGAAAAGGTATTGCAGAGTTAGGTAGACGATGCGATACAGGACTAATGGAGTAGGTCGCAGTAGAGTTGGGAACTATCAGAGAATATAGTGGAATCTACAACAAGACGAAGATTACCTGGCATCGATTAAAACCGGCAAGGGTAGTCATGCTTCCTGAATGCACTATGCACAATACACTTGTCAATTGCATCGGTCTAAGCATCAAAGCCCTTCGTCTGAATTTCTCCCTACAAGCTCGCGCTTACCGGCGACGGCGATATGAATTCGCCTATATTCCGCCTGTCGACAGGTTTACGGTAGCAGCATAGCCAAAGACGTTGGTGACCAACCAGCTGAGTTTGACAATGAAATGTGCATAAGGTACTTTACCTTGATCTTGATCTGGAATAGCTTCTACTTCATCGGACCATGCACCAGCACTAGCATCTCTCGTCTGAGTAGACAAGGCCAATCGATTCATTGAACATCACTGGATTACCAGGACCATCCTATCAGGCATACATGGACTTCTTTCCGTTCGCTTCTGGCTGTTTATGTCCGGCTTGCTGCCAACGTCTCTGCTCTGCGCGCATTGTTCGACCCCTGCCCAGTTTCCATTCACGCAAGCCCGACTCATGGCTGAAGGTGCAGTTCTTCATCTGGGTCTCTGAATACATGTCGCCCCTTCTTCTCACGCCCTCGCGACGTTGCCTCGACTGTACCCGACGCTTTTGCTAAATGCGCATTGCATGCTACAGGTCAATCCTTCATCGGAGTCGACTAGTCCTCTGGTGGCATGCAGCCTGCTTGACCCCCTTGAAATGTATCCCTCCGTCTTCGAAAACTTCCTGCCCTGTATCCAGCTCTGTGTCCGCTTCTCGCCGTGAATGTCTTGCCTTTCCCAATGCTCTTTGTGTAGATGGCCCCCTCTTTGAGCGCTTCTCGCCAGATATGCCTCAATTTCCTCGCGCGTTGCATGCTGGCCACCGGTCCTAGCGAGACAGAGTCACGCTTTGGACTTGTGGGGGATTGTAGACAGGAAGGGTACTGGCGGTTAGGTTCACCGCGTCGGAAGGAGATCGGACAGAACCAGATACTCTAGGCTTTGGGACATTTTGCGGAGGGTGAAGGGTTGATCAGAGAGAGTGCGGCTCTAGGACTTAGTGGTGAGCTCGACTCGTGAAAAGAGCTCGATGTAGATGAGGCGGAAATCGAGGGTTTGAAAGGCTTGTTAGGTAAACTGTTGGATTTGAGGCTGGAGGTTGCCTAGCGTATGATGGCGACACGTGGTGTATCTCATAGAGCTTCCCCATTTGACAATTATTAGCGAGAGACAGTGAATTTGCAATCATATACTGCGAAGTATCCTGTCTTGCTAGCAACATATAATAGTAGTCGTAACGAGAGCCACAGGTCCAGCAGGCGATGGCCTTCAAAGTATGTTTGTATGTTCACGGACACGGTATCTCTTCGGAGCACCCGTTCTGTCCTTGTCGCAAGCTTCTTTCTCTTCAATATGTGGTCCCAACCTCGCATAGTGGGCATGCTCAAAGATTCGTCCCCTTTCCAAACACCCGCTGATCCTGGGTATCTACCAGGGTACAATAAGTACACGCTCGCTGGTGCCATGATAGCATCCGCTCAACAGCTAATGCTGGTGTATCCCGCTTCATTGATGGCCCTTCCAATACAATGTGACGGCAGCTCAATAAAGTATTGCTTGTCCATGTCATGTACCTTCTTTCTCCGACAAATCTCACGCTGCCAAGGCGTCTTGTAGGGACGATCGGGGTGTTCATATGTATTGTCGGGCGACTCAGATCCGGCCCTGTGAATATCTTCATCGTCCTTGCGTGAGGTCAACATCTGCTTGCGGATAATGCAGCATTGGAGAACAGAACTCACGTAGTCTCTGAGAAATTTGTCATAGCTGATGACTATGTACCGCCAAGGCACAGGTCAGAGCCGTATATATCCTGGGCGATGATGGAGTGAGATCACAGGGTTTCCCCATGAGCGAGTGATTGGGCGTCGTGGAGCTGACCGCCTTTTAGCCCCGTCCAAGGCCGTGGACGGGCAATTGTCATACGGGGAACACTAGGTAACACTTCATGTGTCATCCCACATTGAGGACATTGAGGAATATCCATTTCTTGCGGATTGTATAAGGCAATGGGGAGTAAGAGTCTGGATGTAGCCAACAGTTTGGATTAGTCAAAATATAAGGGGTTTAAGAAATCAAAGGATTTCACGCATTTTCTGGAACGGCGTTGTTATCGTATTAATAAGAGTATTATTCTTATATAATAACACTGTACTAGATCATCGTGAATTACTATTATATGCTGGCGGAGCGCAATTCTTACACACCAAGTATTCCGGAGTCTTGTGCATAAGCTAATATCTTATTACACGGGAGGTCTCTTTCTTTCGTATGTTTGTGCTATATAAATCGCATCCTCGTCTTTAAGACTTTCATGTTTCAATGATTTAACCTACCCTAGGCTCTGTCCTGCGTCCTTTGAAAGCCCGAATGTCTTCCTCTTGAGGCTTTGTAATCTAGCGTTTTTCTCCTGCTGCACATGGAATTTATTAGAGCCTACCGAAGCTTTCCGACTCAGTAAGCTCAGATTTTATACAGCGAAGTGCTATCGAGATACGAACTTTCGGCGCCTGCGCGAGAATTGTCCCCCCTCATCAGATTTCTTGAAAATTGTGCCACGCAATAATAACGCAAAGCTGGCGTTCAGCGCGTTGATAGCAAAGAAAGGCTCACCGGAGCTGAGTGAGCATCGTGCTCGATGTCTTGTCAGCGCTTTGGATCTCTGGAGCAGACTCATGCGCTACATAACATCTCCAGTGACGAAACAACGGAGTCGGACCAAGACAACGATGAAGGCAGTCAGCTGATCCACCTCGGTCATTTTCGCGTCAACTTCGACAGCCCTGGGTTTTCTGGAGGAGACAAATGGACTATGGGTAGGGGATCGAAGCAGAATAAGGAGAAGGGAACCACGCATCGAAATGTGGATTTTATCTTGGCGTCACCAAGGTACGGACGCTCGCAAATATTCTCGCTACACATGCATACTTGAAACTCCATTGTGAGTCTGAAGTATGGATGATCCTAGCCGCCATAGGGTCCGACGATGTAGTAACAAGCAACGCTGCGGCGACTGTAGCATCACCACAGGCTACTGTGAAGGTAGACGGCGAGAATCTGTACGGCGAACACTTTTGGTGTCTCACAAAACCCTACACTCAGCTTCAGATCTAGGGTTTGGAATACTCCGTCGAGTTTACAATAACAAGATTTGCAGATACGCCAATGTATTGCAAGGCAAAAGATGAGACGCTACGAAACCGAGGTGTTGAGCCCCCAAGAACCCTACCTCTGATATAAGTTTCACCATATGCTCGTGAAATTATGATTGCCAGAGGTGATTCATAAAGGCGAGTTGGGCGTGTAAAGATGGAACAACGAAGGTAGAGTGTCGATGTTTAGGGTCTGTTGAGCGAAGCATTAAATATGATAGAAGTCGACATCGTGTCCTCTACTTTTCAAAAGTCTGACACCATTGCTGAAGTGATGGATGTTTGCTTCGTGATTCCTTGAAGCTCCTCGGGGCAGATTGTCCGTGAAGAGAAATCTCCTGACGACCTTACAATATTATATCGCAAGTCCTTATCGAATGAAACCGCAGTGCAACTCACTGAATTTGGTGATGAGTATTGACTGCGTTATAGACAGTATACTATGAGCTTTCTATATCAAACCCTCTCCTTTCATTATCATGTTGATCATCGAGTACAGCCGCAACAAATTCTTAGTGGGTGGCCATTGAAGAGCCATTCGATGTAGAGCTGCTGACAGCCGTGGCCGTGACTCACGAAAGCATCAAAAGCCAAAGCCCGTAGGTAGCAGTCCGTTTCACGCAATGAGCATATAAGTCACACCAATGGGGATGTCATTGAAGCGAGTGAGTAATGCGCTTATCACGTCAGCCCTGCTGGCATATTGCCATCGTGCAATGATCAGACAACGCAATTCTCTCATGTCATATCCGGCAGAAGATGGCTCATGAAACCTGTACCCTATGATGGGACCTATTCCAAATTTGCGGTTGGTGGGCCCAAATTTCATCGTGCACTTTAAACCAAATAATGGTGTATTAAAAAATACATGGCCTAGGATATACAGGAATCGCTGTGATATCGTCACCATCCGTTGTCTTTTCTGACCTTCTCTGGGTGTTGCTTTCGTCCCGCAATTGGCACTGTAAGTGCTCAAACTGCCTGGATAGGATTACCTCCGATGCAACGCATACGTTGCATTGACGTGAATCTCCCTCGTCTTCATACCTCCGAGCATTTGCTGCCTTCTTGGGATATTCTGATATACCTGTATGCTGGACAGCAACATCCGCTCCGGGTGACATGGCCGAACCCCGTACCAATAGCAACACATCTGAGATCTCCTCTCTTTGTGGACTTTCATGCGAGTCAGTGTCGAACCAGCGCTCGATATTTCGATTGATGACGGCGCCACGACAATTTTGTATCTGCATTATGTTCGCCTACCAAGCTAGGGTTATAAGCTCTTAGTCAATCACCAATTCCCGGCTTTACCAGCTGTACCCAATTTTGACTTCCCACACCCATTCCATTCGAAGCAAACAAGATCTCTTACGTCGCAAAGAATTCTCCAATGTACACTTTGTCGCTTAGCGATAGATAAATAGGAAAAGGCGACGAACAACCCTAGTGGCCACAAAATTAGCATGAAAAGAAACATGATGGCCACGAAACAGGGAGACCAAAATCAGGTATAATGACATATACGGGTATCATTGGAGTTTGACGCTTACATTCCCGCTGTGTTTCCCAACGCTTAGTGAACAATATCCTCCGCGGCTGCGAGCACCAAAGCTGACGCCTGTGTATCCTTGATCACTATTTTACTACATAGCACATTGTCAGTATCTGCAAAAATTTCCCACGACCAAGCCCATACCCCTGCGGATTCGTCTGGCTACTTGGTAAGATTATGCTCATTTGACACCGTCTTTCTCCAACGTTGGGCCGATACTTGTCTCTTACATACTATCATGTCCCCCCTGGGACCCTTCCCTTCGACGAAAAGGTTCGGAATACATGGTGCGGCAGTGTTCGTCGAAGGCATAATATACGGTTCCAGTTGCTGTCGGATGCGTTCGTCCAATTTCACAGGTCGGCATCTATCGTAGAAGTCAGGCTGCGCCTTGCTGATGGACCCATCGGTGATATCTCCCAGATTGCCAACGGTATGTTTTGTTGCTACGTAATGTCGGCGAAGCCAATAACGATCGGTACCACGTTGCTTATAACTTTCTCCTCGGTTAACGCATCTTTTTTTCTTTCCCGAAAATGAAGAAATGCATCCCGAGTAAACCGAGATGGGTATAACGATGCTCGAGGCTTCGCCAATCTCATACAGATATCGTCCCAGTTGTCTGGTTCTTGTATGTTCCGCATGCCATCATGTCCGTCAGGATATATCTTGTGGTCTATGAGATGCCACTCAAAATTCGGATCGTGGCATTTCTTCGTTCTCAACGTTGTACCGGTTTCTTTTACTGTCCTTGCTCTTTTCCTAGAGCCTGAATGGCTTGTCGCCATGCGCCAGCGATGTGGTCCTGTGCTGGCTCAGGGTACTGTGATAGAGTCAGGCAATGCTATCTTTAATGAGACAATAATCACTTACCGCTCTAAGGTCGCGGAGATCTGGTCCACCGAGTCTTGCGAAGCGCTTGAGCTTTTGCAAGTCAATGCTTCCCCCGACAAGCTCACAGGATAGTCGAGCATCGGTAGAGTAAATAGTTTTTCGATCGAGCTCAGTGCGCGGGAAGTAAGCCACTATCTTGATAAGTTGTCCCAAAAGCCGTTGCGCGATGCGTGTCCTTGCTGCTGTTCCTGTTACTAATCGTGGCGCCCCTTCGTGTGTTGGGAACAGGACGCGATCGGAAGCTTCCGGGAATCTCAGATCCGATGTAACCTATTATCCACTAGCGGCGGCGACGTGCGTTGCTACAGTGACGACGGAGGCAAAGGTCGTATCTTTCTACCTACCACATAATATTGTACATACTATCCTAAGATGGTTTTTTGTTCATAGAATCTATGCTAGACTATCAGCAAGTATTTTCATGGCTGCAGAGAGCCGACGTTGGTGAGTGGAACATCGAGATCCACCCCCAAAGCCCAAGATCGTTGGCAAAACCGTATGCGACGCCACCAGCTTCCGACAAAACTAGATATACGTCGAAGCGAACTCTCATCACTCTAAATGAGGGAATGGAGGTTCCCGAAGTACGCTCTGGAAGTCCTTCTAAACGCCAGCGGGCAAATCCTCCAACACAATCTGTCGGCTCTGCTGAGGTTCTTGGCCAAAGCGGGTTTTTCCCACAGCCAGTTCCGTCAGAACTTTCAAGTCAATCTCGACCCTCAAGTCCCAAGAGAGATCTGATCAATGAGTTGCGATGCGCGAAACCGAGTATCAATTGCCAACCGTTGAAGGGCAAGGATATGCCGGACACCGTCGCAGCATTGGTAGGTGACCTGACCAAAGACTTTGGTTCGCGCTTCATTCCACTCGGGTTGAAGGTAAGTTGAGCCATCCATCCGAGCACCATGGGTCTTTAGCTTAGCGGTATGCAGGACAGACTTCGGTCAGCCGAGCCATGGGTCATCTCCTCGCTCTCATCAGAGGCTTTTGATGATTCGCATAAGTCGAAGGAAGAATTGGATAGAATTTGGGATTTTGTCGACCTCATATCGTCTCGTGCAGCATCATGTCACGATCATGGGCGAGACGAGAACGCCTGGTGTGAGAAGGTGGTCTCACCGCTTATGCAGACTGCGGTCGCTGTCAAGCGTTCCATATTCGAGGTGGACAGCATGTATGATTACTGTTTCGATGAGCGATGAGGGTCCGAAGTTTGCTAATACTTTTTGCAGCCAGAGCCAGTCGATACACCCTGCCTTTCTCCCAACCCTCTCGCCCAAGATTGCCGTTAAGAAGAAGGCAGACTACGCATGGGTATATTCGCCTGAAAATGTCGAAGCGAAACAGATATATGACGCTCTGAGCCTTGAGGGGAGAGGCATCTCACTAAGTCAAATGACGGACACCTATCAAAAGCGAGTGGCTATGTTCTGCGGGGTTGAGGTCAAGCGAACGGGTGGCGATGACCTGGAAAGCCGAGCTCAACTCGCTATATTCTTGTCAGCAGGTTTGAGAAGGATTGAGACTTTGAAACTCGCCGAGATGGGGATGGACAATGGCCAAAGCTCGCCTGAAGGCCCAGTCTGGTCGGAGGATATTCAGTATAATCTTCCTCAAGCCAGAGAGACGCGAAAAGGTAGCTCCAACACAGCGACAACGTTGCCTCTTCTCGGATGGACGGTCCATGGACATGATTGGTCTTTGTACGTGGCATGGAATCCAGATGACGGTAGCTCGCAGACGGTATGTACCTCTGCTTTGACAGCTTTCACCTTCTAACAATTGCAGCGAGTCTGCGGGCCTTTGTCCTTGGTTAATGTCAGCACCGGCGACCAACTTGGGATCCTCAAACTCCTTGATTTACTTAGGCGCGTGGAAAACTATGGTCGCCTTATTCATTGGCCATGGTTGAAAGATGTTGTTCTCCTTCCTCACCTCACTGAAAATAGCCATTGATCGAGATGAATGAATTAAGCTGTCTAATTATGATTACCACTCCAAGTATCATATGTCTTGGGTTGGTGATTGTTGACCCTCCACTGCAGATTTCATTGTCTGACGCTGTCAAATGTCCTAGTTGCAAGCTTATTCTTGATGGATGGGAGCCTCATGACAATCCATTTGAAGAACATATAAGTCGTGCACCCGAGTGCCTTTATATGCAAGCTTTACAACAAAACAAGGCAGAAATTCAGCACTATATGGCGATCGCAGCTACTTCACCTCCGCCTTCTTCATTACTAGCAAGACAATCGACGATCTTTACACAAGGTATGCGCCACTAGGCCATAGCCAATTAACTCGTTCTAAACGCCCTACAGCCCTACCTCCGCTTGTGATGAATGATCTTTGCATACGCTCCAAAGTCAAGCAACGAATGGCCGCTCAGCAAGCAATTGCGAAAGAGTCTGTCCCAAAAGAGCTTGGCGGCCCATAAACGGTGTCAAATACGAATACATCGTCAATCGCCTCAACTCAATCCACTGGCAAATCTATCACTCGGCAAAAGGTTGTTCCGGCTCCCATCATCAAGAAATCAAGGCTTGCTCCCAACAACGACGACCCCTGGAAGCTCCTAAGCACCGTGGCCCCCAAGGCGTACCCTATGACGACTGCTGACACCCTTGCCTCAAGTCATGGGACTACCAGACACGCTGTTGTCGCCCTTGGAGCAGTTTGACATGACAGAGAAACAGAGGTAGTAAGGTATTATTTCCGGTAGTGCCTTCTCTCTAGCGTAGGCTGAACACCAGCCTTGAGTGTCCGGATATACGGCCAGCCTTGTCGCCTCTTTCAAACCTTGATATATATTTTGGAGTAGACCTTATACGAAATATACACTGCCTCTTTATCTACTTCCTTCCATTACTACATGCTATTGAAGAAACTCAAAATGTCCACCAATGACAGGCGACATTCACTATGATGCAGCAGGATGTATTGGGCATCGTTGTGAGATCAGCCAATGTAGCGATCACTCTGCAAGAAAGCCTGAATCACGGATATCCGGCCCAACAGCATCGACCAACCGCTTCAGTTAAGAGTATTCTTTGATCCAGACCTCCCATCCTGGGTTAAAATCTTATTGTGGCAGATCTGATAAAGCGCTATATCCGCGTAAGGGATATCGACGAACGGGTCTTTGCTTGACAGGTCGTGGCTTTTCAGGTGAGTTTCAAGACCTTGGAGGTAGCGGATGCGGTCGCTTCATTGGTGCTTGGGACAAGCCCTATCCATATTTTTGTTGAAGAAGGCCTTGATGAAGCGTGTACGCCCTGTCCGCATCTGAAGTCAGTGTGCTGATGCAGACCCATCTTGTGGAAAAGCGCTGGGTCTAATAATCATTTACGATGCCACACATCGCGTCGGATGTTTTGGAGGACTGAAATTGCCCAGTCTTTCCCAACCCGTTCCTCCGGCTGCCGTCATATGCAATTCTAAGGACTGTAATAAGTTCATTTTCGAACCCTACGGCTTCTGGGAGCTTCTTAACTCTTGAAGCGAACGCACCGAATACGACTGAATTCGGATCAACAAAAGATCTACTCTACTCGATGTCGATAGGCTCCGAGGAGGTGGTAGAGGATTGATGTTGCCGCATACCAGCTTGACTCTTCTGACCAAAGGACTTGATCCTGATGGTCAATTCTGACAGATGGTTCTGGTCAGGAATGCGAGTAGGAGTATATCATCTGGGTCACGTATCTGGCTGCTTAGTTGTAAGGGTAGAAGGAATGTGTCTGTGTCTGAATACAACTAACTGCTACTTTCGACAAGGTTTCGACAAACGAGGCATTTTTCTCTCGGCTTCTATTGCCAAGAAAGGAAGTTCTTCTCTTGATTTGCCAAGGTTGAGAATTTGGCGTATTCCAGATACGACACCAATGTAATTTTCTACTAATACCCTTTGCAGCGCGCCATCAATATCGCTGGCTTCAGCTTCTAACAAGAATTAGGCAACATTAATGCACCTTTTCTCGGATGCGTTTCGCGGTTCCTCATCAACATCTCTGGCTCCAGCGTGTCGCAAGACATTTATTATGTCATTACGGCGTTTCCTCGAGACGTGCTGCTTAGAGTCTCTCAATATGATTCGTAGAGCCTCATCATGATTGCCAGCTCCGACGTCGAGTAGCAGCTTGACGGTATAAATTCGGCCAAATGCTGATGCCATTCCTAATGCCCCATCAAGATCGCTGGCTCCGGTGTCGAGCAGTAGCTTGACGATATCAATTTGGCCAGATTCTGATGCCATTCCTAAGGCCCTATCAAGATCGCTGGCTCCAGCGTTGAGTAGTAGCTTGACGATATCAATTTGGCCAGATTCTGATGCCATTTCTAAGGCCTCACCGAGATCGCTGGCTCCAGCGTCGAGTAGTAGCTTAACGATATCAATTTGGCCAGACAGTAATGCCGTTCCTAATGCCCCATCAAGATCGCTAGCTCCGGCGTCGAGTAGTAGCTTAACGATATCAATTTGACCAGATTCTGATGCCGTTCCTAAGGCCCCATCAAGATCGCTGGCTCCAGCGTCGAGTAGCAGCTTAACAATATTAATATGGCCACCTGCTACCATTATTAAGGGCCAAACAATACCGCTAGCTCTGGTATGGAACACTAGCTTCATCGTATTAATATCGCCTATTACTGCCATATCCAAGGCCTCATCAAGATTGCTGGCTCCAGCGTCGAGTAGCAGCTTAGCAATATCAATATAGCCACATCCTGATACTAAACTTAAGGCCCTATGAAGATCGCTGGCTCCGGCATCAAGTAATTGCTTAACCGTATCAATTTCGCCACTTATTACTGCTAATTCGAAGACCTCATCAAGATTACTAGCTCCGGCGTCGAGTAATAGCTTAACGGTATTACTTTTACCATGCATTGATGCCCTTTTTAAGGCCTCATCAAGATTACTAGCTCCGGCGTCGAGTAGTAGCTTGACGGTATCAATTTGGCCATACAGTGATGCCTCTCCTAAGGCCCCATCAAGATTGCTAGCTCCGGCGTCGAGCAGCAGCTTGACAATATCAGCTAGAGAGAATTTAGCAACATAGGACAGCGGACTGAGATCAATTCCATCCGAAAAACGAGTAATAAGTGGTTTGCAGTTCTTAAAGGCCGTTCCTTGGTCCATCAGGAATCGTGCGGTCAATCCGTAAAGTGGAAACCTTTCAGTTTCTGGCACATCCTCTAAATGAAGGGCCCAAAACCGCGCAGAGTATTCTGCGAGGTTGAAATTTGCCGTCGTTGCAACCCCAGATGCGCTTTCTCGGTCCATATAGAGAAGATAGATGAGACAGCTTTGCGCTATTCTCAGGGATGAAGGAACTAATCTCAGGCTATATGTTGTTACGTTTCTGTACGCTATACGGTCCGATAGAAAATAATCCTTGACTGAGAGGTGGGACAAGACGACATATTGGTGGAAGCTGTTTCTTCCGGTACGTGGCCTGGCATTAGAATTTCCAGCTGAATATCTGTAGCTGAGAGAGGCGTTGACATCATCATTTGCATCAACGAAGCTGATTAGACTTGAGCATATAGTAAGAATGTCCTCTGGATCTGCTAAAATTTCCTCGGCATCGAAAGAATTTTCCTCAATAACAAAGGCTGTAACCTCTGCAACTTCATCAAGCCGAAGCAGCCGTTTAGAGAACGTCAGCCATATGAATATATTCTGCGCATACTGGCGATAGAATTCTGGAATGCTGCATAGTATACGATCGTATGTCTCCTCAAGTGTTTTGGGTAAAGATATCAAGGCCTGCTTCAATTTTCTAATAGTTAGGCATTTAGCAAGCTCATCAAGCTGACATGTTACCCATCGAAACCTTGAGCAGAAACGTTTAACTTTTGTTCTTCGTGGCGGAATAAAAAGCACTTACATCCCTTTCGCGTCCTTCATCAGAGTCTTTTCTACTTCTTCTCCTAGACTTGGATGGGCATTCCATCTCTGAAAGTCAGAACTCCAGCGGTTATGAATGTATACGCGAATGTCTTCGTCAACTACGTCACGTTTGAGCTCGATATTCATTAGCATCCGGAGCCACTCGAAGGTTAACCTTCGGTCGATGCATTCATCCAGGGAGTCTAGGAGCAGAAAAGGAGTTCCCTCATTTCCGATCACATCTAAGAGAACCTCAATCAACTCTTTTGTCGTCGGCTCACGCTTTCGAACTGGAGGCTCCTGTTTGTTGCAGACGTTGAAGAGAGACATAAGTTTATTGGGTGGCTTTACGCAATTCTCGGAGAGTTGGTTGATAATACTACGGAGCATTTTATCCGTATTCTGTTTGAGGGGATCTCTAAAGTCGAAGAAGTAATATGCTACCGGATGCGTCGGATCTTGACGACTTAGTTGTAAGAGATCGTTGAGTATTGTAGAGGTCATAACCGTTTTACCACAACCAAGAATACCGTGTAGCCAGAAGAATTGTCCTGACACAGATTTCCAGTTCTGGTATTGTTTGCTTTGGATGAACCAGCTTCCTGTACCCTTGAGGTGTTTAGACACGGCTTCTTCGTAGTTTGTTGATGGATCTGGAGCTGAGAGCCATTCACGAATCTTCTCCAGTTTTATATCTACGCATGGGTATGAGTACAGGTTCAGAAGCTGAGCAGTGTATGATTAATTGCAACACATAGAAGCGAACTGGTAATGATAATCTATTAAGGATAAATTCTGGTTGTGTTCACTCACTTGCTGCAGACAATGCCTTCTCCCTCGTATTCTCCTTTGGGTGAATCTCCCTCAGGACTGCCTTTGCGAATGCAGCAGCCATAGCAGCAGCATAGGGTTGCCACTCCTTGTTTTTGTGCTCGTCACCATAGTCGCAGACTCCGCGAATAACTCCGACGGGGATTGTATTCATGGTACCAGCTGCTTCCATCTCAAAACCAATAAGCCCATACTTGTCTCTAAGCTCGTCTCTTGTCTCGGCATTCTTAAATAGTGTCCCACCGGAACCTATTGGGCCGTACCAGACTCGTGTCCGCTTGGAATTTTCTCGCTGTTGCCGCGTAGCCTCGCCGGAGTTAGTATGGAGGTGGTCGTTCACTTGCCCCGGGTCTTCGAAAGTGCCTTTGGGGTGCTCTACTTTAAAGCATTTCCCTTCATTTGGCGATCTAGATTTGATCATGCCGATGGCAGATCTGACGATCGACTCTGTCATAGCCAAGGCATAGCCACCGCGCAGAATCTGAACTCCATCCTTTGTGTCCTTTCGTAAGTCGTAAGACACGAGGCCAGCAGTTTCACCCTCCGGAAGCCCTACGAGAACGTCACCAAGACGAATATCTCGAGACTCAGCCTTCTGCTCCTCGGCCTTCTGGGTTGGAAGTCCAGCGGCCACACCCACGAGCAGGCCGAACCAAAGAGGCAAAGATTTTTTGACCTGACCGGCCAAAGCCCCAGCTGAACCAGGGCCATATGGCGTACCTGGAGGTAGAGAAGCAATGATTATGTTATGACCAGCAATATCGCCAGCACGAAAAACGTAGTCATCTCCTCGACCCATGGGAAAGCGGCCATCATGGGGATTGTCCAACAAATCCATTGCCGCCCGAGCTTCGATTTCCAAAGGTGCAATCCATACCGCCGTGTAGTGGCTAGGATCGAGTTCTTCCATTATTGAGTGGTATATGCGGGAATCTGCAGTGTCGCGTCAAAGACTCAGGCTGGGGTGATAGTGGACGGGGCGAGTGAAGAATACTATTGAGTTCGTAACGACGCCAGAGTAAATGTTTTATCGGCGGAGACTTTGATCTGAAACGTCAATGAAGCTGACTGGTCCTTCGACTGCTGTGAAGGAGTATGCGTATATGGTTATAGATAGGGAGGTCGAAAGATTCAGTTGAGTCTGGAGTCCAGTGGGGCTGTGTTGGAATTCAGACCGGGTCAACCTCGGTAGTTACTAATCAGGACTAGTCAGGGGGCCTTAGCAGACTAATAGAGATTTCTCGTGATGGTTATTCCATTCTACATAGCTACATCCATCCATTAGTTATCATAATACTATTGCACTACACCCAAATCACGTGCAGATGACTCATTGACATCATACATTTCAACACTAACTACTCGTATCTTTAATGACTAAGCAGATCTTGAACAAAATTGCGGGGACTCTCTAGACAACTTCCGCGGTCACTCTTGAGGCGCAAGACCATAGCTTCAGATTCCGCTTTGCTTCAGGCCTCATG
>JAABUX010000800.1_pt1 | contig 50795 bp, 44 predicted proteins | sample 5561851 | NCBI WGS metagenome assembly JAABUX01 (sample SAMN10711883, study PRJNA513361) | rock metagenome | isolation source: Antarctica rocks | place: Antarctica: Victoria Land, Richard Nunatak red sandstone | collected 2016-01-03 | reverse complement strand
GAAAGCAGAAAGCAGAAAGCAGAAAGCAGAAAGCAGAAAGCAGAAAGCAGAAAGCAGAAAGCAGAAAGCAGAAAGCAGAAAGCAGAAGCAGAGAAGAGAAGAGAAGGCAGAAGGTAGGAATCAGGTTTGAGGTTGTGAATGGTGCGGAAGGGTGAGGGGCTACATCTAACAGAATGTGATGGGATGGGGTAGCGATGGAGACGCAGTGGGAGAAGGTCGCGCGATGGGCGGGGATGGGCAACAATAAGAAGGCGAGTGAATCGATGACAGATGAGGAAGCGATGCAGGACGAGATGATGGAGCAGGGAAGAGCGGGGGTGGATGTGCAGGAGCCGGAGATGGTGAGTGGAGGCGGAGAGGTCGAGGAGTCGGCTGCGGCGAGTGCGGCGACGGCGGATGGGTCACAGGCGGAGATGGAGCAGGTGCGGGGCGAGCGCGACCAGCTGCGGGACCGGCTGGCGCGGCTGCAGGCGGAGTTTGACAATGTGCGGAAGCGCGAGGCCAAGGAGCGGCAGGATGCGCGGGACTACGCGATCCAGGGTGCCGTGGAGCCGTTTCTGGGGGTAATGGATAACTTCAACCTAGCGCTGAAGGCGGAGGGAACGGCCGAGCAGCTGAAGTCGGGTGTGGAGATGATTGTGAAGCAGATGGACGATGCTCTTCGCGGGCTCAATGTACAGGCTGTCGAGACGGTTGGGGCGCAGTTTGACCCGCGGGTGCATGAGGCTCTGGGGAGTGTGGAGACGAAGGAGTTTCCGGATCACCAGGTGTTGGAGGAGATCCGGCGCGGGTATAAGCTGCGGGACAAGCTGCTGCGGCCGGCGATGGTGCGGATTGCGAGCAATCCGGATCAGGTGAGTGAGTAGGATCTGGTGTTTGACTATGTGGCTGAAGGTTGAACGGTTGTGGCGGGGCGGAGATCTTCGGGATCCTTCGCCACGCTCAGGATGACAGGGCCTTGTGTTGAAGATGACAGGGGCTCGCGTGAAGCTGTGAGGGATGTGGCGGCAGGGGCGAATACTGGGATTCTTCCCTTCAGACTGGGGATTCTTTCCCTCAGAATGACAGGGGGTTTTGAGCTCAGGGTGATTCCAGTGAGATCGAGTCGGGAATTAAGAGAAGACGAGACTAAGAGATGAGTGCGACGGCGAACGTGACGAAGATCGATTATTACGAGGTACTGAGTGTTTCGAAGACGGCGAGCGATGCGGAGCTGAAGACGGCTTATCGCAAGCTGGCGATGCAGTTCCATCCGGACCGCAACCCGAACAATCCTGAGGCTGAGGAGCAGTTCAAGGCTTGCAGCGAGGCGTACCAGGTGCTGAGCGACCCGGAGAAGCGGGCGGCGTACGACCGGTATGGGCATGCGGCGTTCAACGGCGGCGGAGCGGGTGCGGGAGGACCGTTTGCCGGCGGGTTTACGGGCAATGCGCAGGATTTGGGAGATATCTTTGGCGATCTGTTTGGTGAGATGTTCTCAGGGGGCGGCGGTGGGGGACGGCGGGCGTCGCGGGTGCAGCGCGGGCGCGATGTGCGGTACGACCTGACGCTGGAGTTTGAGGAGGCGGTCTTCGGCAAGGAGAAGGAGATCACGGTGCGGCGGCTGGATGTGTGCGCGGAGTGCAAGGGAACGGGGGCGGCGAAGGGCAAGGCTCCGGTGACGTGCACGCAGTGCGGCGGACGCGGGCAGCAGAGATTTCAGCAGGGATTCTTTTCGGTGGCGCGGACGTGTTCTGTGTGCCAGGGCACAGGCACTTTGATTGTGGACCCGTGCAAGGTGTGCCATGGCGAGACGCGGGTGCAGGCTGAGCACACCATCCACGTGAAGGTGCCGGCGGGTGTGGAGCAGGATACGCGCATACGGTATGGCGGCGAGGGCGAGGCGGGGAAGTATGGTGGGCCATCGGGCGATCTGTACGTGGTGCTGAATGTGAAGGCGCATGCGTTCTTTGAGCGCGACGGGGATGATCTGCATTGCGTTTTGCCGGTGAGCTTTCCGCAGGCGGCGCTGGGGACGGAGGTCGAGATTCAGACGCTGGAGGGTATGGAGACGATCAAGGTGCCGGAGGGGACGCAGAGCGGTCGGGAGTTCAAGCTGCGGGGGAAGGGCGTGCCGCACCTGAATGAGCGGGGAAAGGGCGACCTGGTGGTGGAGGTGCGGGTGGCGACGCCGAGCAAGATGACGAAGCAGCAGAGGGAGCTGATGCGGCAGCTGGCGGAGACGATGACGGTGAACAATGCGCCGCACTCGCGGGGGCTGTTTGAGAAGGTGAAGGAGATGTTCAGCTAGGTAGTTTCGGAGTGACGGAGAGCCCGGGCCTTGGCCTGGGCTCCCTGTGTTTGTGGCTGAAAGGTTTGCGCGGTTGTGGCAGGTTCCACTGCCTCGGGGTCGTTCGCTGCGCTCAGGATGACAGCAAAGGCGTCGTGCGTCAGTGAGGGTCGAGGTGGGCGCTGGCTATGGCGATGGCGGCTATGGCGGCGGTTTCGGCGCGGAGGATGCGGGGGCCTAGGGTTACTGGTTGCCATGCGTGATCGGTGAAGAGCTGGAGCTCTTCGGGGGTCCAGCCGCCTTCAGGGCCTATGGCGAGGGCGTGGGTGGTTTCGGGGGATGAGCTTTCTGCGTCCCACCCATCGCGGTGGGGCTGCGATGGATGGGGCACCCGAGCGGGGTAGTCGGGTTTCGTTAGGGCGGAGATGAGGGGTGTGGATTGTTCGAGTTCGCTGAGGAGGATGCGGGTGGGCGTTTGATCGGTGGCGAGGAGGGCGGGCTGGAGGGGGGTGGGGTCCCCGATGTCGGGGATGGAGGTGCGGCGGGACTGTTTGGAGGCTTCGAGGGCTATGCGGCGCCAACGTTCGACGCGTTTGGCGGCGGCCTGTGCGAGGTGTTTTTCCGTGCGGCGGGCGAGGATGGGGGTGATGCGGCTGACACCGAGCTCGGTGGCCTTTTCTATCCCCCACTCGAGGTGGTCGAACTTGAAGATGGCGAGGAGGAGATGGAGGGGAAGGGCGGTGTCGGCCTCGAGCTCTTCGTGGAGGAGGAAGTGGACGGCAACGGGGGTGACGGAGGTGATCTCGGCGCGGTGGAGGAAGCCGTTGGCGACGATGTCGTAGATCTGGCCGGGTTGGGCGCGGAGGACGCGGGCGAGGTGGGCGGCCTGGTCGCCGGTGAGGGTGGCGGAGGTGGGGTTCCAGGTGTCGGCGATGAAGCGGCGGCGGGTCATGGGCTTAGGAAAAGGAAACAGAAAACGGGAAACAGAAAACGGGAACAGGATTACGTTCTGAGCTGTGGTGGGGATTTGGCGGGTGGTCAGGGTTGGGGTGGGGGTTTGGGGATGGTGGCGGTGAGGGAGGGTTGGTGGTAGAGGTCAACGGAGACGGTGGCGTCCTGGCGGTGGTCCCAGAGGGGTTGGGTGCCGGCGAAGTGGAGGAGGATGTAGCCTTCGGCGGTCTGGCCGGGGTCGATTCTGGTATCGCGGTAGAGGGGTGGGGCGCCCTGGGCGTCGGCGAGTTTTTTGAGGGCGGGAAAGGCGAGGGAGAGGTTGGCGAGGTCGGGCTTTTCGATGGCGCTGGAGGTGAGGGGGAGGCCGCCGGTGTCGGCGGAGGGGATGAGGGTGGCGTTGAAGTCCTTGAGGAAGAGGGGGAGCTTTAGGTGGTCGGTGATGCGGAGGGTTACGAGGATGTAGAGGTCGTCCTGGGCGTTGTCGCTGTTGAGGACGATGGAGTTGTTTTTGAAGACGATGTGGGAGGGGTAGAGGGCGGTGCGGGTGACGAGGATGTCGGCGGTGGAGTGCGGAGTGTAGTGGAGGACGGCGACCGTGGCGGCGGCGAGGATGGCGAGCGCGATGAGGATGGGGAGCAGGTAGTTGCGGCGTGCGGGCTGGGAGAAGGTGATGTCGGCCACGAGTTTGAGGATAGCAGTGCGAGGTGGGAGGGAAAGCGTTTGGGGTAAGAAGCGGGGTTCTTCGCTGCGCTCAGAATGACAACCAAGAAGAGCAAGTGCAACGACAAGTGCAAATGCCAATACTGGGATTCTTGCGCTGCGCTCAGAAAGGCAGTGATTCGGGGCAGGGTTAGTCGGGGATGTGGGCTTCGACTTCGATCTCGACGCGCCAGGTGGGGTTGAGAAGGGCGGCGACGACGATCATGGTGGCGGCGGGACGGGTGATGGAGAAGAACTTGCCGTGGATGCGGGCGATCTCTTCCCAGTCTTCGACGCGGGTGAGGTAGATGCGGGTGCGGATGACGTGTTCGATGGAGGAGCCGGCCTCTTTGAGAGCGGCGGCGATGATGGTAAGGGCCTGGTCGGTCTGGGTGGCGGGGTCGGCAGCGTCGGCGCCGACCGGGCCGGTTCCGGAGACGTGGACATGGGGGCCGATGCGGACGGCGCGGGAGAAGCCGATGACGGGCTCGTAGGGGCTGGTGCCGGGGATGTTGGTGCGGGTGGGCATGTTGGATTGGATGCGGGATGGTGAATGGAGGGTCAGAGGCGTTGGAACTGGGCCGGGGAGTTGGGGCGAACCGGTTGTGATGTCGCTGAGTTTCTGTGATGCGATGCGAAGGCTCCACTATTTTTTTGGGCAGGTGCCGAAAGTGATGTTTTCAGATTATTCGCGTAGCGACTTCAGTAACTTTGCCTGGCAGGGGATTGTGGTCGAATGAGAGTTTGGGCCTGCAAACCGGGGCTGCTGGGGGCCTCGAGATGCTAAGGATGAGAGCGGTATTGGGAGTTGTGGCAGGGTTGGCGTTTGGCGTGGCTGGGTGTGGTAGTGGGCCGGCTGCCGATTTTACGTTGAGCGCCACGCCGGCTTCGCTGACAGTGACGGCGGGGAGCACGGGGCAGGTGAGCCTTGCGGTCACGGGAGTGAATGGGTTTAGGGGAGTGGTGAGCGTGGCGGTTTCGGGTCTGCCGGCGGGGGTGACGGCGAGCTCTTCGACGATGAGCGTGAGCGCGGGTGAGCCGCAGACGATTACGCTGGCGGTGGCGCCGACGGTCGCGGCTGGGAGTGCGACGCTGACGTTGACGGGGAGCTCGGGTACGCTGACGCACACGGTGGCGGTGGCGCTGACGGTGGCGGCTGCTCCACCACCGCCTGCGGACTTTAGCTTGGCAGTGACGCCGACGAGTTTGCCGGTGACGATCGGCGGTGGGGGATCGCCCGTGACGTTGTTGGCGACGGTGAACGGGTTTACAGGGGGTGTGGCGGTGACGGTGAGCGGGTTGCCGATGGGCGTGACAGTGTCTCCGGCTGCGCCCACGCTGGTGCCCGGGGCTTCGCAGGGGTTGAGCGTGGTTGCGGGTTCGACGGCGGTCGCGGGCGCGGGGACGATTACATTTACGGGGGTGTCCGGGAGCCTAACGCATACTGCAACTCTGGCGGTTACGATTGTCGCGCCTACACCGCCGCCGATGGCGACGCCGGATGTGACGACCTATCACTACGACAACTCACGCCAGGGACTGAATGCGCAGGAGACGACGCTGACGCCGGCGAATGTGAACTCGACGACGTTTGGGTTGAAGGGCGTGTACCCGGTGGATGGAAAGGTGGATGCTCAGCCGTTGTATGTGGGGAATCTCTCGGTGCAGCCGGGGACCGGGGCGCAGATGTTGAACGTAGTCTACGTGGCGACGGAGCATGACAGTGTGTATGCGCTGGACGCGGGCACGGGGGCGCAGGTTTGGAAGACGTCGGTGCTTGGAGCGGGAGAGATGACGAGCGATGCGCGGAGCTGCGGCCAGATCGTGCCGGAGATCGGGATTACGTCGACGCCGGTGATCGACCGGGCGCATGGGCCGCATGGGGCGATCTTTTTGATTGGCATGTCGAAGGATGCGAATGGCGGGTATCACCAGCGGCTACATGCGCTAGATCTGGCGACGGGGGTGGAGATGGCGGGGAGCCCGACGGAGATCTCGGCCAGCTACCCGGGGGCGGGCGCGAACAGCCAGGGTGGGAGGGTGGTCTTCGATCCGGGGCAGTATGCGGAGCGGGCTGGGCTGCTGCTGCTGAACGGGACGATCTACACGGCGTGGACGAGTCACTGTGACATCCAGCCATATACGGGATGGGTGATGGGGTATAGCGAGAGCACGCTGCAACAGACGACGGTGCTGAACCTGACGCCGAACGGGAGCGAGGGCTCGATATGGATGAGCGGGTATGGGCTGGGCGCCGATGGTGCGGGCAACATCTATTTTCTGGACGCGAATGGGACGCTGGACGGCGGGTTCGACGCGAATGGATTTCCGAGCACGAGGGACTTCGGGAACGCGATCGTGAAGCTGAGCACGACGGGTGGGCTCGCGGTTGCGGATTACTTTGAGCCGTACAACACGGTGGCGGAGTCGGGGGCGGACAGGGACCTGGGATCGGGCGGGGCGATGCTGCTGCCGGACCTGACGGACAACGCGGGCGCCGTGCATCATCTGTTGGTGGGCGCGGGCAAGGATGGAAGCATCTATGTGGGAGATCGGGACAATCTGGGCAAGTTTGTGCCCGGCGCGACGAGCAATACGAATGTCTACCAGGAGATCGCTCATGCGCTTCCGAACGGGGCTTGGTCGGGGCCGGCGTACTTCAATAATGCGGTGTACTACGCGGGCGTGGGCGATGTGTTGAAGGCGTACACGATCACGAATGCGCGGCTGAGCACGACGCCTACGAGCCAGTCGGCGACGAGCTTTGCGTATCCGGGAGCGACGCCGAGCGTGTCGGCGAACGGAACGCAGAACGGGATTGCGTGGGCTGTGGAGAGCGCGACGAATGCGCCGGGGGTGCTGCATGCTTACGACGCGACGAACTTAGGGCATGAGATTTACAACAGCAGCCAGGCGGCGAATGGGCGGGATGGGTTTGGGACGGGAAACAAGTTCATCACGCCGGTGGTGGTGAACGGGAGTGTTTTTGTAGGGACGACGAACGGGATGGCGGTGTTTGGGCTGTTGAAGCCGTGAGGCGGAGCGACGAGTTGTCCGGGAGCCTAGGTCTCTTAAGCGATGGGTATTCGCGGCGCGTGCCTGCGGGATGGCTTCTACGTCGGCCAGGTCCTGTGGACGGCCTGAGGCGAGTTTGTTCAGGATGAGGTGATCGGCCGAAATGTAGGCGGGTCCTTGGTGACCCGGGGCTGCGAATGGACGCCTACGGCATAGCCACCTACGACCACGTACCTAACGTTGCGGGCGTTCAAAGCGGACAAGCGTTCTTTTAAGCCCCTGTCCATCGTTTTCGCAACACAGTGTCAAAAGTCCTTGGCTGAGTGCATTGGCGGTTTGGCACTCCTTGAGGGCAGCCCACGGTGAGAGCGGGACGGAAGCGCGCTTGTGGGGCTCAGATCACATGTCACTGGCGGAGAGCATGCGCTTCACTAATTCGCAGTAGGCTTTGCGATGTGATCAATCACCATAACATCCACGGACGTCTTAACCGGCTCAAACTTCAACCCCAGTTGCTCCCTGATAGCTGTAAACATCGTTGGCGCCACATCTGTATCTGCATTCGGCGCATCGCCATAGGAGTAGGTCAATCTGAAATCGTACCGCCCGGATTGCCCAGTCTGGTCCACGAGCGGCCGGTCCATGAAGAGCTGTTTGATGATGAGAAAGTCCGCCATCGAACTGCTCCGATAATTTTCAGTTCTCACCCAATCACGCCCTTCTGTCCACTCCACGGGCTGCGCGGCAGGATCAGCCGCGACGGCCAGCTTCGGCTGCCCTTTCAATACCTGCAACGCATACGCCGGCATCTCCCGCTTTTCGTGGTGAAATTGCAGCCCGAATCGCTCAACTAGGAGCTGACGGATTATCTGTTGTTCCTGCGGCCGCGTTGCGTCCTTAGTCAGGTTTGTTATGCCGCTCATATCCCAGTGGTCTGCTGAAACCCAACCAGATGCGCCAACAATCTGACGTGGATTCAATGAGTAGGCAAATGCAATCATCTTGACTAATGGCTGATCTTCCAATTCGAAGCGATTCTTCACGAAGCTGAAGTTGTTGTGCATTACCGCAGAGGGGTGCGGCTTCACCACCGCCACCTCGACGGACACATCGCCCGTCGACTGCGCAGCAGCCCCCAGCGCGGAGAGAACAAGAGCGGCGGTGACAGACATATCTCGGTAGAGGCGATTTGTAAGCATTCGGTTTCAGTAGGATACGGGGCAGATGCGAAAATGTTTCCCGACGACGCAGGTTATCAGATGAGTAAGGCGAAGTCGTCTTGTGTTTACCGATCCTGATTTCACCTGACGCCAACAGGGCAATGCGCTCATTGACCCTCACCGCGCGATGCGGAACAACGACAGTGTGGTGACCCCTTATCCATAGGGACTCCCTCATTTTTATCAAGGTGATCGCTCGTTCTGCGGAAGAGGTTTAGACAGGTTTTAGCTGGAGTGGTGGAGAGACGATTCCTTTGGACGGCCGCTGAGGTTGCGAGTAGTATGCCGTGAACTGACGTGCGTTCTGTTGCTCCAACGTGAGAAGAGCCGCGCGGGCATTTTGCCTGACTTCAAGCGACAGCGCTGTCCGGAGCTTTTACAGAGAAAAGGGAGAGGTGGGCTGATGTTGTTTGCGAAGGTTGCGGGAGTTGTGCGTGGCGTGCTGTGGGTGGTGGGGCTGTGTGTGGCTGGTTCGGCGATGGGCGGGGCACAGGGGCTGGGGGTTTTTGAGGGACATGGGGATGTGGGAAAGGTGCTGCATGCGGGCGATGTGCGGTATGACGCTGCGCGGCAGACGTATACGGTGAGCGGCAGCGGCGAGAATATGTGGTTTGGCGAGGATGACTTCCAGTTTGTGTGGAAGAAGATGAGTGGCGATGTGGCGCTGACGGCGGATATCGCCTTTGTGGGGACGGGTGGGAACAAGCACCGCAAGGCGGTGCTGATGATGCGGCAGAGCCTTGATGGCGGGTCGAGGGCGGTGGACGTGGCGCGGCATGGAGACGGCCTCACATCGCTGCAGTATCGCGATGAGCCAGGGGCGACGATGCACGAGGTGGAGTCGGCAGTGTCGGCGCCGACGCGGGTGAGGATTGAGAGGCGCGGAGAGTATGTGTATGTCTATGTTTCGGACGCGAGCGGAAGGCTGGCACCGTCCGGGGCGTCGATCAAGCTGGCGCTCTCGGGCGAGTTTTATGTCGGTCTGGGGGTGTGTGCGCATGACAAGAACGTGACGGAGACGGCGGTATTTTCGAACGTAAAGGTGGAGCAGCTGCCGCCGGTGACGGGACAGCCGGTGTTGTACAGCACGATCGAGACAGTTGGGATTGCGTCGACGGACCGGCGAGTGGAGTACGTGGCAGCGAGGCACTTTGAGGCTCCCAACTGGTCGCGCGATGAGTCGTATCTGCTGTTCAACCAGGAGGGGGGAATTCAGAAGCTGAAGCTCGGGAGCGCAGAGCCGAGCTCGATTGCGATCGAGGGAGGTCTTGAGTGCAATAACGACCACGGGCTGTCGCCTGATGGGAGTCTGATGGCGATCAGTGCGAGGGCGTCGAAGGCAGGGGGCTCGCAGGTGTACGTGGTTCCGGTGGGGGGCGGGCAGGCGCGGCAGGTGACGATGAACTCGCCGTCGTACTGGCATGGGTGGTCGCCCGATGGGAAGGTGCTGGCGTTCACCGGACAGCGCGAGGGGGAGTTCGACATTTACACGATTCCTATTTCGGGTGGGCAGGAGACGCGGCTGACGACGGCGAAGGGTCTGGATGATGGATCGGAGTTTTCGCCTGATGGGAGATACCTTTACTTCAATTCGGAGCGGACGGGATCGATGCAGATCTGGCGGATGCGGCCGGATGGGAGCGAGCAGGAGCAGGTGCTTGCGGATGGGAGCAACGACTGGTTTCCGCACATTTCGCCGGATGGCAAGTGGATGGTGTTTGTGGCGTATCAGAAGGGTGTCAGCGGGCATCCGCCGAACAAAGATGTGGAGCTGCGGGTGATGTCGCTGACGGACAAGAAGGTGCGCTTTCTGGCGAAGTTGTTTGGAGGCCAGGGGACGATGAACGTCCCTTCGTGGTCTCCGGACAGCAGCAAGGTAGCGTTTGTGAGTTATGAGTTGCTGCCGCAGGGGGCTGGCGGTCGGTAAGGGGGGATCTCACCTATTTGGGGCATATGCGTGCGCCATTTCTGGCTGTCAATATTCGGCATATGCGGATCAGCCTTCAAGCCAAGTCTTCCCTCCCGATGTCGATGTCACGGACCAACAACGTTCCACTTTCGGTAACGATCAAGCCTGCCAATAATGTTCTTGGCAGCTTTGAGTACCAGACCGACAGCAACGCTCTGCTGCAGCTTTTGCGGCAGCAGACGGATCTGAGCGGGTACGTGCTCGATGCCTTTCGCTCGGATCTCGAGATTTCCACGCAGGGGCGCATTCGCGCGGTGAACTTCAAAGAGGAAGTTCTGCAGGAGATCGGATACTTTATCGACTGAGGGCGGGCCGGGACGGGATTAAGCAGAATCAGCTCCCCCTTGAAACATCGAGGAGCTGATCGGCGGGTATTTCGTGGTGGACGTACGCCTGGGGTTACAGGCCCTTTTGGACGAGGAAGGTGATGAGGTCTTTGACGCGGTTGGAGTAGCCCCACTCGTTGTCGTACCAGGAGATGACCTTGCCGGTCTGGCCGACGACCTTGGTGAGCTTGGAGTCGACGATCGAGGAGAGCGGGTTGCCTTTGAAGTCGGAGGAGACGAGCTCTTCGTCGGTGTAGCCGAGGTAGCCTTTGAGCGGACCGTCGGCGGCCTTCTTGAGGGCCTCGTTGATGCTGGCGACGGAGATGGGTTTTTCGGCGACAAAGGTGAGATCGACGACAGAGACGTTGGGTGTGGGGACGCGGATGGCGAAGCCGTCGAGCTTGCCGTTCATCTCGGGGATGACGAGCTTGAGGGCTTTGGCGGCGCCGGTGGAGCTCGGGATCATGGAGAGGGCGGCGGCGCGGGCACGGCGGAGGTCCTTGTGGGGAGTGTCGAGGATGACCTGATCGTTGGTGTAGGAGTGGATGGTGGTCATGATGCCGGAAGCGATGCCGAAGGTCTCGTGGAGGACCTTGACGAGGGGCGCGAGGCAGTTGGTGGTGCAGGAGGCATTGGAGATAATGTTGTGCTTCGCCGGATCGTACTTGGACTCGTTGACGCCGAGGACGACGGTGAGGTCCTCGTTGGTGGCGGGGGCGGAGATGATGACTTTTTTGACGGTGCTGCCGAGGTGGGCCTTGGCCTTTTCGGCGTCGGTGAAGAAGCCGGTGGACTCGACGACGATCTGAGCGCCGACGGAGGCCCAGTCCAGCTGGGCTGGGTCGCGCTGGGCGAAGACCTTGATCTTTTTGCCGTCGACGGTGATTGAGTCGGCGTCGGCGGAGATGGTCTGCTTGAGGTTGCCGAGGATGGAGTCGTACTTGAGGAGATGCGCGAGGGTCGCGGGCGTGGTGAGGTCGTTGACGGCGACGATCTCGATATCTGGATTGCCGATCGCGGTGCGGAAGACGTTGCGACCGATGCGGCCGAAGCCGTTGATGCCTACCTTGACTGCCATAGCTTGCGATTGCTCCTGTGTGTGTGTTTCTGCGTGTGATGTCCAGGTTTGATTGTAACGGGGAGGAGTGGGCGAGGGTGAGGGCGGGAACGGGTGTCAGCTTAGGCACGTGAGTTGCCGAGTTGTTAGCGGGTGTGGTCCGCCGGATTTGCGGGGGGTGGGGGGTGGTGTTACAAGTGAGGCATGCGCGACTTGCGCGAATGGATCAGCGACAAGATGAGAAGACGCCCCAGACGTGGACCAAACGAGTCGGAGTCCACCGGCAAGATCGGGCAGGAGATCCCTGCCAACCAGATGGCTCCGCTGCGGCCGTCGTACCCTGATCCGCTGCCGCCGCGCGTGGCTGAATCGGAGGCGACGCCGGTGAGTGAGACGCCGCTGGCGGGGACGGCGGCCCCGATGACGCTGAATGCGGGGGAGCGTGAGGGACGGACGCCGGCAGGCTTGGAGGCCACCGCTGCGCAGGCCGCACCCCTGGCGCAGGTGGTTGCGGCGGCGGCAGCGACGGAGGCTGTGCCGGAGAAGAAGGTGGAGGTGGAGACGCAGCCGGAGCACCTGGGGACTCCGCCGGCGGAGATGACGGCGGCCAAGTCGCCGAAGGGGTATGTGGTGCTGGCGATCGGGCTGCCGGGTTCGGGGAAGACGACGTGGTACAAGCGGCGGGGAGTGACGCCGCTGTCGAGCGATCTCCTGCGGACGCTGTTGTTTGACGACATTACGGACCAGAGATACCAGGGGCTGGTGTTTTCGACGCTGCGGAGTTTGCTGCGGGCGCGGCTGATTGCGAAGATGCCGTGGAACTATGTGGATGCGACGAACCTGAGTCCGCATGAGCGGCGCCAGTGGATCAAGATGGCGAAGAGCTTCGGTTACGAGGTGCAGGCGGTGTTTTTTGATGTGCCGCTGGCGGTGTGCATGGAACGGAACTCGAAGCGGGACCGGGTGGTGACGGACGAGGTGATGCAGAAGATGGCGGAGCGGCTGCGGCCGCCGACGTTCAAGGAAGGTTTCGACAAGATTACGGTGGTGCGGGTGAAGGGGGCGCCTGGGACGGAGCCGGCGGCTGCGGAGTCGAGCACGGCGGCATCGCCCATGGAGGGGGCGGGGGGCGAGTAGCGTGTTGGGGGGGTGAAGTTTTGGGTAGAGAAGCGGGTCCCTCCACTGCGCTGCGCTGCGGTCGGGATGACAGTTTGATGGAGTAGGGCTGCGGTCGGGATGATCGTTTGGGTGGGGTTGGCGCCGGACGGGACGGGTTTTGCTGATGATGCGCAGGCGGCGGTGAGCGGTATGGCTGAGGCCGGGGTCGTGTTTTCGGAGGTGCGATTCCGGTTGCCGGACGGGCGGGAGCTGCTGCGCGGGGTCTCGCTTAAGGTGGCAGCGGGGACGACGACGGCGCTGCTGGGGCGGAGTGGGTCGGGCAAGACGACGCTGTTGCGGACGGTGAATGCGCTGGTGACGCCGAGCTCGGGTGAGGTGACGGTGGCTGGTCGGCGCAGCGAGGGTGGCGACCTGGTGGGGTTGCGGCGGAGCATCGGGTATGTGATCCAGGAGACGGGGCTGTTTCCGCATATGACGATCGAACGCAATGTGGGGCTGGCGCTGGAGCTGGCAGGGCAGTCGCGCGATCGGCGAAGAGCGCGCGTGGACGAGCTGCTGGGGATGGTGGGGATGGAGGCGGCGCAGTTTCGGGAGCGGTATCCGTGGCAGCTTTCTGGCGGGCAGCGGCAGAGGGTGGGTCTGGCGCGGGCGCTGGCGACCGATCCTGCGGTGCTGCTGATGGATGAGCCGTTTGGGGCGCTTGATCCGATTACGCGGGCGGAGATGCAGACGATGTTGCGGGAGCTTTTGGGGCGGGTGCGGAAGACGGTGCTGATCGTGACGCATGATCTGGATGAGGCGCTTTATCTTGCTGAGCGGGTGGTTTTTCTAGCGGATGGGGCCGTGATGGCGGATCTGGCTTCTGATGAGGTGGCGGGGAGTGAGAATGCGGCGGTGCAGGCGTATGTGCGGGCGGTGCATCGGGGCGATGTGGATGCTCGTGGTCATGCTTGAGCCGTGAGCTGTGGGTTTGGTGAGGAGGGGACTTGAACGGGTTAATGCATTTTGTCGGGGCGCATGGGTGGGAGATTGCGCGGCTGACGTTTGAGCATCTGTGGCTGACGGGATTTGCGATGGCGCTAGCGGCCGCGGTGGCGCTGCCTCTGGGGGTGTTGCTGACACGGCGGCGGGGGTTGGCGAGGCTGGTGATTGCGTTTGCGAATGTGGTGCAGGTGGTGCCGAGCCTGGCGCTGTTTGGGCTGCTGCTGCCGGTGCCGTGGCTGGGCGAGAATGCGGCGCGGCTGGCGATTTTGGCGTTGACGGGGTATGCGCTGCTGCCGATTCTGAGGAACACGTATGCGGGCATCGGGAGTGTAGATCCGGCGCTTGTGGATGTGGCAAATGCGCTGGGGATGACGGGGTGGCAACGGCTTTGGAAGGTGGAGCTGCCGCTGGCGGCGAGCGTGATTCTGGCGGGGCTGCGGACGGCGACGGTGACGTGTGTGGGGGTGGCGACGATTGCGGCGGCGATTGGGGCTGGTGGGTTGGGGGAGTTGATCTTTCGGGGGGTGGCCTCGGTCGATAATGGGCTGGTACTGGCGGGGGCGATTCCGGCGGCTCTGCTGGCTTTGGCGGCGGACGGGGGGCTGGGGCTGCTGGAGCGGCGGTTTGCGGTGCGGGAGCGGTGATGGTGGTGCTCGAGTCGACGAGAATGCGGTTCCGCTCGCACGAACCGAGCGGTGAGGAGGGCTATTGTGCGATGGAGATGGACGCGGAGGTGCGACGGTATGTAGGTGGATATCCCCGGAGCCGAGAGGATGCGAAGGCCCGATTTCAGAGGGCGCTAACGCCCAGCGAAGGCCGTTTAGGGATGTGGGCGACAGTGCTCAAGCAGAACGAACGCTATGTCGGGCGGTGCGGTCTATATGCCAGGTTTGTCGATGAAGGGGCGGTACCTGGAGAGGCGGTGCTGGCTTTCTACATCGCGCGGGATTACTGGGGGCGTGGGCTGGCGACGGAGGCGGGGCAAGCGTTTGTGCGCTTCGGATTTGAGGAACTCAAGCTGGAGCGGATTGTGACCACGATCGATGTGAGGAACGAGGCTTCAGGGCACATCTTGCAGATGCTAGGTTTTGTGAGGACCGGGACGGAGATTGGTGCCAGGAGCTTCGGACACTATGAGTTGATGAGTACTGATCAAGCTGTGGAGTCCTCTTGAAGCGGACTTGGCGAGTTCTGGTGCTGGGTGCGAGCTGTCTGCCTGTGGCCGCGTGTGCGCCGCCGCGGGGGTCGCGGATTACGATTGGGGCGAAGAACTTTACGGAGCAGGTGATCGCGGGGGAGCTGCTGGCGCAGGAGATTGAGGCGGTGGGCCACGGACGGGTGGAGCGGCGGTTTTATCTGGCGGGAAGTTACATCTGTCAGCAGGCGCTGGTGGGTGGGCGGATCGATGCGTATGTGGAGTACACGGGGACGGCGCTGACGGCGATCTTGAAGCAGCCTGTGGACCGGGATGCGGCGCGGGTGCTGGCGACGGTGCGGGATTTGTATGCGAGACGGTATCAGGTTCGAGTGGAGCAGCCGCTGGGATTTGAGGATACGTTTGCGATGGTGGTGCGGGGCGCGGATGCGAAGAGGTTGGGGCTGCGGACCTTGAGCGATGCGGTTCCGCATGCGGCGGGATGGCGGCTGGGTGTGGGGTATGAGTTTGAGGAGCGGCCGGATGGGTTGCGGGGGATGGAGGCGGCGTACGGGTTGAAGTTTGCCGGGGCGCCACGGGTGATGGACCTGGGGCTGTTGTACCGGTCGCTGGGGGCGGGGCAGGTGGACATTGTGGCGGGGAACTCGACGGATGGGCCGATCCGGGCTCTGGGGTTCTTTGTGTTGGCGGATGATCGTCATTACTTTCCGCCGTATGAGGCGGTGCCGCTGGTGCGGGAGGATGCCATCCGCGCGCATCCGGAGATGCAGGTGGCGATGGACAGGCTGGCGGGCAAGGTGACGGCGGAGGAGATGCAGGCGATGAACGAGGCGGTGGATGCGCAGCATCGGGATGCGGGGGAGGTAGTGCGGGAGTTTCGGGGGAGGAAGGGTTTGTAGGATTTTTCGAGTTCAGGTTGAGGTTTGGCTATGGTTCGAGATTGAGATTTTTCAGCTGTGAGATGTAAGGAGGGGTGATGGTGGAGCCTTGGTTGCGGGGGACGTTGGGGGAGGTGGATGCGGTGCGGCGGCAGGTGCTGCATGCGCTGGAGCTGGCGGCGGAGGATGCCGGGCGTTGGTGCCGGGATCTGAGCGATGAGGAGATGCATACGCGGGCGTTTGGGGTGGCGTCGGTCGCGTACCATTTGCGGCATATAGCACGGTCACTCGATCGGTTGCTGACGTATGCGGAGGGGCGGCAGCTTTCGGTGGAGCAGCTTCGAGCGCTGGGGGCGGAGATGGACGAGGGTGCGACCGGGGCGGAGGTCTTTGCGGAGTTTCGGGCGGGGCTGGAGGGGGCGAGGCGGCGGGTGATGGCGATCTTGCCGAGGAGCTTCGAGGAGGCTCGCGGGGTAGGGCAGAGATTGCTGCCGACTACGGTAGGCGGGCTGCTGGTGCATTGCGCGGAGCATACGCAGAGGCATGTGGGGCAGGCGGTGACGACGGCAAAGGTGATAGTGGGTCTGCGAGAGGGCTGAGGCGACGAGATGGCCGGAGCTGCTGGGGAGGGTATTCCCCTGATGGGGGATGCGGATGGATGTTGTCACCCGTTATTGTTGAGAGGAGACGTAGTCTAGAGCCCTTATGTGTGCAGTTCCGCGTGTAGCTTTCTTTCCCGACTCGTTCCATGAGGTGAACGGAGTCGCGCATACCAGCCGCAACTTCGTCGCGTATGCGCAACGGAACCGGCTGCCATTTCTTTGCGTTCGCGCGGGCAAGGGGCGGGGAGTGACGCGTGACCGCATCGACGAGGTGGAATCGTTGGAGCTGGGACGAAGCCGGGTGGCGCTGCGGATGGAGAGGGATCTCGATTTCGACCTGATGTTTTGGCGGCATGCGCGTGCGGTGGGGCGGGCGCTCGAGAGCTTTCGGCCGGATGTGATTCACATCACGGGACCGAGCGAGCTGGGGATGCTGGGGGCTTACTTTGCGCACAGGCTGCGGGTGCCGCTGGCCTCTGCATGGCAGACAAATCTGCATGAATACGTGCCACAGCGCTGGGGATGGCTGACGCGGCGGATGCCGTTCGGGTATGGGCCCAGGACCGAGCGCGGGATCGAGGACGCGAGCTTGTGGGCGCTGCTGCGCTTTTACCGGCAGGCCAAGGTGATCTTTGCGCCGAATAAGGAGCTATGCGATCAGCTGACGACGAGCCTCCATCTGCCATGCAAGCTGATGCATCGGGGGATCGATACCCACCTGTTTTCTCCGTCGCGGCGGCGGCGAGCTCATGACGATGGGGAGCTGGTGCTCGGCTATGTGGGCCGGATGTCGCTGGAGAAGAATGTGGGCGTGCTGCCCGATCTGGCGGATGAGCTCGAGAAGCTCGGGGTTCGGAATGTCCGGTTTGTGATTGTGGGTCAGGGTGCGGAGGAGCCGTATCTTCGATTGATGTTGAAGCATGCGGAGTTTACCGGGGTGTTGCGTGGCGAGGCGCTGGCTGATGCGTACGCGTCAATGGACCTGCTGATCTTTCCGTCGCACACGGACACGTTTGGCAATGTGGTGCTGGAGGCGTTGGGTTCGGGCGTACCGGCGATTGTGACGGCGCACGGTGGACCGAAACATATTGTGAGGGACGGCGTGACGGGCATTGTGGTGCCGGCGGAGCATGCGGCGGGGTCGGTGGGCGAGGCGGCACTGTTTGCGGCGGCGGTGCACTCGCTGGCGAGTGATCCGGAGCGGCGGCTGCGCATGGGCGAGGCGGCACGGGAGTATGCGCTGGGGTGCTCATGGGACTCGGTGTTTGATGGGGTGTATGCGGCTTATGGGGAGATTCTGCAGAGGGAGCCGGAGGGCGTGGGTGTGGCGTAGGGAGTTGTGGGAGCAGGGCTGCGGGATTGGTCAGGGGAGGTTGAGCGAGGTGGCGCCTTTGGTATGGGCTTGATGCATAGACGTTCTGATCATCCAACGAGATGGCCCATTTTTTCGCGTTTGGTTTCGAGGTAGTGGGCGTTGTGGGTGGACTCTGGGACGATGGCAGAGATGCGCTCGACGACGCGGATGCCAGCCTGTTCGAGGGCCTGGACCTTTTCGGGATTATTGGTGATGAGGCGGACGGCGGGAACTTTGAGCAGAGCGAGGATGAGCGCGGGTAGCTCGAAGACGCGGCAGTCGGCCTTGTAGCCGAGCTCGAGGTTAGCCTCGATGGTATCGCGGCCGCGATCCTGGAGTTCGTAGGCGCGGAGTTTGGCCATGAGGCCGATGCCGCGACCCTCCTGCTGCTCGTAGAGGAGGATGCCGGAGCCGGCTTCGGCGATGGTGGCGAGGGCGAGCTCGAGCTGCTGGCGGCAGTCGCAGCGGAGCGAGTGGAAGACGTCTCCGGTGAGGCACTGGGAGTGGATTCGGACGATGGGCGGGTCTGGATTACCATCTGCTGCAGGCGCGTGGATGTCGCCCATGACGAGGGCGACGGCGGACTCGACACGGCGGACGGGGGCCGGGATGGAGTCGTTGCAGGGCTCTGGATTGTCGATGACGCCCTCGAAGCCGAGGATGCGGAAGTGGCCCCAGGTGGTGGGGAAGTCGGCATCAGCGATTTTGGTGACGCTGGTGAAGGGCATGGCTGGATTATATGATTCGCGGTTGGGCGGAACGGTGCGCGGTTCCGCGTGTTGCATGTGCGGCGAAGTGCAAGGACAAGTGCAGTGCAGAGGCAAAGCAGAGGCAAATGCAAATACAGGGGTCCTTCGCTCCACTCAGGATGACGACGGAAGACATTGGTCATCGAGTCGTGGGCGCTTGTGCGGCGTAAACTTGTGGTGTGACGCAGCCTGATCCCAAGTTGATCCTGATAACGCTGCTGGTGGAGCTGGGTGTGGCGGCGGCATTTTCGAGTTCGCTGGCGCGATCGAAGACGTTCAAGGACCTGCTGCTGAAGGCGGACCGGACGCCGCGCGAGACGGTGGGTCTGCTGGCGATGATCACGATTCCGATGACTCTCGGTGTATGGATCCGGGTGTCGGTGCAGAACTTTCTGGCGGCGGACCTTTCGTTTGAGATGACGATTCTGCTGGGCATCTTGATGGGGCCGCTGGCGGCGATGGCTGGGGGAGTTGTGCTGGCGGTGCCGGCGCTGCTGCACCACGAATTTTGGGCGCTGCCGGTGAACCTGTTGGTGGCGGGGCTGGCGAGCATGTTTGGGCGCTTTGCGGACGCTGAGGATGTGTGGTCGTTTTCGCCGATGATCGACCTGAGCCTGTACCGGTGGGTGACGCGCAATCTGCGGCGACCGCATCTGGACCGGCAGATTCTGCTGCTGGTGATGATCACGGCGCTGCAGTTTGGCATGAGCCTGCTGGCGGGCTTGTATCCGCGGCGGCTCTTTGAGCTGCATTCGAACTCGTGGGTGATTGAGCTGGCGATCTGCGCGTCAGCTCCGGTGGTGGTCGGGATTCCTTTGAAGATCTGGAATGCGATCCGGATCGAGCGGAAGCTGGAGGAGCAGGGACGGCTGCTGCTGGAGGCGAAGCTCGATGCGCTACAGCGGCAGATCAATCCGCATTTCCTGTTCAATACGCTGAACTCGATCACGTCACTGATCCGGTCGAAGCCGGAGCTGGCGCGGGAGATGATTGGGAAGCTGGCGAGTATTTTGCGGGCGCTGTTGAAGGATCGCGAGGCGTTTGTGCCGTTTCGCGATGAGCTGGAGTTTACGGACAACTACCTGGCGATCGAGGTGGTGCGGTTTGGCGAGAAGTTGCGGGTGGTGAAGGAGATCTCGGAGGAGACGCTGGATATTGTGGTGCCGAGCATGCTGTTGCAGCCGCTGATCGAGAACAGCATCAAGCATGGTCTGGAGCCGAGGATCAGCGGGGGGACGGTGACACTGCGGAGCCGCGTCACAGCGGGCGGCCTTTTGCTGCTGGAGGTGGAGGATGACGGCGTGGGCATGGCGCCGGAGGTGGATACGGTGGCCCCGGTGAGCGGTCTGGTGCGGCCGGGCACGGGCATCGGCATGCGCAACGTTCGCGAGCGCATGAAGGTGCTCTATGGCGATCTGGCCACGGTGGAGATCAACAGCAGGCCAGGGCGGGGAACACAGGTGAGGCTGATGATGCCGATCTTTGAGACGGGTGCAGAGGTCTGGTCGAGTTTTTCGAGTGCGGACGTGGACGGCTATGCGGGCGCGGAGACGGTGCGGGCGACGACGCGCTCGTAGTACTGCTCGTAGAGCGGGATGATGCGCGAGGCGCAGAAGTGGTCCTGCGCGGTTTTGCGGGCGGTTAGGGCCATGGCGGCGAGGCGGGGTGGGTCGCTGAGGAGGCTGATAGCGGCGGAGCTCATCACGTCAACGTCGCCGACACGAAAGAGGAGGCCGTTCTTTTCGTGCTCGACGAGCTCGGGGACGCCGCCGACGCCGGTGGCGATGGTGGGGACGCTGCAGGCCATGGCCTCGAGGGCGGCGAGGCCGAAGGACTCCATCTCGCTGGGCATGAGCATGAGGTCGGCGAGCGGGAGGAGCTCGTTGACGTTGTCCTGCTTGCCGAGGAAGTGGACGCGGTCCTGGATGCCGTGGCGCGCGGCGAGGTACTCGGCGGCGGAGCGGTCGGGGCCATCGCCGATGAGCATGAGACGCGCGGGCATGGCTTTGGCAACGCGGGCGAAGACCTCGACGACGTCGGTGACGCGCTTGACGGGGCGGAAGTTCGATAGGTGGACGAGGAGGCGCTCGTTGGATTGAGCGAAGCGTGGGCGCATGGCGGAGACGAGATCGGGTTTGCGGACGTAGACGTCGCAGTTGACGAAGTTGCGGATGACCTCGATCTCGGAGGTGATGTTGAAGGCCTCGTAGGTGCGGTCGCGGAGGTAGGAGGAGATGGCGGTGACGCCGTCGGACACCTCGATGCCGAAACGGGTGATGGGGAGGTAGGAACGGTCGAGGCCGACGAGGGTGATGTCGGTGCCGTGGAGGGTAGTGATGAAGGGCAGATATCGGCCGTGCTCGGAGAGGGTGCGGCTCTGGACCATCTGGCGCGCGAGGTAGGCGCTGACGGAGTGCGGGATGGCGTAGTGGACGTGGAGGAGATCGAGCGCGTAAAACTCGGCGACCTCGGCCATGCGGGTGGCGAGGGCGAGATCGTACGGGGGGTGTTCGAAGAGCGGGTAGTTGGAGACGGCAACCTCGTGAAAGTGGATGTTGGCCTCGCGGCCGGTGAGGCGGAAGGGCTGCGAGTAGGTGATGAAGTGGATGTCGTGACCGCGGGCGGCGAGCTCGATGCCGAGCTCGGTGGCGACGACGCCTGAGCCGCCGTAGGTGGGATAGCACGTGATGCCGATCTTCATGTGAGGCCTTTCGTGCTTCAGGAGCTAGGGTGCGGAGCTGCGGGCGAGGTCGTCCTTTGGTGCTGCGGGGAGCTCTCCGTAGTGGATGAGCGTGGGGGCGCCGGGTTGCGAAAGTGCGTGGGGAATGACATCGAGCAGGGCGTCGCGTTCGATCTCGCGGTGGGTGCGGAGGCGGGTTGTGATGCGGTCGAGGTCGGTGTCGTTCTGGCCGGGGTGGCAGACGAGCTCCCATGTGTCTGTAGGCGGGAGGGCGTGGAGGAGCTCGCGAAGGATGGGTGCATTGAGGTGTCCTGTGGCGGAGATACCGAGGGTGCCGCCGGTGGTCTGGACGGAGCCGTTGCGCAGGTGGGGGTCGGCGTGGAAGTGGCGCTCCAGTGTGCTTAGGGAGCGAACCTGAAGGCGGCGGAGACGTGCGCCGTGTCCGAGGGCGAGGCTCCACGGCTGCTCGAAGGGATTGCGGATGGCCTGGACGCCGGCTTGCTGGGCGGCTTCGAGCAGAGGCCGGCTGACTGCGGGGAAGAGATGTGCGTGCTTGTGGGTATCGAGGTGCGTGACGTGGAGGCCTGCTGCCTGGAGCTTGCGGATTTGTGCGAGGGCTTCGGTTCGGATGTCGGCTGCGCGCAACTGACCACGCATGATTGCGAGGACGAAGGCGAGGAGAGAGGGGCGGAAGTTTACGTTGTCGGGGCCGACAAGAGAGGGAATGGAGGTGGGGGGAGAGGCGGGAGTGCCGTCGGTGAGGACGACGTGGCAGCCGACGCCGAGCGACGGGTTGCGCTGCGCGATGCGAACGGCGTCGTCGAAGGCCGGGCCTGTGGCCATGAGGGTGGCGGAGCTGAGGACGCCGGCGCGATAAAGGTCTTCGATAGTCCGATTAACGCCTGGAGTAAGGCCGAAGTCGTCCGCGTTGATGATGAGGCGGGCTGGCATGAAGGAGAGGAAATGCGGGCTTGGAGCGATGGGAGGTGGTGGGCAGTGAGGGACTCGAACCCCCGACATCCTGCTTGTAAGGCAGGCGCTCTAACCAACTGAGCTAACCGCCCACTCGGGCATTGACTCAGTCTATGGGAGGCGACCCCCGGTTGCAATGACAGGCGCTGCATGGAGGCAGTCCTTTGTCCGGGTAGATTGTGGTTCTTGAGTTTTGTGGTGTCTGCGAGTGGCGGGTATACCACGATGACTTCTTTGGAACTCGGAAGATCTGGTAGACTCCTTCCAGATGCGCCTACGAGGATCTCACCGGGTCTCCGGAGTGGGTTCAGCGAAGGGCTGATGCTCCGATGATCTTAGGTCGTCTGGACGCAAAGAAGGGGACGTAGCTCAGTTGGTTAGAGCGCTGCCCTGTCACGGCAGAGGTCGCGGGTTCGAGCCCCGTCGTCCCCGCCATACACTCTAAAAGGTTAGAGGGGTATGGGACCAAAGTGACATTTCCCAAAACTGCACATGATAGGTGCTATGCCTGCTAACAAGCGGTTTGGCTCCCGTCTGAAGGCTCTTGTGTCTACGCGGAATTTGCTGACACCATCCAGGGTGGCGAGGGCCATTCACCAGAGCGGGACGCGAAGGGTGGCGCCGTGGGCGCGGGCGGCGACGGCGGCTAGCTGGGGGAACTCGAAGGCGGCTAGCTCGGCGACGACCGCGGCGAAGAGGGTGATCATCCAGAGCTGGCCGAAGAAGAGCAGGGCGAGGACGGCGGCGATCAGGATGAGGGCGGTGAGGATGCGTTTCATTGGTGGGGTCTGGTTGAGGATAGCAGCCAGCTGATTCCTTTGAAACTAGCTAGCTCATGTGAGAAGTTCCACATAGGATGACCAACTATGAGTGCTCGCGATCAGCAAATGAGGGGGATGTATTTCAAAATTCAGAACTGGAATCTGAACCGCTGCCTAGCTCCCGGGCCGCAGTGCCCGAACACAGCAATAAGAGCTCACACTGTTCAAAATGGAAGGGTGATGGATATTCTTGAACGCTCAGGGCACGTGAAGCGAATCGTTATAAGGAGCACGAATGCGGGAGTTAAGCTTAGTTTTGAAGACATTGGACGCAACCTTGCTTCAACATTCGAGGGTTTCTGCAGCACACATGGTACTCAGCTATTCATCCCAATCGACACAACACCTCTTGACCCAACGAACGAAGAGCAGCTGTTTCTCCTCACCTATCGATCTGTAGCGCGCGAAACACACTCCGTGATGGAAGGAGCCAGCAAGATTCAATCCGCCTATCAAAGTCGCATACAAGTGGGCATAGATACCGGTCTTGAGCCGGAGCCGGTCGGTCTCCAAGCAGTGGCTCATATGGCCAACGCTTACGAAACTTGGGAATACAAGGAGCGTTTGGATACAGCCCTCTTGAAGAGAGATTTTCAGAGCTTGCGATACATCGTGATCGCAATTCAGCACACCCGGCCCGCACTGGCCGTAAGCTCAACCTTCACTTTAGAAGATCGAAAAGAAACGAAAACCGTCCGACTCACGATCAACTTGATTCCGCAAAACCTGGAGACCTCGTTCGTCATCTTCGGGTTCCTTCCAGAAAATGAGCAGCGAGTCCGTGAATTTCTGATGCGAATTCTAGATACGGAGGACGATTACCAGAAGTACCTACTTTCTAAACTTATCCTCACGCATTGCGAAAATTTCGTAATCTCGCCGACGATCTTCGACAGTTGGTCAACGGAGAAGGTCTCTGCCGTCGAAGGCTTCTTCCGCGAGACACTGCACGAGAACAAAGAGCGCGAGGATCAAAACCTCTACCTTTTTAATTGAGATCTTTACGAGATCACCGGCGGGTGAGGGCGGGGGAGGGGTGTGGGTCGAGCTCGTGCTGAATCTCGTCGGCGACTTCGTCTGCGGGTTGGAGGGTGGAGACGTTTTCGTCGGTCTGGTTTTCGCCTAGGCCGCCGTAGCGGCGTTCGCGGCGCTGGTAGTCGGCGATGGACTCGAGGAGGTGGATGCCGCGAAAGTCGGGCCAGAGGCGGTCGGTGATGAGGATCTCGGCGTAGGCGAGCTGCCAAAGGAGGAAGTTCGAGACGCGCTGTTCGCCGGAGGTGCGGATGACGAGGTCGGGGTCGGGCATGCGGCTGGTGTAGAGGGCGCGGGAGATGTCCGGCTCGTCGAGGCGGTCGAGGGCGCCGGCGCCGAGGAGGTCTTCGAGCGAGCAGCCGTTGGTGTGGGCCTCGGCGGTGAGGTCGGCGAGGATCTTGCGGACAGCGTCGACGATCTCGGTGCGGGCGCCGTAGTTGAGGGCGAGGGTGAGGGTGGTACCGGTGTTTCTGCCGGTGGATTCCATGGCCCACTGCATGGTTTCCTGGACCTCGCTCGGCAGCTCGTGGGTACGGCCGATGTAGTTCATGCGCACATTGTTGTCGTTCATGCGCTTGACGTTGCCGATGAGGTAGGACTTGAGCAGCTTCATGAGGAAGCTGACCTCGGACTTGGGCCGGCGGAGGTTGTTTTCGAGCGAGAAGGCGTAGAGGGTGAGGAAGGGGAGGTCGATGCGGGAGGCGGTTTCGACGACGAACTGGACGCTTTCGGCTCCCTGCTGGTGGCCGAGGAAGCGCTTGAGGGCGCGTTTGCCGGCCCAGCGGCCGTTGCCGTCCATGATGATGGCGACGTGCTGGGGGATGCGGCTGGGGTCGAGCTGCCCGTAGATGGCCTGCTCTTCGGGTGAGAGCTCGTGGAGTCTTGTGGGAACGCGGGTGGGGGGTGACGGGCGCAAAACAACCTCGCAAAGGAAGACGCTAGCACAGCGGTGAGGGAGGTGCAATGAACGCCAGGGGAACAGGGTGGGAAGAAAGTATGCGGCTCTCCGTGTCATCTCCGTGTCAAAGAAAAGGCTTAACACGGATTTGCACGGATCACGGATAGGGAACGGATACTACGGGCTTACAGGGATCTTGGAGGTGGTTTGGAGGAGAGAGACCGCGAGCGCTTCTGCTGTTGCCAGCAAGGTGCGCTCGCGGCGGAGGCGTTGCGAATAAGAGTGCTGCCTATGCCGTGCGTTTGCGGCCAGCTGCAAGCTCTCGGACGTGGTTGAGGAAGATGGATCGTTGGAGGGCGTCGAGCTGCGAGGCGTAGTGGGCGATCTCGGCGAGGAAGGGATCGTTCATGAGGACGGCGGTCTCATCCTTGTGGCGATTGCCGGAGTCGCGGAGAAGGACGGAGATGTCGACCTGGAGGGCGTTGGCGAGGCGAGAGAGCGAGGACAGCGTGGGCATGGCCTTGCCATTCTCGATCTTGGAGATGTAGGTGCGGGGGACGTTCATGCGAGCCGCGAGTTGCCGCTGAGACAGGTTGCGGACGTGGCGGAGGTCGCGAACGGCGGTGGCGACCTGCAGTTTGCCATCTGCAGCGGGCGAGGTGGGAACGAGGACCAGAGGCGCCGGTGCCGGCTCGGGCACCTCTACCTCCAGGCTCGCCTTGCAGCGGCGGCAGGTGGTAGCGGGTGTGCGGAACTGCACGAGCTTGCAGTGATCGCAGCGAAGGACCTCTCGCTGTTCAACGGAAGCCATCATGGTTGCCATAAGTTGTGTGACGCGGGCGGACCCAGAGCAAGGACCGCAGCACACGTCCGATAACGGAACGATGCGATGTGCCAAGAGTGACACCGGGTAACCCGGACAGTCAAGGGGCAATCCCCCAGAAATGCCAGAAACAACGGAAGAATACAGGAAGTGGAACCTGGGTGGTAAACAGGGATGGAAGAAGAAAGTAGGACCAGGAGCCGGGCTTGTGGGCGAGTTGGCTCGGTTGGGCGAGGGTTGGGCTGTTGGGCTGGACGGCTTGCGAGTCGGGGGGGCGGGCAATGCGAGAATCGTTATGGACAAGACTGGCGGGGCGGATGGGGCGGTACACGAGCGCGAAGGCGAAGGAGCTGCTGGAGGAGTGGACGGTGGGCGACAGCCTGCGCAAGCACGCAATGTCGGTGGCGGCGTGTACGGAAGCGTACGGGCGGTTGGAAGGTCTGCGGCAGGGCTTGTCGGGCGAGGATCTGGAGGAGTTTGCGGACAGGTACACCTGTGCGGGGTTGTTGCACGACATGGACTATGAGCGGCATCCATCGACGGAGGAGCATCCGTTTGTGGGAGTGAAGATGCTGCGGGAACAGGGGTGGCCGGAGGAGATCCTCCATGCAATTTTGGCGCATGCGGACTACTCGGGCGTGAGACCGGAGACCCATCTGGATCGGGCGCTGTTTGCGTGCGATGAGCTGGCGGGGTTTCTGACCGCGTGTGCGCTGGTGAAGCCGACCAAGGCAATCGCGGACGTGGACGTGGCCGGGGTCAAGAAGAAGATGAAGGATAAGGCGTTTGCGCGGGCGGTGAAGCGCGAAGATATTGTGACGGGCGCGGAGCTGCTGGATGTGCCGCTTGAGGAGCACCTTGGGACGTGTCTTCTGGCCATGCAGGCGCGGGCGGCGGGGCTGGGGCTTGCAGGAACGGGCGCGGCGTGAGGCTGAGGTGTTGCTGGGAGGGTGCCGAGGCGGTTTCGGGATGAACGCTATGCGATCGATATGTTGCAGATAAGCAAGGCGCAGGATCTGCCTGGAGAGGCGGCCTAGGAGCAGCCGTGCATGAACGTCAGCCAGAGGAGAGAGAGGGTGACGGAACCGACGACTCCGATGGCGAGCAGCGGACCCCGGCCGAGTTGGGGCGCGGTGGAGTTGGATCTGCTGTTCTGCTGGGGTGCGAGCGGGTTATAGGAGAGAGGGATGGACTCGCCCTGAGCGATGGCGTGGGCGGAGCTGAACTCGCCGGTGTAGGTCTTCGCTTGAGCGCGGTAGGTGTAGCTGATGCGGAAATGTTTGCTGGACGGGAGACCGAAGGCGAGGGCACGTCCAGCTCCGAACTCGTAACCGCAGGTGGTGACGGTCGCCTCCGTCTCGATCCAAGGTATTTCGGTGGCAGTGCTTCCGACGCGGGGGATTTGGATCATCGGGTAAGGATACGGTCGGAGAGGGCGCGCGTGATGTGGGCCGAGGCGAAGGCGGTGTTGGTCTTCTGGACGGTGCCGTGGAGGTCGACCGCGCGGGTGAGGTCTTCGAGGACGATGGACTCGAAGCCGAGCTGGGCGGCGGCGATGGCGGAGAAGCCGACGCAGAAATCGTAGGCGAGGCCGGCAAAGAAGAGGCGGGAGAGTTTGCGCTCGCGGAGGTAGCCGGTGAGGCCGGTGGGTGTGCCGTCGTTTTCGGTGAAGGCGGAGTAGCTGTCGATCGAGCGGCGGAAGCCTTTGCGGAGGAGGAGCTCGGCATGGGGAATCTGGAGGTCGGGGTGGAGGGCAGCGCCGGGGGTGTCCTGGACGCAGTGATCGGGCCAGAGGTGCTGGGATCCGTAGGGGGCCTGGATCGTGTCCGTGAAGGGCTGCTTGCCGGAGTGTGAGCTGGCGAAGGAGATGTGGCCGGGCGGATGCCAGTCCTGCGTGAGGAGGACGTGGTCGAACGTTGCGGCGAGTGCGTTAATTCCGGGGATGATCTCGTTACCACCCCCGATGGCGAGCGCGCCGCCGGGGAGGAAGTCGACTTGCATGTCGATGACGAGGAGGACGTCGGTGGGTGGGAGAGGGAGCATGGTCACGATCATCTTAGAGCGGAGACCGTGGCGGTGCGGAGGGACGGCCTGGAGTGGTCTGGATTGGGCCCGGACTGGGATCGGACTGCGCCTGTGTTGTCCAGGCTAGGGCAGGGGATTCATGCGGCGTCGCTATACTGCGTCCATGATGCGTGCGTGGCGTGGGATGCGGGTGCTTCTGGCTGTGGCAATGGTGCCGGTGTTGCTGGTGGAGCAGAGTTTTGCGTGGGGTTCGGATGGACATCGCATGATCAACCGGCTGGCGGCGGCGAATCTGCCGAGCGATGTGCCAGCGTTTCTCCGCAGCGGCGAGGGCGTGGACACGATCGAGTATCTGGGGCCGGAGCCGGACCGGTGGAAGAGCAGGGCGGAGGAGGAGCTGGCGACGGAGTCCTCGCCGGACCATTACATAGATCTGGAGTGGGCGGATCTGGCTGGTCCGCTGCCGCGACACCGGTATGACTTTGTGCGGGCGCTTGAGAGGGCGCAGGCACAGCATCCGGATCTTCCGTTAACGCCGGAGAAGGTAGGGATGCAGCCGTATGCGGCGGACGAGGTGTGGGAACGATTGAAAGCGGCAATGCGCGAGTACCGGCGACTGCAGGCGGCAAATGTGGATACGAGGCCGGTAGAGACGGCGATCCTGGTGTATGCGGGGTGGCTGGGGCATTACGTGGCGGATGGATCGCAGCCGTTGCATGTGACGATGCAATTTAATGGGTGGACGGGGCCGAATCCACACGGGTACACGACGGGGCACAAGATTCACGGTCAGTTTGAGAGCGCGTATGTGAGCGCGAACATCAAGGCAGGCGAAGTGGCTCCGCTGGTGCGGGCGGTGCCGGCGAAGGCGTTGCAGGGCGATGTGTTCGACGACTACGTGGCGTATCTGCGGCACACGGCGACTTTGACGGAAAAGACGTATCAGATGGAGAAGGCTGGCGGCTTTACGGACGCGGGGACGCCGGAGGCGAAGACGTTTACAGAGGAGCGGCTGGCGGCGGGGGCGATCGAGCTGCGGGACATGATCTACACGGCGTGGGTGCGGAGCGCGGATCCGGTGCCGGACGCGCATGGGCCGAGTGCGGGCTAGGTGGTGGTGGGCTGCTGGTGCTGCTCTCCGCGGCTGTGCAGACGCTTCAGCAGAGGCGTGAGCACGAGAGCGGCGGTGGGAGCGAGGAGGAGCGCAGCGACGGTCCAGATGACGAGCGCGTGCGCCTCCCATACCCAGAGCTGACGCGTAAGGGCGATGGGGTGAAAGGATAGACTGCGCGATGCGTGAGTGCCGGAGGAGGCAAGGACGCTGTTAAGCCTGTTGCGATCGATGTGGGGGATGTTGCGGCTGATGGTAGTGCTGCTCGATGCTTCCGTGGAGCTGGTGATTCGCCGGCCGCGCACACGGGCTGGGCGTGCGCTGTGGCTGCATCAATTGTGCCGGCGAGCGATACGGATCTTCGATGTTGAGGTCCGAGCGATGGGAGCGTTTCCGGAGCGCGGAGTCCTGATCTCGAACCACTTGAGCTACCTCGATATTGTGGTGTTCGCTTCGATCCATCCGTGTGTCTTTGTGTCCAAGGCGGAGATCCGGTTGTGGCCGCTGCTGGGGTGGATGACGACGATGGCGGGAACCGTGTATGTAGTGCGGGGGCGGGGCGAAAGTGCGCGGCAGGCAGGCGAGGGGATGCGGGTGGCCGCGCAGGATGGATTACCGGTGGTGTTATTTCCTGAGGGGACGACCTCGAACGGAGACACGGTGTTGAAGTTTCACAGCGGGCTGTTGTCGGAGGCGCTCAGGGCCGGGCTGCCGGTGACGGCGGCGAGTGTTCGCTACTCGCTGACGGAGGAGAATGGCGGCCGGAGGGCGAGCGATGTGGTGGCATATTGGGGCGAGCGCGCTATGCTGCCGCACGTGTTTCGTTTCCTGTCGCTGCGGGGTGTGCGGGCGGAGGTGAGGATGGCGAAGGAGCCGATACGTTTTGTGGAGGGGGCGGCTTCGCGCAAGCTGGTGGCGGTGGAAGCGCGGCGGGCGGTGTGCGCGCTGAACGAAGCGTGCAGTCCGAGAGTGGAGGAGATGGAGTCTGTGCTCTAGGGGTGGGGGGTATCTGTGTGCTGGATGCGCGGGATGACGGCTTTGATAAGACAGGTGAACTGCGCTTCCGCGCGGCGGCCGATCTCCATGACCTCGTTGTGATCGATGGTTTCGGTGGAGAGACCGGCGGCGGGGTTGGTGACGAGGGAGAGACCGAGGACGTCGAGGCCCATGTGCCGGGCGACGATGACCTCGTGGACGGTGGACATGCCGACGAGATCGGCGCCAAGAGTGCGGAAGGCACGGATCTCGGCGGGGGTTTCGAAGGAGGGGCCGAGGACGGCGAGGTAGACGCCTTCCGGGAGGGCGATGCCGAGTTTTGCGGCTTCTTGCTGGGCGAGGTCGCGGAGCGTGGGGGAATAGGCGTGGCCCATGTCGAAGAAGCGCTCGGCGGTGCCGGGGCGGGTGGCGAAGCGGGGCTCGTTGGGGCCGACGGCGGCGTTCCCGCCAGTGAGATTGATGTGGTCGGAGATGGCGACGAGGGTGCCGGGGGGATATGGGTGGACGCCGCCGGCGGCGTTGGTGACGATGAGGGTGCGGACGCCGAGGAGGCCGAGGACGCGGGTGGGAAAGGTGACCTCGGACAGGGGGTAGCCCTCGTACGCGTGGACGCGGCCCTGCATGACGGCGACCGGCGTGCCGGCGACGGCGCCGAGGATGAGGTTGCCGGAGTGACCGACGACGGTGGATTTCGGGAAGTGGGGGATCTCGGCGTAGGGGATGGTGGTGGGGCTTTCGACGGAGGCGCCGAAGCTGCCGAGGCCGGAGCCGAGGATGATCCCGATCTTGGGCTGGAGGGGGGTGCGGGCGCGGATGTAGTCGACGGCGGCTTGAGCGCGTTCGTAGAGGGTGGTCATGGGATTGTGGTTTGACGATACAGGGCGTGGGCCGCCGGGGTACCCCCCCCCCTCCCCCGTACTTTGTGCAAAGTATTCGAATCATTAGGGATAGGGTCGGACTTGAGGTAGTGTCCTTACCCGGACTTGGGGTGCGCTTTGGTGTCCTGGGAAGGGGCGCCCACGAACGCGTGGGGTCTTTGGGAGGGCGGTTTTGTCAAGTTCTGTGGATGTCCTCGGGGCTTCGTGGCAGACCCCACCCTTTCGCGGTGAAGCTGCGAGAGGGTGGGGCACCCGGCTCCGGGCTAAAGCCCCATGTATTCATGTCGCTTGACGGAGGGCTGAAGCCCTCCTCTTCCACCGAAGAGCCGACGTGCAGGAATCTCTTCTCTCCACCGAAGAGCCGATATGCAGGAAGCCTTACTCTCCACCCAAGAGCGGATGTGCGCGGTCGGTGCTAGTTTGCGGTGAAGGGGATTTCGACGGGCAGGGTCTTGGGGGGGTAGCAGGCGGCGTGGTCGCAGGCCTGGTAGCGGAGGGTGGCCGAGAGGGTATGGTCCCCTGCCTTGGCCTGGACGGAGAGTCGAACGAGGAAGGAGCCGGTGTAGACGTCGAGTTTTTCGTCGGGCTGGGTGGGGAAGCTGTACGAGGTTCCGGCGGGGTACTGGAGCTTGCCGAGGCTGACGCCGTCTTCGGGGCGGATGGTCAGCTCGGTGGGGATGAGGAGATCGGACTTCGGTGTGTGGGAGTTGACGTGGTAGCCGGGGTCGACCTGGAAGCGCAGATCGATCCAGCCCTGGCGACCGGCGGGCAGGGTTTGGGGCTCGGCGGCATAGCTGATATGGCTCTTTGCTTTTGAGGTGAGTTGGGAGCCGGGTTGGAAGTCCCCTATCTGCTGTGCGGGGAGCGAGGCGACGAAGCTGGCGCAGAGGGCTGCCGTGAGCGCGCGCCTTCTCACAGGCCACCTGCGGCGCTTTGGACGGGCGCGGCAACGATTTTGCGGATGTTGGCCTCGATCTGATCCTTGGAGCCGAGGCCGGCGGTCTCTTCGACGACGACGCCATCGCGGCCGACGTAGAAGGACATCGGCAGATAGTCGATGCCGCCGTACCTGGGGGCGACCTTTCCGTCGGTGAGGAGGATGGGGTAGGTGACGCCAAGTTTGCGGGCGGCTTTGGCGATCTCGTCCTTGCCGGTGCGATCATCGTCTTCGTCTATGCCGAGGATCTCGAAGCCCTGGGGGGCGTACTGGGTGTGGAACTGCTCGAACCAGGGCATCTCTAGCTTGCAGGGGGCGCACCAGGTGGCCCAGAAGTTGACGAGGACGGGACGGCCCTTGTAGTCGCTGAGGGAGACCTTTTTGCCGTCGAGCGTGGTGAGCATGAAGGCTGGGGCTGCCTTGCCGCGGAGGTTCAGCTCCGGGCCGTCGGAGGTTTGGGCCGACCCGCCGCTGCCTTGCGCGGGCGTGAGGGTGACGTGGTTTTCCTGCGCGCGCTGCATGGCGAGGCGGCGCTCGCGGAGGTTGTGCCAACCTGCCCAGAGCATCATGGAGATGCCGACGATCATGAGAGCGATGACAAACGCGAATCGTTTCACGGGATGTTCCTTTCGAGGCCCGGGGAGCGCCTTGCCGCAGAGTTACAGTTTACGCGTGTACACCGGTGCGCGGCTTGTGTCTGCTAGCATCACCACCGATGCCTATGGACCACCCAAGGTTACAAGGCGGAGCCGGGGAGCGCTCGGCGAGGTCGCCAGCGGAGCTCGTCCGGCTGGAGGCTGCGGCGCTGGTCGATCTGGCGTGGCGGCTGGAGACGACGTCGGCGGCGGCGTTTGGACAGGCGGTCGATCTCGTGGTGGAGACGGTGTCGGCGAAACGCCGGGTGATCGTGACCGGCATGGGCAAGAGCGGGATTATCGCGCGCAAGATTGCGGCGACACTGCGATCGACGGGGACGCCGGCGCACTTTCTGCATCCTGCGGAGGCGATGCATGGCGATCTTGGGATGCTTACGGGGGGGGATGTTGTAGTGGCGCTGTCGGCGAGCGGGGAGACGGAAGAGGTGTTGACGCTTTTGCCGGTGCTCGAGCGCATGGGTGCCGAGCTGATCGCGGTCTGCGGGTGCCTGGATTCGACGCTGGCGAAGAGTGCGCGGGTGTTTCTGGATGTGAGTATCTCGGGGGAGGCATGCCCGCACAATCTTGCGCCGACGGCCTCAACCACAGTGATGCTGGCGCTTGGGGATGCGCTGGCGTTGTGTGTGAGTGAGCGGCTCGGATTTCGGCCGGAGGACTTTGCGGATCTGCATCCGGGGGGGCGGTTGGGGAGGCGGCTGACGCGGGTGCGCGACCTGATGCACACGGGCGAGGCAATTCCGCTGGTTGCGCCCGGGGCGTTGCTGCCGGATGTGATTTACGAGATGTCGCGCAAGAAGCTGGGAATGACGACGGTGGTGGAGGATGGCCGGTTGCTGGGGCTGGTGAGCGACGGCGATCTGCGGCGGCTGCTGGGACGCGATGGGGCTGAGGCCGTGAGTCGGACAGCGACGGAGGTGATGAATCCGAGTCCGGTCACGGTGGCGGCGGAGGTGTATGCGAGTTCGGCGCTGGCGCTGATGGAGGAGCGGAAGATTACGTCGCTGGTTGTGTTGGAGCCGGGCGGCGGTGTGGAGGGCGTGGTGCATCTCCACGATCTTTGGGCGTTGCAGCTGCCCTGATGCGGGGCTCTCACAACTTGAGACGATAGAATGTTTGTTTAGCGGCGGGACACGAATCCTGCTCGGAGACGCCCGCTTGGAAGAGGGGCGGGAAGGCTTGTCGAACGCATGTACCGCTGGTCCCAGATCTTTATTCCTACACTTCGCGAGGCTCCGTCGGACGCCGAGGTTGCAAGCCACAAGCTGCTGCTGCGCGCGGGGTATATCCGGCAGCTTGGTGCGGGTATCTACAGCTATCTGTTTCTGGCGACACGATCGATTCATAAGATCTCGGCGATTATTCGGGAGGAGATGAATACGATTGGGCAGGAGTTTCTGCTGCCGGCGATTCTTCCGAGCGATCTGTGGATCGAGTCGGGGCGGTGGACGGGGATGGGCGAGAACATGTTCCGGCTGAAGGACCGCAGGGGCGCGGACCTGTGCCTGGGCATGACGCACGAAGAGGTGATGACGGGGATTGCGCGAAACGAGCTTCGGTCGTACAAGCAATTGCCACAGATCTGGTATCAGATTCAGACGAAGTTTCGCGATGAGCCGCGGCCGAAGTCGGGGCTGCTGCGGGTGCGGCAGTTTTTGATGAAGGATGCGTACTCGTTCGATATCGATGAGGCGGGGCTTGACGAGAGCTACAACAAGCACGACCGGGTGTACCGGCGGATCTTTGATCGCTGCGGGTTGCAGTATGTGGCGGTTGAGGCGGACTCGGGCGCGATGGGCGGGTCGCAGTCACAGGAGTTTATGGTGTACACGGATGCGGGCGAGGACCTGATCGTGAGCTGCGAATGCGGGTATGCGGCGAATATGGAGAAGGCGACTTCGCGGCTGGGGTCGGTGCAAGAGATGGAGCCGACGGGCGATGGGATGCCGGAGCTGGTGCACACGCCGGGAAAGGCCGCGATTGCGGATGTGGCGGAGTTCTTTGGGATTGCGGCCTCGTCGGACATCAAGACGGTGGCGTACATGGGGCAGGCGCTCGGGGCGGATGGCAGGCGGGTGGAGGAGCCGGTGATCGCGTTTTTACGCGGCGATCATTTTGTGAATGAGACGAAGCTGGCGGCGGTCGCGGGGGTCTCGGAGCTGCGGCCGATGGGGCCGGAGGAGCTCCTGCGATACTTTGAAGGTCCGGCGGGGTATCTTGGGCCGATTGGGTTGAAGGTGCTGCCTGGGGAGAAGGACGATGCGCGCGCTGTGACGGTGGTGGTGGATCGGGGGCTTGAGGGACGGGAGAACATGGTGGGCGGAGCGAACAAGCTGGACTATCACTTCCGCAACATTACGCCGGGGCGGGACTTTACATGGACGCATGCGGCGGACATCCGCAACGTGAATGAGGGCGAGATGTGCGCGTTGTGCGGGGGGCCGCTGCGGATCGGAAAGGCGGTTGAGATCGGGCATATCTTCAAGCTGGGTTACAAGTATTCGAGGTCGCTGGGAGCGTCGGTGCTGAACCGGGAAGGGAAGGAGACGACGCCGATTATGGGTTCGTACGGGATCGGGATCGAGCGCATTCTGACGGCGGCGATCGAGTCGAGCGCGGCTCAGCGGTCGGGGCTGGCGATGCCGGGAGGGAAGGGCGATGGTCCGTCGTATGCGCTTCCGGCGGCGATCGCACCGTTTGAGGTGGTGGTGACGGTGACGAATATTGGGGAAGGGTCGCTGCTGGCGGCGGGGGAGAGGATTGCGGCGGATCTCGAGAGGGCTGGCATCGACGTGCTGCTGGACGACCGCGACGAGCGTGCGGGGGTGAAGTTCAAGGATGCGGACCTGATTGGGGTTCCGTATCGGATCAATGTGGGGAAGAGGCTGGCCGAGGGCAAGGTGGAGTTGGTGGACCGACTCCGGAATGAGAGCGTTGACGTGCTTGTCGGGGAGGTCGTCGCCGGCCTCGGGGTGTTGCTTACCGAGGCACGAGAGATTCCAAAGATCGCTGTTTAGCGTCCAAGAGAGGGAGCATTGGCTGTCAAGGTCAAATATCGGAGCAGCACGGAGCGGGCAGGCGGCATTCTGGCCAGCTCGGTTGTGCGCGCCTTTCTTCTTCTTGTGGTGGTGGGTGTGCTGTTTGCGGCCGCGATCGGCGCCTTTTACTACAGCAAGTACAAGCAGGTTGTGGACGAGCGTCTGGCGGCGGGACCTTTGTTTGCGCCGGTGGCACAGATCTACGCGGCGCCGCGCGAGGTCCGGAGCGGGCAGCACCTTCCGGCGGCGGAGATTGCGCGCGACCTGAGCCAGGCTGGTTATAACAGCAACCGGCAGCTGGGCACGTACCAGCTTGAAGGCGACACGATCACTATCAAGCCGGGGCCGCAGTCGTATCATTCCACCGACGGCGCAACCATCGACACGACGGGCGGGAACGTCAAGAGCATCACGGCCGACAATGGAGCTCTGCTGCGAGCGTACCAGCTGGAGCCGCAGCTGATCACGGCGCTCTCCAAGGACAAGAACCGGACCAAGCGGCGGCTGGTGACCTATAGCGAGATTCCGCCTCGGATGGTGCAGGCTGTTACGGCAATCGAGGACCGCCGTTTTTTTGAGCATGGCGGGGTCGATTACCACTCGATGATGGGCTGGGTGTATCACGATCTCAAGGGGGATCGCCGCTACACGGGCGGTGGATCGACGCTGACGATGCAGCTTGCGCGGGGGATCTTTCTTTCGCCGGTGCGGCATATCAAGCGCAAGCTGATTGAGATCCTGATTACGTTTCAGCTTGAATCGCGGTTTACCAAGCAGCAGATCTTTGAGATGTACGCGAATCAGATCAACCTGGGGCAGCGCGGATCGTTTGCCATCAACGGCTTCGGTGAAGCGGCGCAGGCGTACTTCGGAAAGGATCTGCGGCAGCTGGATACGGCGCAGTGCGCCATGCTGGCCGGCATCATCCAGAGTCCGAACTACTTGAATCCGTATCGTCATCCTGCGCGCGCTATGGAACGCCGCAACGTGGTTCTGGACGCGATGGTGGAGACCGGTGCGATCACGCCGGCGGAGGGAGTGCACGCCAAGGCGGAGCCTATTCGTCTTGCTCCCGTCAACGTGGATGCGAGCGAAGCGCCGTACTTCATCGACCTGGTGCACGAGCAGCTTTCGCAGCGCATGGGGGAGCAGCAGCTCGGGCAGGACACGCTGCGAATCTACACGTCGCTGGATCCCGAGCTCCAGAGGGCTGCGTCTGCGGCTGTCGAGGTCGGGATGCGCAACGTGGACGAGCTGGTGCGTAAGGGGCATCACGGCGCCGAGCCGTTGGTGTACCCGCAGGTCGCTCTGGTTGCATTGAATCCGCACACGGGGCAGGTGCTGGCGCTGGTGGGCGGGCGCAACTATGGCGCGTCGCAGTACGACCACGCGGTGGCGAAGCGGCCGACGGGATCGATCTTCAAGCCTTTCGTGTATGCCGCCGCGTACAACTCGTCGCTGAACGGGCTGACGCTGGGCGACGGGGGCGTGTTCACGGCGGTCACTATCCTCCATGACGAAGCCACAACCTTTAGCTTCGACAACGGCCGCCAGACTTACAACCCCCGCAACAAACTGAGCGGCTACCGCGGCGAGGTCACCGCCTCCTACGCCCTCGCCCACTCGCTTAACAATGCAACCGTCTCCCTCGGCCAGCAGGTCGGCTTTGAGAACGTCGCGGCTCTTGCCCGCGCCTCGGGCATCACAGGGGCCCGCGGTACACCCTCGGTCGCCCTCGGCGCCTATGACGCCACACCGCTCGACATGGCGGGGGCCTACACCGTGTTCGCCAACGGCGGCGTCCACCTCAATCCCTGGATGCTTGCCAGCGTTCGCAACGTGAACGGCGACATTGTCTCCGACTTCTCGCCCGAAGCCAAGCAGGTCATGGACCCCCGCGCCGCCTATCTCACCCAGTCGCTCCTGGAAGGCGTGATGAACTCCGGTAGCGGCGCCGGCGTCCGCTCCCGCGGCTTTACCGCTCCCGCCGCCGGCAAGACCGGCACCTCCCACGACGTCTGGTTCGCCGCCTACAGCTCCAACCTGCTGTGCGTCGTCTGGGTCGGCAACGACGACTACTCCGACCCCAAGCTGCAGGGCGCTACGGCGGCGGCACCTATCTGGGCCGAGTTCATGAATCGCGCGATCAAGCTGCCGCAGTACTCGGACATGAAGGGCTTTGCGGCACCCGAGGGGGTTTCTACGGTTCGGCTGGACAAGACGACGAACCTGCTGGCGGACGCCTCGTGTCCTGATGACTATTCTGCTGCTTTTCTGGATGGGACACAGCCGCAGAATACGTGCTCGCAGATGAGCGAGAGCCCGCAATCGATTATTCAAAAGATGTTCGGCATTGGGGGGAATGGCTCCCAGCAGACGCCTGACCTGCCGAACCCCGACGAAGCGCCTGCTGTGCCTGCGGACCCGAATCAGCCGAAAAAGCCGAACTTTTTCCGCAAGCTGTTTGGCGGTGGGGATAAGGGTAAGCAGACGCATCAGCCACCGCCTCCACCGCCGCAGTAGAGCGGTTCAGCAGCCGACTTTTCGCCGCCTCGACCCGCGCTCGCCGCCTACGGGAGCTGCCGCACTCTGATCTTCCGCAGGCACCCACGGCTGGCACTGCGGACACCAGTAGGTGGAGCGGGCCTGCTCTCCCTGCTTGCGCATCATCACCTTTTCCCCACATCGCCGGCACTCTTGGCCTTGGCGCCCGTACACCCACAGACGGTCCTCGCGGTTGGCGGAGCGCGTGGTGCGGCGGTTTCCGGAGTAGGTGACGATGCCATCGCCGGAGCCGTCCAGAACGTTTGCTTTCATGTAGCGTTGCGAGACCTCGGCCATGACCTCCATCTCGCGCGGTGTGATGGTGCGCATCGCGCGAAAGGGGTTGACACCTGCCGCAAACGCTACCTCACTCTTGTAGACATTGCCCAGCCCGGCGAGGACGCGCTGGTTGAGCAGAACAACGGCGATCTCGGCCTCGGGGTGCTCGGCCCCGTAGCTGCGAAGACGTTTTGCGCCTGTTTCTACGGTGTATTCGATGGAGAGGAGGTCGGGTCCGAGCTTCGGGATTTGGCTGTTTCGTTCCAGGGTCCGGGCGGTGTGGAATTCCACCACGGGGACGTTGAAGGCGACGGCCTGCGAGTCTTCGGTCAGGATGGCGACGCGCATGCGATCCCGGCCCATCCACCACTTTTCTCCGGTGCGGTAGAGGTGCCAGGAGCCGCTCATCAGCATGTGTGTGACGAGGATGAGGTCGCCCGAGAAGAAGACGAGACACCATTTGCCGCGTGACTCGACCTTTTCGACGGTGCGCCCGACCAGGGGTGTTTGGTCGTTCACGCGGGCGATTTTGGCCAGGCCGGTGTCGAAGCCGGTGATCACTTTGCCGCCGATGGCTCGCTGCATGGCGCGCGCTGCGCGATAGATTGTGTCGCCTTCAGGCATGGGCGCTCTTCCTTGGAGAAACGGTCACGATCTTTCTCACGCGTTGGCCCGCGTGCTGCCGGCGGTGACGGGCAGAGCGGGCAGGTTGCGCCGGACGTTGAAGCCGACGGTTCCGGCCTGGAAGCCGGCGTCGAGCAGAGGTCGTGCGAGTGGGCTCTCTGCCACCGGCGCACCGTTGACCGTGGCGATGAGCATGCCGCCACGTGCTGCGGCCTCTCCTTCTCCTTCGCGCATTCCCTGGACGCGGCGCACGAGGAACTCGGCGAGGGCTCGCGCGACCTGCCCGCAGGCCGGCTCTTCTTCCGGAAGCCAGACCTGCAGGTTGGGGTTGCCGCGGCGGAGGTAGGCGGCCAGGGCGCCATCGCATAGGATGACCTTTGCGCCCACGCTGCGGGTGAGGGTCGAGCCCTCGTCGGGCGGGGCCGGCCATTTGAGGAGGGCGCCGTAGGGATTAGCGGGGTCTGTTGCGGCGAGTTGCAGGATCTCGGGCTCGGCGTCGACTGGCTGTATGCGCAGGCTACGCAGGAGGTCGACGGCGGCGGGCATGGCGAACTGTGTGGCGCCGAGATCTGCGGCGAAGAAGCCACGGCGGATGCGACCGCTCTCCTCCATGGCCTTGAGTACGTCGTAGACGGCGGAGAAGCCGCCGGGAAGACCTTCGGCCTGCGCCGTTTCGCGGAAGACGACGCCGTAGCGTGTGAGCAGTTGCTGCGCCTCGGCGTGGCTCCATTCTGTTCCGCGACGTGCGCGATCGTCGTCGGTTACAAATGCATGTGTCTGCAGGGCCCAACGCCCCTGAACGGTTGGCGGCGTGGTGCGGCGGCTTCGGAAGCCTGCCTGATTGTGGACGCGCTTTGCCGCGGGACGCCCGTTCTTTGCCGTGGAGGTGGTTGGCCGGTCGCAGTATGCTCGGAGCGAGGCCAGGCCGTCGTTGGTCACGAAGCCGCGCCAGACCAGGTTCCAAAGAGCGTCGATCGTCTCGCCGGGGTAGCCGCCGCCTATGCCATCGTGGAGGTCCTGGAAGAATGAGGCTCCGTGCGAGCGCAGGTATGTAACGACTTCGGTTTCCTTTTCTGAAAGGGGATCGGCCTCGGCTGCGCGCACTGGCGGCCACAGGACTGGAAGCTTTTCGGCGAGGTAGAGGGTCACGCGGCCATCGCGTTCCCCGAGCGGTTCCACGCCGCACCAGACGACCTCTCCGGCGGCGATCAGCGTGTCGAGATCGGAGGAGCGGAAGCCGAGGACTCGTGCTGGCAGGATCTCTGTTTCGAGGATAGAGGCGGCGAGCGGAGCACCTTGGAGGTTTTCGATAACATCGAGCAGAGCATCCAGGCCGCGCCGCGGCTGGACAACGCCCTGCCAGCGCGTGAAGAGACGCGCGAGGGTGCGCTGTTCGACGGGTTCGACCTCTTTGCGGAGGCGCGCGAGGCTTTTGCGCCGGATCTGGCGGAGGACCTCGACGTCGATCCACTCGCGATGCAGACCTCCGGGCCGGAAACCTCCCTCCTGCACGCGGCCGACCTGCACCAGGCGCTGCAGCACGGACTCGGCACTTGCCAACGGTACACCGAACCGGTCTGTGATCTCCCTGGTTGTGAACGGACCGTGGGTCCTGGCGAACCGGCGCACGAGGTCCAGAAGGGCGTCCGGCGCTGGGGTGAGGAAGGCGGTGGGGAGGCCGGGTGGCAGGGGCACACCGATGGCGTCCCGGTAGCGCGCAGCGTCTTCTACGGCGATGAGACGTTTTGCGCCGGCGATCTGGATCTCGAGAGCCCGACGTGCCTTGATGAGGCGATCGGCGCTTTCGGCGACTTCGGGGGTGATGCAGCGGATACGTAACTCGTCGCGTGACATATCTCCTAGTCGTAGGAGGAGGTCGTGAATGCCGTCCATGGAGCGGGCGCGCCAGTTTTCGGTGAGGCACTGCAGCTGTTCCTCAGTCTCTTCGATGGCATGGATGTCGAGGAGCTCGCGGAGATCGGCGTCGCCCATTAACTCGCGCAGCTGATCCTGGTCGATGGAGAGGGCCTGGGCTCGGCGTTCCGCGAGTGGGGCGTCGCCGTCGTAGATGTAATTGGCCACGTAGCTGAAGAGAAGCGCGCTGGCGAAGGGGCTGGGGGTTCGCGAGTCTACTGTGTGGACGCGGAGGCTGCGGTTTTCGATGGCGCGCAGAGTTCCCATGAGCGCCGGCATGTCGAAGACGTCGCGCAGACACTCGCGGTAGGCCTCGAGAAGGATGGGGAAGGATGGGTAGCGGCTGGCGACGCCGAGGAGGTCGTAGGATCGCTTGCGCTGCTGCCAGAGCGGAGTTCGACCGTCGGCGCGGCGCCGCGGCAGGAGCAGAGCGCGGGAGGCGCTTTCGCGGAACTTCGCGGCGAACAGGGCGGTTGAGCCAAGCTGCCGGAGGACGAGGTCGGCGGCTTCCTGTGCTTCGAGCAGGAGGAGGTCCGAGGAGGGCGGATCTTCGCTTTCGGGAAAGCGCAGGCAGAAGCCGTCCTCGGACCACATGGTCTCGACGTCGGGGCCGCCGTTTGCGCGGATGCGGGCGGTGACGGCCATGGCCCAGGGCGCGTGGATCCGACTGCCGAGCGGGGTGAGGCAGCAGATGCGCCAATCGCCGAGCTCGTCGCGCACACGCTCGATGACGATGTTGCGGTCGTCGGGGACGTGGACGCTGGCGAGCTCCTGGTCTGCGAGGTAGCGCAGGACGTTTTCGGCGGCGCCTTGCTCGAGATCGTGCTCGCCCATGAGGCGTGTGATGGCGACGCTGCGGGGGGCGTCGCGGAGTTCACGCACGAGGGCACCGATGCGGCGACCGAACTCGATGGGTCTGCCGGCCTGGTCCCCGTGCCAGAAGGGCATCTTGCCGGCATCGCCCGGGGCGGGGCTAACGAGCACGCGATCGTGGGTGATCTCTTCGACGCGCCAGGTGGAGGCGCCGAGGATAAAGGTGTCGCCGGTCCGTTGCTCGAAGACCATCTCTTCGTCGAGCTCGCCGACGCGGATGGGCTTGGCATGCGTTCCCGCGAGGAAGACGCCGTAGGTGCCGCGGTCCGGAATCGTGCCGCCGTTCAGGATTGCGATCCTTTTGACGCCTTGGCGGGGAGTGATCCAGTTGCGTGTGCGGTCCCAGGTGACGCGTGGGCGCAGTTCTGCGAACTCATCGGAGGGGTACCGGCCGGCGAGCATGTCGAGGACGCCATCGAAGACACCCTGGCTCAGACCTGCGAAGGGTGCGGCGCTACGGACGAGGCTGAGGAGCGCATCGTAGCTGATGCCGGGGCTCGACTCCTCGTCACTCTTGCTGTTTGAGCGTCTTTCGGCATCGGCGACACTGAGAGGTGGGTGCGCCACTACGGCTACCATTTGCTGGGCCAGGACGTCGATGGGGTTGCGCAGGAAGCGGGTGGATTCGACGTGGCCCTCGTGCATGGCTCTGGTGACGGCGGCGCACGCGATCAGGTCGGCACGGTACTTGGGGAAGATGATGCCGTTTGATGGTGCGCCGACCTGGTGCCCGGCGCGGCCGATGCGCTGCATGCCGCTGGCGACCGAGGGAGGAGCTTCGATCTGGATGACGAGATCGACCGCGCCCATGTCGATGCCGAGTTCGAGCGAACTTGTGGCGACGAGGGCTTTGATTTTGCCGGCTTTGAGCAGTTCTTCGATTTCGGTGCGCTGCGCTGCCGCGAGGGAGCCGTGGTGGGCGCGGGCGATCTGTTCTCCGGCGAGGTCGTTGATCGCTCCGGCCAGCCGTTCAGCAATGCGACGCGCGTTGACGAAGATCAGGGTCGAGGTTCGGCCGCGGATGATTTCGAGCAGACGCGGGTGGATGGATTGCCAGATAGAGGTGCGCTTCGGGCCCTGGCTGGCGGGACCGCTGGGCTGCGGCTCGATCTCGCCGAGGCGGGCCATGTCCTCGACGGGGACCTCGACCTTGAGGTCCAGCACCTTGCGTGCGCCGGCGTTGACGACCGTGACGGGCCGGTAACGGACGCCTTGCGCCAGCTCCGCGGCGTCTTCTTGCGCGTTGTCGGAGACTTCGAGCATCTCCGGTGCGGAGGTCTCGCCGGGCGCGCGCAGGGCTGGGAGGTTTGCGGGTTTGGTGGCGGGGTTTGCGTCGGCTCCTCCGAGGAAGCGGGCTACCTCCTCGAGCGGCCTTTGCGTGGCGCTGAGGCCAATGCGCTGCAGGCGCCGTCCGGTGAGAGCTTCGAGGCGCTCGAGCGATAGTGCCATGTGCGCTCCGCGCTTGGAAGGCACGAGCGCGTGGATCTCATCGATGATGACGGTCTCGACGGATCGGAGGGACTCGCCGGCCTCGCTGGTCAGAAGCAGGTAGAGGCTCTCGGGGGTGGTGATGAGGATGTCGCCCGGGTGCTTGCGGAAGCGCGCGCGCTCCTTCTGCGAGGTGTCTCCTGTGCGGACGCTGATCTCCGGAATGCGGACCGCGACGCCCTCGCGCTGGGCCATGTTGGCGATGCCCATGAGCGGCGAGCGCAGGTTTCGCTCGACATCCGCTGCGAGTGCCTTGAGCGGCGAAAGGTAGAGCACGCGGCAGCATTTTTCGGCGGTAACGGGCGTGCGGAGCATCAGCTTATCCAGACACCAGAGAAAGGCTGTGAGGGTTTTGCCGGTGCCGGTAGGGGCGAGGATCAGGGTTGACTCGCCGTGCGCAATCGCCGGCCAGCCCTCAATCTGTGGTGCGGTGGGAGCTTCGAAGACGGCGCTAAACCACTTCGCGGTGATGGGATGGAAGAGCGCGAGAGCTGCATCAGCGGCCGAGATGTTGGGGACGACTCCGAGATCTCCGTCCGGTTTTGAGGTCAGAGCGGTGGAGTTCGCCTTTGCCTTCGCCTTGATTCCGCGTGCTGCCATCCGTCCGTAGCTCCTGTCTCCTTTAGGATGCATCTCCATGCAGTTTGTTCGTAAGCCCGACCAGCGTTTGATCTCCACGAACGAGCGCCTGTGCGGTGGTCATTTTGGCCGACACGTGCTGAGGCGAGACCTGCGATCTCGTTCCTACTTGCGAGCTTCTGCGCGTCGACGTAGCCTCGTTTTACATGTCGCAGTATCCGGTGTCCCCGCGAGATTTCGAGTTTCCGAGCCTGCAGCAGGCTGCGCGCGACGTGGCTGAGCACGCGCACGCTCCTTATAGCCGGTTTCGGGTCGGAGCGGCGCTTCTGCTCGATGCTCCAGAGGCCGGGTTCGTTGCTACCGGCTGCAACGTCGAGAATGCATCGTTTCGTTTGACGACCTGTGCCGAGCAGGCGGCTGTTGCCAGCGCAGTTGCGCGGTTCGGCCCCGCCATGCGGATCCGCGCGGTTGCGATTGCCAACCTCAACGGCGCTGCGTGCAGCCCGTGTGGCGCCTGCCGTCAGACGCTGCTCGAATTCAGCTCTCCCGAGACGCGCATTGCCTTTCCCGGCGCGAACGGCACGACCATCTTCATCTCCCTTGCGGAGCTTCTGCCGTTCGCGTTTTCTTTTAGCCAGGCATGACTTCGATCGAGCACAGCTTTCATCCTCAGGACGTGATTCGCCGCAAGCGCGACGGTCTCGCCCTGACGCAAGAGGAGATCCAGAGCCTGATCGGGGCCATCGTCGACGGGCGCGTAACCGATGCACAGACCGCCGCATTTCTTATGGCAACGTTTCTGCGCGGTCTGGACGCTGGCGAGCTCAACGCGCTTACCGGGGCTATGCGCTTCTCCGGTGAAACCTTTGACTCCGGACCGCTACGAACCTTTTGTGTGGACAAGCACTCCACTGGCGGTGTGGGCGACAAAACCTCGCTGCTGATCGCGCCGATTATCGCTGCTGTGGGGATGCGGAACGCGCCGTCGATCTCTATCCCGATGATCTCCGGCAGAGGTTTGGGGCACACGGGAGGGACGCTGGATAAGCTCGAGAGCATCCCTGGATTTCGCACGCAGCTGTCGCTGGACGAGATTGCTGATCTCCTGCGCGACACCCATGCCGCTCTTGCTGGGCAGACCCCGAATCTGGTGCCCGCAGACCGCATCCTGTACGCTCTGCGGGACCATACGTCCACGGTGGAGTCGCCGTTTCTGATCTGCGCGAGCATTATGAGCAAGAAGCTGGCCGAGGGGCTCCAGGCGCTGGTGCTCGACGTCAAGACCGGCAGTGGGGCCTTTCTACGGAGAGACGGGGACGCGCGCTTTCTTGCGGAGCTGATGGTGCGTACCGGCGAGGCGGCTGGCACACGCACGGTTGCTCTGCTGACGGCGATGGACCAGCCGCTTGGCCGTTTTGCCGGCAACTGGGTAGAGGTTTGGGAGTGTGTGGACGTTCTTCGAGGAGAAGCGCATCCGATATCCGCGGATCTTGTCGAGCTTTCGCTTGCTCTGTGCGGGCATATGCTTCACCTGGCCGGCGCGGCCGCTGATCCCGAGGACGGTGTGGAGCTTGCTCGCGCAGCGCTTGCCTCGGGCGAAGCGTATCAATCGTGGTTGCAGATTGTGGAGGCTCAGGGTGGCGATGTTTCTGTCTTCGAGAAGCTTGACAGCTACCACAGACGGGAGGTTAGCCGGACCGTGGTCGCCTCGCGCACCGGATATCTGAGCAGCATGGATTGTACGGAGGTCGGCTGGGCTGTGCAGCGGCTGGGGGCGGGACGGCTTCGACCTGGAGAGCCGGTCAGCGCGCACGCCGGTATCGAGATGCATGTGAAGCTCGGGGACAGGGTGACCGCGGGCCAGCCGCTGATCACTCTGTTTGCCGAAGATCCCGCGCTTCTGGCCGAGCCCGAGGAGATGCTGCGCGAGGTCCTCCAGATTGCGCCGGAGCCGCCTGCGAGGACGCCGCTCGTTCGCGAGGTTCTGACCTCCGACGGTCTCCAACGCACTGCCACGTAAGTGCAGGGGCAACGTCTGGCAGATGATAGATGCCAGTGTCGGCGCGGGCATTGGTTACACTCACTTCAAACACCCTAGCCCGGCGCACCGAAGGAGAACTTCTTGGCACGTTTCACTGGCGTTCTGGGCCTTGTCACCTTTCTGGTGCTTGCGTGGGCCTTTTCCACGAACCGTCGTGCCATCCGCTGGCGGACGGTTGGATGGGGGCTTGGCTTGCAAATCTTGTTTGCCTTTCTGGTCATCAAGTGGAGCTTTGGGCAGAGGATTCTTCATGCCGGATCGCAGTTTGTGACCTCGCTGCTGGCTCACTCGGTAGACGGTTCGTCGCTGGTCTTCGGGCCGCTGGGCACGCCTGGAAATCCTTTGGCCGTTCTCGCGTTTGCGGTGCTTCCGACGATCATTTTCGTGTCGGCGTTCTTTGCGGTGCTGTATCACATTGGCGTGATGCAGGTGGTGATTCGCTGGGTGGCGTGGCTGATGCAGCGGACGATGGGTACGAGCGGGGCGGAGAGCACGAATGTAGCGGCCAGCATCTTTATGGGCCAGACGGAGGCTCCGCTGACGATCCGGCCGTTTCTGGCGGGCGCTACCAACTCCGAGCTGATGACGATCATGACGTCGGGCATGGCGCATGTCTCGGGCGGGATTATGGCGGCGTATATCAGCTTCGGGATCAACGCGCAGGATCTGCTGTCGGCGGTCATTATGACGGCTCCGGGGACGATTCTGGTGGCGAAGATGCTGGTTCCGGAGACGGAGACGCCGGCGACTGCGGGCGTGGTGAAGATGCCTCCGGGGGAGGAGCACCGCAACGAGAATTTGATTGCGGCGATTGCCCGTGGGACGATCGATGGCGGCCAGCTCGCCTTCAACGTGGCGATTATGCTGATCAGCTTTCTGGCACTCGTGGGCCTGGTGAACGGCATTATGCTGGGGATCTCGAACTTTGCCTGGGGGCACGGGCATGTGCCGTTTCCGCACTCGTTGAACTCCGTGCTTGGCCTTGTGGGAGCACCGGTGGCTTGGTTGATCGGGATTCCATGGCGTGAGGCTCCGGCCATTGGGAACCTGCTGGGGACGCGTGCGGTTCTGAACGAGTTTGTCGCGTTTACGCAGCTTGGCCTGCAGAAGAATGCGCTGACGCCGCGCACCTTTTCGATCGCGACGTTTGCGCTTTGCGGCTTCGCCAACCTGGGGTCGATCGGGATGCAGATTGGCGGAATTGGAGCGCTGATTCCAGCCCGCCGGAACGATCTTGCACGTCTCGGCCTTCGCGCCATGCTGGCTGGCACGATGGCCAACCTGATGAGCGCGTCGATCGTCTCCATGCTTCTGAAGTAGAGGGGCAAGCCTTGTTGGGAGCCGGGTTACTTCTTCGTAGACGTCAGCTTCTTCTGCGCATCGAGGAAGCGGCGGACGCGGTCGATGGAGCGGGCCTTGCCGAAGATGATGAGGGATTCGAGCAGTGGGGGTGAGGTGGTGGAGCCGGTGAGGATGGCTCGGAGGAGCATGAAGGTTTCTTTGACGGACCAGGTGTGGGCTTCGCCGAGGGCGCGCAGGGCGGCGTCGAGGCTGTCGTGAGACCAGACGGCGGCTTCGAGGGTGGGGAGGAGTTCGGCCGTGAATGCGAGGGTTTCGTCGAGGGCGCGTTTTTTGGGGAGGAAGACTTCGGGAGTGGGCAGGATGTTATCGGCGAAGAAGAAGCTGGTGATGTCGCCGATCTGACCTAGGGTCTCGATGCGGGTTTGCATGAGGGTCGCTATCTGGCTTAGGTAGGTGTCGGAGAAGATGGTGCTTCGGAGGGCCTGGAAGAAGGCCTCGGGGGAGAGGGCGCGGAGGTACTCGCCGTTGAGCCATCTGAGCTTGGTGAGGTCGAAGACGGGGCCGCCGAGGGAGATCTTTTCGAAGGAGAAGTTCTCGACCATGGCGGGGAGGCTGAAGATGTCGGTGCCCTTGCCGTCGGAAGAGGGCATGCCGCCGCCCATGAGGCCGAGGAAGTTGATGATGGCTTCGGGGAGGTAGCCGGCCTCGCGGTAGTAGATGAGGGAGACGGGGTTTTTGCGCTTGGAGATCTTGCTCTTGTCGATGTTGCGGAGCAGGGGCATGTGCCAGAAGCGGGGGCGCTGCCAGCCGAAGGCCTGGTAGAGGAGGACGTGCTTGGGGGTGGAGGAGATCCACTCCTCGGCGCGGATGACGTCGGTGATGTGCATGAGGTGGTCGTCGACGACGTTGGCGAGGTGGTAGGTGGGGAAGCCGTCGGATTTGAGGAGCACCTGGTCGTCGACGTTGGTGTGGTCGAAGGTAATGTCGCCGCGGAGTTCGTCGCGAAAGGTGGTGGAGCCCTCGGCGGGGACGCGGAGGCGAATGGTGTAAGGCTTGGCTGGGCTTCCGTCTTTGGGTGCGAGTTCGGCTTCGATCTCGGCGGGGGAAAGGTGGCGGGAGCGGCCGTTGTACCTGGGCGGCTGCCTGGCGGCCATCTGCGCCTTGCGCTCGGCTTCGAGCTCTTCGGGGGTTTCGAAGGCGCGGTAGGCGGAGCCGTTTGCGAGAAGGATTTCGGCGTGGTAGCGGTAGATGTCGGTGCGTTCGGACTGGCGGTAGGGGCCGAAGGGGCCACCACAGTCAGGGCCTTCATCCCAGGTGAGGCCGAGCCAGTGGAGCGCGTCGAAGATCATCTGCTCGGAGGCGGCGACGAAGCGGGCGCGGTCGGTGTCCTCGATGCGAAGGACGAATTTACCGTCGCGCTGGTGAGCGAAGATGTAGTTGAGGAGGCCGATGTAGGCGGTGCCGACGTGGGGGTCGCCGGTGGGGGAAGGGGCGATGCGGACGCGGGTTTCGGGGGTGTTTGCTGGGTTTGGATCGCTGGTCATGGGTCAGAGGCTAGGGTAGCAGGAAGGGGGGGCCTGCCCCGGTACCCTCGTCTAAATCTGCCGTTTACAGTCACTTGCATTTTGGTCCAGCATGAGATCGTCTTTCCATTGGGCTTGCGGGTAAATTCGACTTCCTAAATATGCTGGAGGATCTTGAGCTTTATGTGAGTACCGTCTGCTTCTGGGAACTGGCGATCAAGCAGAGGGTGGGGTAGATTGAGCGGCTATCCGTCTGGACCGCATTGTGGAGGGGCGCGGGATTCGGGAGCTCGCGATTCACAATAGGTTCTTCCCAACACACAGCCTTCAAAGATGTTGGCCGGGTTGCTTTCATCATTGCGGTGTATCTCCACCACATAATTCGTTATGCACTCTACGGCCTTCAAATAGAAGGTGCCAATGAGCTCGACGAGCTGTTACAGCACGAACTCCGACGTATTGAGGCTGCGTGAGTCCTTCCGTATCCAGTCCGATTAAAGTTCGATGGCGAACTGGTGGGCGGGGGTGTAGGGGTTGGGGTCGGTGGCGAGAGCGAGGACGAGGCGTTCGAGGACGAGGCGTTTGGAGACGGGGGAGGAGCGGAGTTCTAGGTCGGCTCGGGCGATGAGGCGGAGGGCTCGGGTGAGGTCGCGGCAGGATTTGTAGCGGCGGGCCTGGCGGATGATGTCGTCGGCGGCGAAGGGGGGCATGCGGAAGCCTTGCCAGAGGGCCTGCCAGATGGCGCGGGAGTCGCGGACGTTTTGATCGAGGATGACGAGCATTTGTCGGAAGGTGCGGGCGAGCATGTAGAGATGGCCGATGGCGGCCTCGTCGCCGGCGTCGGAGGCATTGAGGAGGCCGTGGAGGAGGGCGACGGCGCGGGGGCGGTCCTTGGCGGTGATGGCGTCGGTGAGCTCGTAGAGGGAGCGCTGTTTGGCGGCGAGGACCATGGTTTCTACGTCGCCGAGGGTGATGCGGGGTTGGGCCGGCGAGGGTTGGGGCAGCGCAGACCCCAACCTTTCCGATGAGACTGGAGAGGGTGGGGCACCTGAGGTGGTGGCGCGTGCGGGCCCAGGTCTCAGAGGCGCGACCTGGGGCACCCGTTGCTGGGAATTTGCCGGTGAGGGTTGTTGCGCTTCGGGCGAAATACAGGGGTCCTTCGCTTCGCGAAGGATGACGGCGGGGAACGATCTTGGGGCGGTGACGTAGAGGAGGAGCTTTTCGAGTTCGCTCGCGATGAGCATCATGTCGGCGCCGAGGGCGTCGACGAGTTCGCGGGCGGCTTCGGGGTCGGCGCGGACGTTAGCGGCCTGGGCGGTTTCGATGACCCACTGGATGGCGTCGGGCTCGTCGACGCGGGCGAGTTCGACGAAGCCGCAGGTGTCGCCGAGGGTTTCGCGGATGCGCTCGTAGCGGTCCTTATCCTCGCGGTCCATGCGGCGGAGGTCGGTGGGGATGCGGAGGTGGTCGGCGATGAAGAGGAGGATGGCCTGGGGGTTGGGTGAGCGGAAGTAGCGGTCGATTGCGGAGAACTCTTCTTTTTTCGAGCCGCGGGTGTAGAGGTTTTTGAGGCCGCGGATGAAGAAGACCTGGAAGGGGGCCATGAGGGAGGGGGTCTGGGCCTGATCGAGGATCTCGAAGATAGAGGTTTCGGCGAGGTCGAGGTCGTGGAGGCAGAAGTCGCGGTTGTCGTGTGGCGCGAGGGTGTCGAGGACGGCTTTGCGGCAGCGGTCCTGGAGGAAGGTTTCGTCGCCGAGGAGGACGTAGCCGGGGCGGAGAGCGGGGGAGGAGAGTTCGGCGAGGAAGCGGTCGGAAGAAGCGAAGCTGCGGAGGGGGGTGGGCATGTCAGCGGGCCTCCGGGTTGGGCAGGGTACGCCCGCTGCGCATTCTGTGCAGGGCAGACCCCACCCTTTCCGGCGATAGAGCCGCCGGAGAGGATGGGGCACCCGGCTCCTTGGGGGCACTCAGATTTGGGGCACACGGACGGGTAGCGGTGAATGGGCTCAGATTGGGGGTGAGCATTAGAAAGACTCCAGCATGTCGCTAACGACGGTGCGGGCGAAGTCTCGGGAGACGCGGCGGACGGCGGCGGTGTCTTCCTGGATGAAGGCGCTGAGGTCCTGGGTTGACTGGTATTGCTCGCGGAAGACGAGGGCGTCGTTCTGGTAGAGGACGCGGCCGTCGTGGTTGGTGAGGAGGACTTTGGCGGTGATGGTGAGGAGATAGCTGGAGGTTTCGCCGCTGGAGGCGTCGTAGGTGAGGGGGGCGGCGGTTTGGGAGATGATGGTGCCGGTGAGGGTGGCGTCGGCGTCGGGCGTGGGGGTGTTGAGGACGGTGTAGCGGGTGCGGGTGTCGAGCTCGCGGACGACGGCTTCCGTGAAGGCCATCTCGGTGTGGAAGGCCTGGGCGTGGGTGG
>JAABUX010000799.1_pt1 | contig 50815 bp, 56 predicted proteins | sample 5561851 | NCBI WGS metagenome assembly JAABUX01 (sample SAMN10711883, study PRJNA513361) | rock metagenome | isolation source: Antarctica rocks | place: Antarctica: Victoria Land, Richard Nunatak red sandstone | collected 2016-01-03 | reverse complement strand
CGGCGGCTAAGCATCAACTGCACTCAAGCAGAGATGCAAGACACGTGTTCGATACTACACCTTGACCGCCTCCAACGGAAGCCTCGATGGACAGCGAGAAGCTCTTACCTGCAACAGATGCGCTCATTGGGGGACCGTCTTCGACGGTTGCCGACAGACGGCGTCCTCAACGCCGGATCGTGTCAGCCGGCAAGCGCCCGGCCGTCCTTATCGAGGTAGTCGCGCCAGGACCGCGTCGGCGCGTAACCCAGCAACCGCCGGGCCTTCTCGATCGAGATGCCGCCGGCGTCCGGGCGGGCGAGCGGCCGCAGCTCGATCTGGTCGCCGTAGTACTGCCGGAGAATCTGGGCGAAGTCCCTGCCACCGACGTTGTCCGGGCTGGCGATGTAGAAGACCTCGTGCCCTGGCAGGTCGCTCTGGACCGCGAGCACGATCGCGTCGGCCAGGTCGTCGGCGTCGATGTAGCTCCACAGGTTGGGGCTCAGCACAGCCGCGTCGCGTACCTGGGCACCGAGGTTGCGTTCGTAGTTCCCTTCGTGCTGCACGTGGCTGGGCCGCAGGGTGATGCAGCACAGGTCGCTGCGCTCGGTGGCGGCGTCGCACAGCTGCTCGCCGAACAGCTTCGCCAGCGCGTATGGGTCGTGCGGGTGCGCCGGGTGGTCCTCGTCGACCGGGGCGTACGACGGCAGGAACGGCCGCTCGGGGAAGAAGAAGCCGGGCACCGTCTCGCTGGAGATGTTGACGAACCGCGAGACGCCGAAGCTCACCGCCGCCTCGAGCAGGTTGAAGGTGCTCATGAGGTTGTTCTGGAACACCACGTGGGGCGGGTTGTGGGTGGGCTCCGGGAGGGCGGCGGCGTGCACGACGACCTCGTGCCCGCGTACGACGGCGTAGGCCTGCCCCGCGTCGGTCAGCTCTGCCTGCTGGTAGGCCGGTTCGCCGGGCAGCGTGCGGTCGAAGTGGTGCCGGGCCACGTCGCAGGCGGTCAGCTCGTGCCCGGCGGCCATCAGTGCCGCGGCGGCGGCTCGGCCGACCTTGCCGTTTGCCCCTGTTAGCAGGACTTTCACGCGTCTCTCCAGGATCGTCGGTGGAACGGCGGGGTCGGGCGCGGGTCAGGCGCTGGTGAAGCCGGGGACCAGCTCGCGCGCGAGTTGTTCCAGGAACAGGCCGATGTCGGTCACGATGCCGACGGCCTGGGCGGACCCGCGGTCGGCCAGCTTGGTGACCGTGGCCGGGTTGATGTCCACGCAGACCAGGGGAACCGAGGCCGGCAGGATGTTTCCCGTCGCGATCGAGTGCAGCATCGTCGCGACCATGATCGCGAAGCCGACGCCGGGCAGCTCGGCCCGCATCGCGCGCTGGCCCACGATGACATCGGTGTGGACGTCGGGCAGCGGGCCGTCGTCGCGCACCGAGCCCACCAGCACGAAGCGCTTCCCGGACGTGACCAGCGCGTGCATGATCCCGCTGGTCAGCACGCCCTGCTCGACGGCGTCGGCGATCGAGCCGCAGCTCCGGATGGTGTTGATGGCCCGGATGTGGTGCTCGTGACCGTGCTCGACGCCCTTGCCTTGGGCGAGGTCCACGCCGAGCGAGGTGCCGTATAGCGCGCACTCGATGTCGTGCGTGGCGAGCGCGTTGCCGGCGAACAGGACGTCGACGTAGCCGGCGCAGACCAGCGCGACCAGCGCCGGGGCCGCCCCGGTGTGCACCACGCCAGGACCGCCGACCCAGAGGATGTGGCCGCCGTGGGCCTTCACCTCGCGCATGCGCTGCGCGATCTGCCGGACGAGCAGCGCCTGCGGCTTCTCGCTGGAGACCGAGGACGACATGAACTCGAAGCTGGCCTTGCTGTGCTCGCGCGACGGCATGACTACCCGCACACCGCCGGCCCCGCACACGACCTCCTGACCGGCGCGTACGTCCGAGACCGGGACCGTGCGCACCCGGCCGTTGTGCACGACCAGACCGCAGTCCATCTCGGGCTGCTCGACGGGGACCCAGCCGGCTCCGAGCCGGACGACGGTCTCCAGGTTGGTCGTGGAGTAGAAGTCCTCGGGGAAGACGCCGTCCCGCTCGACCGTGCGCAGGAGCGTCTCGCCGGGGTCGACCTGATTGACCCCGTGCGTCTGCAGGCGCATCAGCAGCCGCTGCAGGCTCTCGTCGTCCTCGGCGCTGACCTCGATGAGCGCCTGCGACTCGTCATCGTGCGCCCGCCCGAGGTCCAGGCGGGCGATCCGGTAGTCGCCGCCGTAGCCCAGGACGTCGTCCAGGACCCGGGCGAGTAGCCCGGTGTCCATGAGATGTCCGCTGACCTCGAGCGTCTCGTTCGCCGGCACGGCCCTGCTCCCTGGTTCGTCGAGGGTCTAGACCACCGCTCCGTGGTCCGGCCCGCTGTCGTTGCCGGGAGCATCGCGCACCCACCACACGAGCAGACCGGCGCCCCCCGCGGTGAGCACGATCCCGAGCAGCAGGATGCCGGTGTCGGCCACCTGGCCGACCAGGTCCGGCGCGAACAGCAGTACGAGCCCCAGCACCAGCATGACGACGGCGCCGACGGTGCGCGGACGCACCCGCGGCACCGCCGGCGGCGGGGGCGGTACGAAGTGGCCGTCGTCCTCAATCCGCTCGGGCTCGACCCAGCCGGGCAGCCCTTCCGCGGGGGGCCTGTTCGAGGTCTGCGCGCCGCCGCCGCGATCATCGGGGGTCTGCGCGCCGGGGGACTGGAATCCCGGTCGCGCTGTCCCGGGACGCTGTGTCCGCGGCGACTGCACGCCGGGCGGCGGTGCGTCGCGCGGCTGCACACCCGGTGCCGGCGAGCCCGGCGGGGCGGTGCCGGCGGGTCCTTCGTCCGGCTGCGGGGGGTCGGTCCGCCGACGGTAGGGTGGGGCACCCGGTTCCGGCGTAGGACGGGCTCGTGCGGCTCCCGGGAGGTCCTCCGCGACGGGCCACGGCGGGACCTGTGGGGCGACCTCGGTCGAGAAGCCGGCGATGATCTGCCGGAAGACTTCGTCGTCGTCCAGCGGCAGCTCGGCCGGGGCGCCGCTGGTGGGCAGCGCCCCGTCGCGACGGGGCGGGTCCGGCAGCTGAGGTGGCGCGAGCACGCGCGTGGCGGCCGTACGGGGGACGGGGCGGACCAGACCGTGGGCGGTGGCCCCCGGCTCGTCCTCGGCCAGCAACGCCGACAGGTCCGCGACCTCGGCGGTCACCACGACCCGGGCCTGCTCCGCCCGCGCCGGGTCGACCCACAGCCGGTCCAGCGGGCGCTTGGGCAGCGACGCGGCCCGCGACACGGTGTCGACCCCCGCGGCCGGCTCCACGAACGCCGCAACACCCTCGGCGGCCAGGCTGGACAGCAGCGCCTCGGACAACCGCGGGTCGAGGTCGACCAACGCGCCCCACTCGGCAGCGGGCAGCCCGTTGCCGCGTCGGCCGGCGCCCGGGGGACCGTCCCCCGGCAAGGTCGTCACCGTCCCCTAGCCAGCAGCGGCCGGGGCGTGCGCCCGGACGAAGTCCAGGCTGCCTGCGAAGATCGTCGGAGCGTCGTTGTCGAGCGTCGCGACGTGGTAGCTGTTCTCGAGCACCCGCTCCTCGATGCGGCCGCCGGCGCACCCCTCGATCAACGTGCGTCCGCTGACGGCCTCGACGACGTGGTCGATCGCACTGCGGTAGACCAGGACGGGGCAGCTGATGCGCCGCAGGTCCAGCCGCACGACCGGCCAGGCCTGCTGCAGGGAGTACGCCGCCTTCAGCGGCAAGCGGTCGTAGGCCAGCTCGGTGACGCCCGGCTTCTTGATGTCGCTGGCTATGCCGGCCAACGACGGCACGACCTTGGACAGCAGGGGCAGCAGCTTGGCGTCCTTGCGCTCGGTCGCGAGCGAGGCGTTGACCACGACGAGGCCAGCCACCTGGCCGGCCCGCTCCTCGGCCAGCCGCAACACCAGCGTGCCGCCCATCGACAGGCCCATCGCGAACACCGACCCGCAGCGGCCCCGCAGGTCATCGAAGGCGCGCGCCACCTCGCCGTACCAGTCCGCGAAGGTCGTGGTGTTCAGGTCTTTCCAGGTGGTGCCGTGGCCGGGCAGGCGGGGCGCGGCGACGGTCAGGCCGGCCACCGCCAGATGCTCGGCCCAGGGGCGCATCGACTGCGTCGTACCGGTGAAGCCGTGGCACAGCAGCACGCCCACGGGGCCGCCGGGCACGTCGATGGGCTCGGCGCCGGCGAGCACGGGCAGCGCGGGCACGGTGGTCCTCTCGGTCGCGCGGGATGAGGCTGACCATCTTCTCACGCGGACGGCCCGGGCGGCAGGGCCGAGGGCAGGCCGGGCAGTCGTTGCAGCCGGTCGGGCCCCGGCCGTAGGGTCGACGGTCAAGAGCAGGCGGGTCGCGCGGGACGAAGGAGGCACGTCGGTGGGCTACTGGGTCGTCAAGATGGTCTTGACTCCCTTTCTGCGGGTGTTCTTCCGGCCCTGGGTCGACGGGGCCGAGCACCTGCCCGAGCAGGGCGCCGCGATCCTGGCCAGCAACCACCTGTCGTTCTCGGACTCGATCTTCCTGCCGCTCGTGCTGACCCGGCGGATCACCTTTCTGGCTAAGGCCGACTACTTCACCGGCACCGGGATGAAGGGCAAGCTGACCAAGGGCTTCTTCTCCGTCGTGGGACAGGTACCGGTGGACCGCAGCGGCGGCGCGGCGTCCGAGGGCGCGCTCACCACCGCCGCCCGGATCCTGCGGGAAGGCAATCTGCTTGGGCTCTACCCGGAGGGCACGCGCTCGCCGGACGGTCGGCTCTACCGCGGGAAGACCGGCGTGGCCCGAATGGCGCTGGAGGCCGGTGTCCCCGTCATCCCGGTCGCGATGATCAACACCGACGTCGTGCAGCCGACCGGCCAGAAGATCCCCAACATCGGCCGGGTCGGGGTCCGGGTCGGCAGGCCGCTGGACTTCAGCCGCTACGCCGGCATGGAGGGTGACCGCTTCGTGCTGCGCTCGATCACCGACGAGATCATGTACGAGCTGATGCTGCTGTCCGGCCAGGAGTACGTCGACACCTACGCCACCAAGGCCAAGACCGACATCGAGGATGCCCGCACCGCGGCCCGCGAGGCGCTCGTCAGTGACGCGCCGCGGCAGCGCCGCGCCAGCTAGAGCGGTGCCCGAGAACCACGTGCAGAACACGCTGAACAAGCTGGCCCTGCACAACCGCTCGCAGCTCGTGCGCTACGCGCTGGAGCAGGGCCTCACCGACTGACCGTGGCGGCCCGCAACGCCATGATCGGCGGGTACGACAGGGGCGGCGGGTGCGGGCCCTCAGAGGGCGGCCCAGCCGCGACTGCGCTCGACGGCCGCGCTCCAGCGCCGGTGGCTGCCGTCCTCGCGTGCCCCGGAAGCCGGCTCGAAGCGCCGGTCGAGCCGCCAGGTGTCGGCGAGCTCCTGTGCGCTGGACCACACGCCCGTACCGAGGCCGGCCAGGAACGCCGCGCCGAGGGCTGTGGTCTCCAGGACCTCGGGTCGCTGCACGGGGACGCCGAGCTGGTCGGCCTGCAGCTGGCAGAGCAGGTCGTTGGCGCTCGCGCCGCCGTCGACCTGCAGGGCGGGCACCTCGCAGCCGGCCTCGGAGGTCATCGCGTCCACGACGTCGCGCACCTCGAAGGCGATCGCGTCCAGGGTCGCCCGCGCCAGGTGCGCCCGCGTCGTCCCACGGGTGATCCCGAGGATGGCGCCTCGGGCGTCGGGGTCCCAGTGCGGCGCACCGAGCCCGGTCAGCGCGGGCACGAACACCACCCCGCCGCTGTCCGGCACCGACCGCGCCAGGGACTCCACCTCGGGTGCGCCGCCGATGAGCTGCAGGCCGTCGCGCAGCCACTGCACCGCGGCCCCGGTCACGAACACCGCGCCCTCCAGGGCGTAGGTCAGCGCCCCGTCCGGCGCCATCCAGGCCACCGTGGTGAGCAGCCGCTCCGACAGCACCGGCTCGGAGCCGGTGTTGACCAGCACGAAGGAGCCGGTGCCGTACGTGCACTTGCTGCGGCCGGTCTCGTAGCAGCCCTGCCCGAACAGCGCGGCCTGCTGGTCCCCGGCGATCCCGGCGACCGGCAGGTCGAGCCCGAGGAAGGCGTCCGGATCAGTCCGACCCACCTCGCCGTAGGACGGAACAACCTCCGGGAGGGCGGCTCGTGGCACGCCGAACAGCTCGCACAGCTCCTCGGACCAGGCGCCCGCGCGCAGGTCGTACATCAGGGTGCGGCTGGCGTTGCTGGCATCGGTGACGTGCCGGGCGCCGCCGGTCAGCCGGGCGACGACGTAGCTGTCGACGGTGCCCACGGCGGTGCGCCCGTCGAGCACGCCGGCCCATGCCCGCTGGTCGTGCTCGGCCAGCCAGGTCAGCTTCGTGGCGGTGAAGTACGGGTCCAGTCGCAGCCCGGTCAGCTCCGCGACGCGCGGCTCGTGCCCGGCGTCCTTGAGCCGGTCGCACACCCCCGTCGTACGACGGTCCTGCCACACGATCGCCCGGCGCGGCGACGACAGGGCGCGGCGGTCCCACAGGACGGCGGTCTCGCGCTGGTCGGTGACACCCACCGCCGTGACGCTCCGGTCACCCAGGGCGCTGCGACAGGCGGCGAGGACCGCGACCCAGATCTCCTCCGGCTCGTGCTCCACCCAACCCGGCCGCGGGAAGTGCTGCGGGAACTCCTGGTAGCCGCGGGCCTCGACCCGGCCGTCCTCAGCGACGACCAGCGCGGTGACGCCCGTCGTACCGGCGTCGATCGCCAGGACGCTCACTGCTCGACCCCGGGCAGCAGCCCGCGTTCATGCGCCGGCAGCGTGTCGTAGGTGTAGTCCGCGATCGCCAGCGGGGCGCTGGCACCGGCCAAGGAGTAGCGCACGACGCTGTCGTTGCGGCCAGCGCACAGCAAGATCCCGATCGTGGGGGCGTGCCGGTCCCGGTCCCGCAGGTTCTCCTCGACCCAGGCGACGTAGAAGCCGAGCTGCCCGACGTAGTCCGGACAAGCCCGTCGATCTGCTGGCAGCCGGTGCGTTCCGCGGGTCCTCGGCGCGATCGACGCGCTCGCAGACGGGGTCTTCGGCTGAACCGGGCTACTCACGACGCCTCACGCAGCTTCTCGAGCACCACCGGGTCGATGCCGCCGGCGACCATCCGCTCCTCATAGTTCTCGACGCCGGCCCAGTCGTCCAGGCTCGCGTAGCCCAGGCGCGCGAGCCGAGCCTGCACCTCCTGCGCGAGGTCCCCGATCAGCGGCAGTACGGCGGCGGGGTCGGGCTTGCCGAAGTACAGCTCCCGCAGGTCCAGCAGCCGGCCGAGCTCGGGCACCGGGTCCGGGTGGTCGTCCACGCGCAGGTCGACGAGCACGTCGTTGCCCCCGCCGTACCCGCCGCCCTGGGACACCACGAGAAGGGCTGCGCTCTGCCGCCCGCGCTTGTCCCCACCGGCACGGTCGGCCGCGAGCAGCGCGGTCACCAGGCGGCTGCTCAATGCGCCGGCGGTCCCCTCGAAGGCGTCGGCCAGCGCGTCGACCACCTGCGGGCCGGCCAGGATGTTGCCCTGCGCCGCCCAGCCGTTGCCGGTACGCCCCCCCGCCCAGCTGTGGCAGGCGCTGCCGGTGAAGCTCGCGGCGCCCCCGTCGCGGTCCACGACGCCCAGCTGGCGTTGGTCGCGACCGTCGTCGGCTGCGGTCAGGGCCGCGACGACCTCCTGCGCACTGCGGCCGGGGAGCATCGCCAGCCCGTCGGCGCGGTAGGCCAGGTTGGCGGCGGCCTGCGTCGCGATCGCCCCCACGCCGTACGCCGCAGCGGGCACCGCGGCCCCCACCGCGAGGAACTTGCTGGCGACCGCCACCCCCCACTGCGAGCCGTCGGCGGAGCGGGCCACCAGCGAGAACGTCATGGTGGCAACCTAACCGCGTGCGCGTCTTCTACGACCTGGAGTTCGGCAACACCGACGGGCTGATCACGCTGGTCTCGGTCGGCGCCGTCCGCGAGGACGGCGAGGAGTACTACGCCGTGTCGGCGGAGTTCGACCCCCTGGGCGTGCACCCCTGGGTCCGCGACAACGTGCTCCCACAACTGCCACCGACCTCGACCTGGAAGCCCCGGGCAGTCATCCGGGAAGAGCTGCTCAGCTTCTTCGGCGAGGCGCCGGTGCTGTGGGCCTGGTACGGCGCGTACGACCACGTCACGCTCTGCCAGCTGTGGGGCGCGATGCCCCAGCTGCCGCGGGCGCTCCCGCGGTTCACCCTGGACGTCCGGCAGCTCTGGGAGCACCTCGGTCGCCCCGCACTGCCCGCGCAGCCGGGCGGCCTGCACGACGCGCTTGCCGACGCGCGGCATGTCAGGGTCCGCTTCGAGGCCCTGTCCGAGAGGGCGTACCTGCTCGGCCTCGTGGTCTGACCGCTTGCTGGTGCACCCTCAGACCGGAAGCAGAACCTCGATCGTCACGTCGGCCACCCCGTCGTACCCGAGAGCCCGTGAGCCGGCGCGCGACATGTCCAGGATGCGCGTCCCGACGTACGGGCCGCGGTCGTTGACCAGGCAGTTGACCGAGCGGCCGTTCGCGCTGACGTGCAGCACCGTCCCGAGCGGCAGCTCCTTGTTGGCGCAGGTCAATCGCTCCGGGTCGTACGGCGCGCCGCTGGCCGTGGGGGAGCCGACGAATCCGGGGCCGTACCAGGACGCCTGGCCGGCGAGGACCCTTCCGGAGCGCGCGTAGCCCGCCGGGATCGCGCTGCCGGTCGCCTCCAGCAGCGCGAGCACCGGGCCCTGCGCCGATGCAGCAGCCGACGTACGGCGGGACTGGGCCGGAGTCAGCGCCCGGGTCACCGTGGCCGAGACGTCGTCCAGCGCCGACTGCAACCGCGCGAGCTCGGCCTGCGCCTGGACGTCGGCGGGCCCGGCGCTGCTCGGCTGGGTACCGCCCGGTGGCGTTGCTGTTCCCAGGGCTCCTGACCCGAGGGCGCCCGCCGCTGCACCCGCGTCTTGCCCGCCGGCGCTGCCGGACAGCTGCGCACCATGCTGGGTGGACAGGTCACCGGCGGTGAGTCGCTGCAGGGCGAGCTGGTCCGCCGCGCGCTGCCGGCTCGCGCGCTGCTGCTCGACGAGCTGCTGGGCCTGCGCGAGCAGGGCTCGGGCGCGGTCCTGGTCCACGAGCACGTGCGCCGCCTGCACCCGTAGCTGCGCGCGGAAGGCCTCCGCGCGAGCCTGCACCACGCGCAGCAGCACGGACTGCCGGGTGACCGCCTCGACCAGCGAACGGTCTACCGACAGCGCGGCTCGTTGCCCTCGCTGGGCGAGCTCGCGCAGGTCCGGTTCCGCGACGCCGACCTGCAGCGTGCCCAACGGGTCGACCTGGCCCGTCATGTAGACCTCGCGGGCCCGTGCGTCGAGCTGCCCCTGCGCCAGCGCGCGCCGCAGGAGCAGTCGCTCGAGGTCGACCCGCAGGCCCCCGTCCCGGCTGGCCGCGGCGTCGAGGTCGTCGGTGAGCTGCTGCGCGTGGGCGGTGACCGCGGCGAGCTCGGCCTCCAGCTTCGGCAGATCGGTGCCCCCGGTGCCGGTCGCACCAGCCGACACGACACCGGCCGCTACGACACCGGCCGGCACGACACCGGCCGACACCGCGCTCGCCTGCGGTACCGCGTGGGCCGGCGCGCTCGTCGCGGCCAGGGCCAGCACGAGGCACCCGGACGACACCGCTGTACGGCGGAACAGAGCTCGCACCCTGACGACCTCGACGCGACCGGGGCCTGCCTTGACCGTTCTGCGCTGTAGGTTCCCGCCATGCGGATCGGTGTGCTGACAGGCGGCGGCGACTGCCCGGGGCTGAACGCGGTGATCAGGGCCGTGGTGCGCAAGGGCACCGAGGTCTACGGCCACGAGTTCGTCGGCTTCCGGGACGGCTGGAAGGGCCCGCTCGAGGGCCTGACCCGCCCGCTCGGTGTCCCCGAGGTACGCGGGATCCTGCCGCGGGGGGGCACAATCCTCGGTTCGAGCCGCACCAACCCCCTCAAGGTCGACGGGGGGACCGCCCGCATCCAGCGCAATCTCGACGCGCTGCGGGTGGACGCTCTGGTCGCGATCGGCGGCGAGGACACCCTCGGTGTCGCCACCGCGCTGGCCGCGGCCGGTCTGGCCGTCGTCGGCGTGCCCAAGACGATCGACAACGACCTCGGCGCGACGGACTACACCTTTGGCTTCGACACCGCCGTCACGATCGCTACCGAAGCGCTCGACCGTCTGCACACCACCGCCGAGTCGCACCACCGCGTGCTGATCTGCGAGGTCATGGGCCGGCACGCCGGGTGGATCGCCCTGCACGCGGGGTTGGCCGGCGGCGCCAACGTCATCCTGATCCCCGAGCGGCCCTTCGACATCGACGAGGTCTGCCGCTACGTCCAACAGCGCTTCGTCCTGGAGTACGCGCCGATCATCGTGGTCGCCGAGGGAGCGGTGCCTCGCGAGGGCACGATGGCCACGCAGAAGGCCGAGCTCGATGCCTTCGGGCACGCGCGGCTGGGCGGCATCGGCGCGCGCCTGGAGCGGGAGATCGAGACGCGGACCGGCAAGGAGGCCCGCGCCACGGTGCTGGGCCACGTCCAGCGGGGCGGCTCCCCGACGGCGTACGACCGGGTGCTGGCAACCCGCTTCGGCCTGCACGCGATTGATGCGGTGCACGACGGCTACAGCGGCGTCATGGTTGCCCTCCGCGGCACCGACATCGTCCGCGTCCCCCTCGCGGACGCGACCCGGGAGCTCAAGACCGTCCCCGTTGAGCGGTACGCCGAAGCCGAGGTCTTCTTCGGCTGACGCGCCCGCGCGTAGCCGTCGGCGGGGAGCGCAGCGAAGGGGCCGGCGCGGACCGGACGCGATGACGCGAAATGCGCCCGTTCCTCAGCCCTGCTTCTGGTGCCGCACCAGCGAGGCCTCCACCAGGAACTTCACCCGCTGCTCGCCCGGCTGACGGAACGGGTAGCTGTCGGCGTCGAGGTAGCGCTTGGCCAGCCGGTCGATGTGGGCGTCGGCGTCCGTGCCTACGAGCGCCCGTCCCCGTACCTCGACGTAGTCGTAGGGGTTGTCCCTCGATGTACACCACAACGGTGACCGAAGGGTCGCGTTCCAGGTTCGTCGGCCACTTGCGCCCGGCCGCGCTGCTGACGGCCAGCCGCCCGTCCTCGACGTCGACCCACACGACCGTGCTGTGGATGGAGCCGTCCTCGTTCAGCGATGACACCACCGCGTGGTTGCGCGCCGACAGCAGGTGCTGCACACCCGGGTCCTCGAGAGTCGTCACAGCCGGTCCCTTCTGCCGGAGGGGCATCGTCGCCCCCGCGACTAGCCTGGCGCAGGTGAGCCTCGACGTCAGCACCGGCGACCTCGACACCTGGCGCGAGCTCACGGCCGCGCAGCAGCCGGCCTGGCCCGACCGCGCGGTCCTGGCCGAGGTGGCCCGGACCCTGTCGGCCGTGCCACCGCTGGTGCAGCCGCAGGAGTGCGACGTACTGCGCCGGCGCCTCGCGGCGGTCGCCCGCGGCGAGGCGTTCCTGCTCCAGGGCGGCGACTGCGCCGAGACGTTCGAGGCCAACACCGCCGACGGCATTCGCGGCAAGGTGCGCACCTTGCTGCAGATGGCCGTGGTGCTGACCTACGGCGCGAGCTTGCCGGTGGTGAAGCTCGGTCGGCTCGCGGGGCAGTACGCCAAGCCCCGGTCAGCAGACGTGGAGACCGCCACCGGGCTGCCGTCCTACCGAGGTGACGCCGTCAATGACCTGCACGGCGACCGCACGCCGGACCCGCAGCGGATGGTGCGCGCCTACGCCAACAGTGCGGCGACCCTGAACTTCATGCGCGCCATGGCGCACGACGGCAGCGCCGACCTGCACGCCGTGCACGACTGGAACACCGCCTTCGTCGCGAGTTCGCCGGCGGGCCACCGCTACGCCGAGCTGGCCACCGACATCGAGCGGGCACTGGCGTTCATGCGGGCCTGCGGCCTGGACCCGGCCCATACCAGCGTCACTCAGGGCACCGAGCTGTACGCCAGCCACGAGGCGCTGCTGCTGGAGTACGAGCGGGCGATGACCCGGCCGGATGAGGACGGCACGCCGTACGACCTGTCCGCGCACCTGGTGTGGGTCGGCGAGCGCACCCGTGACCTGCGCGGCGCTCACGTCGATCTACTGAGCCGCATCGCCAACCCGATCGGTGTCAAGCTCGGACCCGGTACGACGGGGGAGCAGGCGCTCGCCCTGTGCGAGCGGCTCGACCCGGGCCGCGTGCCGGGCCGCCTGACCGTGATCAGCCGGATGGGCGCCGCTCGGGTGCGCGCGGTCCTGCCGGGCATCGTGCAGGAGGTCGAGGCAGCGCGTGGCCCGGGCAGTGTGGTGTGGACCTGCGACCCCATGCACGGCAACACCACCGAGACGCCGAGCGGGTACAAGACGCGGCACTTCGATGACGTGATGGAGGAGGTGCGGGGGTTCTTCGAGGTGCACGCGCGCCTCGGCTCGCACCCGGGCGGCGTGCACGTCGAGCTCACCGGGGACGATGTGACCGAGTGCCTTGGCGGGGCGCACCAGCTCACCGACGCCGACCTGGCGGGCCGCTACGAGACGGCCTGCGACCCGCGGCTCAACACCGGTCAGGCCCTCGAGCTGAGCTTCCTGGTCGCCGAGATGCTGCAGCGGGCCAGGGTCATCCGCGCGCGTTGAACACGGCGCTGTCGGTGTGCTTGCCGTCGCCGGCCCGGATGGTGTGCCGTCCGGGGACCTTCTTGGGGTCCCTGGCCGTGATTTTGGTCGTGAAGTGGCCCTTCGCGTCGACGACCGCCCGCGCCGCCGATCCGGTGTCCGCACCGAGCCGGTCGAGGTAGTGCAGCGTCACTGCCGCACCCGGCTGCCAGCCGCGACCGGACACCTGCACGGCCGTGCCGTTGGGTCCGCTCGCGGGGGAGAGCGTCAGGGCGAGCGGTTCGGTCGGTGTCGGTGTCGGCGTCGCGCTCGGGGTAGGTGTCGCGCTCGGCGTGGGTGTCGCGCTCGGCGTGGGTGACGCGCTCGGGGTCGGGGTCGCGCTCGGGCTCGCCGCCGGGGACGGTGTGATCGTGATGACGTCCACCGGTACCCGGCCGGTCGGCGCCGGCGTCGGCAGCGCGGGGGCCTTCGGCACAGGCGGCGGTGGGGTCGCGGTGACGGTCGGTCCGGGGACCACCGGCACGATGACCGCCGCCCGGGTCGTGGACGGTCCGCGGCTCTCGTAGAAGCCGATACCGGCACCGGCCGCCGTGGCCAGCAGCAGCCCGAGCGCGACCAGGGGTACCGGCAGCAGCCGCCGGGGTTCGTCGTAGTCCTCCGCCTCCGCCTCTGCCGCCGCCGGGACAAGCGCCACTGCCGCCGGCAGCACTGCGCGGGCCCGCACCTCGACGCGTGCGAGCAGCCGCTCGCGGTCGCCGTCGGGCAGCGACACGACCGTGAGAGCGCTGAGCAGGCGTCGGGCGCGCTCCTGCGCGTCGACGATCGAGGCACAGCGGTCGCACGACTGGACGTGCCGGCGGGTCCTGGCGTCCCGGGTGGCCGCAGGACCGCCAGCGGCTAGCCGCGACAGCGCCTCGAGGTCGACTGGATGGCCCTGGGCGAGGGAGGACGCGGAACCCTCGACCAGGCTCGGCAGGAAGGCCAGCCGGCTGGCGCCCACCGCTTCCTCCGCCGCGTCCGCGCTCATCCCGAGGACGGCGCCGACGGCGCTCGCGGGCAGGTCGTAGGAGTCCCGCAGGAGCAGGGCGGCCCGCTCCTTCTCCGGCCGTCCCTCAAGGGCCTCGGCGAGGCGCACCTGGTTGGCGTCGCCACTGAGCAGCCCGCGTCCGATGGGCAGGTCGTCTTGCTCACCACCGGCGGTCTGCCGGCTGAGCAGCAGCGCCCTGGCGAACCAGGCGCCGACCGGATCGCCCACGTGGTCGGGGTGGGCGGCGAGGGAGTCCACGAGCTCCAGCGCGCTGGCCTCCACGACCGACACGGCGGCCCGCGGACCGCAGCCCAGGCGGCGTACCGCGTCGTGCACGCGGTCGGCGTGCACACGCACCGCGTCGATCAGGTCCTGAGCGGTCACCACGACGTCCAGGCTAAGCGGATGCCGGCCGCGGTGCCGTCAGCGCGCGGGAGTCGGCCCGGGCCGTCCCGCGCAAAGCCGACACGACTTGGCCGTCCCGGTCCTTGGCCTCGCGTCGCCGTCACGCCTGGGCAAGCCCACCTGACCGCTCGGCCGGCCCTAGCCTGGGCAGGGTGACGAGAGCGCTTGCAGACCAGCACCCCCACGACTGGCCGGCCGTCGACCGCAGGCCTGTCGACCTGCGCAGCGACACGCTGACCCGGCCGACGTCCGGGATGCGGGCCGCCATGGCCGCGGCGGAGGTCGGCGACGACGTGTACGGCGAGGACCCCACCGTCAACGCCCTCGAGGAGCGCGTCGCGCGCCTGTTCGGCCACGAGGCCGCGGTCTTCGTGCCGAGCGGCACCATGGGCAACCAGATCTGCCTGCGTTTGGTCGTACCGGCCGCGCAGGAGTTGCTCTGTGACGCGGACGCGCATGTCGTGACCTACGAGCACGGCGGGGCCGCGCAGCACGGCGGCATCCAGAGCCGCACCACGCCCGGTGGCCTGCTCACCGCCGACGCCGTGCAGCCCTACCTGCGACCGGAGGGCTGGGGCACCGTTGCGACCCGCGCGGTGTCGGTCGAGCAGACCCACAACCGGGCGGGTGGCCGGGTCCACCCGCTGGCAGACCTGGAGGCGCTGCGGGCACTGACGCTGCAGCACGGCATCGCCCTGCACTGCGACGGCGCGCGCATCTGGAACGCGCACGTCGCCAGCGGGGTCCCGCTGACGTCGTACGGCGCGGTGTTCGACACGTTGAGCGTGTGCCTGTCCAAGGGACTGGGCGCGCCGGTTGGCTCGCTCGTCGTCACCGACGCGGCGCGGGCGCAAGAGGCCCGGGTGCTGCGCAAGCGGCTGGGCGGCGGCATGCGGCAGGCCGGGATCCTCGCGGCGGCAGGGCTTTTCGCGCTCGAGCACCAGCTCGTGCGACTCGCGGAGGACCACGAGCGCGCTGCCGCGATCGGCCGTGCCCTCGGCGTCACCACCGAGACCAACATCGTGCCGATCGCCGTGCCCGACGCCCGGGCGTTCGCCGCGGCGGCCCGCGACCAGGGTGTGCTGCTGTCGGTCGTCGGCCCCCAGCGGGTGCGGCTGCTCACCCACCTCGACATCGACGACGCAGGCGCTCAGCGCGCTGCCACCGTGGTCGCGCGGCTGCTGTCAGACCAGCCGCCGGCCGACCAGCGGCGGTAGCTCGCGGCAGACCTGCGCGAGCTCGTCGAGCAGGTCGCCGTACAGCGCCTGCGGGCCGTCGCACAGCGCCACCGTCGGGTCCGGGTGCACGTCCACGATGATCGCATCCGCGCCCGCCGCGATGGCCGCCCGCGACAGCGGGAGGACCAGGTCGCGCTTGCCGCCCGAGTGCGACGGGTCAACGATGACCGGCAGGTGCGACATCGAGTGCGCCATCGGCACAGCAGCGATGTCCAGGGTGTTGCGGGTGCCCGTCTCGTAGGTGCGGATGCCCCGCTCGCACAGCACGATATCGAGGTTGCCGCGCTGGGCGACGTACTCCGCCGCCATCAGCCACTCCTCGTAGGTCGCCGTCATCCCGCGCTTGAGCATCACCGGCTTACCGATGCTGCCCACCGCCTGCAGCAGCGCGAAGTTCGAGGCGTTGCGGGTGCCGACCTGCAGCATGTCGGCCCACTCGGCGACCAGCTCGACGTCCGCGGCGTCGACGACCTCGGTGACGATCGGCAAGCCGGTCTCCTGGCGCACCTCGCCCAGGATCTGCAGCCCCCGCTCGCCCAGCCCCTGGAAGGCGTACGGCGACGTGCGGGGCTTGTAGGCGCCCCCCCGCAGCAGGGTCGCTCCCGCAGCCTTGGCCATCCGGGCCGCCGCCATGGTCTGCTCGGGCGTCTCGACCGCACACGGGCCGGCGATCAGCGTGAAGGTGTCCGGGCCGATGGGCACACCGCCGACGGTCACGACGGTCGCCTCCGGGTGGTTCTCACGGCTGACGAGCTTGTACGGCTTGGAGACCCGCACGACCTCGCCGACGCCGGGCATGCTGCGCAGGTTGAGGGCCTGGAACTGCACCACGTCGCCGACCAGGCCGACGATGGTGCGCTGCACGCCGCGGCTCACGAACGCCGACCCACCGGCAGCCTCGACGCGCGCGACCACGGCGTCCACCTCAGCGGGGGCAGCGCCGGTGGACATGACGACGACCATGGTGATCTCCTGGAAAAAGCAAGAGCCCCGGGCAGGTGCCCGGGGCTCGCGGTGGTCAGGGGTGCGTCAGCGGGCACCCGACCGGGAGACCCGGGTCGGGTAGCCGTACCACTTCGTCAGCACCCGGCGAACCTACCCCAACGCCCTCGGCCCTCCGGCGCAGGGGCACACTGGGCCGGTGACGACGCCGTTCAGCAGGCTGGGGGCCAAGAAGCGAGCCGAGGGGGTGGGCGAGGACCGTCTCCCGCCTGGGCAGTACATCCCTCGTGGCTGGCCGGTCCTGCACTACGGCCCGGTCCCGACCTTCAAGCCCGACACCTGGGACTTCAAGGTGTTCGGCGCAACGGCCTCTCGTGAGCAGGCGCGCTGGACCTGGCCGCAGTTCGGCCACCTCGCCCGGACCGAGGTGCATGCAGACTTCCACTGCGTCACCAAGTTCTCGGTCCTTGACAGCGCGTGGCGTGGCGTGTCGACCGCGACCGTGCGGGAGCTCGCCCCGCCGGCGACGGACGTCACGCACGTGCTGGTCTGGGCCGAGTACGGCTACAGCGCCAACATGCTGCTCTCGGACTTCGCCGACGAGCGCGCCCTGTTCGTGACCCACCGCAACGGTGAGCCGCTCACCGCCGAGCACGGCCACCCGCTGCGGCTGGTCGTCCCCCACCTGTACGCCTGGAAGGGTCCGAAGTGGGTCCGCGGGCTGGAGTACCTGACCGCCGACCGGCGCGGCTTCTGGGAGGAGCGCGGCTACCACAACCGGGCCGACCCGTGGCGGGAGCAGCGCTACTCCTACCAGGAGGCGCCTGGCGAGGGACCGGACTTCTGAGCCGCGTCGCTGCGGCCCTCAGATCTCGAGGCGCTCGGTCGCGCCCTCGGCACCGGAGCGCGGCCCCACCTCGGTGAGCACCATCGCGCCGAGCACGAGCAGCGCGCCCACCGCGGTGCGCGGGCCGAGGCTTTCGCCGGCCAGACCGACGGCGAACACCAGCCCGAACACCGGTTCCATGGTCATGACCACGGCGGCGCGGGTGGGGGACAGGTGCGCCTGGGCCCACGTCTGCACCACGAACGCCAGTGCGGTCGCCGCCAGCGACGTCAGCGCGAGGGCCGCCCAGACCCCGACGTCCGGCGGCAGCGCCAGGCCACCGGGGACGGCGACGACCGCGCACATCGCGGCGACGGCGAGCAGTTGGACGACCGCGAGCCCGAACGGGTCGTACGACGCGGCGAAGCGCCCCAGACCAACGATGTGCAGGGCGAAGGCCGCGGCACAGCCCAGGGTGAGCAGCTCGCCGGTACCGACCGAGAAGCCGTGCAGGGACAGCAGCGCCAGGCCGACAGTGGCCAGCACGACCGCCCCCCAGGCGGCCCTGCCCGGGGGCTGGCGCAGCAGGACGGCCGCGCCGAGCGGGGTGAGCACCACGAACATCCCGGTGACAAAGCCGCTGACGGCCGCACTGGTGGTCTGCAGCCCGAGCGTCTGGAGCAGGTAGCCGGCGCCCAGGGCCAGGCCGAGCAGCAGGCCTACCCGGCGACCGGGGGCGCCGAGCCGGGCGACAGAGCGCGGGCGAAGGAGCAGCATCGCCAGCGCCGCCAGAGCGAAGCGCCAGGTGAGGAAGTCCGTCACCGGCATCCGGTCGACCGCGTGCTTGACCACCACGAAGGTCGAACCCCAGACCGCGGTGATACCGAGCAGGGCGAGCGTCGGACGGTTCGCCGAGCGACGTGCGGGGAGCAGCGAGCTCACGTGTCGCGCAGGCCGCACAGCAGCTCGACGTCGCGGCGGTGGGCCGCGGCGTCGCCGGGGGTCTCCACCACGACTGCGACACCCCGCGTGGCCGGGTGTCGGAACAGCTCGGCGAACGGGTCCCGGCCGATGCGCCCCTGGCCGATGGCCTCGTGCCGGTCGCGGGCAGAGCCGAGGGGGTCTTTGCTGTCGTTGGCGTGCACCAGCCCCAGCCGGCCCCGGCCGACGGTCCTGACCAGGGCGTCCAGGGTCCGCTTCATGCCACCCGGCGCCGCCAGGTCGTGACCGGCCGCGAAGGCGTGGCAGGTGTCGAGGCACACGCCGAGCCCGGGATGGTCGTCCAGCTGGGCGAACCAGGGGCCGAGGTCCTGCACGGTGGCGGCCAGCGCCTGACCGCCACCAGCGGTGGGTTCCACCAGCAAGCGAGGACCGCCGTCCGGCACGTCGTCGAGCACCGGCAGCAGGTGCGTGCGCAGCTGCTGCAGCGCCTGCCCGCGGTGCGCGCCGGCGACCGCGCTGCCGGCATGCACGACCACACCGCGCGCGCCGAGGGCGGTCGCCCGGCCGATGGCGTGGCGGACCGCGTCCACCGACTTGGCCAGCGTGGCCTCGGTCGGTGAGCCGAAGTTCACCAGGTACGGCGCGTGCACGAAGCTCGGGATCCCCGCGTCGGCGCACTGCCCCCGGAAGACCTCGTCCTGCGCCGGGTCGCCGATGCTCGGTGCCCAGCCGCGGGGGTTGGACACGAACACCTGCACAGCGCCGCCGCCGATCTCCCGGGCGTATGCGAGAGCCTTCCCCAGTCCTCCAGCGACCGGCACGTGGCTGCCGACGGGGGAAGGCTTGCGGGGCGGCACGCCGAACAGCGTGCCAGACCCGGCTGGCCACGAGCGGGGCGGGTCCCGGCGGACGCAGGACCGGCTGGACGTGGGCTCACAGACGTGCGCTCAGAAGACGTACAGCGTGACATTGCTGCCGATCCGGACTCCGGCGCCGCCGCCGGGATTGGTCTGCAGCACCTTGCCGGGGCCGGGGAAGGCGTGCACGGTCGTCTTGAGCCCCAGGCCTTGCAGCTGGCTGACCGCGGCATCGACGTCCATCCCGGTCACGTCGGGCACCGTGACGAGCCGAGGGCCCCTGCTGACGGTCAGGGCCACCGTGGAGCCCAGCGGGACCGTCCCACCGGCCGGCGACTGGTCCACGACGGCACCCGCGGGGGCCTTGTCGTCGTACGCCGTCGTCCGGGTCACGGTGAAGCCGAGCCGTCTGAGCGCGCCGGCGGCGGCGCCCTGTTCCTGACCGCGCAGGTCGGGGACGTCCACCGGCTGCGGCCCCTTGCTGATGGACAGCGACACCGGGGTGCCGGGCTTGAGCCGGGTCCCGGACGGTGGGTCGGTGCCCACGACCTGGCCTGCTCCGACGGAGGGGGAGTAGACCTGCGCCTCCGCGCCGATGCCGAGACCGGCTGTGCGCAGGGCGCTCTCGGCTTGCGTGCGCTCGGTGCCCGCGAGCACGGGTACACCTCGGCGGTCGGGGCCGAGCGATACGACGAGGTGGATCGTGCCGTTTTTCAGCACGCGCTGCCGGGCGCCGGGATCCTGGGAGATGACCCTCCCGCGGCGTACGGCCTCGTCGAAGCGGGTGCTGGCGGCCGCGCTGAACCCGGCTCTGGCCAGGACCGCCCGGGCGGCCGCCTGATCGCTGCCCAGGACGCCCGGGGCGGTGGTGTAGCGACCGGCGCCGAAGTAGTAGCCGCCGCCGAGGGCCAGCAGCGCGATGAGGGCGAGCACCAGCGCGAGCACCGGGCCACGGCGCCGCCGGCGGCGAGGTGGGCCGACGGGCACCGACCCGGCGGCCGGCCGGTTCACGACGAGGGTCGCCCGCACCCCGTCCCGGTGTACGACCGGGGTGTCGTCCTGCAGCAGGCCGGGGGGCAGATCGGCGGCCGCGTGGCGCAGCTCGGCGAGGAACGCGCCGCCGTCGACGGGGCGGGCCGCCGGGTCGCGACGGGTCGCCCGCACCACAAGGGAGTCCAGCGACTCCGGAATGCCCCGGACCACGGTGGAAGGGGGCGGCACGTCGCCGTACACGTGCTGGAACGCCACCGACAGCGGACTCTCCCCGTCGTACGGCGGGGTGCCGGTCAGCAGTTCCCAGAGCACGATCCCGGCGGCGTAGACGTCGGTGCGCGCGTCCGCCCGGCCCGTCTCCACCTGCTCGGGGGCCAGATAGGCGACCGTGCCCAGCAGCACCCCGGTGGTGGCGGTGAGCTCGCTGGCCTCGACGGCACGGGCCAGGCCGAAGTCCGCGACCTTGATCCGCCCGTCGTCGGCGAGCAGCACGTTCTCGGGCTTGACGTCCCGATGCACCAGGCCGGCGGCGTGCGCCGCGGCCAGCGCCCGCAGAACCGGTTCCAGGACCTGCACGGCACGCGCCGGCGACAGCGCACCCCGATCGAGCAACAGGTCGCGAAGCGTGCGGCCCTGCACGTGCTCCATGACCAGATAGGCCCGCCCGGTCGCGAGGTCGGTGCCCTGGTCGTGCACGGCGACGACGTCTGGCGTCGACAGCCGGGCGGACGCGCGCGCCTCCCGGCTGAAGCGGGCGACGAACTCGGGGTCCTCGGCCAGGCCACGGTGCATGACCTTGACGGCGACGGTGCGGTCCAGCCGGGTGTCGGTGGCCAGGTAGACCGCGGCCATGCCACCCCTGGCGATCAGGCGGTCCAGCGCGTACCGGTCGTCGAGCAGCCGGCCGACCAGCCGGTCGGCCACGTCGTCGGCAGTGGTCTCCATCGCGGGTACCACTGTAGGTCGCGAGCCTGTACGCGCCCGGCAGGCGCGCGTGCTCAGCCGAGGTGAGTCCGCCGGCGAACAAGCCGGCCGGGGGCCAGGCCGACGCGTGCCAGGGCCGGGACTGTCGGTGCAGGCGGTCATGCTCGTGAGGACGTCGTAGGCCACAGGTCCTGCGACACCACGGGGAGGCAGTTGTGCGGTGCAAGATCGAGCTCATCTTCATCCCGGTGACCGACGTCGACCGGGCCATCGACTTCTACGTCGAGAAGGTCGGGTTCACCCTCGACATGCAGGCCCGAGTCGACGAGGACACCAGGTTCGTCCAGGTCACGCCGCCCACGTCCGCCTGCTCGATCGCCTTCGGTGAAGGAATCACTGCCATGACGCCCGGGACCCAGAACAGCATCCAGGTCGTGGTGCCCGACGCCGAAGCGGCGCGTCGGGAGCTTCTCGAGCGAGGCGTCGACGCACCGGAGGTCACGACGCTCCCGTGGGGCTCGTTCACCTCGTTCACCGACCCCGACGGGAACACCTGGACGTTGCAGCAACTCCCGCAACGCGGGTCCTACGACGCCCCGAAAGCCTGAGTCCTCACCGCACCGCGGTGGTTGGGCCCTGTAGGAGGACCGCTCTCACCCCACAACGCGGGCGGACTCAGCTCGAGCGGAAGCGGGGCCGCAGCGCACTGACGTTGGCGATGTAGTCGCGGGTCTGGGGCAGCACACCGACGCTGCTCAGGGAACCCAGCCCCTGGTAGTAGCCGATCAGTGCCCCCCTCGAGGTGCCCGTCGAGTCCAGCAGCTGCCGGAGCAGCAGGACGCCGGCCTCGATGTCGTCGCTGGCCCGCAGCAGGTCGAGGTGCCGGCCGTACGCCCGGTCCAGCAGTGCACCGGTGCCCGGCAGCACCTGCATGACGCCGATGGCGTCGACCGGCGAGACCACGCGTTGCTGGAAGCCGCTCTCCTGGTAGGCCACCGCCATCGCCAGGTCCACCGGGACGCCGTGGCGGCGGGCGGCGGCGGCCACCATCCACCGCGCCTCCGAGCGGCTCGGGACGTAGCGCTGACTGAGCATCGCGCGGTGGTGCGCGGCCGAGCTGAGCACCCGACCGGGCACCTGGGCGGTGCCCGTCGGGACGTCCGGGACGTCCGGCAGCCGCAGCATCGCGCCGGCGTAGATCATGCCGTTGCCCGGCAGGTGGTTCAGCGCGATCAGCTGCGCGACGGTGGTGTGGTGGGTCAGTGCCAGCTCGCTCAGCGTGTCGCCCCGGTGGATCCGGATGACCGAGGGGGCACCGGCCGTCAGCACCGCCGTGAGCAGGACGAGCAGGCCGAGGACGCGGGCTGACCCGGTCAGGCGTGGGGACATTGCGTGACCGTATGGTCACGGAACTCCTGTGGCAAGTGAGGCACATGGGACTGTTGTGACTTCTCGGGCAGGGCGACCGAGCCACGAGAGGGCGGTACCGCGGGGCGCGCCATGACCTGCGCGGGGCGGCGGCACTAGAGTTCGGCTGTCAGACCGGGGAGCTCGCGGACGCGGGCTGAGAGGCCGGGCCACCCGCCGGCGACCCGTACCACCCGATCGGGGTCATGCCCGCGTGGGGAGTCAACCGTGATAGCCGTCGCACCGTGATCTGCTCGACCGACCGCCTGGGCGCCTGCGATCCCCTCGTCGTCGCCGGCCAGCCTTATGCCAGCCGGCTGCTGGTGGGCACCGGGAAGTTCCGTTCACACGCCGTGATGCGCGACGCCCTGCTCGCCAGCGCAGCGCAGATCGTCACCGTTGCGCTGCGCCGGGTGGACCTCAGCCGGGCCGGCGAGGGCGACGTCCTGGACTTCGTACCGCCGGGCATGACGCTGCTGCCCAACACGTCCGGGGCCGTCGACGCGGACGAAGCCGTCCGGTTGGCGCGGCTCGGTCGGGCGGCCACCGGCGCGGACCTGGTCAAGCTCGAGGTCACACCCGATCCGCGCACCCTCGCTCCGGACCCGATCGAGACGCTGCGAGCGGCCGAGCTGCTCGTGGCTGAGGGCTTCACGGTCCTGCCGTACTGCTCCGCCGACCCGGTGCTGTGCCGGCACCTGGAGGAGGCCGGCTGCGCGACCGTCATGCCGCTCGGAGCCTGGATCGGCAGCAACCGTGGGCTGCGCACACGCGACGCGATCGAGGTCATCGTCGCGCAGGCGGGCGTGCCCGTGGTCGTGGACGCCGGGCTGGGCGTGCCGTCCGATGCTGCCGAGGCCATGGAGGTCGGCGCCGACGCAGTGCTGGTCAACACCGCCATCGCGGTCGCCTCGGACCCGGTGCGGATGGCGCGGGCCTTCGCCCTCGCGACCGAGGCCGGCCGGCTCGGCCACCTCGCCCGGCCCGGCGCCGTCCGGGAGACCGCCGAGGCCTCGAGCCCGCTCACCGGGTTCCTGGCATGAGCGCGGCCCCCGGCGGGTTCGCCCGGCACCTGTCGACGCTGCCCGCCCCGTCGTACGTCCCTTTCGAGCAGGCGATCGGCCAGCCGAGCCTGGCCACCCTCCCGACGCTGCTCTCGCCCCAGGCAGCGCCGCACCTGGAGGAGCTGGCGCAGGCCGCCCGGGCCACGACGCTGCAGCGGTTCGGTCGGGCCGTGCGGCTGTTCGCCCCGCTGTACGTCAGCAACGCGTGCCTGTCCTCGTGCACCTACTGCGGCTTCAGCAAGGGTCTGGACGTCGCTCGCCGGACGCTCACGGTCGAGGAGGTCGTGGCTGAGGCGCAGGTCCTGGTGCGGCAGGGCTTCCGCCACCTGCTGCTGGTCTCCGGGGAGCACCGGGTCGAGGTGAGCAAGGACTACCTCGTGGCCTGTCTCGAGGCGCTGCGGCCCATGGTCCCCTCGCTGTCGGTCGAGACCCAGACCTGGTCCGATGACACCTACGCCCGGCTGGTCGCGGCCGGGCTGGAGGGCGTGGTGCACTACCAGGAGACCTACGACCGCGCGCGGTACGCCGAGGTGCACACCGCCGGCTGGAAGCGCGACTACGACCGGCGGCTGGCCAGCACCGAACGGGCGGCCGAGGCCGGCCTACGGCGCCTCGGCATCGGCGCGCTGCTCGGGCTCTCGGGGGACTGGCGCGCCGACGTACGGGCCGTCGCGGAGCACGCCGTCTGGCTGCAGAAGCGCTACTGGCGCACCGAGGTGACCGTGTCGCTGCCGCGCATCAAGGCCAGCGCCTCGGGTTTCCAGCCGGTCGCACCGGTCACGGACGCCGAGTACGTCCAGGCGATGGCCGCCCTGCGCCTGGTCGCGCCCGAGGCCGGGATCGTGCTGTCCACCCGCGAGCCCGCGGTGCTGCGCGACGGCCTCGTACGCATCGCCGTGACGACCATGAGCGCGGGCTCCTCGACCGAGCCCGGGGGCTACCTCACGCCGGGGAGCGCGCAGGAGCAGTTCGCGATCAGCGACGACCGCACCCCGGCGCAGGTGGCCGCCATGCTCGAGGTCGCCGGGTACGAGCCGGTCTGGAAGGACGCCTTCCCCCTGCACGCCTGAGTGGGCCGCCCCGCTGCGCGGCAGCCGTTCCACGCTCGTCCCCGCGCGTCGGGCCCGCGCGGTCCCGTCCGTTGATCATCGGAAGATTCGATGGCCTGCGAGGGGGTGAATGTGCCGTTGGATCATCGCATCTTCTGATGATGAAGGCGGGTGTCGCGCGAGACCGCGTCGCTGGACGCGCTGCGAGACCGCGCCGCTCGAAGCGCCGCGCGCCGCGCGCCGCGCGCCCGCTAGGCCGAGGGCGGCGCTGGCGGACGGGGGGTGAGGGGCTTGGCCGCAGGGGCCGAGCCCTTCTTGGGCTTCTTGGTCTCGCGGCCCTGCTTGTCCTTGGGCATCTGGGGCTCCTCCCGGGTCGGGGTGAACCTACGCCCCTCCGGCGATCACGAGCCAAGCAGTTCGGCCTCGCGGGCTGCAGACAGCTCCACCGCGAGCGGGGGTTCGCCCCGCCCGACATCCCAGGCGCGTACGTCGGAGGCGGTCATCTCAAGCGGGGTGGCGGGCAGGCCGGCCGCGCGGGCGAGGGTTGCGCTGCGCCGGAACATGACGTCCCAGGAGGGGTCGGCGAGCACGAGCGGGAAGCCCGGGTCGACCGATGCCGGGTCCAAGGCCACGACCTCGACGGTCGTACCGGCGCTGCGGGCGCAGGCCTCGAGGAGCCCGGCGAGGGTCACCGGCACCGCCGGGCCGACGGCGTTGTAGGTGCCCGGGCTGTCGGCCTGGAGCAGCGCGGTGACAAGAACGGCGAGGTCGCGGCTGTCGACGACCTGCACCGGCTGCTCGGGACGGCCCGGCAGGGCGATGCGCCCACCGCGGGCGGCCCGCCGTACCCACCAGGTGAAGCGGTCGGACTGGTCGTGCGGACCGGCCACGACGCCGGGCCGGACGATCGTGGCGCGGGTGCCCCAGAGCGAGCGGACGTCGTCCTCGCAGGCCACCTTCAGCGGCCCGTACGTCTCGCCCGTGACCTCCTCGGTGCCACGCTCGGGGGCCAGGCGCGCGCTGTCCTCGGTCATGGCCTGCGGTGCCGCGAGCGCCTTGTCGTACACCGAGCCAGTCGAGATGAACAGGTATCGGCCGGCGCGACCCTCGAGCGCGGCGGCGGCCTGCTGCACGTGCCGCGGGACGTACGCGCTGACGTCGACGATGGTATTCCAGGAGCCCTCGGCAAGTGAGGCGTAGTCCCCGCTGCCGCGGTCCCCGCGCAGGCGCGGCACGTCCGGGAACAGCTCCGAGCCGGTACGCCCCCGGCTGAACAGCGTCACCTCATGGCCACCGGACAGCGCGTTCTCAACGATCGCCCGTCCGACGAAGGAGGTGCCGCCGAGCACCAGCAGCCTCACGACGGCGCCGGCCGGTGGCCGGAGCGGGCGGTAGGCACCGTGTCGGGGCCGGCCCGTGACGTCATCCGGGCAGTGTTCCGGTGCCGTGCTGGCCTGGTCAAGGCGGCGCCACTAGCGTCCAGGGCGTGCTCGGACACGTGGTCGTCGTCGGTGCCGGGCTCGCCGGGTCCCGGGCCGTGCAGGAGTTGCGCGTGCAGGGTCACACCGGTCCGGTGACGCTGCTGGGGGCCGAGCCGCACCCGCCGTACGACCGGCCGCCGTTGTCCAAGGGCCTGCTGCAGGGCGTCGTCGACGACTCGACCCTGGAGGGCGAGCTCGACGCCGACGTGCGCCTGTCGACGCGGGCCACCGGGCTGCGGCCCGGAACCGTCGAGACGAGCGCGGGCGACCTGGCGTACGACGGGTTGGTGCTGGCGACCGGCGCCATACCGCGGCCGCTGGGCGCCGGCACGACCCTGCGCACGCTCGACGACGCCCGCGCGCTGCGGGCGCGCCTGGTTCCCGGAGCTCGCGTGGTCGTGGTGGGTGCGGGCTGGATCGGCGCCGAGGTCGCCACGGCCGCAGCCGGCGCCGGCTGCCCCACGACGGTCGTGGAGGCCGCAGCAGCGCCGCTCGCCCTGCCCCTGGGAGCCGACCTGGGCCTGCTGACCGTCCCCTGGTACGCCGAGGCCGGCATCGACCTGCGCCTTAACTGCCAGGTGGCCTCGGTCGAAGCCGACGGGGTCGAGCTGTCGGACGGGGAGCGCCTGCCGGCCGAGGTGGTCGTCGTCGGGATCGGTGCCCGGCCGGACACCGGCTGGCTCGAGGGCAGCGGGCTGGCGCTCGACCGCGGCGTGGTGGTCGACGAGCACCTCATGGCGTCCTGGGAGCACGTCGTGGCCGTCGGCGACTGCGCCGCCTGGTGGTCGCGGCGCTACGGCGCCCGGCTGCGCGTCGAGCACTGGGACGACGCCCTACACGCGCCCACGGTCGCGGTCGCGACGCTGCTCGGGCAGCCCGCCATGCACGACCCGGTGCCCTACTTCTGGTCCGACCAGCTTGGCCACCGGATGCAGTTCGCCGGGTACCGGGACGGCGCCGATCAGGTCGTACGGCGGGGGGAGCCGGGCAGTCCGGACGGCTGGTCGGCGTTCTGGCTCGCCGGCGATGTGCTGCGGGCGGCGCTGGTCGTGGATCGGCCGCGCGATTTCGGGGCGGCCCGCAAGCTGCTGGACGCGGGTGTCGCGCCCGATCCAACGCTGCTGGCTGATACCGGCGTGGTGCTGCGCTCCCTGCGGACCTGAGCCGGTGAGCCGGTGAACCGGTCAGCCGGTGGGCCGTGGGCCGGTCAGCGGGTGAGCGGGTCAGCTCGTGAGCTCCCAGGATGTGCCCTCGGGGGTGTCCTTGAGCGTCACGCCGGACTCGCTGAGCCGGTTGCGGACCACGTCGGCCAACGCCCAGACCTTCTGCTCCCGGGCTTCCCGCCGGACCTCGACGAGGGCCTCGACGAAGGGGCCGAGCTCCTCCGCCCGGTTCACCCAACCGCGCTGCAGGACCGGTCCGAGCCCGACGAGCGCCCGGGCCAGGCCGTCCTGGGCCTCGCCGGGGGCGTACTGCTCGACCAGCTGCACGAGGGCCGCGACGACCTCGTCGGCGTCGTGCGCGGCCAGGCCGGAGCTCACGCCGCTGCTCGGCCCCAGGACCGGCGCGGCAGCGGCCTGCGCAGCGGTAGAGCTTGACGTTGCGGTCGAGCTTGACGTTGCGGTCGGGCCCGACGTCGCGGCCTGCGCCGCAGCCGGCCTCGAGGTCGAGGCCGCCTCGAACAGGTCGAAGGCGTCGCCGGAGCCGAAGACCTGCTCGCGCTCGGCGGTCAGGACCCGCGCTGTGCCCTGCCCGCTGACCGTGGCCGCTCCGGTGCGCTCGTTGAAGGACAGGGCGGTGTGCTCGTCGACGCCGATCACGACGCTGCCAGGAGCCATCTGCCCGCGGAGCAGGTCGAGGCGCTTGCGGCCGACGTAGCAGCAGGTCGTGTCGTGCGTCATGCCGTCGTTGTTGTTCCAGTGCGGGACGACGGCGGCGTCCAGGCCGACGTGGGACAGCAGGTTCAGGCCGTCGATCCAGCTCGCCGGCTGGCCGGCCTTATAGATCTCATACACCGGCAGGGCGTAGTGGCCGAGGCTGACCGACGCGGCGCTGGCGAACGCGACGGTGCCCCCGCGTTCGAGGCAGCCGATGAGCTGCTCGCGTACCCCGAGCGCTGCCCAGTGCCGGGCGGCGTAGCTGGGGCTGCCCGGTCCGGCGAAGACGTAGCCGGCGCGGTCGAGTAGCGCCTGGGCCGCAGCGCGCTCGGCCAGCGGCAGCTCGCTGGAGCGCAGTGAGGCGACCTCGGCGGTCGCGCCGACGCTGGTGGCGAAGTACTCCACGATCTTGGTGGCCAGCTCGTCGGCGTTCTCCTGGAACCCGAAGGGGGTGTCGAGCACGACCACGGGGCCGATGCCTCGCGTGGCCCGTACGACGTCCTTGTGCAGCTCGACCATGGTCGGGCTGGTCTCGCCCGAGCCCATGAGAATGATCACGCAGCGTCCTTCGATCGGCCAGGCACCCGGCCTCCACGGTCCACCGACGGGCGGGTACGGGGCGGGCGCGGCTCGACGATAGTCGCGCCGGCGCGACCGGGCCCGGTCAGGACGCAGGACCTAGGCTCGGCGCATGCCCGACGCACAGCCCGAGATGCCCGACGGCCAGTCCGAGATGCTGACCCTCGAGGAGGTCGCGGCGCGGATGGGGCTCGGCCCGACCGGGGTCAAGCAGCTGATCGCCGAGCACAAGCTGCTCGGCCTGCGCGACGAGCACGGCGGCGTGCGCGTGCCGGCCCAGGCCCTGGACGGGGCGCTGCCGGTCAAGCACCTGTCCGGTGTGCTCACCCTGCTGCACGATGCGCGTTACTCCCCGGAGGAGGCGCTGCGGTGGTTGAGCACCGAGGACGACTCACTGCCCGGGTCCCCGTTCGATGCGCTGCACCAGAACCGGGCGACCGAGGTCAAGCGGCGCGCCCAGGCGCTGCTGCTGTGACCGTGACCGTCAACGGCAGCGCGCGGGACGTCGCCGACGGCTCGTCGCTTCCGGGCCTGCTGAGCGAGCTCGGCCTTGCGCTCGGCACCGTCGTTGTCGAGCTCAACGGCACGGCGCTGCTGCGCTCGGAGGTACGGGCCGCAACGCTGGCCGACGGCGACGTCCTGGAGCTGGTCCGGGCGGTCGCGGGTGGCTGAGGGTCAAGACCAGCGCCCCGCCGACTCCCGGCTGTCCGACGCTCTGGCCCAGCGCCCCGCCGACTCCGGGCCGGCGAGGGCTCCGGCCCTGCGCCCCGACTCCCGGCTGTCCGACGCCCGGCTGTACCTGTGCACCCCAGACCGTGCCGACCTCGCCGAATTCCTGGACGCGGTGCTGTCCGGCGGCGTCGATGTCGTCCAGCTGCGGCAGAAGGGCCTGGAGGCGCGGCAGGAGCTCGCCCTGTGCGAGGTGCTTGCACAGGCCGCGGCCCGGCACGGCGCGCTGTGGTCGGTCAACGACCGGGCCGACCTCGCCGTCGCTGCGGGCGCACAGGTCCTGCACCTGGGCCAGGCCGACCTTCCCGTTCAGGCTGCCCGAGCGATCGTCGGCGAGGACGTCCTGCTCGGCCGGTCGACCCACGACCGCGCGCAGGTCGACGACGCCCTCGACGACCCGGGGGTCCACTACATCTGCGTCGGCCCGACCTGGCCGACCCCGACCAAGCCTGGCCGACCTGCCCCGGGATTGGACCTCACGCGGTACGCCGCGACGGTGGCCGTCAGCAAGCCCTGGTTCGCCATCGGGGGGATCGACGCCGGCAACCTGGACCAGGTGCTGCAGGCAGGAGCCACCCGAGTCGTGGTCGTCCGCGCCCTGACCGAGGCCGCCGACCCGCACGCGGCCGCCCGCGAGCTGTCCGGCCGGCTCAGGTGAAGGCGGCGTACCTGGTCGTGCTCGGCTGCTGCCTGGTCGGCACGCTGCCGCTGGAGCTGGTACTGCGGACCCGGGTCTACGCCCGGCCGCGCCGCCTGCTGCTGACGCTGCTGCCGGTCATCGTCATCTTCACGGTCTGGGACGTGCTGGCGATCCGGGCGCACCACTGGGCGTACGACCTGGCGCAGACGACCGGGATCGTGCTCGGCAACGTGCCGCTGGAGGAGATCGCCTTCTTCGTCGTTATCCCGATCTGCGCGGTGCTGACCCTCGAGGCGGTACGCGCGGTCAAGGGCTGGGAGGTCGGCGACGAGTGAGTTACACCTCGGCGGCGCTGCTCGGCGTCGCCGCGACGGTCGTGCTCGACCTGCTGGTGCTGCGCACCCGGCTGCTGGGTCGCCGGGCGTTCTGGACGGCGTACGCGCTGGTCCTGTTCTTCCAGCTCGTCACCAACGGGGTGCTGACCGGGCGCGGCATCGTCTACTACAGCGCGCACGCCGTCGCCGGTGTCGGCTCGCGCGCGGGGCAGACCCCGCCGTTCCTCGGCCACGGCCGGATCGCCTACGCGCCGTTCGAGGACCTGCTGTTCGGCTTCGCGCTGGTCGTGCAGACCCTGTCGTGGTGGGTGTGGTGGGGACGGCGCCTGGGTCGTACTCACAGCGGTCCTCGGGTCCGCCGCTAGCCGGGGCCCGCGGATCGTCCTCGCCCCGGCCAGGACCCCGCGCTGGCCGGATCCACCGAGGCCGCGTGTCTTCCGTCGTAGGCACCTGTCTTCTGCCGTGCCGGGAACGACCGCGCTGACACGCTCAGCCCCAAGCCGCCTGGCGGCACAAGAGAAGACAAGCGGCCGGAGACTGCGCTGGCGACGACGAACCCGGCCACTCAAAGTGGCGCGACGAACCGACCAGTCAGCTGGCGACGACGAACCCGGCCGCTCAGCTGGCGACGAGACTGGCGACGATGAACCCGGCCACCAGGAGTACGACGACGGCGAGCAGGCCCAGGGTGATGATCATCGGGGTGCGGTTGCCGCTGACCGGCCCCATGTTCGGGTTGTTGCGTCGGGCCTCGCCGGCCGCGCCGCTCATCGAGTCCGCGGTCGGTGGGGTGTCGCCCTGTTGCGTGCCGCCACCCTGCTCGAGGCCGGCGGTCTCGGCGGGATCGGGGCCGGGGCTGTCGCTGCTGGTCATGGTCGAGGGGTCACCGCTGATGGTTGCTGCGAAACGCCCGGCCCGTGCCGAGCGGTCAGTGCGCCCGCACCGGCGACCACAGCAGCACACGACCGGGTCCCCCTGGGCGTGCGGCCCGAGCGGAATACGCTCGACAGGGCGGTCCCGCCATGCATTCCTGTGCTGTTGTGGTCGGGGACACCGCCGACGACCCGCATCCTCGCGGCGGACGAGCGTCCAGCGGGGCCAGCGGTCAGGTGGTGCGGTGCGAGCGCGCCCGGCGCGCTCGCAGCAGCCCCGGTCCGGCGACGGCGAGCCGCCGCGCGGCACCTACCGACACCCGCTGGCCGAGCACCGCGTAGTCGGCCTTCTCGACCTCGTCGAGGATCCCGCCGTAGAGCGCGAGGGCCGTCTCGATGCAGGGCCGCGAGCTCGGGTGCAGCAGCCGTACCCCCTGGGCCGCGCTGCGGTAGATCTCGCGAGTGCGGGCCACCTCGAAGGCCAGTAGCCGGCGTACCGGACCGTCCACGACCCCTCGCGATAGGTGCTCGCGGTCGACCCCGAACACCGCCAGGTCCTCCATCGGCAGGTACACCCGCCCGCGACGCAGGTCCTCGCCGACGTCGCGGATGAAGTTCGACAGCTGGAAGGCGACACCGAGGTCGGCGGCGTACGGCTCGGCGACCTCGCGGGGCACGACCGGCTCGAGGACCGGCACCATCTCCAGCCCGATCACCGCCGCGGACCCGTAGACGTAGGTCAGCAGGTCGTCGTAGGTCGCGTAGCTGGTGATCGTCAGGTCCATGCGCATGGATGCCAGGAAGGCCTGGACGTGCGCCATCGGGATGTCCCACCGCCGGACGGTGTCCACGACCGCCCGGCTGATCGGGTGTTCGGAACCACCGGCCGCGACATCGGCGACGAACTGCTCGCCCCAGCCGATGAGCCAGGCTGCCTTCTCGTCGTCGCTGAGCGTCGAGCCCAGGTCGTCGACGATCTCGTCGGCGTAGCGCGCGAACCCGTACAGCGCGTGCACGTACGGCCGCTTCCACGCCGGCAGCAGCAGCGTGGCGAGGTAGTACGTCTTGCCGTGCGAGGCGTTGAGACGACGGCACGCCTCGTACGACGCCCGCAGCTCGCGGCCGGTGATGCCCGCGGCGTCCAGCTCCCGGGTGCTCACGGGGCAGGAGTGTTGCAGGCAGCCAGGGGGTCAGGTCGCGGAGAGCTCAGGTCGCGAGCGGCGAGGGCGCGGCCAGGCGCATCGCGCGGGAGCGGTAGGAGCTGTCCTTGCCCAGGATGCGCTCGGCTGCCAGTCGCCCGCTGACGAGCACCATGGGTACGCCGACCCCCGGCTGGGTGCCCGACCCGGCGAACACCACGCCCTCGACCTTGGGCGCGAGGTTGCTCGGGCGGAACGGCCCGGTCTGGAAGAAGGAGTGCGCACTGGCGAACGGCGCGCCCATCGCCATACCCCGGCGCTGCCAGTCGGCGGGGGTCGTGACGTGCTCGACCTCGATCGCGTCGCCGAACCCCACGTAGCCCAGGCCCTCCAGGCGCGCGAGGACCTCTTCGCGGTAGCGAGGCCCGATGACGTCCCAGTCGATGCCCGAGCTCATGTCCGGCGTCGGGAACAGCACGTAGTAGATCTGCTTGCCGTCAGGGGCCAGCGAGGGGTCGCTGTGCGTCGGGTTGGTCACCAGCACCGACGGGTCGGCCATGAGCCGCTTGTCGTCGATGAGGTCGGTGAAGACTTCGCGCCACGCCTTGCCGAAGTGGATGTTGTGGTGCGCCGTCTTGGAGTACGGCGCGGACGACCCGGCCAGCAGCAGGTAGCAGCTGGGGGAGTAGGTCAAGCTCTTGACCCGCCGGGGCGTGACCTCGGGCGGCAGCAGCTCGCGGTAGGCAACCGGCAGGTCCGGATTGAGCACCACGACGTCGGCGAGATGCCGCTCGCCGTCGCTGGTCTGCACCCCGACGGCCCGCCCGTGCTGCACGAGCACCTGGGTCACGGTCGAGCCGTAGTGGAACTGCACGCCGTGCTTCTCCGCGGCCCCCGCGAGCGCCCGGGGTACCGCGTGCATGCCGCCCTTGGGGAAGAACACGCCGGCGACCGAGTCCATGTAGGCAATCACCGCGTAGATCGCCAGGGCGTCGTAGGGGGACAGCCCGGCGTACATCGACTGGAAGCTCATGACCCGCTGGGTGCGCGGGTCCTTCAGGTACTGCCCGACCTTGGGCGCGAGCTTGCTGAACCCGCCGATGGCGGCCAGCCGCGCCAGGTTCGGCGTGACCAGGTCGAAGGGCGAGTCGATGTTGCGGTCGATGAAGTCCTTCATCTCGTAGCGGTAGAGCTTGGAGACGAACTCGACGTAGCGCAGGTAGCCGGCCGCCTCGTCCGGCCCGCACACCCGCTCGACCTCGGCGGTCATCTCGCCGACGTCGGCCTTCACGTCCAGCGTGGAACCGTCCGGGTAAAAGGCGCGGTAGAGCGGGTCGACCGGCATCAGTTCGAGCCAGTCCTCGAGCTTCTCGCCGACGCAGTCGAGCGCGTCGGCGATCAGGTCGGGCATGGTCAGCACGGTCGGCCCGGTGTCAAAGGCGTAGGCGCCCGGGCCGGTGGCGGAGGCCGTCTCGAGCACCCCGTTGCGGCCGCCGGGCACCTGCTCGCGCTCGAGCACGACGACCTCGCGGCCCGCTCCGGCTAGCCGCAGGGCGGCGCTGAGACCGGCCAGCCCGGCTCCGACGATGACGACGCGATCGGTCTTGCCGGGGACGGTGCGCACCGGGCGAGCGTACGGCGGGGGGCCGTGCCGCACCCGTCGGAGCCGGCGTGGTGCACCGCACCCCCGCACCCCGCCATACGGTCTGCTGGTGCTCCTGATCCCTGGGAACGACCTCGACGTCCGCGGCCTGTGCCTGGGTGGGAACGTGTTCGGCTGGACGGCCGACGAGAGGGCCTCTTCGCCGTGCTGGACGCCTTTGTCGAGGCGGGCGGGTCCATGGTGGACACGGCGGACTCGTACTCGGCGTGGGCGCCGGGTCACGTCGGCGGTGAGTCCGAGCAGGTGCTCGGCCGCTGGGCGGCGGCCCGCGGGCGGCGCGACGAGGTGGTGATCGCGACCAAGGTCGGCAAGCACCCGTCCCTGCGCGGGCTGCGCGGCGACACCGTCCGCACCGCCGTGGAGTCCTCGCTGGCGCGGCTGCAGACCGATCGGATCGACCTGCTGTACGCCCACGCCGACGATCTCGACACCCCGGTCGAGGAGACGGTCGGGGTGTTCGACGAGCTCGTGCGGTCGGGCAAGGTGCGCGCGGTGGGTGCGTCGAACTTCTCGACGGCCCGGCTCAGGGACTCGCTGGCGTACGCCGACGCGCACGGCCTGACGCGGTACGCCGCCGTGCAGGACCAGTACAACCTGGTGGCGCGCGGGGACTACGAGGGCGAACGCGCCGATCTCGTCGCCCGGGAGGGGCTGGCCAGCTTCCCGTTCTACGGGCTCGCAGCGGGTTACCTCACCGGCAAGTACCGCCACGGGCCGGTCGACAGTGCGCGGGCGCAGACCGTGGCGCGTTACCAGGACGCCCGCGGCGAGCGGGTGCTCGACGCCGTGTCGCAGGTCGCCGCCGCGCACGGCGCGTCGATGGCCACCGTTGCCCTGGCCTGGCTGCTCGCCCAGCCGACCGTGACCGCGCCGATCGCCAGCGCCCGCAGCCTGGAGCAGCTCCCGCCGCTGCTGGCCGCCCGGACCCTCGAGCTGAGCGCGGACGAGCTCGCCGCGCTGACCGTCGCGTCAGCCTGACCGCACCGCCACGACCTGCCACCAGGTGCGGTGCGACCTACGGGTGCCGGCGCTGCGCACCACGAAGCCGGCTTCGGTCAGCAGCGCGGCGAGCCGCTCGGGGGAGTGGTAGACGAACCAGCGCCGCGTGGGTGCCGGGTCCGGACCGGACGTCCAGGACCCTTGCGCCGGGCGGTCAGCTCCTGGCCGAGCGCAAGAAGGACAGCGCCTGATGGCCGGCGCCGCGCACCACCTCATAGGACAGTCCGAGCACACAGGCGATCTGGGTGTAGCTCCGGCCGGCGTACGCGAGCACCAGGACCCGGCGGGGCAGCACCGGCATGACCGTCATGGCGGCCAGGAACCACATCGGCGCAGCGCCGTCCTGCTGCCGGGCCATGGCGCAAATCTTAGGGAGGGGGCGGGGGCGCAGCCCGCGCGACACGCGGAGAGCAGGGGTAGGACGATCAAGCGCGGGCAGGGACCGGGCACAAGCCGCGTACCCACCGAAGGAGACCCGTGTTCAAGGAGAGCAACATCGCTTCACAGCAGGCGTTCGGCGAGGCTGTCAACAGCATCCGGGGCGTGCAGATCAGCCGGTCTGGCGACGATCAGTTCGCTGAGCGGTGGGGCAGCAGCGACCAGCTCGGCATGCTCAGCCAGCTCGGGCTGGCCTGAGATGGCCCGCGTACTGACCGGCATCACGAGCGGGATGATCGCCGGCGCCGCCGGAGCCACGGCGCTGAACATCGTCACCTACGTGCAGCAGGCCATCAAGGGGACGCCGTCGAGCGCGACGCCCGACCAGGCCGCCCAGGCTGTGGTGCAGGCCGTCGGCGCCGAGGTGCCCGGCACGCCCGACACCAGGCAGAACCGCCTGGAGGGGCTCGGGCCGCTGTCCGGCCTGGCTGTGGGCATGGGCGTGGGCGCGATCGGCGGCGCTTTGCGCGCCCTGTCCGTCAAGATCCCGATGCCGCTTGCTCCCGTCGTGCTCGGGCTCGGGGCCATGGCGCTCAGCGACAGCGTGATGACCGCCGTGGGGATCACCGACCCGCGCTCCTGGACGCCGTCCAGCGTGGTCAACGACGCCGTACCGCATCTGACGTACGGCGCCGTGACCGTGCTCGCGCTGCACCGGATGATGGACCCGCACACCATCCAGGTCGACTGAGCTGTTGCGGGGGCATCAGGCACCCGCAACAGGCCCTCGGCGGTCCGGTCCTGCGGTCCGGCCCTGCGGTCCGCCTTCCTGTCAGGCCTGCGCGGTCAACCGGACGACGGCGCGCGCCGCGGCGCCTCGGACCCGGAGGACCGGGTCTTCACGCAAGGCGGACACCGCCGATAAGGCCCCGCCCAGGCCGTGCCGCGCCACAACCTTCGCGGCCAACTCCCGCACCCGCCACGAGTTGTCGCCCAGGGCAGCGACCAGTGTCGGCAGCGCCGCGTCCTCCCACGCCCAGAGCAGTCCGCGAGCAGCCCACACCCGCAACCAGTAGTCGGGTCCCGCGCCCTCGCCAGCAGATCCTGCCCAGCGCGCGGGCGGGCCGCCGAGCGCGACAACCAGGGCGGAGTCGGCTGTCCGGCCGGCTAACAGCTCGATGAAGCCGGCCACGACGGCAGCCTTGCCGCGCCTGGCGCACTCGGCCTCCACGCTCTGCCGCGGCGTCAGACCCCAGAACGACGGTGCGCCCATGCGAGCAGTCTGCCCCGGTTCAGCAGGTGGTGAGGACCTCGGCGCCGGTGCCGGTCACCACGAGCATGTGCTCGAACTGCGCCGTCCGTGACCGGTCGACCGTGACCGCGGTCCAACCGTCGTCCCACATCTCGTGCTGCCAGGCGCCCATCGTGATCATCGGCTCGATGGTGAACGTCATGCCGGGCAGCAGCTGCTGCCGGGCCGCCGGGTTGTCGTAGTGGTACACCTGCGGGTCGCTGTGGAACGACCGGCCGATGCCGTGACCCACGAAGGCCCGCACGACGCCGTACCCGTTGCGCTCGGCATGGGCCTGGATCGCCTTGCCGATGTCGCGCACCCGGCCGCCCGGCGTGACGGCCGCGATGCCCACCTCGAGGCACTCCCGGGTGACCTCGACCAGCCGACGGGAGGCCTCGTCGACGTCCCCGACCAGGAAGGTCGCGTTGGTGTCGCCGTGCACGCCGTCGAGGTAGATCGTCACATCACAGTTGACGATGTCGCCGTCCTTGAGCACGGTCGAGTCCGGGATCCCATGACAGATCACCTCGTTGACGCTGGTGCACAGCGACTTCGGGAACCCCTGGTAGCCCAGCGGTGACGGGTACCCGCCGCGCGCGAGGCAGGCGGCGTGGCAGATCGCGTCGAGCTCGTCGGTGGTGACCCCTGGCCGGACGGCGGCGCCGATCTCCTGCAGGACCTCGGCGGCGGCGCGGCCGGCGACGCGCATCTTCGCGAGGGTCTGCGCGTCCTTGGGCGCGCTCGACTCGCGCTCACCCGGGCGACCCTTGGGGTCCAGCGCGTACGACGGGCGGACGATGTCGGCCGGTACCTCGCGCCGCGGCGACTGGGTACCCGGCCGGACGTAGGTCTCGGCGAGTCGGGCCTGCTCCTGCCTGCGGTTTTGCTCGGCGGCAGCTCGCGCCGGGTCGAGGTCGGCGAGGCGGTGGCAGCGCTTGTACTTGCGGCCGCTGCCGCACCAACAGGGGTCGTTCGCAGCGAGGGTCGGGGTCGGAGCAGTCATGGCTGGCCAGCCTAACGACCGGCCAGCCAGACGGCCGGGACTGCGGCTCTCCCGGCTGCCGTTCGCCCGGCGCCCCCGCACGCACGAGACGGGCGAAGCCGGCAGCCTCGCGCACCGGCGTCCCGGTGTCCCGCTCTGGCTGCTGCTCCGGTCGCTCTGCTGGCCGTCCGTTCTCCCAGCTCCCGGCTGCGGCCAGCACAGGAGCAGGTCGGCCAAGGCCTCGGGGGCGCAGTCACGCTCAGCCCGACGAGCGTGTGCTCCGGTGACCTCCGCGACCCTGCTGTTGTGCTGGCGGCGCGGCGCGGCGCGGTGCGGGCCGGCCAAGCGGAGCGGCACGCCGCGAACCGTCCAAGCGGAGCGGGCCGGCCAAGCGGCACGCCGCGAACCGTCCAAGCGGAGCGGGCCGGCCAGACGGGGCGGAGCGGAGCGGAGCGGTCAGACGGTGCGCGAGGTCGCCGCGACGGCGAGCTCGGCGAGCACGCTCCGCGCCGGACCCTCGAAGGGGGCGGCCGAAAGGGCGCCCAGGGCATCGTCCATGAGCATCGCGATCAGACCCTCCACGCGCGCCACCGCGCCTGTCTCGGTCAGCACCGCCCGCAGCACGCTCACGCCCTCTTCGCCCAGGTGCGGATCACCGAGGTGGCGGCGTACGACCGAGCTCTGCGCGGGGGACGCGGCCTCGAGGGCCATCGCGACCAGGGCGGTGCGCTTGCCCTCGCGCAGGTCATCGCCGGCCGGCTTGCCGGTCTCCCGCGGGTCGCCGAACACCCCGAGCAGGTCATCGCGCAGCTGGAACGCCTCGCCGAGCGGCAGGCCGTAGCCCGAGCAGGCCTCCAGCAGCTCGACCGGGCCCCCTGCCAGCGCGACGCCGAGGTGCAGCGGCTTCTCGATCGTGTACTTCGCGCTCTTGTACCGCGCGACCCGCAACGCCCGCTCGACCGAGCCACCGCCCCTGGCCTGCTCGAGCAGGTCGAGGTACTGGCCGCCCATGAGCTCGCTGCGCATCCCGTCGTACACGGCCTTGCCCTCGGCCAGGCGCCGAACCCCACTAGTGCTGAGCATCTCGTCCGACCAGGCGAGGCACAGGTCGCCGAGCAGGATCGCGGCCCCGGCGCCGAACGCCTCCGGGTCTCCGTGCCAGTCCTCGCTGCGGTGCTGGGCACTGAACCGGCGGTGCACCGCGGGACGCCCCCGCCGGGTGTCGCTCTGGTCCATGACGTCGTCGTGGATGATCGCGCAGGCCTGGAACAGCTCGAGCGAGGCGGCGGCCACCACGATCGGCTCGTCGTCGTCGCCGCCCGCGCCGAGATGCCCCCAGTAGCAGAACGCTGGCCGCAGGCGCTTGCCTCCGGAGACGAGCTCGGCGAGGGCGTCGGTCAGCGGGACGAGCTCCTCGCTGACGGCCTCCAGCCGCGGGAGCTGTCCGGCGAGGAAGGTGTCGAGGGCCTTCTGCACGCGGGCGCGAAGGTCCCCGCGGTCCAGGACGCTCATGGACGGGCAATGTACTGGCACTAGATTGCGTCGCATGACCAGCCGCACCATCTCGAACCTGCTCGCGACGGGGGAGCGGCTGTTCTCGTTCGAGTTCTTCCCGGCCAAGACGGCGCAGGGCGAGCGGCAGCTCTGGCAGGCGATCCGCGAGCTCGAGTCGCTCCGGCCGTCCTTCGTCTCCGTGACCTACGGCGCAGGTGGGTCGACCCGCGACAGCACGGTCGCCATGACCGAGCGCATCGCGACCAGCACGACGCTGCTGCCGCTGGCGCATCTCACGGCCGTCGACCACTCGGTGGCCGAGTTGCGCCGCATCATCGGGCAGTACGCCGGTGCCGGCGTGCGCAACGTGCTCGCCCTGCGCGGTGATCCGCCTGGCGACCCGCAGGCCCAGTGGAACCAGCACCCGGAGGGCATGGCGTACGCCGCGGAGCTCGTTCGCCTGGTCAAGGCCAGCGGCGAGTTCTGCGTCGGCGTCGCGGCGTTCCCGGAGAAGCACCCGCGGTCGCCCGACCTCGACAGCGACGTCGCCTTCTTCGTCCAGAAGTGCCGGGCCGGCGCCGACTTCGCCATCACCCAGATGTTCTTCGCGGCCGAGGACTACCTCCGCCTGCGCGACCGGGTGGCGGCGGCCGGTTGCGACGTACCGATCCTGCCGGGCGTCATGCCCGTCACGAACGTGCAGCAGATCGAGCGGTTCGCGGTGCTGTCGGGCGCGCAGTTCCCGGCCGCGCTCGCCGAGCGGCTGCGTGCCGTGCAGGACGACCCGGTCGCGGTGCGCGCCATCGGCGTGGAGGTCGCGACCGAGCTGTCGGACCGGTTGCTCGCCGAGGGTGCCCCGGGGCTGCACTTCATCACCCTGAACCGCTCGACGGCGACCCGCAAGGTGTGGGCCCGACTGGGGCTGTCGGCGCTGTCCTGACTCCCGGCTCCTGAGCTCCCGGGCCGGTCGTCCTACGGTGGCGCCCATGACGCTCGGCGACCGCGTGCACATCGGGACCGTGCCGGTGCGTCCGGTTGCCCCGCCACTGCTTCCGGCTCGCTGCCGGACAGCGCCCTGCACGCCTCGGCGTACGGCGGAGGGGCGGGCATGAGTCGCGACGGCCTGTTGCTGGTGGCCCTGGCCGCGTTCGGCTTGGCGCTGGTCGTGCTGGGCCTGGTGACCGCGCGCCGACCCGAGCATGAGATCTCCGGCCGAGAAGGCTACTTCGACCGCTGGTCAGAGCTGCATGGGGGCTACGACCCGCGTACGGGCAGCGTCTGGCTGCGCGGCTGGCTGACCATGGTGCACGCGATCGCACGTCCGATGGCACGCCGTGGGGTGCAGCCCGACGTCGTCACGATCTCCTCGATCTGGTTGGCCGCGCTGGTCCTGGTGCTGTCCGAGATCGGCGGCCGCTGGTGGATCGCGGCCGGCTGGACGATGGTCGCTAGTGGGCTGTTCGACACCTTGGACGGCTGCGTTGCGGTGCTCGAGGACCGCACCACCAGGTGGGGCTACGTGCTCGACAGCGCGGTGGACCGGGTCAACGACGCGGTCTACCTGTTGGCCGTGGTCGCCGTCGGCTGCCCCGTTCCGCTGGCCGTCGGGCTGGGCTTCGCGTTCTTCTTCATGGAGTACCTGCGGGCGCGGGCGGGCAACGCCGGTGGCGACGAGGTCGGCCGTGTCACAATGGCCGAGCGGCCGACGCGGGTGATCCTGCTCTCACCCTCGATCCACTTCAGCGGGGTCTTCCTCGGGCTGTCCCGGGTGCTGTCCTTCGTCGGGCCCGCGCTGCTGCTGGCCATGACGGTGGTGTCGGTCGTCCAGCTGGCGATCGCCGTACGCCGGCAGCTGCTGGCTCTGCCGCCGGAGGTCCCCGCGATCGTTCCCTGACCGTGACCGTGCGGGCGTCGACGGGCGCATCGCCCCGGCTTAGGTTCGGCGCGTGAGCACCCGTCGGTCGTATCTCGACGCGATCATCAGTGTGGGGCTGTGCCGACCGGACGCCGACGCCGGAGAGGACAGCCCCCGGCTGATCGACGGGCACCTGCACAGCGACGCCGACGAGATCTGCCCGCGGTGCCTGTCCTGGATCGAGCGCCGCGACTACGTGCGCCGCACGGCGTACGGCGTGCTGCAGCACGAGCTCTGCCCGCCGCAGCCGCAGCCGTAGCCGCCCGTCAGGCCGGCCCGATCAGGCCGGCGACGACCTGCGCCGACAGCGCGACGAGCGGCAGGCCGCCGCCCGGGTGCGCGGAGCCGCCCACCAGGAACAGCCCGGGCACCGGGGAGCGGTTGGCCGGCCGCAGGAAGGCGGCCGCAGCGCCGTTGCTGCTCGTGCCGTAGATGGCGCCGCCGACCGCTCCGGTGCGCTCCTCGAGGTCGGCGGGGGACAGGGCGTGCGACCACAGCACCCGGTCGCGGACGGGCAGGCCTCGGCGGCCCAGCAGGTCCAGCAGCCGGTCGGCGTACCGCTCCCGCAGCCCGGGTTCGGTCCAGTCGATGGCCCCGCGCCCCCGTCCGTGCCTCGGGGCGTTGACCAGCACGAACCACGCCTCGCAGCCGTCGGGCCGCGCGGCTGCGTCGTCGGGCGCGCTGACGTACAGGGTGGGGTCGGGGACCGGCTGGGCGGGGTCGCCGAACACCGCGTCGAACTCCGCGTCGTAGTCCGGCGGGAACAGCACGTTGTGGTGGGCCAGGCCAGGCGTGCGGCCCTGCACGGCCAGCAGCAAGACGAACCCGGCCAGCGACGGCGTCGCCCGGGCGAGGCGGCGGGCCGCGACGCGGGAGTCGATGAGCTGCCCGTACACGTGGGCGGCGTCGGCGTTGGCCACGACCAGGTCGGCTGCGAGCGAGTGGCCGTCGGCCAGGGTCACGCCGTCGACCTTGCCCTGGGCCGTGCTGATCCTGACCACCGGCGCGTCGAGCAGCAGGAGTGCACCGCGTTCGAGCGCCCGCTCGTGCACGGCGTCACCCAGCCGGCGCAGGCCCCCTGGGACGTACCAGCCTCCGCACGCCTGCTCGACGTAGGGGACGGCGGCCAGGGCCGCGGGGGCCCGGCGCGGGTCAGAGCCGGTGTAGGTGGCGTAGCGGTCGAGGAAGGTGCGCAGCCGGGGGTCGCGCAGGTACCGCAGGCCCAGGGAGCGCAGCGAGCGGCCCGGCGCGATGGCGGCGATGTCGCGGGGCCGGCGGAGCGCGAGACGGGCGAGGGTCGCCGGGCCGTCGAGGGCGGACTCGAGGAACGGCCCGCGGCTGGCCTCCCAGACCCGCTGGGCGCGCGCAGTGAACGCGCGCCAGTCCACGCCGCTCCCAGGGCTCCAGCTCTCCAGTCGCTCGCAGAACTCCTGCAGGTCATCGGTCGCGTCGAAGGTGGTGCCGTCCGGGTAGCGGTAGCGCGCGATCGGGTCCAGCCGCTGCAGCTCCAGGTCCTCGGGCCAACCCCCGGTGTCGGCGAACAGGGCACCGAACACCTGGGGCATCGTCAGCAGCGAGGGTCCGGTGTCGAAGCGGAAGCCGTCCCGCTCGTACAGCCCGAGCTTGCCGCCGACCTGCGCCGACGCCTCGCAGACCGTGACCTCGTGACCGAGTGCGGCGAGCCGGGCAGCTGCCGCGAGACCGCCGACCCCGGCACCGACCACGACGACACGGCTCACACCCGCCGTCCCTTCCACGTCAGCGTGCCGCGTCGGGCGGCGACGTGCGACCGCACGGTGAGCCCGACCAGCACGGTGACCGAAACGGGGTGCGCGAGGGCGTCCAGCGACCGGCCGCCGGTGCGGCGGGCACTTACGACCCGCCCGAGAACGCCGGCTGCATAGGCGGTCCGGCCCGCACGGCTACCGCGCAGGGCGGCCAGCGCGGGGAGCACGTACAGCACGGACAGCCCGACGGCCGCCGCGGCCGGCGCCGTGTGCAGCGACTTGGTGTAGCCCGCGGCGAGCTCGGCCCACCCGTCGTACATGCGGGTGGTGGCGAGGTCGGTGCCGTCGACCACGCCCCCCCGGCCCCCGGCATGCTTGACCGCGCGCAGCAGCGCGACGTCCTCGACCACGTCCGCGCGCACCGCCGCGTGCCCCCCGGCCGCGTCGTAGGCGCTGCGCCGGACGGCGAGCAACTGGCCGTTCGCCGCTGACAACGACGCGCGCGGCGAGCGCTCGGCGAGCCGCAGCGGCAGGAACGTCAGGATGGACCACTGCAGCAGCGGCTGCACCAGTCGGGTCAGGCCCGGGGCGTCCTGCCGCGGGTAGGGCGAGATCAGGTCCAGCCCGGTCTCGTCCAGCAACGCCGCGGTGGCCGCGACCGCATGCGGAGCGAGCACGACGTCGGCGTCGAGGAAGACCAGCACCTCGCTGGTCCCGGCCGCGGCGGCGGCCAGCTGGGCGCAGGCGTACGGCTTGCCGAGCCATCCGGGGGGCAGCGGCGCGCCGGTCAGCACCCGCACCCGGGGATCGCGCGCAGCCACCCGTCGTACGACGTCGGCGGTGCCGTCGCGGGAGCCGTCGTCCAAGACGACGATCTCGAGGTCCACGCCCTGCTGCGCGAGCAGGGCGCGAAGGCACGGCTCGACCCGGTGGGCCTCGTCGCGCAGTGGCAGCAGGACGCTGACCGCGCGGTCGGTGCGGGTGCCGGTCGGTGTGCGGAGCAGGCGGGCGTTCACGGCGGTGTGGGCGGTCAGGGCGGCGACGACCAGGGCCAGGCCTCTCACGCGCGCAGCGCCCGCAGGTAGGGCACGGCGACCAGCCCCATCCCGACCCCGCCGATGAGGGCGACAGCGGGCCGGCCGAAGAACACGGCGTTGGCCAGGACCGAGGAGGCGTAGGTCCAGCCGAACAGCGCTGCCGGCTGCCGGTCGTCGCTCGTACGCCTCGGCAGCAGCTGCAGCGCGCCGACCATGAGGGCGGCGACCAGCAGCCAGCCGAGGAAGTTCGAGACCGGGATGCCGGGTACGCCGGGCAGCGCCAGCTCGACGTCGTGCCAGCGCCAGTGGCCCGCCGCCACCATCTGCGGGTCCAGGAACAGGTCCCACGACGCGAGCGCGACGCCCCCCAGCAGGGCGGCCGGCAGCCGGCTGCGGGCGAGCCGCTGTCCCACGAGCAGGCTGGGATAGGCGAACATCGTCCAGGCCAGCGGGATCACCAGCGGTACGCCGAGCAGCTCGGCGCCCAGGGAGTCGGCGTAGTCGTAGGACCCGAAGGGCACGCCGGTCGCGGTCCCGACCGCCTCGGCCACCAGCCCTGTCCCGGCCGTGATCCCGATGAAGGCAGCGGTCCATACCAGTCCCCGGTGCAGCAGTGCATGGCTCGTGCTGGCCAGGAAGAACGCGATGACGGTGACGACGGTGAGCACGTCGCGTCCGTGGCCGTGCACCAGCGGGTAGGCGATCTGCAGCAGCACGGTGGCACCGGCCAGCAGCCAGGGCAGCCGCTGGGACTGCGCGCGGCGTGCGGGCGCGACGGTGCTCGTCACGCCGCTCAGACTAGGTGGTGCGGGTGTTGCGGCGCAGGCGGCCGACGGCGTCCGCCAGGGCCCGACGCGCCGCCGTACCGTGCTGGTCGAACCAACCGGGGACCTCCTCGACGAGGTCGTCGTAGGCCTCACCCAGCTCCTCGCCGGCCAGCGCCCGGCCGGCCACCGGGTCGTCGTACAGCAGGTGCCACAGCTCGCTGACCTCGGCGGTGGTCGGCTCCGCGGTGCCGCTGGACAGCCACCCGCCCAGGTCCAGGTCAACCTTGTCCGGCAGGTCGTCGTCGAGGTCGAGGTGGTGCTCCTGCGCGTGGTGCTCCAGGGCTGCCCGGCTGCCGAACAGCAGCACCTTCCCGCTGTGGTCGGTGAGCAGCAGGTCGGTCTCGCTCTCGTCGTCCACGGTCCAGCCGACGTGCCAGCGGGCGCCCCTGTCGAGCAGCAGGACCGCGTACAGCTCAGCCACGGCGCACCTTCGTGATGATGCGGGACAGCGGGGTGGGGTGCCGGTCGGCCAGTGCGACGCGGGCGGCCGAGCGACCGCTCGCGCCGAAGACGCCACCACCGGGATGGGTCGACGCGCCGCACAGGTACAGCCCGTCCACGCCGGGCACCCGGTAGCCGGACAGCTCGGGCATTGGCCGCCACAGGAACATCTGGTCGAAGGCCATCTCGACGTGCATGACCTGTCCGTGGGTCAGGCCGAGCTCGCGCTCGAGGTCCAGGGGCGTCTGCACGTGCATGTGCTCCACGCTGCTCGCGAACCCCGGCGCGACACGGTCCACGGCCTGGACCAGCTTGGTGCCCTCGCGCTCGGCGATGCCGTCCCAGTCCTCGCCGTTGGACAGCTCGTACGGGTGCCACTGGCCCCACACGGTCACGTTGTGCTTGCCCGGCGGTGCGATGGTGTCGTCGAATGCGCTGAAGGTCATCGCCAGGGCCGCCGGCTCGGTGGGCGGCAGGCCCGCGTTGTACTCCCCGTGCGCCTGGCGCAGGAACTGCCGGCTCGGCGCGATGAGCTGCATCGCGCGGTGCACGTCCGCGTCGGCGCCGGGGTAGTGCGGCAGGTCGTTCGACCCCAGCCGCACGACCATGCCGATGCCGTTGCCGGTGCGGACGGTGCGCCGGGCCCGCTCCCGCAGGTCGCCGGGGGCCTCGTCCAACAGGTCGAGCGTCTGCAGGACGTGGCAGGCGCCCACGACCGTCGCCGCTGGCAGGTGCTCGCCGGAGTCGGTCACGACCCCGTCGGCCCGGCCGCCGCTCGTGGTGATGGCCGCGGCGCCGTCGCCGAGCCGCACCCGCCCACCGTAGGACGCCAGGCGCGCCGCGAGGGCCTCGCTGAGCATGCCGGAGCCGCCCTGGGGATGCCCCGGCGGGAGCAGGTGCATGACGGTGTTCCAGCCGACGAGGTCGGCGGTCGCGGGTTCGTGGGTGGGCGGTCCGGACTGCGCGCCCATCCACGCCAGCGCGGTCTTGAGCCGCTCGTCATCGAAGTGCTCGTCGAGCAGCGAGTCCGCGCTGGTGAGGAACTGCCGGGACAGCTCGACGCCGTCCAGCCCGGTGTCCTTACCGACGCCCCAGAGCGTGCGGCCCAGGTGCAGCGGCGTCGGCGGGCCCTGGAAGGCCTCGAAGACCTTGAGGTTGCGCGCTGACCAGTCCTGGACGAACGCGCGGTAGGCGTCGGCGTCGCGGGTCCCGCAGATCCCCTCGATGCTCGCGCAGGTCCGGTCCAGGTCGACGTGGAACGTGATGCCCCCTTCGCCGAACGGCGCGAAGCCCCACGGGTCCAGGTCCTGGTAGGTGAGCCCGCACTCGCTCAGGCGCAGGTCCTCCACGATGCCGGTGTGCCGGACCATGATGTGCGCGCTGGAGCCGCGGTCCATCCGGTAGCCCGGGAAGCGCTCCACGGTGCTCACCGCGCCGCCGAGCACGGTGTCGCGCTCCACCACCTCGACGTCGAGCCCGGCCCGGGCGAGGTAGCAGGCGGCGACGAGGCCGTTGTGCCCGGCGCCGACGACGATCACGCGGTCCCGGGTCACTGGCGCGAGGCTAGCTGCAGCCCGAGGACGGCGAACGCCCGTGGGTCGCCCGGGAAGCGCAGCTCCCGGGCCAGGTCCACCCAGCCCCCGGCCCGGTAGAACGCCCGGGCGCGCGTCTCCAGGTCCGGTGTGGTGAGCAGCGCGGTAGGGGCGTCCGTACCGGCGAGCAGCTGGGCGAGGACCGCCCTACCGAGCCCGACGCCCTGCACGTCTGGGCGCACGTGCAGCTCGCACACCTCGAACGCCCCGTCCAGCCACGTGAGGGCGGCCTGCTCGCTCAGCGCCACCCGCACGTTGTCGTGCCACCACTGGCCCGGGGCGCCGCGGTAGCCGTACCCGATGCCGACCAGCCGGTCGCCGTCGAGCGCGGCGACGGCCCGCAGCCCGTCGCGGTCGAGGTGGCCGGCCAGCACGGCGCGCCGGCTGCGCGCCGCCGCCCGCGGCACCGCCATCGCCTCGGCGTACACGTCCAGGACCTGCTCGGCCCGCGCGCAAAGCGTCGCGCGGTCCCACTCCACGAGCTGGGTCCCGCTCACGCGAGCGGGTCCCGGCCGTCGAGCGTCCCGGACGTGCCGAGCACCGCGAACCGGGCGAACAGCTCCTCGGCGTACCACCGCTCGGTGTCCGTGCGGCCGATGACCTCGACGTGCGCGGCGCTTCGGTGGGCGAACCCGCGCAGGGCCGCCAGGGACTCCCAGAGGCTGAACGTGCCCTGCAGGCCGACCGGTGCCTCGCCGATGCCCACGGCCGCGCGGAGCCCGCGGTGGGTGCGCAGGTCCGCGCTCACAGCAGGGACGGCGCGCCAGAAGCCCGCCGCCTTGGTCGTTCTGAGTCGGGCGCGGGTGATGGCGGCCACCGGTCCGTCGTACCGGGTCGGCGTCGGCTCGCCGAAGGGCGCCCGCCCGCTCCACCGGCCCCGGCTCACCAGCGGGCGCAGGTCGACGCGATAGGTCTCCTGCGCGAAGGCCTCCCAGGACTGCGCGACCGGGTTGTCACCGGGGCTCGCCCAGGTGGTCAGCATCGCCCACCGGAGGGGGTCGGCGTCGCGGACCGTAAACGTCTGCCCGTCGCCGGTCCCGAGCATCTTGCCGAACCGGACCCCGGGCGTACGACGCAACCGCGCACGGTCCCGGCCCATGTGCAGCAGGGCCCTCGGCACGTCGCCGGGTCGCACCCGCCACAGGTGCAGCGTGACGAGCGCGGGGACTGGTTCCACCTGGCGAGCCTGCCACGGGATGAGACGCGGGCGCCCGCTGGTTGACTGCCGGTGTGGAGCTGCAGCAGATCGCCGAGCAGGCGGGTCGGGACCTCGAGGACGCGACCCCGCAGGAGGTCCTGCGCTGGGCCGTCGACACGTTCGGCGAGGGGTTTGCGATCACGTCCTCGATGGGTGACGGGGTGCTCGCCTCGCTGGCCGGTCCGGGCGTCGACGTCGTGTTCCTCGACACCGGCTACCACTTTGCCGAGACGATCGGCACCCGCGACGCGGTGGCTCAGGTCTACGGCGTGAACGTCCGGACGATGCTGCCGCTGCTGACCGTCGCGCAACAGGACGCCTCGTACGGCTCCGAGCTCTGGCGGCGCGACCCGGACGCGTGCTGCGCGATGCGCAAGGTCGAGCCGCTGACCCGGGGTCTGGAGCCGTACACGGCGTACGCCTCGGGCATCCGGCGCGACGAGAGCGTGACCCGTCGGGACATCGGCGTCGTCGAGTGGGACGCCCGCCGCGGCAAGGTCAAGGTCAACCCGCTGGCGACCTGGACCCAGTCGCAGGTCGACTCCTATGTCGAGGCGAACGGCGTCCTGGTCAACCCGCTGGCGTACGACGGCTACCCCTCGATCGGCTGCGCGCCCTGCACCCGCCGCGTGGCTCCGGGGGAGGACCCGCGCTCGGGTCGCTGGGCCGGCTCGACCAAGACCGAGTGCGGCCTGCACGTCTGAGCTCGCCGGTGCACCCCCCGCCCTGCCCTGCACGACGATCTTCACGACCCGATCGCGCAAGTCGCTGGCGGCCCCGCGACGGTCGTGAAGATCGTCGTGCGCCAGGCGCCGCGACGCTACGCTCAGCCCACCCCCTCGGTCTGCACGACGATCTTCACGATGCGGCGGCCACCCGAGGCGACCAGGTCGAGCGGTCCGCTCGGTAGAGCACATGAGGGCGCAGGTGGGCCGGCGTGTCGACGAGCGTGTGTTCGAACTCCTGCTCGCGGCACATGCCGATCCGCTTCATTACCCGCTGGGAGCGCACGTTGGTCAGGGCCGTGAAGCTCACGATGCTGTCGACCTGCGTGAGGCCGACCTCGAGCGCGGCCGTCGCCGCCTCGCTGGCGATGCCGCGGCCCCAGTACGCCCGAGCGAGCCGCCACCCCACCTCCACCGCGGGAGTGAACGGCGGCTCGAACAGGGCCCAGGCCAGACCGGTGAAGCCGGCGAACATCTCGTCGACCTCGACGACCCACAGCCCGTACCCGTGCTCGTCGAAGTGCGTGCCGATCCGGTCGACCATGGTGCCCGACTCCTCGCGCGTCTGGGTCGAACGGAAGTGCTCCATGACCTCGGGGTCGGCGTTCATGGCCGCGAACGGTTCACGGTCGGTCTTGCGCCACCGGCGCAGCAGCAGCCGCGCGGTCCGGATCTCGTCATAGCGCTGCACCCGCCGATCCTGCCGCGCTCGGACCCCGTCCGGGTGATCGCCGTGCCGGTGCGCGCTGTTTCGCGAGCGTGGCGGTGGCACGCCGATCTTCGGGCGGGCTCACGGGTGATCGCCGTGCCGGTGCGCGCTGTTTCACGAGCGTGGCGGTGGCACGCCGATCTTCGGGCGCGTACAACGGTGATCGTCGTCGCGACGTCGCACCCAGCAGCAATCGCCCGGAGCCGCACACGAACGCCGGCTCAGTCCGCGCTGCCGGTCGATCCCGTGAAGCGCAGGACGAACACTCGCAGACAGTCCTCGCACCGCCAGTCCCCGTGACCGTGGTCCGGGTCGTCGCCCCAGGGGCGCAGCGATTCCTCGCCGCAGTACGGGCAGAAGAAGGGAACCGCCCGCTGCGGGGCACTCATGGGCGTCTCACCGCAGCAGCGCCTCGTCGGCCCGCCTGGACCAGACGGCGAAGTTCTCCTCCGGTGCGCGGTGCTCGAGGTAGGAGCGCAGGAGCCGCTCGACGTAGTCCGCGGCGTCGTCGGCGGTCACCTTCAGCCCGCGTGCCTTGCGGCCGAAGCCCGCGTCCTCGCCGAGCCGACCGCCGAGGTGCACCTGGAAGCCCTCGACCCCATCCACGATCGAGCCCTTGAGACCGATGTCACCGGTCTGGAACCGCGCGCAGGAGTTGGGACAGCCGTTCACGTTGATGGTCAGCGGCTCGTCGAAGTCCGGCAGCCGCTTCTCCAGCTCGGTGTAGAGGTCGACCGACCGCGCTTTGGTCTCCACGATGGCGAGCTTGCAGAACTCCAGGCCGGTGCAGGCGAGGACCCCGCGGCGGAAGCGGGACGGGCGTACGCGCAGGTCGTCGGACTCGAGCTCGTCGACGAGCTCCTCGACCGCAGCGTCCGGGACGCCGAGCAGCACCAGGCCCTGCTGGGCGGTGCTCGAGACCAGGCCGGCGCCGTGCCGCTCCGCGAGCTCGGCCACGTGCTGCAGCTGGCGCCCGCTGGTCCGCCCGGCGCGCGGTACGACACCGACGTAGTTCAGCCCGTCGGCCTGCCGGTGTACGCCGATGTGGTCCCGGTCTGCCACAGCCGCGGCCACCGGCGCTGGTCCGTCGGGCAGCGGGGCGGTGAGATACTCCGTCTCGAGGACCTGTCGGAACTTCTCCGGGCCCCAGTCGGCGAGCAGGAACTTCAGCCGCGCGTGCATGCGCGAGCGCCGGTAGCCGTAGTCGCGGAAGACCGAGCAGACGCCGGCCCAGACCTCGCCGACACGTGCCGGCTCGACGAAGGCGCCCAGCCGCAGTCCGAGCTTGGGGTTGGTGGACAGTCCGCCGCCGACCCACAGGTCGTAACCGGCGGTGCCGTCCGGCAGTGTGACGCCGACGAACGCCACATCGTTGATCTCATGGTTGGTGCAGTGCACGGAGCAGCCGCTGATCGAGGTCTTGAACTTGCGCGGCAGGTTGGAGAAGGCAGGGTCGCCGATGTACCGCTCGCGCACCTGTTGCAGCACACCGCTGGCGTCGAGGATCTCGTCGGCGTCGACCCCGGCGAGCGGGCAGCCGACGATGACGCGCGGGCAGTCGCCGCAGGCCTCGGTGGTGTCCAGGCCGGCCGCGTCGAGCCGACGCCAGATCTCGGGGACGTCCTCGATCCGGATCCAGTGCAGCTGGATGTTCTGCCGGTCGGTGACATCGGCCACGTCGCGCCCGAACTCGGTGCTGATCTGCCCGATCGTGCGCAACTGCGAGCTGGTGAGCCGCCCGCCGTCGATCCGGATCCGCAGCATGAAGTACGGCGCCTCGAGCTCCTGCGGGTCAAGGACGGCCGTCTTG
>JAABUX010000798.1_pt1 | contig 51014 bp, 48 predicted proteins | sample 5561851 | NCBI WGS metagenome assembly JAABUX01 (sample SAMN10711883, study PRJNA513361) | rock metagenome | isolation source: Antarctica rocks | place: Antarctica: Victoria Land, Richard Nunatak red sandstone | collected 2016-01-03 | reverse complement strand
TCGCCGCGCAAGCGGCTGTCGCCGACACCGCCGGGCTGCGCGTAGGCGTTCGCGGCGGGGGTTGCTCAGGGTTTCAGTACGCGCTCGCCTTCGACGAGCAGCGAGATGACGACAGCGTATTCGAGGACAAGGGAATCCGCCTGCTGGTGGATCGACCGAGCCTTCCATATGTCAGGGGCTCGGTAATCGACTTCGCCGACGGCCTCCAGGGCGCCGGCTTCAAGGTCGAGAACCCGAACGTCGTGGCCGCCTGCGGCTGCGGGTCCTCGTTTCGGGTCGCCGACGAGCAAGAGGTTTCGGCGGTCTGACCTCGTAGCTGTTCGCTGTATCTCTGCCCGGAGCTTTCCGAGTTCACGATCGGCCCGTGTTCGAGGGCGGCCACGGGCGCTTGTATAAGATGTGCACCGAATGAGCCGCCGACTGCCTTTGCTCGCCGTCGTGATCGCGTTGGCGTGCCTTGCGCCGTCTGCGAGCGCCCAGCACGGTAGCCCGCCCTGCCGACCCGTCCCCAGCGGGATCACAACGACGTTGACGACGACCTCGCCGCTGTGCCCGGTGGCAAGGCGTCTCGTGCGCGCAATCTTGGCATCTCACAGCTCAGGGCTCATCCTCACGCCAGGGACGCATCACCTGAGTCTCCTCGGCGGTAGGTGGAGTTGCGGATTTCACGTCCGCGCCGTCTACGACCCCCGCGCTCACCACCCGGTGAGCCACTTCAAGGGACAATGCCGGCATTCCCCGCCAAGTCACGCCTCGTTCGGGTTCTCAGGCGAGACGGCGTGAGGATTGCGCTGCGCCTTCCGCGCACTTCATGTCGGCGTAGCGTCCAGTGAGCGCCACAGATACATGCACGCCAGGGTGCGGTGCGGGCGCCACGGCGCGCCGATCTGCTCCAGCTCGGCGGGGGTTGGCAGCTGGGGCAATCCGTAGTGGACCATCACCGCGCGGCGGATGCCGAGGTCTCCCACCGCCAGCACGTCCGGCCGGCGCAGATGGAACATCAGGAACATGTGCGCGCTCCAAGCGCCCAGCCCCTTGACCGCTACGAGCTCGGCGATCACCTCCTCGTCGGGCAGGTCGTTCAGGTGGGCGAGCTCCAGCGAGCCCTCCACCACGTGCTCGGCCAGCGAGCGCAGGTACCCCACCTTGGCGCGGCTCAGCCCCGCAGCCGCTTGCAGCTCCAGCGGATCGTCGGCCAGCACCTCTTCGGGAGTCGGTGCGCGCCCGCCGTAGCGGTCGGTCAACCGCGCGTAAATCGCCCTTGCGGCCTTGGTCGATAGCTGCTGGCCCACGATCGAGCGCAGGAGCGCGCCGTAGTGGTCGTTCGGGCGACTCGCGCGTGGGTCCCCGAGGCCGCCGCTGCGGCGCTGCACTTCCTCGATCACGGCGGCGAGAACCGGGTCCGCACGGCGTAGCGCCTGCACCTCGGTCCGGGCGGCCCGGGCGCGAGCGGGCGCCACGCTCAGGGCTGACCCAGGAGCACGCCGGGGACGCCGGTGTTGGTCGAGTACTTGGGCTGGATCTTCGTCTCGGGACGGATCTCGTGCACGGCCTGCGAGACTGCGATCGCCGATTCCGCGAATCCGGTGGCGATCAGCTTGAGCTTGCCTTCGAACGTGGAGATGTCGCCGCAGGCCCACACGCGCTCCAGCGAGGTCTTCATGAGCTGATCGACGACCAGCGCGCCCTTCACGATTTCGAGGCCCCAGTCCTTCAAGGGGCCCAGCGCGGTCTTGAAGCCGAGCTGGAGCAGGATCGCGTCGACCTCGACTTCGATCTCGTGGGCCTCGTCCTCGGAGTGAAAGAGAACCACGCGCTCGATGCCCTCACCGTCTCCGTAGACCTCCTTGATCTGGAATGGCACGTGCAGCGCCACGTTGCCTCGGCCGGCCGCCTCCATCACCTGGCCGATCGTCAGCTCGTGGGCGCGGAACCCTTCACGTCGGTGCACGAGCCTGACTTCGCTGGCGGTGTCGAGCAGGTTGACCACCCAGTCACAGGCCGAGTCGCCGCCGCCGATGATCATCACGCGCTTACCCGCGAAGACCGCCTTCTCGCCGACCAGGTAGTGCGCGCCGCGTCCCTCCCAGGGGGTCATGTCATAGCCGGGCAGTCGCTTGGGCTCAAACGCTCCGTGGCCACCTGAGACGATCACCGTCCTGGAGCGCAGATCGCCGCGGTTGGTGTGCAGCACGACGACCCGATTCTCGCCTTCGCCCTCCCACGTGATCGTCTCCGCGGTGGTGTTCAGGTGGACCGGTACGGCGAACTGCTCCACTGCCTGGATGCGCAGCAGCTCGACGAGGTCCTTGGCGAGCACCTTCGGATGACCGGGGACATCGAAGATCCACTTCTCCGGGTACAGCGTGGTGAGCTGACCGCCGAGCTCCGGAAGCGAATCGACGATGCGCGCGCTCGCCTCGCGCATCCCTGCCCAGAACGCGGTGCACATGCCGACCGGACCGGCGCCGATGATCGTGACGTCGCGGATCTCGTCGAGATCCCGGGAGAGCGCTTTGGGGTCGGTGCTCACAGGGCTGGCGCCAGCGTCAGCGGCGAGCCGTCCAGGGCCCCCAGCGCGCGCTCCACCGAGCAGGAGATGCAGCTCAGCGTCGGCGTGTCGCGCAGCGTATACGAGCTCGACTCGGTGGTCCGTAGACGCTGGACGAGGTCCAGGAAGTCGGCGGGCTCGTCGGTCTCGAAGGCGACCACGAACTCCTGATCGTCGAGCCCGAACGAATAGCTCGTGTTGAGGTCGACCGTGGGGTACTCGCGCCCGAGCTTGATGTGCTCCTGCATGATCCGCCAGCGCTCCTGCGCGGGCAACGCGTACCAGCTCCGGGTCTTCACGAAGGGATAGACGAACAGGTACTTCCCGTGCGCCGGACGGACCTCCAGCCGCGACTCCTCCGAGTACTCCGAGGGCTTGGTCATCGCCAGGAACGAGTAAGGGACTGAGCACCACTTCATGAGCCCGCTCTGAGCTAGGACAACGTGGAGCTCGTGGATTCGCTCGAGGCTCTGGGCCTGGCTGAGCACCATCAGATCGGCGTCGCCGCGCGTGCCGATCAGCGAGAAGGCCCGCAACAGGTGCCCGTCGGCAAAGTCCTCGCAGGCGGCGAGGAACTCGAGCTTGTCAGCGCTGCGGCGTTCATCTCCCAGGCGGCGCCACGCGGGATCCACCTTTAGGAAGGTGTACTTGACGAATTGGCGAACAGGCCGGGGGGGCTGGAGGGGCATAAGAATTGGATCATAAGCGACCGAAACTCGGTGGCCGCGATGGGTTAGGAGGTACCATGGACAGGATGCGCATTGCTCTGGTGTCGCCCTATTCATGGACGTACCCCGGCGGTATCCCGCGGCACATCGAAGGGCTTGCGGGAGCGCTCATCAATCAGGGCCATTACGTTCGGGTGCTGGCGCCGTTTGACACGCCCGACCGCTCGTCGGCCCTGCGCCACCGCGGCGCGCGACCGCAGGCGATGGCCCAGCCCGAGCACCTCGTCTCGCTCGGGCGCACGTGGGGGTGGAAGGCCAACGGCGCGGTATCCAACATCTCGATCACCCCATTTGGCTTGGCAACGATGCAGCGCGAGCTCCGCGACGGGCGCTACGACGTCGTTCACATCCACGATCCGCTGGCGCCGCTCGCCGGCTGGGTCGGGGCCGACTCGACGCGCTTGCCGCTGGTCGGAACCTTTCACACCTACTCGGACAAGCCGGTGCCGAACGGGATCGCCAACGTGCTCGGCGCCAGGCGGGTGCTCAACCGCTTGCACGTCCGGATCGCCGTCTCGCAGGCGGCCGCTTGGACGGGGAAGCGTTGGTACGGGGGTCACTATCGCGTGATTCCCAACGGCGTCAGCGTCGATCCCGGCCGTGCGGCGCGGCTTGCCTCGCGCCCGATGGGCTCCCGGCTGCAGATCGTATTCGTCGGCCAAGCCGTGCAGCGCAAGGGACTGCCGCTGCTGCTGTGCGCATTCGAGGCGCTGCGCGAGCACATCCCGGCCGAGCTCACGATCATCGGCCCCTCGCCACAGGAGCTCTCGCCGCTGATGCTCGACTCCCGTGGGATTCGTGTGCTCGGCAAGGTGGATGAAGCCGAGAAGCGCCGCGAGCTGGAGCGAGCAGACGTACTGTGCGCTCCCTCGCTGGGCTCGGAGAGCTTTGGGATGGTGCTGACCGAAGCGTTCGCGGCCGGCACGCCGGTGGTCGCATCTGACATCGCCGGCTATCGCGACGTCGTTCGCGACGGCGTCGACGGCGTACTGGTCGCGCCCGCGGATGCGCAGGCGCTCGCGGAGGCCCTGCGCGACCTGTGGGATGAGCCGGCGCGGCGGCTGCGGATGGCGCGCGCCGCCGCGGCTGACGTCGAGCGCTTCGCGTGGCCGCACGTGGCGCAGGAGGTGATGAACGCTTACCAGGACGCGATCGCCACGCCGGCGCCCGAGGGCGTCCTGCGCCGGGCCGCCGTGGGCGCCGGCGCCCGTGCGGCGGACCTCGAGCCGCACGTCCCCGCGCAGCGGATCGCGAGGCTCGAGCCAAAGACCGCGGGCCCGCGCCGCAGGCGGCTGGCGCTCGCGCGCCGGGTAGGGTTGGTCGTCGTCTCGCTGGCCGGGGCACTGCTGGCACTGCTGGCACTGCAGAAGATCGGCTTGCGAAACATCGCCAACGCGCTGATCGACTCGAGTCCCTCATTCGTCCTGCTCGGCCTCGTGATCATGTGCAGCGCGATGGTGCTACGCGCCTTCTCCTGGCACGCGATCCTCCGCGCGGCGCTCCCGAACGCGCGAATACGGATCTCCGACGCGATGCAGGGCACGTTCATCGGCGTGTTGATGTCCTCGACATTGCCCGCGCGGCTCGGTGAGCCTTCACGCGCGCTGGTCGTTGCCAGGCGCACCGGACGCCCGCGGGAGAACCTCCCGGTGGTGCTCGGCACGCTGGTCTCGCAGACACTGCTCAACATAGTCGCGCTCGTGATCCTGGGGGCTGTCATGTTCTCGTCTGTGAACCTGTTCAGTGGTCACCAGGACGCGCTCCTGGTGGCCGCGATCGCGCCCCTCACGCTACTGCTGGTGCTGCTGATCGCGCCGGTGTTGCTCCGCGACCGTGCTGGATCTTCCAGGTTCGCCCACGCCCAGGCGGCGCTCGGGCTGCTGAGGCGGACCCTGACCCGCGCACGGGCCGGACTGATGGTCTTTCGCCGGCCGAAGCTCGGCTTGATCGCGACGGTCGCGCAGCTCTCGGCGTGGGCGCTGCAGTGGCTCGCGTGCTACGTGCTGCTGGTCGCGCTGGGGCTCAACCACCAGGCGGGGATCGCCGCGGCCGCAGCGGTGCTGTTCGCTGTCAACATCACAGCGGTCATTCCTGTGACGCCCGCCAACATCGGCGTCTTCCAGGCAGCCTGCGCCCTCGTGCTGCACACCGGTTGGCACGTCGGCTACGTCAAAGGGGTCTCCTACGGCGTGATCCTGCAGGCGGTGGAGGTGGCCACGGCGCTTGCGATGGGCATGCCCGCCCTGCTCAAGGAGGGAATGTCCTGGCGCGAGGTCAGGCTGCGCGCGATGCAGGCCGCCCCCGTCAAGCTGCCGGCGCGGCCGAGCCGGAAGCCGGCGGTCCGGCGGTCCGGCGCGAGGATCGAGGCTGATTCTTAGGCCCTTAGGCCTGGGGATGCGGGGCTGGGCCGGGGAGGTGCGGGGGCTGGGGGCGTGCGGGGGAGGTGCGGGGGCCTAAGCGGGCTGATAGCGGCGGGGTTGGGGGCGCCCCTGAGTTGGCCGCTGCCGCTCCGAGACGGGGACGTTTCGGGCTCCCTCTCTCGGGCACCCGCAGACTCGGCAGGCATGAGACGATTTCAGGCGTGCCGGTGCTCACCTATCTCGGTCCGGAAGGAACTTTTACCCATCAAGCGGCGCAAGATCTTGCCCGCGCGGGCGAAGACCTCGTTCCCCGGGGCAGCGTACCGGAGGTCGTGCAGTCCGTCGAGTCGGGCGATGCTCAGGCGGGGGTAGTGGCATTCGAGAACAGCCTCGAGGGTCCAGTCCCGGCGAACCTCGATGAGCTCCTGCTTGCGACCGAGCGGTGCGTGATCGCCGGCGAGCGGGTGCTCGCGGTGTCCTTCACGCTCTTTCGCGCCTCGGATGACCAGTCGCCGCTACGCGGGGTGTCGAGCCATCCCTTCGGGTTGGCCCAGTGCTCGCGGTTCATCGCGGATCGTGGGCTGCAGACGCGGCGAGCACTGAGCACGGCCGGCGCGTGCCGTGAGCTCGCGCGGTCGCCGTGTTGCGGCTGGGGAGCGATCGGACCTGCACAGGCGGGAGATCTCTACGGGCTCCGGCGCGAAGCCGAGCAGCTCGAGAACGAGCGTGCCGCGACGCGATTTGTCGTTCTGCGTACGAGTTGCCTGCCTCCGACCGGGAAGGACCGCTCCGCGTTCTCCTTCCGACCCAGCCACGATGAGCCCGGCAGCCTCGTTCGCTTGCTCGAGCAGTTCTCGTTGCGCGACATCAATTTGACGGCCATCAAGTCGCGTCCAACGAAGGAGCTCTTGGGTGAGTACATCTTTTACATCGAGTGTGAGGGGCACATCGCCGACGAGCGCCTTCGCGACGCTGTGACCGGAACCTTGCGCTTTAGGAGCAAGAGTCGATTCCTGGGCTCCTTTCCCGAGGACCCCGGCCGCCCCCCACATCACGAGCGGGGTGGGGCGGACGTTCCGCGGGCATACCGTCAAATGCTCGCCAAAGTCAGCCCGTGAAGTGCCTCGGGGTCGTGGGGCTCGGGCTGATCGGCGGTTCGATCTTGCGTCGCTTCGCCGAGTCGCCCTCGGAATACGAGCCAGTCGGGTTCGACAGCGACGCTGAAACCTCGCACATGGTGCGAAGCGAGGGCTTCACGGTTGCACGGTCCTCTGCGGCGCTTGCCCGTAGAGCGGAGCTCCTCGTTGTCGCTGTTCCGCCGCGGGAGACAGCCCGCGTCGTGCTCGAGGTGCTGAGGGCCAATCCTCTCGCGCTGGTGACCGACGTCGCCTCGGTCAAGGCTCCCGTCCTCGACGACGTTCGCAGGCACGCCCCCGACGCGGTCACCCGCTTCCTGCCTGCGCACCCCCTCGCCGGAGCAGAGACGCCCGGCTGGCGCCGGGCCCGATCCGATCTGCTCGATGGAGCGATCTGGGCTGTTTGCCCCCCTAGCGGCGACGCGGGGGCGGAGCTGCTCTGTCGCTGGTCCGGTGTCTTTGACGCCTTCGATGCGAGAATCGTCGTCTGCGATCCACTCGAGCACGACCTTGCGGTCGCACGGACCAGCCATGCGCCGCACATCGCTGCGGAGATCATCGCCGGCACTTTGGATCGAGCACCGGCGAAGCTGGCGGCAGCTCTTTCCGGCGGCGCCTTCCGCGACATGACCCGCATCGCTCGCTCCGATCACGAGCTCTGGAGTCAGATCTTCGACCTCAACCGCGACGCCGTAGTAGCGGTCATCGACGAATGGCTGGCTGAGCTGCATGGGCTGCGTAGCGCCGTCGAGAAGGGGCAGGAGCCAGCGTTGACCAAGGTCTGGACTCAAGGTAAGGCGATGGTCGAGCTGGTAGACGAGCTTCGCTGGCAGGCGCCGGCCTGGGAAGACCGGGTCTTTCAGTGGCCGGCCTGGGACGCGCTCTGCGCGCTCGGTCGCGAGGGGCGCGCGATACGCCGCGTGAACTGTGCCGTGAACCGCATATCAGCTCAGGTCTCGGTATCGCCGTGACGGTGCTTGCCACGAGCTTTGCGAGCGAGGGTACGACCTGCGCTGGCACGTACCACGTCGCTTCGGTGGAGGGCCCCCGTCCGTGCGTGATCCTCGGGCACGGCTTTGCCATGACTCGCGGGGCTCGGCTCGAGCGCTATGCGGCGCGGTTCGCGGCGGCGGGCCTCGACGCGCTCACGTTTGACTACCGCACGTTCGGGGGCAGTGCGGGCGAGCCGCGCCAGTGGATGGACGTGCGGCGCCAGCTCGCCGACTGGCGTGCGGCGGTCGCCCACGCCCGCTCGCTGCCGGGCGTGGACCGCAGCCGGATCGCGCTGTGGGGCACATCGTTCTCCGGCGGGCACGTGGTCACCATCGCCGCCTCGGATCCGGCGCTGGCCGCGGTTGTCTCTCAGGTCCCGTTCTCAGGGCTCGGGGGAGGCCCGCGCAAGACCCCCAACCAGCCGCTGCACCTCGCACGGGTGATCGGCGCGGCGCTGCTGGACGCCGCCGCCGCGGCGCTCGGGCGCCACCCGCACTATCTGCCCGTCCTCGCGTCACCAGGGCAGCTCGGCGCTTTTGACCGCCCCGGTGCGGCCGAGCAGGTAGCGGCGCTCGTCGACGGAGACCTGACATGGGAGAACCGCTTCACCCCGCGAGTCCTGCTGGCGCTCGCCCGTTACCACCCATTCGCGCGCGGCGCCCGGGTGCGCTGCCCGGTGCTGCTGGTCCTCTGCGATCCCGACGAGGTCACGCCCGCCGCACCGGCCCTCCGGCGCGCCGGGGTAATCCCGAGCTTGACGGTGGAGCACCACGACTGCGCCCATTTCGAGATCTACCAGGGTGAGCATTTCGAGCGCTGCGTGAAATCCCAGATCGCGTTCCTGTGCGGGCATTTGGCCTGATGCCGGCGCCGAGGGCTGTCGCTGTGCTTGGGCTCGGTGCGCTTGACGGCGATCGCTTTTGCCGGCGCCTGCGCCCCGCCCGCAGGCGGGCGCAGGCGCACCAGCGCGCATCGGCGCCTCGGTAGCCTGAGCGCAAATGGGACCACACCCGGGTATCACCGTCAGGCGCCACCAGTCGGAGCTCGGCTCGTGGGAAATGGCCTCGCGAGCTCCGCATCCGTCGCTGGCTGGACAGGCGCTTCGCTACGCCGGCTACGCCGAGCACACGAACGTACCCGCCCGCCGGCTCGAGGCGCCCTTTGCGGGTGTGGTACTGATCCTGAGCTTCGGGGAGACGCTGGCGATCACGGACGCCGGAGGCCGTTACGAGAGCTACGGCTGCTTCGCTGCCGGCCTCTCGGACGGACCGACGTACACCGAGCACGATGGTGAGCAGGACGGGGTTCAGATTGATCTGACGCCGCTCGGGGCTCGAGCGCTACTGGGCATGCCGATGGCCGAGCTCACCAACCGCGTGGTCGACCTCCGTGACCTCCTCGGCCGGCGTGCGGAGGAGTTGGTGGAGCGACTGCACGATGCGCCCTCCCCCGAGCAGCGCTTCCTCCTGCTCGACGCGGTGCTCGCTCGCCGGCTCACCGAGGCGCAGTCGCCACACCCTGTGCTCGTTGAGGCGTGGTCGCGTCTGCACCGCGATCACGGCCGGACCGAGATCGCGGTTCTTGCCCAGGAGCTCGGCTGGAGCCGGCGGCACCTCGCGACGCGCTTTCGCGAGGAGATCGGCCTGCCGCCCAAGACCTATGCGCGGGTGCTCCGCTTCGAGCGCGCCGCGGCGCTGCTCGCGCGAGACGACGGTGCTCGCTTCGCGGAGATCGCATACGACTGCGGCTACTACGACCAGGCGCACCTCAATCGCGACTTCCGCCAATTTGCCGGGACGTCGCCGAGCGATTACGTGGGACGCCTGCGCCCGAACGAGGGCGGCGTGTCCGCGTGAGCCAGATCCGGACAAGGCTCCTCTGCGCCCGGGAGTAGCTTGTCCTGACGCGGCGCGGGGGTACGCTCGCCAGATGGCTTACCGCGAGCACGCGCCGCCCTCCGAGCTGTCACCGTGGCTGGCCTGCACGTGGGAGCGGCGCACCGGGGCCGGTGCGCCGCTGCGAGTGCTGCCCGACGGCTGCATCGACGTGGTCTGGACCGAAGGCGCCGACACGCAGATCGTCGGCGCGAACACGACAGCCTTCCTCGTTTCGCTGCCCGCCGGCACCCGCGTGGTTGGTGCGCGCCTGCGGCCCGGGGCGGCGCCCTCGCTGCTTGGCGTCGGCGCCGAGGCGCTGTGCGACGCGCGAGTCCCGGTGCAGGAGCTGTGGGCGGACTGGGGCTCGCGGCTTGCCGGCGCGGTGGATGAGCTCGCAGACCCCGGTCGATGGCCTGCGCGCGGCGCTGCTCGTGCGCGCGGCGGGTGCGCAGCGCCTCGATCCGCTGGTGCGGGCGGCCGTAGCGGGGCTCGCATGCCCTGGCGTCGCGGTCGCTTCGCTGGCCTGCGAGCTGGGGGTCAGTGAGCGCCAGCTTCGCCGGCGCGCGTCGGCAGCCGTGGGCTATGGGCCCAAGCGACTCGCGCGTGTCCTGCGGCTGCACCGTGCGCTGCACGGAGCGCGAGCCGGCGAGCACCTTGCCCGCGTCGCACTCGACGCGGGCTACGCCGACCAGGCGCACTTCACCAACGATTGCCGCGCGCTGGCGGGAGTGCCGCCGTCCGAGTTGCTCATGACATACCTCATCACGGCACGGGGGTCAGGACGTGAACCAAGGACGAGCTTGAATTGGTCCGATTTCTTCAAGCCATGCGACGCCACCTGTGCGAGCATCCACGCGATGAGCAGCGAACTGACTTCGATTCCCAACGTCGGCCCGGCGGTGGCCGGCAAGCTGTCCCGCCTCGGCATCGCGCATCCCGGTGACCTGCACGGGCGGGACGCGGACGAGCTCTTCGAGCGCCTGTGCGCACTCGATGGCTGGCGGCACGATCCTTGCCTGCTGGACACGTTCGCCGCGGCAATCAGCTATGCCGATGGTGGCCCGGCTCGGCCCTGGTGGGAGTTCAGCCGCGAACGCAAGGCGCGCGCCGGTGGCTGAGCGCGGACTGGCACTCGGGTGGGTGATCGTCTACGTCGAGGATCCCGCCGCCGCGAGCGCCTTCTACGAACGCACGTTCGGCTTGCGCGGCGAGTTTGCGGCGCCGGACGGCTCCTACGCCCAGCTCGACACCGGCGCGACGAAGCTCGCGTTCGGTTCCTACGCGCTCGGCGAGAGCTTCTACGGCGGCGTCCGCCGCGCGTCGCTCGACGGGCAGCCGTCGAACGTCGAGATAACGCTCGTCACCGATGACGTTGACGCCGCATACGCCGCTGCAACCGACGCCGGTTGCACGCCGCTCGCGGCGCCGCAGGACAAGCCCCACGGCCAGCGGGTCGCCTTCGTCCGTGACCCGTTCGGCACGCTGCTCGAGCTCGCCACGCCACTCTGACCTCGTTCGGAACGCTCGTGGAGCTCGCCGTCCCGCTCTGAGCCCTGCGACAATTCCGGCGTGGGGCAGATCCGCGAGGACGTAGTAGGACGCCCGCGCTCGATGCTCGACCGCCGCGCCGGCTTTGCCGCGGTCGTCTACGCGTTCGGCGTGACGATGCTCGGCACGACGCTGCCGACACCGCTCTACGGGCTCTACCGGCAGCGATTCGGCTTCTCGGAGCTGATGATCACTGTGATCTTTGACCTACGCGGTGGGGGTGATCGCCGCGCTGGTCTTGTTCGGCCGTCTCTCGGACGAGATCGGCCGCCGCAGGACGCTGCTTCCGGGCCTGGCGCTGTCGGCGCTGAGCGCGGTGGCGTTTCTCGGACCCAGGGAGTCGGGCTGCTGCTCGCCGGCCGCGCGCTCTCGGGACTCTCGGCGGGGATCTTCACCGGCACGGCTACGGCGACGCTCGTCGACCTCGCCGCGCCCGAGCGCCGGCGGGCGCGCCACGCTCATCGCCACGATGGTGAACATGGGCGGCCTGGGGTGCGGACCGCTGCTGGCCGGGCTGCTGTCGACCTACGCCGGCTCAGCGCTGCGGGTGACGTTCTTCGTCGACCTCGCGCTGCTGATACCGGCAGCGGTCGGCGTGTGGTCGATGCCAGAGCCCGTCGCCGTCAGCGATCGTCCGCGGCTGGCGCCCCAGCGCCCCCGTATACCCGAGCAGGTGCGCTTCACGTTCTTCGGAGCCGCGCTCGCGGCCTTCGCCGGATTCGCCGTGCTCGGCCTCTTCACGGCCGTGGTGCCGGCGTTCCTCGGCCAGGTGATCGGAGTGACGAGTGCTGCCACCGTTGGCCTTGTCGTGTTCGCCGTCTTTGCGGCCTCGACCGCCGGGCAGCTCGCGCTCGAGCGGGTGCCGGGACGTGTGGCGATGCCGGCCGGATGCGGTGGACTGATCGCCGGCATGGCCTGCTCGCGGTCGGCCTCGCGGCGTCCTCGCTCGCATTGCTGGTTCTCGGCGGCATCGTGGCCGGGCTCGGGCAGGGGTTGAGCTTCCGGGCGGGCCTCGCGGCCGTCAACCTGCAATCGCCGCCCGAGCGACGTGCGGAGGTTGCGTCGAGCTTCTTCGTCGTCGCCTACGCGGCAATCTCGATTCCATGGGGGAGGGGGTGCTGGCTCAGGCCGCCGGTCTGCGTCCGGCGGGGCTCACATTCGCCGCCGTCGTGGCTGCCTTGTCCGCGGTCGTGCTCGTGCTACTGGCAAGGGGCGTGCTCAGGTAGCAGCCGAGCCGCGGCCGGCAGGGTGAGTGGCGGATCCGGGCATCTGCGCGAGGTGCAGCGCTCCACCCCGAAGCTCAGTTGCACTGTCCACGCGCGACCGCGAGGCAACCCTCGCAGCGGGGCCACGGCGGGTTCCACGGATAGCCGGTGACGTCCTTGCCGCACAAAGCGGTGTCGGGATCTTTCTCCGCGACGAGGTGGCACAGCTCCTCGAAGCCGTCGTCGTTGGTTCGCACCGAATTGAGGCAGCGCGAATGCACGTTGGGAGCCCTTACCGGTGCGGCGGTGCAAGTCGGCACCCGGATCAGGATAGCCGTGTCCAGCACTACCCGGCTCGCGGAACGTCCGCTCCACGATCGGTGGCTGCATGCTCGTCGTTGGCCGCACCGTCGTTGCCGGCGTGGTGGCCGGAGCTCTGCCGGTCGATGGTCAGAATCGACCCGGGCGCCTCGGCGGTGGGGATCGGCCCCGGCGCTTGGGCCGTCGGGATCGGCACAACCGGCTCGGTCCCGCCGTGGTGGGCCGCCGAGGCTTCGAAGTCCTTCTGGCGAACCAGCACGAAGGCCAGCGCTGCGGCGACGAAGCTGAGAATCGCCCCGATCAGAAAGACCCCGTTCAGACCGTTGACGAAGCCGGCGCGCACCGCGTGGACCGCAGCTGCGCGCGCGGCGCGCGGCGCTGCGGCGATCGCGGAACCGGCCCCGGTCCCCTGGGCCACGCTCGATGCGAGGGTGTGTGCCTGGGCTGAGCTGATGGCGCCGGTGGCGCTGAGCAGGCTGATGACCTTTGCGCGGACCGTGTGCGAGAAGATCGCGCCGAGGCCCGCGATGCCGGTGGCGATGCCGATTTGGCGGCAGGTCGAGTTGATGCCCGACGCCATTCCGGCGCGTGCGGGCTCCACGACACCGACCGCGGTGGAGGCCAGCGGCGGGTTGATGAAGCCCACGCCGGCACCCCCGATGATGAAGCCCGGGATGAAGTGTGTCCAGCCCGACGAAGCCTTCAGCCCAGCCAGCAGGATCAAGCCGATGCCGACGAGGACGAGCCCGCCGGAGAGCAGCCAGCGGATCGGGACACGCGTCGTCAGGCGCCCGGCCAGCGTGGAGGTGAGGAGGATCCCGCCGGAGAGCACGAGCAGGCGTAGGCCTGCCTGGAGCGCTGAGTAGTTCAGCACGTCCTGCAGGTAGAGCGTCAGGTAGAGCAGCAGCGAGAACATGCCGGCCGAGAGTGCGAAGGCCACGAATGATCCGCCTGCGAAGGTCGGGTTGCGAAACAGCGAGAGGTCGAACATCGGGGACTTCTGGACGCGCTCGGCGGCGAAAAACGCGAGCAGCAGGACAAGGGAGCCGGCTAGGCAGGCGACGATCTCAGTCGAGCCCCAACCCTTGGCATTGCCCTGAATCAGGGCGTAGACCAGCGCCGCGAGCGCGCCGCTGAAGGTGAGCGCGCCGATCCAGTCGGGCCGGTGGGCGCCCGGCTGCCTGGACTCCTCGACGCGCAGCAGCGTCAGCGCGACGCAGATGACGCCGATCGGCACGTTGATGAGAAAGATCCAGCGCCAACTCAGCCCGGTCGTCAGCGCGCCACCCACGACCGGACCGATCGCGACGGCGAGACCGGTGATCATGCCCCAAACGCCGAAGGCGACGCCACGTTCGCGCCCGCGAAACGAGGAGGCCAGCAGCGCGAGCGAGGTCGAGAACATCGCGGCGCCGCCCACGCCCTGCGCACCCCGTGCGAGGTTCAGGAACAGCGGGGTCGTTGCTACGCCGGAGAGCAGCGAGCTCGCGGTGAAGATGCACAGGCCGATCGCGAACACCCGCCGCCGGCCGAAGAGGTCGGCCAGGGAGCCGGTGGTCAGCAGTAGCGCTGCCAGCATCAGCGAGTACGCGTCGATCACCCACTGCAGGTCGCTGAAGCTCGACTTCAGCGACGTCTGGATGTCGGGCAGCGCGACATTGACGATCGTCACGTCGATCAGCAGCATGAACGTGCCAATGCACACCGCGATCAACGTCCACCACTTGCGATCCATCAACTTGCTCCTCGACGATGCGGATTCGACCGATTCGCGCGACGTTTGTCCCGCGATCAAAGATAGCCTAGAACCCTTGGCTCTCCGGAGCTTGGCGAGCCCGCTGCGAAGCGCTCAGCGGTGTGTCGCGCTGTCTCGTGGGCCCAGTGTGTGGTGCTGAGCAGCCCCAGCACAAACAGTGTGGTGCTGAGCAGCCCCAGCACAAACACGGTCACGCCCAAGCCGGCGATGACCCACCATCCCGGGTGGGTCATCGCCGCGAACCCCGGCCCGAGCGCACCCGAAGGCGCTCCCGCCTGCGAGGGCGCCGACGATCGCCACTCCGAGCGTCTGGCCGACCTGGCGGCTGGTGGAGGCGACCGCGTCCGCCCCGCCGGCCTGGGAGGGTGGCATTCCCGAGACCGCGGTGTTCGTGATCGGCGGGTTCACGAGCCCGAACCCGAGCCCGAAGATCACCTAGGAGGCCAGCAGGTAGGCGGTCGAAGTCGTCGGTGAGAGACGGGTGAGCATCAACGCGGCGGCGCACAGGGCAGCGCCGGCGACCACCAGCGATGGGCGGGAGCTGATTCGGCTGATACGCCCCCCGGGGCACGGCGTACGCTGTCAGCCAATGGCGCGGGGAGATCAGCAGACAAGCGGAGTCTCCCCACCCGGCACGGCCTCCCCACCCGGCGACGCTCTCCTGCCCAGCGGAGCTCCCCTGCCCGGCAGGACTCCTGCGCCCGGCGGGGGTCCCCTTCGCGGCAGGCCCTATCCGCCTCCCGGGCGCAAGGAGCCGAACTGGCCGGCGCAAGCGACCGTGCTGCTCGCGATTGGCCTCCAGCTTCTTCTGCCGGCGAAGCTGACGGCCGGCCCGAGATGGCTACTGCCCGTTCTGGAGGGCATCCTGCTGATCGGGCTGGCACTGGCCTCTCCGCGTGAGCTCGAGCGCGAGCATCCCCGGCGTCGGAGCATGGCCCTGAGCCTGACCGCCCTGGTCAGCGCGGCGAACATCACGTCGCTGGTTCTCCTCAGTCACGAGCTGCTCGGCCAAGGCATAAAGAACGGGCGCCAGCTGATCGTCGCGGGCGCGCTGATCTGGCTCACCAACGTCCTGATCTTCGGCCTCTGGTATTGGGAGACCGACCGCGGAGGGCCCGGCAAGCGCGCCGCCGGCCAGGATGGTCCGCCTGACTTCCTCTTCTCGCAGATGAACGACGATCGCGTCGAGCCCGCCGGCTGGCGCCCCCAATTCATCGACTACCTATACGTCTCGCTCACCAACGCCACGGCGTTCAGTCCCACCGACACGATGCCGCTCTCTCCCATGGCCAAGGCCATCATGGGGATTCAGTCGCTTGTCTCGCTCGTGACGATCGGCCTCGTCGTCGCGCGCGCCGTGAACATCCTGCAGTAGCTCCTGCAGTAGCCGCCCGCGCGCCAGCCAGCTCGATCCGCCTCGGACTCCAGCCGCCCGCGCGCCAGCCAGCTCGATCCGCCTCGGACTCCAGCCGCCCGCGCGCCAGCCAGCTCGATCCGCCTCGGACTCCAGCCGCCCGCGCGCCGGCCGCCTAAGCTACGCACCCGTGCCGGCGCCAGATCGATCATCGCGGTCAGATCAGATCCACCGCTCCGTCACCCGTGCGATGTCGGCCCTGATGGTCTTGATCGGCGTAGCCATCGTGGCGCGCACGCTGCTCGCAGGCGGTGGCCCCACGGCGACCGGCATCTTGCTCGGCCTGCTGTTCACGCTCGCCGGGGCCGCGCGCCTGTATCTGCAGTTCCGCAGCCGGTGATCCGGCATCGAAGCTCAAAGGGGGATCTGTCCTTGGGTCTGCTACTCCCCTCTGCGCCCCGCGTCCTCTTTCGCTCCCGTCCCGCGCCCCCTCTCCCTCTAGTGCTGCGTCCCCCGCCCGCTCTCGCTCCACTTCCGGCGTTACGCGCGCATGAATAATCGTCCGATCAGCTACCGCGCCCTGTTCGCCGTCGCGTACACGACCTCGGTAAGCTCGGTCTACTTCGCGCTTGGCGTAGTCGCCCACCACGCCGGCGGGCTCACGCCGGCTGTGTTCCTGGCGGGAGGCATCTTCTTCGTCCTCTGCGCGATGACCTATGGAGAAGGCGCGTCCTTGCACCGTGAGCGGGGCGGCTCGGCGATGTTCGCGCGCTACGCGTTCAACGAGCTGGTCAGCTTCATCGCCGGCTGGGCGCTCGTGCTCGACTACACGATCCTCGTCGCGGTCACGGCTCTTACGGTGCCGAGCTACCTGGCCGCGTTCTGGGCGCCGCTCGGGCGGGGCGGGCTCCAGATCGCGATTGCATTCGCCGTAATCGCGTTCGTCGCTGCAGACAACCTGACAGGCGTCAGCGCACGCCGCATGCGGCGCCGGATCCTGCTCGCGGGCGCAGACCTCGTTCTTCAGGCGGCGGTGATCGTGCTCGGGCTTGCGATCGCCCTTCATCCGGGACGGTTGGCCGCCAGCATTCACCTCGGCAGCATGCCGACGGCCTCGGACCTGGCGTTCGCGCTCCCAATCGCCGTGATCGCGTTCACCGGGCTGGAGGCGGCCTCAAATCTAGCCGGCGAGGTGACCGCCAGTGTGCGCGACCTGCGGCGGCTGATCGTTCCCGGGTCGGCGATCATCGTCCTGATCTACGTCGGCATCGCGTTCGTGGGCGTCACCGCGCTCCCGGTCCACCACCACCTGACCGCGCTGGGCGATCGCAACATCGCTGCCCCGCTCCTCGGTGTGGTCGGCGCGTTCCGGCCGGCATGGGTGGCGGACGTGCTCAAGTACGTGGTGGCGGTGGGCGGCGCGGCGGCCCTGACCGCTGCGGCGGCGTCCGCAATGCTCGGCGTCTCCCGCGTGGGCTACTCGCTTGCGACCAACCGCCAGATCCCGAGCGCTGTCGGCCGGCTGCACGAGCGCTGGGGAACGCCTTTCATGATTATCGGCGCTGCGGCCTTGGGGGCGGCAGCGCTCGTGCTGCCCACCGACCTGGAGCTGCTGGTCGGCATCTACGCCTTCGGCGCGCTGCTCTCGTTCACGATCGCGCACGTGTCGGTGATCGCGCTGCGCTTTCGTGAGCCGGTGGGGGCCCGGGGGTACACAATTCCCCTATCGGTGCCGGTGCGGGGCGCGCTGGTCCCGCTCCCCGCCGTGCTTGGCGCGGTTCTGGGCGCCGTCGGCTGGGGTAGCCTGGTGGTGCTCCACACCGGGGCTCGGTACGTCGGCGCGGGATGGTTGCTGGGCGGACTCATGCTGTACGTCACGTATCGCAAGACCCAGCAGAAGCCGTTGCTGCGGCGCGTCACGATCCCCGACCGAGCGCTCCGCCACGAGACGCTTCAGTCCGAGTTCGGATCGATCCTCGTACCGATCCTCGGCAGCTCGCTCGACGACGACATCGTGCAGACCGCGGGCCGGCTCGCCGGCGCGCAGCACGACGACCTCGACGAGCTCCACCAGAAGGGTGCTGTGATCGAGGCGCTGTGGGTGTTCGAGATCCCGCTCGCGCTTCCCCTCGACGCTAGCCTGCCCGATGCGCAGGTGCATCGAGCACGTGAGGCGCTGCACCGCGCGAAGGCCGTGGGCGAGGAGTACGAGGGCGTGGAGGTCGCGACCGCGACGGTCCGTGCCCGCCGCGCCGGCGAGGCGATCGTCAGCGAGGCACGGCGCCGCGGCGTCGAGGTGATCGTGCTGGCCGCCGAGGAGCCCTCCCGCGTACGAGGGGGCTCGTTGCTCGGCGCATCCGGTGGCCCGCTGAACAATTACCTCGGTGAGATCACCAAGTACGTGATCCGAAAGGCGCCCTGCCGCGTGATCCTCACGGCGCCCCCCGCCGATCGAGCCTGTCCTCCGACGGCGACGGGGCCTCGAGGCTGAGCTGATGGCCGAGCGCCGGCTCCCGGGGCTGCAACGCGTGCTGGGGGTCAACGCTCTGTTCGCGACCGCGTACGGCAACGTCGGCTCATCGATCTACTACGCGCTCGGGCTGGTCGCATCGTTCGCCCTCGGCTTGACGCCGGTCGTGTTTGTGCTGACCGGCGTGATCTTCTACCTGACGGCCGCCACGTACGCCGAGGCGACCACGATGTACCCCGAGGCCGGTGGCTCTTCGAGCTTCGCCCGCCACGCCTTCAACGAGTTCTGGTCGTTCTTCGCGGCCTGGGGCCAGATGCTCAACTACGTCATCACGATCGCGATCTCGGCCTTCTTCGTGCCCCACTACATCGGTGGCTTGTTCTGGTCCTTCTTGAAGACCTCTCCCGGGGACATCATCTTCGGCATCGCTTTGATTGCGCTGCTGAGTGCGATCAACGTGGTCGGGGTCAAGGAGGCCGCAAGGCTGAACGTAGTGCTGGCGATCACAGACTTCTCGACCCAGCTACTGCTGGTAGTCGTCGGCGGGCTGCTCGTGTTCTCGCCCCACACGCTCGTTCACAACGTGCACCTGGGGAGCGCTCCCCACTGGAAGGACTTCTTGGTCGCGATCCCGGTCGGCATGATCGCCTACACCGGCATCGAGACGATCTCGAACATGGCCGAGGAGGCCAAGGATGAGGAGCGCACCATTCCTGCCGCGATCAACCGGGTGGTAGTTGCCGTGTTCGTGATCTACGCGTCGCTGCCGGCCGTTGCGCTATCGGCGCTGCCGGTGCGCTGCACCGCCGGGCGCTGCCAAACGGCGCTGGGCCTGGCGGAGAACAAGGGTGGCTTTGCCGGTGACCCCGTGCTCGGGATCGTCAAGCACCTGCATCTCGGGCCCCTCCAGCACGCAGGTGAAATCTATGTCGGCCTGCTCGCGGCGACGATCCTGCTGATCGCCACCAACGCTGGGATCATCGGCGTTTCGAGGTTGGTGTACTCGATGGGGCTCCACCGTCAGGTTCCCGATCGCCTGCGCCAGCTCCATCCTCGCTTCCGTACGCCATGGATCGGGATCATCGCCTTCGGGGCGATCGCGTGCGTCACGCTTGTGCCGGGACAGGCGGATTTCCTGGGCAACATGTACGCCTTCGGCGCGATGCTCTCATTCACGATCGCGCACCTGTCTGTGATCCGCCTGCGGATAATCGACCCGGACCGGACGCGACCGTATCGAGGCCCCGGAACGCTTCGGATCGCCGGGCGCGAGTTGCCTTTGTTCGCGGTGCTCGGTGGGCTCGGAACGTTCTTGGCCTTCGTCACGGTGACCGCGCTGCACGTCGCGGTCGCTGCGGCGGGCGTTGGTTGGCTGCTCGTCGGAATCACCGCGTACGTGGCCTACCGGCGCAGGCAGGGACTGGACCTGATCACCACCACGAGGGTCGCGGTTGTAGGACCCGCGACCGACACCGAGGCAGAGTACGAGTCGGTCCTGGTGGCCTTTGACGAGCGCGGCTTCGTGCCCGAGCTGATGGCGACCTCGGCCCGGATGGCCGCGCGCAGGCGCCGCGGCATCCACGTGCTGGTGACGATCTCCGTTCCGTCGAGCAGCCCGATCGACGCTGCGCTTCCCGAGCAGGAGATCGCGGCGCAGTCGATCATCGAGGAGGCCAAGGTGCAGGTCGGGCGTCGCGTCTCGGGCCATTGCGAAAAAGTCAGGGCGGGCCAGACCGGGCGCCGGATCGTCGACGAGGCTCTAGCGCTGCGGGCGGGCGCGATCGTGATGCCGATTTCGAGTGCTGGCTCCGGGCTCGGGCATACGCTGGAGACGGTGCTTCGCGAGCGGCCCTGCCGTGTGATCATCGAGTCCACCCCGGCTGAGCCGGCGCGAAAGCGCCCGGGGGGCGGCCTAGCGTTGAAGGCGTAGCCTTGTGGCAGATGCGCGAGCAGCGAGCATCGCGGCGGACGATCCAGATCAGGCCAGCCTGGCTCGCAGCCGCGGCGGCCGAGATCCTGGGCGCCGTAGCAGGCGGGACGGCCGCCGTCGCCGCGCTTCAGTCGATAGCCCCACCCGCCGGACTCGGGGTGCTCTACCTGTTGGCGGTCCTGGCGGTCGCGATCCGGCGCGGCGAGCTTGCGGCCTTGGCGACAGCGTTCCTGAGCGTGCTGACCCTCAACTACCTGTTCATCGCGCCTCGTCACCGCCTCGCGGTAGCCCATTCACAGGATGTGGTCGAGCTGGTGGTGTTCCTGATTGCCGCCGTCGTCGTGGGCCGCCTGGCGGTGGCTGGTCGACAGCGTGCCGCGGAGGCCGAAAGCCGAGCCCGGCTGGCGCTGGCCCGCGAGCGTGAGGCGAAGTTGCTGGCCGACACCGCGTCGGCGATCTTGGCTTCTCGGCGCCTCGATGCTCAGCTCGGAGTCATCGCCAACCGGATCGCGCACGCAACCGGCGCAAGCCGCGCACGGGTGGCGCTCGAGTCTGCCCCGTCTCCGGGGGCCGGAGAGCTCGCGACGCGGCTCGCCGTCGAGGCTCGCCCGGTCTGGCTCTACATTTCCACGGACACCGCGTGGGGCCGCGGCGATCTCGAGCGCCTCGCGGAGCCCCTCGGCCGCTTGATCGACGTCGCGGTCGAGCGTGATCGCATTGCGCAGCGCGCTGCCGAAACGGAGGCGGGTCGCAGTGTGGAAGCCGCGCGCACGGCGATCCTCCATTCGGTCTCCCACGACCTGCGCTCGCCGCTGACCGCGATCATGACAGCGGGATCTGCGCTTAGAGCCGTGGGGGTCGCCGAAACCGAGCGGGCGGAGCTCACCGACATCATCGAAACCGAAAGCGCCCGGCTTGCACGCTTGGTCGACGATTTGCTCGATCTCTCGAAGATCCAGGCGGGGGCACTCGCGCCAGCACCGGATTGGTGCGACATCCACGATGCCGTGGCATCCTCGGCAGCCCACATTCGCACCGGTCATCCGCTCGAGCTCGCGCTCCCCGCCGACCTGCCGCTGGTTCGCGTCGATGCCGCACAACTCGAGCGGGTGCTCTCGAACCTGATCGAGAACGCTGTGAAGTTCTCACCGCCGGGGTCGGCGGTCCGCGTCAGCGCAGGCCAGGGCGGAGGGCGTGTCACGGTGCGGGTGACCGACCGAGGGCGCGGTATCCCGAGCCATCACCGAGCCCACGTGTTCGAGCCCTTCTTCCGCGGGCGCAGCGGCTCCGGCTCCGGATCGGGCCTGGGGCTTGCGATCTGCCGTGGCTTCGTCGAGGCCAACGGAGGCCGAATCGTGCTTCAGAGCGACGCCGAACGCGGGACTTCGTTCGCCGTCAGCTTCCCCCTTGCACGCCAGCCGCAAGCGCTTCGATGAGCTCAGGCTCGGCGCGAGTGCTGGTCGTCGACGACGAGCCGCAGATAGTTCGCGCGCTGAAGATCATCCTGCGCGGCGCCGGATATGAGGTGCAGGCGACCGAGACAAAGGCAACGGCGCTCGCCGCGCTGGCCGCTCGTCCTCCCGACGCGCTCGTGCTCGATCTCGTGCTGCCCGACGGGCAAGGAGTCGAGGTGTGCGAGGAGGTGCGGCGCTGGAGTGGCCTTCCGATCGTCGTGCTGTCCGCGGTGGGCGACGAGCGCGAGAAGGTCCGGGCGCTCGACGCGGGCGCGGACGACTACGTGACCAAGCCGTTTTGCACCGACGAGCTGCTGGCCCGGCTGCGAGCCGTCCTGCGGCGGTCGGCTGACGCGGCTGACGGCCTCCCCCTGAAGCTTGGCGGCCTGCTCATCGATCGCATTGATCGGCGGATTACACGCGACGAACGCGAGGTCCACCTCACGCCGATCGAGTTCGACCTCGTGCGCGTGCTGGCGCGGCATCCCGGGCGGTTGGTCACCCAGAGACAGCTCCTGCGTGAGGTGTGGGGACCGGAGTATGGAGAGCAGACCCACTACCTCCGCGTCCACGTGGCTCATATCCGATCCAAGCTCGAGCCCGATCCATCGCGTCCGCGGTACTTGATCACCGAGCCGGGCGTCGGCTACCGGCTGTGCGGGCCGGAGGCGTTCGCGGAACCTCTACGTTGGCAGCCGAATTCTTAGCGAAAACTTGACACCTGCCGTCCTACTGTGGAGCGGGACCGATGGCGCGGATCGAGACGCACGGACTGCGCCGCAGCGTCGGCGCCGGCGCTCTGTTCGCCGCCGCATACGGCAACGTCGGCTCCTCGATCTACTACGCGCTCGGGCTCGTCGCGGTCCACGCGCTCGGGCTGACGCCGGTCGTGTTCATGGTCGCCGGAGCGCTCTTCGCGGTGACGGCCAAGAGCTACGCCGAGGGGGCGGCGATGTTCCCCGAGGCGGGGGGCGCATCCTCGTTCGCACGCCATTCCTTCAACGAGATCGTCTCCTTCACCGCCGGCTGGGCGCTGACGCTCGACTACATCCTGACCGTCGCGCTGTCGGCCTTCTCGGTGCCCCACTACCTGGGCGTCTTCTTCCCTCCGCTGCACCACAACCCGTGGGACGTAATCGCCGGCGCGATCGTGATCGTGCTGCTGGCGGCGCTGAACATCCGCGGCCTCGGGGAGTCCTCGAAGGTCAACTTCGCGCTGGCGTGCGTCGATCTCGCTACCCAGGCGATCCTGGTGATCGTCGGGGCGTTCCTGGTGCTCAACCCCCATGGCCTGATCCACCAGGTGCACCTCGGGCGCGCGCCAACGATCTCGGAGCTGATCTTCGCGCTGTCGATCGCGATGCTCGCCTACACGGGGATCGAGACGGTCTCGAACATGGCCGAGGAGGCGACCGACCCCGGCAAGCAAGTCCCCCGCGCGGTCAACCTCGTCACCGTCGCCGTGCTGGCCGTCTATGCCGGCATGTCGGTGGTGGCGCTGTCGGCGCTTCCGGTAGTCGAGCACCAGGGACACTTCTCGACTGCGCTCGGGACCACCTACCAGGACGACCCGGTGCTGGGGATCGTGCAGAGCTTCGGCATCCACGGGGTGCTGCAGACGGTGCTCAAGGATTACGTGGGGATTCTGGCCGCGACGATCCTGTTCGTCGCGACCAACGCGGGGCTGATCGGCATCTCGAGGCTGTCGTGGTCCCTGTCCGAGCACCGCCAGCTCCCGGGCATCTTCGCCCGACTGCACCAGCGCTACCGCACGCCCTGGTTCACGATCGTGTTCTTCTCGGTGCTCGCCGTCCTGCTGCTGATCCCCGGCCAGACCTCGGTGCTGGGCAACCTCTACTCGTTCGGCGCGATGCTGTCGTTCACCACCGCGCACGTCGCCGTGATCGCGCTGCGCATTCGGGACCCCGACCGCGAGCGCCCTTACAAGATCCCGGGCAACATCCGAATCCGGGGCCGCGAGATTCCGGTCATGGCGGTGATCGGAGGCCTGGGCACGTTTGCCGCGTGGTGTGCGGTGGTGGCGCTGCACTCCGAGGCGCGCATCGTCGGCTTGCCATGGATGGTGCTGGGTGTCGGGGGCTACCTCTACTACCGCCGCCGCCTGGGACTCGACCCGCGTGAGATCCATGTCGTCCCCCACCGCCCGCGCCCGGCATCCTTCGTCGAGCTCGACTACCGCTCGGCGATTGTCCCGATCTTCGGCACCGACGTCGATGCCAGGGCGTTGCGGACCGCCGGCAAGCTGGTGGGGGAGGACGCGATGGTCGAGGCGATCTACGTGCTGCGCGTGCCAAACCAGCTCTCGCTCGACGCCGGCCTGGTAGAGGAGGAGCGTCTGGGCACCAGCGTCCTGGAGAGCGCAAGGGTTCGTGGCCGTCAGGCTGGGCTGAAGGTGCAGACGCGGCTGATCCGCACCCGCAACCCCGGCGCCGCGATCGTCGAGGAGGCAGAGCGCTCGGGCGCCGAGATCATCTATCTCGGAACGGCCCACGCTCCTGCATCCGAGCGCGCGCTCGGACCGACCGCAAGCTACCTGCTAGCCCATCGCCCGTGCCGGGTGGTGATCGAGACCCCGCCAGCGCAGGAGGGGCGGCGGTGATGAGCTTTTCTGGTCGCGGGCACCAGAAAGCTTCGCCGAAGTCATCCCTCGAACCGGTACCCGACGCCGGGATCGGTCCGGATGTGCTCAGAGCCGGTGCGCCCGTTCACCGCGCCAGATGGAATGGCACGGTGGTGATGATGATTCCCTCGTAGCCGATCAGGGAGGAGCGCAGGCGGCCAGCGATGCCGTTGTGCAGGAGCCGCTGCCAGCGCTTGGCGACGACGATCTCGGGGACGACGAGCGTGAGCGTCACGTCCGGGCGCTGACGGTGCAGGGCGGCGATGTAGTTGGCCAGCGGCGCGACCGTCGCCCGGAAGGGAGAGACGACGACCTCGAGCGGCAGATGTGCGCCCCACGCCTGCCACGAGCGGTGAAAGCGCTTGGCCTCTTCTTCGGTGGGACTCACGTGCAGGGCCAGCACGGGCTGACCAAGGGAGACCGCGTAGGCGAGCGCATGCAGGGCGGCGAGGTCGAGCACCGCCACCGGAACCACGGCAAAGCTGTGCACGTCCGCGGGGCTGTCCTGCGCCTCGGCAAGGCGCTCAGAGAGCTCTGAGGAGAGCCGGGGCGGCTCCACGCGAACGGGGTGCCCGTCCTCACCGGCGTCGGGCCGGGGCGTGAGCTGCTCGCGGGCGCGCTGGTAATGAGTGTGCACGCGCCGGCAGGCGAGCATGATCAGCGGGATGAGCACGATCACCAACCAGGCACCCTGCGTGAACTTGGTGACCGCGGCGATGAGGACGACGAGGACCGAGAGCGCCGCGCCGAGGAGGTTGGTGGCGAGCGCGGTGCGCCAGCCCCGGTCGCGGTGGCGGTGGCGCAACCAGTACGCGACCATCCCGCTCTGGGCAAGGGTAAAGGCAAGAAAGACGCCGATCGCAAACAGGGGAATGAGCGGGTCCGTCTGACCGCCAAAGGCCGCGTAGATCACGGCGCCGGGAACCGCGAGGACGAGGATGCCGTTGGTGAACCCGAGGCGGTCGCCCAGGCGCAGAAACACGCGCGGAACGTAGCCGTCGCGGGCCATGAAGTAGAGCAACCGCGGAAAGCCGTTGAACGCGGAGTTGGCCGCGACCAGGAGTATGAGCGCCGTGGCCACCTGCACGAAGCCGTAGGCAAAGCCGCCGCCCACGCTGCGGTGGGCGATCTGGGAGAGGACCGTCTGGTTACCGCCGGGCGTCACGCCGTCGAAGTGAGCGACGAGCACGACGCCGGCGAACATCGCGATCAGCAGCCCCACTACCACCGATAGCGTCTGGCGGGCGTGCCGCGCCTCCGGCGGGCGGAATACGGGGACCGCGTTGGAGATCACCTCGATCCCGGTCATCGCCACCGCCCCGGAGGCGAAGGCACGCAGCACTAGCAGCACGCCGAGAGCTTCGGTGGCTCGGTGGGGTGCGGGGACCGTCGGGTGGAAGCTGTGCGAGCTCGCCTTGACCAGGCCGGCGACGACGACCAGCGCGATCGCAGCCACGAACAGATAGGTTGGCGCGGCGAAGACGGCGCCGGCTTCGCGCGCGCCGCGCAGGTTGCCGGCCGTCAGCAGCAGGATCACCACCAGGCCGATAGGGACCGTCGCCGGGGCGAGTGAGGGGATCGCGGAGGTTACGGCCGCCACGCCTGAGGCGACAGACACGGCGACCGTGAGGATGTAGTCGAGGATCAGCCCGGCTCCCGCCAGCAGCCCCCACTGCGCTCCGAGGCTGTCGCTCGCGACGATGTAGGAGCCACCGCCGTGCGGGTAAGCGCGGATCACCTGGCGGTAGCCGAGGCCGATCGCGAGCATCAGCACCGCGAGCGCCGCGCCGATCGGCAGCGAGAGCTTTAACTCGCTCGAGCCGGCGAGCACGAGGATCGCCATCATCGCCTCGGGTCCGTAGGCCACGGAGGAGATCGCATCGGGTGAGAGGACCGCGAGGGAAAGCACGCGCCCCATGCGCTCTTCGGCGATCGCCGTGCTGCGCAGCGCCGGCCCGACCAGCGCACGGCGCACCGCGTAAGTGGCGCGGCCTCTTCGTGAGTCGCTCTCGCCCGCCTTGGTGGTCGCTTCGACCTCGTCCTCGCCTCCGCCAGCGCCACCGTCAACGCCAACGCCAGCGCCGCCAACGCCAGCGCCGCCTTCGCCCCCGTCCCCAACGCCAGCGCCCCCGCCGCCTTGGCCCCCGCCGCTGCGCTCGCTGCGGATGTGGATGAAGCGCCCGGCGCGCGACTGCTCAGGATCTGTGAAATCGAGGCGGCGATCGACCGGCAGCGCCCGCTCCCAGACCTCTCGGGGGGGCATGCACCCCGCCCAGCGCCGGCCCACCTGCTCCAGTGCGAGCAGCGCACGCGGGTCGAGCTCGGGTAGCTGCGCGGTCGCTGAGACCGTCGCGTCGGGGCCGTCGTCCCGCGAGCGCGTGTCGCCGGCTGTGCCGGACGCGCCGGGCGCTGGGTCGCGGTTGCGATCGTGCTCCGCCATAGCAGTATCGGAAGTGTGATCGGGGCTGTTGGGACGCCAAGACGTGGGGCCCTCGGCAGCGATCAATTCTGAGTGTCGCAAACATCGCGTCGTACGTGATCGGTTGTCGTAGAGCGCTTACGCGCCCTCCGAGAAGTCGGCCCCGGTGAGCGGAGCGCGCAGCTCGGACCAGTTATGGTTCGGCCGGTGATGGCCGGACCCGGGATTCTGCTAGGCGCTCGTTGGGGTGTGAAGCTCCTGGGACCGAAGAAGCGTCGGCTCGTCCGCGTCGCCAAGCGGATCCACGCCCTACAGGGCTACAGACGTAACGCATCGAACTCGGAGCTCTGGGACCGCCTGGGTGAAGAACTGCCCGAATGGGCCAGCAGCGGCGTCGTATCACCCCTCATGATCGACCGCTTGCGCGAATGCTTGAGGGAGCTTGACCCCGACCCTGAAACGCCACGGTACGAGCAGACGAAGGCCGCACGTGAAGAGCTGCGGCGCCTCCTGAACGAGCTCTACGAAGTGCTGACGAGCAGCGACCCGATCACACGGCAGTTCCGCGATTTTCGCCATGCATTCCAGCATGAGCGCAATGGCTATTCTCCTGCAAACAGCCGGCGAGCTCTCCTGGTAGGCGATCGTTGGCGCCATGCGCGGCTGCCCGATCCTTTAGCGCTGCGGCCACCCGGCGCGCAAAGCACTGAAGAAGCGCAGGCGCGGAACGAGACACGAGGTGACCCGGCCGACCGGTGAGTCGTCGGTTGGGCGTTTGTCGAGCTAGTCGATAAACGTGATCATTTGTGGGCGACGCTCCGCGGTCGTGATCGATCTGCACTGCGGAGCAGGTGGCCGAGTAGCGACCAGCCTCTCGACCGGCTCCCGCAGCTCTCTGAGCTTTCGGGAAGGACTTCGTCGTGCCGGGGCGAAACGCAGGCCATGAGGCTCACCCACCGCGACCGTGCACCGGGAATCGAACCGCCGCCGGTCAACACCAAGCAGGGCTTTGAACACCTTCGCGATGAATGGCTCGCTGTCTTGCAGTGGTTGGCGGCGAACGGCGTCGACTACGTGCTCGTCGGCGCCGTCGCGCAGGCGATCCGCGCAGGCGCACAGACCGGCGACGCGGTGAGCATCGTGCCGGCGCCGTACGGGCGCAACCTGGAGCGCCTGGCGCGCGCGCTGGGCTCGGCGCACGTGCGGCTGCGGGTAGCAGGGGGAACGGCGCCAAGCGGATCTGCCGGCGAGTCCGACGGATCTGGCACCGCGGGCACCGTGCCAGTCAAGGTGAGCGCGGAGAAGCTTGCCGGCAAGGCAAGCTGGACGTTTCGCTGCGGCACGCACGACCTCGATGTCGAGGGCCGCAGCTCGGGCGTGCCGCGATACCAGGAGCTCCTTTACGAAGCCCGGCGCTTCGAGCTCGCGCCTGGTCTGAGCGTCGAAGTTGCTTCGCTCGAGGATCTGGAGCACTACGCGCAACTGCGCCGCACCGGCGTCGCCCCGGAGATCAGGATCTCGCGCCTTACTACCCGGGGACAAGGCGCGCAGTAGATCCGCAGTAGATCCGCCGGCGCGTTCCCCGCTGCGCAGGGGCTCTGCGCGCCGGGTCGCCGGCGCCGTGGTGCGCTCCGGGCTGCCGGCGTCGTTGAGTACTCTCGAGCGATGTCCAGACGTGCCAGGCTGATGCTCGCCGGCGCAGGTGCCGCCACAGCGCTGCTGGTCCTGACTTGGTTCCTCGCGTTCCACGTGGGGTTCCTGCGGCTGGCCGACGAGAAGGCTCTCGGGGGATTCTTAGACCTGCATCGCCCGCGCGAGGACCCGATCGCGAGCTTCATCGCGAATCTATGTAACCCCCAGCCGTACGTGTACTTCGTCGGGGCAGCGGTGCTGCTCGCGCTCGCCCGCCGCCGGCCCCGCGTCGCGCTCACGATCGGCGCGATCGTGCTCGGGGCCAACGTCACGACGCAGTTGCTCAAGCCATTGCTGGCCGACCCCCGCTTAGCGGTTCCGGGCACGACCCCGATCGCCGCCGCCTCGTGGCCCAGCGGGCATGCGACGGCCGCCATGTCGCTCGCGCTGTGCGCGGTCCTGGCCGCTCCTTCGCGGCTGCGCCCGGCCGTCGCCGCGCTCGGTGCCACGTTCGCGGTAGCGGTCAGCTATTCGTTTCTCACGCTCGGATGGCATTACCCGAGCGACGTGTTCGGCGGCTTCCTGGTGGCGCTCACCTGGACGTTGCTCGGAGTCGCGGCTCTGTCCGCGGTAGATGCCCGACACCCGCGCCGTGGCGGCGTCGCCACCGGTCTCATTGCTGAGCGTCCCTCGTTGCGCGTAGCCCTCCGCCCCCCTGTCGCGGCGCTGGCGGCGGCGGCTGCGCTCGCAGGAGTCCTAGCGCTCGCGCGTCCCGCTGCGGTGGTCTCATACACCGACGCCCACACCACGTTCGTGGTCGGAGCCGCAGCGATCGGCGCGTTCGGCCTCGCCCTCGCGACGGGGATGATGCTGGCGCTGAGGCGCTAGAGGCGCTAGAGGCGCTAGAAGCGCTAGAAGGCGCGGTGCGAACCGTCGCTGCGCTCGCAGGGGGAAGCTCCGGTCCGGCGCTGTGCTACCGGTAGCGCCCCGGCTCCCAAAGTGGCTCCTCACCGTCGTTGGCCCCGCGGCTGAGGATGAAGAGGAGGTCAGAGAGACGGTTTAGATAGCGGACTACCTCCGGGCTAACGTCCTGCCCGCACTCGATCGCGAGCCGCTCGGCCCGCCGGCAGACGGTCCTGCAGACGTGGAGCTGCGCAGCGGAGGGCGTGCCGCCCGGAAGTACGAAGGACTTCAAGGGCGTCAGCGTCGCGTTGACCTCGTCGCAGCGCTGCTCGAGCCAGGTGGTCTGCTCCGGGAGCACGCGTAGCTGCTCGCGGGACCCGGAGCTCGGAGGTACAGAGACATCGGCACCAACGTCGAACAGGTCGTTCTGGACGTGGCGCAGCCAGGCCGCGTACGGGTCGGGCAGGCCCTCCACGGTCAGCGCGACTCCGAGCTGGGCGTTCAGCTCGTCGACGGTCCCGTACGCCTCGATGCGTGGATGGGTCTTGGCGACCCGGCTCATGTCGCCGAGGTGGGTCTCGCCATCGTCTCCGAGGCGCGTGTAGATCCTGGTCAGGTTGACGGTCATCCCGCTTCAATCTACTACGCGCTATTTGCTGGTCGCCGTCACGGGGCTCAGAGAATTATTGCCCGCGTGCCCGCTGGCGCGCGAGCGTAAGTGCCCGGGTACGCTTCTCTCGGTGCGCAAGCGTGGCTCTGTGCTCTCGATGCCACGTTGGAGTGGTGATCTTGCGGCGATAGCCGGTGCGCCGGCGATCCTGGTGTGTGCGCTCGCGCTCGCGGGGTGCGGCCTCGCTGCCGGGCCTAGCGCCGGCAACATCAGCCTGACGGTGACACGGAGCTTCGGAGCGGTGCCGGTGGGTTTCGCCGACCGGTCGCGGGCGCCGGGGTCCGAGACGGCGCTGCGGATGCTCGAAGGCACGTTCCGCGTCAAGACGCGCTCCGGCGGTGGCTCGATCGAGGCGATCGATGGGCAGGCCGCCAACTCACCGCGGCTGCAGTGGTTCTACTACGTCAACGGGATCGAAGGTTCGGTGGGCGCGCTGAGCACCGCCGTTCACCGCGGCGACAGCGTCTGGTGGGACTTGCACGACCGGAGCGCCACAGGCTCGGTGCCGGCAGTCGTCGGGTCGTTCCCGGAGCCCTTTCTCCACGGCATCGGCGGCAAGCGGCTGCCTACCACGCTCGAGTGCGCGCCTGACGCAGCCAAGGCGTGCGCTCGCGTCGCCGCGTCGCTGGGTGCCGTGGACGTCCCGGCATCGAGTCAGCTACTCGGCACCGGGTCGGGCCAGGACACGCTCAGCGTGGTCGTGGGCACTTGGAGCGAGCTGAAGCCAGAGCTCGTAGCGGACCTGATCGACCACGGTCCTTCGGCCAGCGGCGTGTACGCGCGCTTCACGGGGCCGGGAGGGCAGGCCCTGCAACTGCTCGACGAGCACAGCCGCCTCGTGCGCACGCTCGGCGCCGGCGCAGGGCTGATCGCCACGACCGCCGACCCGGGATCGGTGCCGACGTGGCTGGTGACTGGCACCGACTCCGCCGGCGTAACCGCCGCCGCCGCCGCGTTCAGCAAGGCTCGCCTTCACGATCACTTCGCCCTCGCGGTGCAGGGGAGCAGGGACCTGCCGGTCCCCGCGACTGCGCCGGACCCGGCGTCCGGATCGGGGCGCGGCAGCACGCGGTCGCGCGCCCTCGCGGCACCGAGATGACGCTCAGCGTGATAACGTCTCGCGCGCGCCGGACGCTCCGGCGTGGTGCTGAGCGCAGCGAAGTCCGGTCAGATTCCGGCGCTGTCCCGCAACGGTAACGCCCCCTCGGGGGACGAGTCCGGTCGCCTACCTCAGCGTCGCGAATTCTGTCCTCGGATGAAGGGCGGGTCGTGCGCGTGCGGCGCAGGAGCTCCTTCATCCGCCAGTTCTGAACGGAGGATGACCATCGTAGGCGCAGCCGTAAGGATCGCCAAGGCTTGGCGCTCGCTTTCCCGTGCCGAGCGCCAGACGATGGTCGCGATGCTCGCGGCGATCGCCGCCGTCAACGCGTTTGGCTGGGGGATCTTCGTGCTCGAGATCCTGCCCCACCACTTCGGGTACGGAAGGCTCGGCCTCGGCCTCGGCGTCGCCGTCACGGCGTGGACGCTGGGAGCCCGGCACGGCTTCGATGCCGACCACATCGCCGCGATCGACAACTGCACCCGCAAGCTGATGGCCGACGGCAAGCGACCGCTGGGGACGGGGTTCTTCTTCGCCGCCGGCCACGCGAGCATCATCATGATCGCCGGCGTCGGGATCACGATCGCGGCAGGGGCGGTTTTCAAGGCGGTCGTGACGCCGAGCTCGGGCTTTGAGACTGCCGGCGGCGTAGTGGGAACAGCGCTGTCGGCCACCTTCTTGTGGATCATCGCGGCGCTGAACCTGGTCGTGCTCGCCGGGATCCTGCGTGTGTTCCGCGACATGCGGCGTGGCATCCTCGACGAGGAGGAGCTCGAGGGACAGCTACAGGCGCGGGGGCTCATGTACCGCTTCTTCGGGCGGATCATGCGCTCGGTCAAGCACACCTACCAGCTCTTCTTCGTCGGGTTCGTGCTCGGCATCGGCTTCGACACCGCCACCGAGGTGCTGCTCCTCGGTGGCACCGCCGCCGCGGCGACGCAGGGACTGCCGTGGTATGCGGTCTTGACCCTGCCGCTTCTGTTCTCCGGAGGGTTGATGGTGTGCGACAGCGCGGATGGGTTCTTCATGAACTTCGCCTATGGCTGGGCGTTCGCGCGGCCGGTGCGCAAGGTCTATTACAACATCACGATCACCGCGCTCTCGGTCGCCGTGGCATTCATGGTCGGCGGTATCGAGATCATCGGCCTCTTGTCGACCGAGCTGCACCTACACGGCTGGCTGGGCGACTACATGGCCAGCATCAACATCAACACCGCGGGCATCATCGTCGTGGCGCTGTTCGTCGTGATCTGGGTGCTCGCCCTGTCGGTCTGGCGACTGGGCAAGATCGAGGAGCGCTGGGAGGGGGCTGGCGCCCGAAATCGCGCAGTTGCCTCGCGCGCGAGCGCGCGCGCGATGCCGGGAGGCGGCGGGAGTGCCGGAGATGGCGGTGGCGAGGACGCGTGCTAGCCGGCGGCAGGTCGAGTGCTCGCGCGGTGCGGGCCGTGCTCGCCGCCGGGTATGCTGGCGCGCACGCGCGATGGCGTGAGAAACACGGTGCAAGTCCGGGACGGTCGTGCCTCCTTGCCGGGCTGCAAAGCCAGCCCGGTAGTCAGGAGCTCAGCTCCATCGCGAAGACCGCTGACGGGAACGCGCTCTTCCCAGGAGGTGCCGAGATGGGTGAAGTCACACCGGGCCGGGGTGCTCTCACGCCGGAACGCCGTGTCATGTCGGACCGCTGCCCCGGGGTGCTGGCGCTCCATGAAGCGGCCGACGGCCGCTTGGCGCGCATACGCGTCCCCGGAGGCAGGCTGGGAGCCGAGCAGCTTCGCGCGCTGGCGCAGGCGGCGGCGATCGGCAACGGGCTGGTCGACCTGACTTCGCGGGCGAACGTCCAGGTCCGGGGCCTGCCGGCCGGCAGCGCCGCTGAGCTGGCATCGGGGCTGGAGCAGGGGGGGCTCTTGCGGTCGGTCGCACACGATCGCGCGCGCAATGTGATCGCGAGCCCTGTAGCCGGACGCCATCCACGGGCGCTCGCCGCGACCGACGCCGTGGTGGCTGCGATCGACGACGGTCTGTGTGCGGAGTCCGCGCTCGCCGAGCTGCCCGGAAGGTTCCTGTTCGCGGTCGACGACGGCAGTGGCTTGGCGCTCGAGCACCTGGCGGACGTGACGCTCGTGGCACGCGACGCAGGAACCTATGCGCTCGCCATCGGCGGCCGGCTCACCGCGACGCCGGTGCCGGCCGCCCGTGCTGGCGCAGTAGCCATCGGGACGGCCGCGGCGTTCCTCGCCCAGCGTGGGCACGCGTGCGAGCTTGCGTGGCACATCGCCGAGCTGACCGGAGGACCGGCCGCTGTCGCGCAGCGCCTCGGGACGGCCATCGAGGGACCGTTCGAGCATCCTTGCGCGACGCCGCTGATGCCAGGGCGGCTCGAGCAGCGCGACGGGCGCCTGGCGGTGACCGCACTCGTACCCCTTGGGCGCCTCGACGGCAAAGCGCTCGCCGAGCTGGCGGACTTGGTCGGTGATCACGGCGTCGAGCTGCGCCTCTCCATCCGGCGTACGGTGACGCTCGTGGACGCCGAGCCGTCCGCCGCGCCACTGATCGAACGGCGCTTGGCGGCGATCGGGCTCGTACAGCAGGGCAGCTCGGGCTGGGTCGGGCTGAGCGCCTGCGTGGGGCTTGGACGCTGCGCCAGGGCGCGCCTCGACGTTCGCGGCGCGGCGGCGATCCGGGCGGGCGTTCGCGGCCCCGGGGCGGGAGCCGAGCACTGGACAGCCTGCGATCGGCGCTGCGGCGAGCTTCTTGCCCAGCCGATCGCGGTGAGCGCCATAGAGGACGGCGTGGCTGTGCGCATCGGCGGCGAGGAGCACGTCGTCAGCGACGTCCGCGAAGCAATAATGGCGCTCGCATGACCGCGTACCTTCGGGATGGCGCTGAGATCTACCGGCAGTCGTTCGCCACGATCCGGGCCGAGGCAGATTTGGATGGGCTCGATCCGGTGCTCGAGCGAGCCGTGGTGCGGATGGTCCACGCTTGCGGGATGGTTGACCTGGTCGCCGACGTGTCCGCGTCACCCGGCTTCGGCAATAGCGCGCATGGCGCATTGCGCCGCGGGGCGCCGATCCTGTGCGACACCACGATGGTCGCGGCGGGAGTCACGCGGTCGCGGTTGCCGGCGGGTAACGACGTTCTCTGCACGCTGGCAGACCCGCAGGTGCCCGAGCTGGCCGCGCGGCTGCGCACGACGCGCACCGCGGCGGCGATCGAGTGCTGGCGCGATTGGCTGGAGGGTGCGGTGGTCGTCGTCGGGAATGCCCCCACGGCTCTTTACCGGTTGCTCGAGGTCATCGAGGGGGGAGCTGGGCGCCCGGCCGCGGTGATCGGCGTTCCTGTGGGCTTCGTCGGCGCCGCCGAGTCCAAGCTCGCGCTCTCCGAGCACCAAGCGGCTCTCGAGCACTTGGTGGTCCACGGCCGCCGCGGTGGCAGCGCGATCGCGGCCGCCGCCGTCAACGCTCTGGCCAGCCCGATCGAATGAGCCCGGCGCCCGGGGAGAAGGGACGGCTATACGGCGTCGGGGTTGGCCCGGGCGACCCCGAGCTGATGACGATCAAGGCGCGGCGGGTGATCGAGGCTAGCGATGTGATCGCCTATCCGGTGGCAAGGCACGGGCGCAGCGTCGCCCGGCGGATCGCGGCGATTCATCTATGCGCGCGCCAGATCGAGGTTGCACTGCGCTACCCGGTGACGACCGAGGAGACCGAGCACCCGGGTGGATACGAGGGGGCGCTGCAAGATTTCTACGACGCATCGGCGTCCGCGCTCGCGGGCCATCTCGACGCCGGCCGCGACGTCGCAGTTCTGTGCGAGGGCGACCCGTTCTTCTACGGCTCCTACATGTACCTCCACGACCGCCTCGCCTCCCGTTACGCGACTGAGGTCATCCCCGGCGTGACGTCGTTCAGCGCGGCCGCCGCCTGCACCGGGACTCCGCTTGCCAGGCGCGACGACGTGCTGACCGTGCTCCCGGGAACGCTGTCGCCCGGCGTGCTTGCGGCGCGGCTGCGCGCCACCGACGCGGCGGTGGTGCTCAAGCTCGGCCGCACGTTCGGCGGGGTTCGCGAAGCCGCGCAGCGCGCCGGCGTAACCGCACGCAGCGTCTACGTCGAGCGTGCCAGCTCGCCAGAGGAGCGCTCGGCCCCGCTGTGCGAGGTCGAGGGCCACGTCCCCTACATGTCGCTCGTGCTCGTGCCGAGTGCCGGCGCGGGCGGTGGGGCCGGCGGTGGCGCGGGGGTGGGCGTGGGCGCGGCCGCCGGGGTGAGCGCGGGCGCGGGGGTTGGGGCGGGCTCCGGGGCTCGGGCGGGGACGGACCTCGGCGCCGGAGCCGGCACCGGGCGCAACGGCCGGCGCGGGCGCGTCGCCGTAGTCGGCCTCGGGCCGGCAGGCCCCGACTGGCTGACCCCGGAGGCCCGGGCCGAGCTGGCGGGCGCCGATGAGCTGATCGGCTATGAGACCTACCTCGCCCGGGTGCCCGAGCGGCGCGGCCAGCGCCGGCACCCCAGCGAGAACCGGGTCGAGTCCCAGCGCGCGCGGCACGCGCTGGAGCTCGCCGCCGCCGGGTCTCGGGTAGCCGTCGTCTCCTCGGGCGATCCAGGCATCTTCGCGATGGCCGCCGCCGTGATGGAGGCGCTGGACGGGGACTCCGACGACGAGGTGGCCGGCGTCGAAGTCCGCGTCGTGCCGGGCGTGTCGGCGATGCAGGCCGCGGCGGCGCGCGTCGGTGCGCCGCTGGGCCACGACTTTTGCGTGCTCTCGCTCTCGGATCAGCTCAAGCCTTGGGACGTCGTCGAGCGCCGCCTCGACGCGGCCGGTGCCGCCGACTTCGTGCTCGCGCTCTACAACCCGGCATCGCGCACACGCCGCGAGCAGCTCGCGCGCGCCGTCACGGTGCTCCGCCGCCACCGGGCTCCGGCGACGCCTGTCGTGGTGGCTCGGGCGGTGGGCAGCGTGGACGAGCTGGTGACGGTCTGCACGCTCGGCACGCTCGACCTCGGGGCCATCGACATGCGCACGGTTCTGATCGTCGGTTCCTCGACGACGCGGACGCTCGAGCGAAGTGCCAACAGCGGTCCTCCTGGCGTCTACACGCCAAGGCGCTATCCGGGGTGAGCTCGGTCGCGCGCCCACGCGAGCGCGTCGCCGACGGTCGACACAGTCGCGACGTCTGGTCGTGGCGGGCGGCGGACGACGATCACGGGCAGGCCGCGCCGGCGCGCGGCGCCGAGCTTGGCCGAGGTGTGGGTACCGCCGCTGTCCTTGGTCACGACGAGGTCGATGCGGTGCTCGTCGATCAGCGCGACTTCCTCATCGGGGGTGTACGGGCCGCGATCGAGCAGCAGGCGATGGCGGGGCGGCAGCGGCGTCTCGGGCTCCTCCACGCACCGCACGAGGAACCAGGCGTCCTGCAAGCCCGCAAACGCCGGCAGGCCCTGACGCCCGGTTGTGAGCAGGACGCGCTCGCCGAGCGACGGGATCGCGGCGGCAGCGGCGTCGAGATCATTCACCCAATGCCAGCGGTCGCCGGGGCCCTCGCTCCAGCCCGGGCGCTGCAGGCGCAGCAGTGCCACGCCCGCGCGCGGGCAAGCCTGCGCCGCGGAGGCGGAGATACGCTGGGCGAAGGGATGAGTGGCGTCGACCACGGCGCCGACGCTGCGCTCCCGGAGCCACAGCGCGAGCGCCTCGGGACCGCCGAAGCCACCGACGCGGACATCGCCCGGCGGCAGCCGCGGGCGGTTGACGCGCCCGGCGAGCGAGGAGGTCACAGCCACGCCGGCTGCGTGCAGGCCGCGAGCGAGCTTCCGCGCCTCGGCGGTGCCCCCGAGGACGAGGATCACGGCGTGACCTCGAGCTGTAAGCGATGAGGAAGCTGCTCGTGATCGGGATCGGGGCCGGCGATCCAGAGTACGTGACCGTGCAGGCGATCAGGGCACTGAACGAGGCCGACGTGTTCTTCGTGATCGAGAAAGGCCGTGAGACCGAGGAGCTCGTCCGCCTGCGCAGGGAGATCTGCGAGCGCTACATCGAGCACCCTTCGTACAGGATCGTCGCGGTTGCAGATCCGCCGCGGGATCGGCATGCGCCGGCATACCGCTCCGCGGTCGAAGACTGGCGCGCGCGGCGCGCCGAGCTCTGGGAGCGGCTGATCGCAGACGAGCTGAGCGAGGACGGCTGCGGCGCTTTCCTCGTGTGGGGCGATCCATCGCTCTATGACAGCACGCTCGCGATCGTCGATCAGATCCGCGCCCGGGGCACGGTAGCGTTCGCGCACGAGGTCGTGCCCGGAATCAGCAGCGTGCACGCGCTGAGCGCTCGCCATCGAACGCCGCTGAACCGGGTCGGTGGCGCCGTGCAGATCACCACCGGCCGCAGGCTGGCCGAAGGCTGGCCCGAGGGCGCCGACGACGTGGTCGTGATGCTCGACGCCGACTGCTCGTTCCGGCATCTGGCCGACGACGGGATCGAGATCTACTGGGGCGCCTATCTCGGGACCGATGACGAGATCCTAGTGTCGGGCGCGCTACGTGACGTCGGTGACGACATCGAGCGACTCCGGCGCGAGGCGAGGGAGCGTAAAGGCTGGATCATGGACGCTTATCTGCTTCGTCGGACCACAACGAACTGAGGGACGTTCATAGCGCTCGGAAGGGAACAAATCCGCAGAACCATCACGGCTCGAGGCCAGAGGCCAGTTTGACGCGCGCGAGCCCCGATCTTCACCTGCGGCCGGCGGTCAACAGGCGATGGCCGCTTGAAGGACCCGGCAGGCACGGACCATCCGTGCCGCCGACAAAGAGCAGACCCGGTGCCGGAACACGCCTTTCGAGAGCGTGTGCAGATTGTCGAAGTTGGCGACGCAGGCGCTCGGCACGCCATCTTGGTACGGGGTTAGCTCGAGCTCGGAGACAAGCCCGCGCACGGTCCGGGTCAGCGCCGCGACGACGACCGACTCCATCCTCTCAGCGACGGGGTCGCGGGTCAGGACGAGAACGGGTCGGTCCCCGCCAGGTGTCGCAGCGAACCAGACCTCACCTCGCTGCATCGGCCCAGTCCGTCCAGTCGTCCGCGGGTCCCCAGTCTTCGAGCGCGGTCAGGGCGCGTTCGCCATCGGTCAACGGCGTCTGGCGCCATGTCTCGGCGTCGATCTCGCTCGCGAGTCGGAGCAGGTGACGGCGAAGCGCGTCGCGGAGCAACTCAGACCTGTCGACACCGAGGCGTTCTGCCCACGAGTGGGCCTCCTGCGCGACGGTCTCCTCGACCCGGAAGCTCAGCATTGTCATACGTTTATAGTAGCGTGTCTTACGGCAGGTCGCGCAAGCCCATTGGCCCTCCCGAGGAATCAATTCGGACGGTCTACCGGGACACGGGCATGTCGATGCGCTGGCGTCTGGCACGATCAGGCCATGGCTCGGATCGAGGACTACGCCCTGCTCGGGGATCTGCAGACCGCCGCGCTGGTGAGTAGCAGCGGCTCGATCGACTGGCTCTGTCTGCCCCGGTTCGACTCCCCCGCCTGCTTCGCTGCCCTGCTGGACACGCAGGATGCCGGTTACTGGATCCTCGCGCCGGCCGGGGCCGGGGCCTGCACCCGACGGCGCTACGTGAAGGACACCCTGGTGCTGGAGACCGAATGGGCCGCTGGTGGGACAACGGTGCGGGTCATTGACTTCATGCCACCGCGCGGGCACGCTCCCGATGTGGTGCGGATCGTGGAAGGCGTCCACGGCACCGTTCAGATGCATTCAGAGCTGCGGCTGCGGTTTGACTACGGGTGTGTCGTGCCGTGGGTCCGTCATCACGCCGACCGCGTGGAGGCCGTCGCCGGCCCAGACCGGGTCCGGCTTCGCACCCCGGCACCCACTCGCGGCCAGGACCTGTCCACCGTCTCTGATTTCACCGTCCGTGCTGGGGATCGGGTGCCGTTCGTGCTCACCTGGAACCCCAGCCACGAACCCGCTCCGAAGCCGGTCGACGCCGAAGACGCCCTCACTGACACCGTGAGGTTCTGGACAGACTGGTCCAGCCGCGGGACACCGGTGCGCGGTCGCTACCGGGACGCCATCCGCAGATCCCTGCTGACGTTGAAGGCCCTGACCTATGAGCCCACCGGTGGGGTCGTCGCCGCCGCTACCACCTCCCTGCCGGAACAGATCGGGGGCACCCGCAACTGGGACTACCGCTACTGCTGGCTACGGGACTCCACCTACACCCTGCAAGCGCTGATCTCCGCCGGCTACCTCGCCGAGGCCAAAGCGTGGCGCGAATGGTTGCTGCGGGCTGTCGCCGGTGACCCCGCCGAGCTGCAGATCATGTATGCCTTGGACGGCACCCGCCGCCTCCCCGAAGCCGAGCTGCCCTGGCTGGCCGGCTATGAGGGCTCCACGCCGGTGCGCACCGGCAACGCTGCCTCCGATCAACTGCAACTGGACGTGTGGGGCGAGACCCTCGACGGCCTTGCCCTGGCCCGCGACGCCGGCCTCGGCTCCGAGGAGGAGGACTGGGACCTCCAGGTCGCGCTCATGAATCACCTCGAAGGCAACTGGGATCAGCCCGACAACGGGCTGTGGGAGATGCGCGGCGCCCGCCGGCACTTCACCCACTCCAAGGTCATGGCCTGGGTCGCCGCCGACCGGATGGTCACCGCGGTCCGTACCCACCCCGGCCTGCACGGACCCGCCGACCGGTGGGAACAGCTCCGCATCACAATCCACGCCGACGTCCTTTCTCACGGCTATGACTCTGATCGCAACACGTTCGTCCAGTCCTACGGTGCCACTGGGTTGGACGCCAGTTTGCTGATGATCCCGCGCGTCGGGTTCTTACCCGCCACGGACCCGCGGGTGCGCGGCACCATCACCGCCATCCAGAACGGCTTGACCGAAGACGGGTTCGTCAAGCGGTATCAGACCACCGCCTCCGACGACGGCCTGCCCGGCGGTGAAGGGTTGTTCCTGGCCTGCTCCTTCTGGCTCGTCGATGCCCTGCACCTGGCCGGACAGCAGAGCGAAGCCAGCCAGCTGTTCGAGCGGCTGCTCGACTTGCGCAACGATGTCGGACTGCTCAGCGAAGAATGGGACCCCCAAGCCGGGCGCCAACTCGGCAACACCCCGCAAGCGTTCAGCCACTTCCCGCTGGTCACCAGCGCCCTACAGCTACAAGCCGGAAAAGGCCACCGCAGCAACCAGCTCATCGCCTCGCCCGCACCCGCGTGACCGGACAGACGCAGAAGGACCTGCCGTGTAGCGGCGAGTCGTTGCCGCAGTCCGGGTGGCGCTGCCTGTGCGGCTCCCATCGCGCGGTCCTTCGAGCCGTGCGAGGTGGCCGCTCGGACGCTTCATGGTCCCTCCGGGCGCTCCCGCGCGCCGGAGTAGAGATGACTGTCGCGGAAGCCGTGCGCCGCGAGCGCGGGGCCGACGAGGATCGTCGCCGTGCGGCGCACATCGGCCGCTCGGACCCCGGCGGCGATCGTGGCCAGCGTGCCGCGCAGGACCAGCTCGTCGGGCCAGCTCGCGCGGGCGACTACCGCGACCGGACAGTCGTGGCCGTAGCGGGGGATCAGCGTGTTGGCGATCTCGTCGATCGCCTGGGCGCCGAGGTGGATCACGAGTGTTGCGCCGTGCGCGGCCAGGCCGGCGAGGTCCTCCCCGGCCGGCATCGGCGAAGCGCGGCGGCCGTAACGGGTCAGCACGACTGTCTGCGCTAGTCCGGGGACGGTCAGCTCCCGGCGCACCGCCGCAGCCGCGGCGGCGAAAGCCGACACGCCCGGCGTGATGTCCCAGGGGATGGCGAGACGGTCGAGGCTTCGCATCTGCTCGGCACCAGCGCTGTAGATGGACACATCTCCAGAGTGAAGGCGGGCTACATCCTGGCCGCGCTCGTGGGCCGCCTCCAGCTCGGCGACGATCCCGTCGAGGTCCAGGTGCTGGGTGTCGATCACTCGTGCGCCGGCAGGAGCGTGGTCGAGCACCTCGACGGGTACCAGCGCGCCGGCGTATAGGCAGACCGGCGATGAGGCGATCAGCCGCTGGCCGCGCAGCGTCAGAAGGTCGGGCGCGCCAGGTCCCGCGCCGATGAAGTGGACCGTCATTCGCCACGCACCGTCGGCTCCTTCAGTGCACTCCATTGCACGACCGGGAGCTGCGCTCGCCATGCCTCGAAACCGCCGATGGGCTCGGCGTGGGAGATCGTGATCCGCACGAGGTCCCCGCCGCACGCCGCTCGCGCGGCGAGCAGGGCCTGCTCGCCCTCGAGCGTCACGGCGTTGGCGACGATCCGTCCCCCGGCAGCGAGCGCCTCCCAGCAGCGTGCGACGATGCCCGCAGAGGTCAGCCCGCCGCCGATGAAGACCGAATCGGGACGAGGAAGGCCGTTGAGCGCCTCCGGCGCATGGCCGGGGACGACACGCAGTCGGGGGACGCCGAGCCGCAAGGCGTTTGCCCCGATGCGCTGCGCGCGCTCGGCGCGCGCCTCGATAGCGATCGCGGCGGCGGTCGTCTCGGCGCGTAGCCACTCGATCGCGATCGACCCGCTGCCAGCCCCGATATCCCACAGCAGCGCACCCGGCGCGGGGACGAGTGCGGCAACCGTGGCGGCGCGCACGTGGCGCTTTGTCAGCGCGCCGTCGTGCTCGTAGGCGCCGTCGGGCAGCCCCGGGACGAGCGAGTACATTGGCGTGCCCGCGTTGGCGCGGCACTCGATCGCAACAGCGTGGAGCGGGTCAACCGCGGTCTCTACCCAGTCCTGTGCCGTGCTCTGCACGATGCGCTCGGCCGGGCCCCCGAGCTGCTCGAGCACGACGAGGCGGCTGGCGCCGAAGCCGCGCTCGCGCAGCAGGCGCGCGACTCCGGCAGCGCCGCCCGCACCGGCGCTATAGACGACGAGCCGGCGCCCGGGCGCCAGGAGGCGAACGACGATTTCGCGTGGCTGCGCGACCGCGCTTACGAGGTCCACCTCATCACTGGGCCAGCCGAGCCGCGCGCACGCCAGCGCGAATGCGGAAGGGTGAGGGTGCACGACGAGCCGGCCGGGCGCCATGCGGCGCGCCAGCGTGGCGCCGATGCCGTGCAGCATCGGGTCGCCGCTGGCCAGGACGCACACTCTGGCGTCCGTCCCCGCGACGAGCTCGTCGACGAGCGGGTCGATCGGCGAGGGCCACGGACGGTAGACAGCGCTGCTCTGGGGGAGCAGCGCGAGCTGGCGCGCCGATCCGACGATCGTCTCGGCGGCGATCAGCGCGGATCGGGCGCTCTCGCCGAGCTCGGCCCAGCCGCCGGCGCCGATGCCAACGACGACGAGCGGCGGCGGGGTCATGGTGTGACCAACGGCCCCTGCCGGCGGCGGCGGATTCATCGCGCGTCTATCGCGTCGGCGAGCGGCGCGCGGGTCATTCGCGCGCCTACTGCCTCGGCGAGCGCGGCGACGAGGCGTTCGTTCTCCTGCGGGGCGCGCGCGGTGACGCGCAGGTGACCGGGGCCCAGGCCCGGGAACGACGCGGCGGAGCGGACCGCGATCCGCCGCTCGCGCAGCGCCGCGACCGTGGCGGGTCCGTCGGCCACCTCGAGCAGGCAGAAGTTGGCGGCCGAGGGCCAGGTGCGCACGGCCGCTACGCCGGCGAGACGGCGCTCGAGGTCCTCGCGCTCGGCGCTCGCTCGCTGCGCGATCGCCGCGAGCGCGTCGGGCCTGCCTGCCGCGGCGGTGAGCGCCGCGAGCGCGAGCGCGTTCGCCGACCACGGCGGGCGCACGTCACGCAGGCGCCGCGCCAGGGGCGCGGACGCGACGGCGTAGCCGGCGCGCAGCCCGGGAATCGCCAGCGCCTTGGTGATGCTGCGTACGACGATCACGTCGTGCAAGCGGTCGCCGACGAGCGTCGCCGGCTGGCCGGGGACGAGGTCCATGAACGCCTCGTCGACGACGACCACGCGGCCCGGCCGGCGCAGCGCGAGCAGCGCCGAGGCAGGGTCGAGCGTCCCGGTCGGAGAGGCGGGGTTGCCGACCACCACCAGGTCGGCGCCGGGCGGAACCGCCGCGGGATCGAGTGCGAATCCGCGCCCCTGCTCGCGCAGTACGCGGATGGCTGGCACACCATGCGCGTGCAGCGCAGCCTCGGTCTCGGTGAAGCCGGGGTGCACGCACGCCGCGAGCGTGGGGCGCAGCGCCGCCGGGAGTAGCCACAGCGCTTCCGCGGCGCCATTGGTCGGGACGATCTCCTCCGGATCACGGTCGTGCAGGGCGGCGAGGGCGGCGAGGGCGGCGCTCTCGTCGGGATAGCGGCTTGCGTCTTGCTGCAGGGCGCCGCGCAGCGCTGCTGCCAGCCAGTCGGGCGGGCCACCGGCGAGGACGTTGACGGCGTGGTCGGCGTCGCCGGGTTGCACGTCGCGGTCGCCATGCCGGCGCAGGGCCCCGATGCCGGCGGTGCTCAGGGTCTCGGAGGCGACGTCGGAGCCGGCGAGCTGCGGCGAGCCGGCCACACTCAGCGCCTCGGTGTCGAGTGGATAAGGCGTGCCGGCGAGGGTCAGGGCCCGCCCGGCCACGACGAGCTCGACGCGCGCGGCGTGAGCCGCCAGGCGCTGAGTTGCCTCGCCGAGCACGTCGAGCCAGCCGCGCGAGGCGGCATCGGGGGGGAGCAACCCCTCGCCTGCCTGCTCGACGACGACGATCGTCGCCGCCGCCGCGCCGGCTGCACGCACCACATCGTCGATCTGCGCGAGCACTTCTTCGCAGACGCGACCCAGCAGGTCGCGGTCGGCTCGCTCGAATGCACCGCTGCGGTGCAGGAGGCCCGCGATCCAGGCGCCGAGGCCGTCCACGAGCACGCACATCCCACCGGCGCCGGCCAGTGCGCCGGCCAGCCGGGGGCCGGCCTCGACGGTATCCCAGTGCTCAGGGCGGCGTGCCGCGTGCTTGCGGATCCGCTGCGCCATGTCGAGGTCCGCCGCGTCGGCGGTGGCGACATAGCGGACGGGGAGCCCGCTCGCTGCCGCGAGGCGCTCGGCGTGGGCGCTCTTGCCAGAGCGGGTCCCGCCGATGACGACCGTGAGGCTCACCCGGAGCCTGCGCTCGCGCGCGCTCGAGCTTGCGGCCCGCTTGGCATCCGGCCTCGCCTGTACTGGTCGCGCTCGAGTGCTCCGGCTGGCGCCCGCTCGCCTTCCGGGCTCGCCTCATCGGGCGGCTGCCGCGTCGTCCGGCTGGCTCGCTCAGATCCGGCTATAACGAGCGGCTGGGCCGCCCGCGCCGCGCGTACGAGCCGCGCTGCGAGCTGCGGGTGAGCGGCCCAGTGGACGTGGAGGTAGCTGGCCTGTAGCGCCCCCCGCACGAAGCCCTCGACGCGCTCGCTACCCCGCGCCGACAGCCTCCAAGCCGCCCGAGCGCGGTCCTCTCTGGCGATCCTCCGCGAGTCCTCTCCCGCGAGCACCCGCCCATCCTCCCGGGCGACCGCGCCCGAATCCTCACCTGGGACCACGCGCCCCTCCCCCGCGAGCACCTGCGAATAATGGAACTCGTGCCCGCGGACGTGCTCGCCCGCGCGCAGCCAAGGAGTCTGTGTCACCGCGACGGCCTCGCGATAGCCGAGGGTGAGGCGTGTGGTCATGCGGGCGCGCGCCGGCAGCGCGCCGCACATCTCGTGGCCGTCGAGCTCGCTGCACAGGTAGAGCAGTCCTCCGCACTCCGCAAGCACGGGACGTCCCGAGGCGGCGAACGCCGCGACCTGCGCGCGCAGCGGGGCGTTGGCCCCCAGCTCGGCGCCGAAGACCTCTGGGAAGCCGCCCGCGAGCACGAGCGCGGCCGCGCCGCTGGGCAGCGACTCGTCGGACAGCGGGTCAAAAGCGGCGAGCTCGGCGCCTGCCGCCCGCAGGAGCTCGAGGTTCTCCTCGTAGTGAAAGGAGAAGGCGGGACCCCGGGCAATCGCGATCCGGACGGCCTCGTTGCTGCGCGATGGATCGCCGGAGGGCCCGGCGCTCCATGCGGCACCGGGTAGTGCCGGGGCGCCACGGGCAAGTCGGTCTATCGCTTCGATGTCGGCGTAGCGCGCCATCGCGTCGGCGAGTGCGGCGAGTGCGGTTCGGGTGTGCTCCTCGCGCTCTCCGGCGGGGACGAGCCCGAGGTGACGCTCCGGGGCCGTGATCCGGTCATCCCGGCGCAGGGCGCCGAGGACGGGGACGCCGAGCGGAAGGATCGCGTCGCGCAGGAGCTGCTCATGGTGCTCTGAGCCGACGCGGTTGAAGATCACGCCCGCGACGTCGAGATCGGGGTCGAAGGTGCGATAGCCGTGGACCATGGCCGCGGCCGAGCGCGCCATCGACGAGGCATCGACGATGAGTAGGACGGGCGCTCGCAAAAGCTTTGCGACATGCGCCGTGGATGCGAGCTCGCCGCGTCCCGAGGCGCCGTCGAACAGCCCCATCACGCCCTCGATGACAGCGACGTCCGCGCTGCGCGCGCCGTGGCGCGTGAGCGGCGCGATCAGCTCCGGGCCGCTGAGAAACGCATCCAGGTTGCGCCCCGGGCGCCCGGAGGCGAGCGCGTGATAGCTGGGGTCGATGTAGTCGGGCCCGACCTTGAAGCCCTGCACGACCAGGCCGCGCCGGCGCAGGGCGCCGATCAGGCCGCAGGTCACCGAAGTCTTGCCGGCACCCGAGCTCGTGCCGGCGATGACGATCCGCGCGATCACGCCGCACCCAAGATCACGCCGCGCACGTCCACGCCGCGCGGGATCACGTTGATCCCACGATCATGCCGCGCCCGACCACGACGTTTGAACGGCGATCGGCACCAGCTCGTTCGCCGCTAGGACCGGTAAGCGGGCGGCGCCGCGTTCGCTGAGATTCCGCGGCCCCCGCGGAGCAACGCTCGCCCCCCAGAGGACAGCCGGCACGGGCGCCGTCGTCAAGGCCGGTTACCGGGTCGGTGCCGTGCTCTGGCCTTCCGGACGTAGCGGAACAGGAACGCACGCGAACCCAAGTCTAGGGTCTGACGATGATAGATCAGCGGACGCTGCCTGCGAGCGGGAGCGGCTGTGTAGGCGTCGAGCCCGTGGGTGGAGGGCAGCCGGGGTCCTTGGAAGGTGACATCGGTCGCCAGGTGGGTGGACAGCTGGTCGAGTCGTCCTTCGCCGACGGCGTTGATGTAGTCGGATACGAGCCTGGTGTGATCGCTTGGCATCTGGGGTTCCGTTTCATTGTTGGTCGTTCGGGCCGGGTGCGATGGCGTTACCGGTGCGAGATCTTCCTTACGCGCGGTGGTGAGGGTCCAGGGAGGGGATTGAGAGCTCATGTCGCTGGTGTTGCTGTTGGCGCGGGTTGCCTGGTCAGTGGAGCTCTAACGCCGAGCGCGACGATCGCGCCGAGGATCGAGATACCCGCCGCGACGGTGAGCGCGGGCGCGAACCCGTCGGTGAACGCCTGGGCGTTGGCGAAGGCGCCGGCGTGCTGGAACACGGCGGCGGCGATCGCGATGCCAAAGGGGGCGCCGAGCTGGCGGAAGGAAGCGTTGGTGGCCGAGGCCAGGCCGAGCTCGGCGGGCGATACTTCGCCGAGGACGGCGTTGGCGACCGTGCCGAACACCAGGCTGATGCCGGTTCCGGCCAGCAGCAGGGGCGCCAGCAGCGCGCCGTAGCTGAGGGTGGGGGTGGCTCGCGTCGCGATCCACGCGAAGCCTGCGCCTTGGAGGAGGAGCCCTGAGACCATCAGCGGCCGGTTGCCGATCCGGTCGGCGAGCGCACGGGCCGCGGGGGGGGATGAGCATCGTTGTGCCCGTCCAGGGCAGGAGCAGCAGGTCGGTGCTCAGGGCGGAGTGGTGCAGCGCGGTCTGCAGGTATTGCGGGATCAGGAAGGCCGCGCCAAACAGCGACGCGGTGAGCAGGAAGGTCGCCGCGTTGGCCGAGGCGAACGTCCGGTTGGCGAACAGGTGGCGTGGCAGCATCGGGGTGGCCTTCCGTAGCTGTTGGGCGGCGAAACCAGCCAACAGGATCGTGCCGGCGAGCAGCGCGACGAGGATCTCGGGGCTGCCCCAGCCTGAGTCGTTGCCGCGGATGATCGCCCACACCAGGGCGAACAGCCGGTGCTCGCAAGCGCGACGCCGGGCAGGTCGAGCGGGCGTCGTGGGCCGTAGCTCTCGGCCAGCACGCGGGGCGCGAGCGCGATCGCGACGATGCCGATGGGCACGTTGAGCCAGAAGATCCAGTGCCAGGAGATGCCTCCGACGATCGCGCCGCCCACCACTGGGCCGATCGCGACCGCCGAGCCGGTGACAGCGGCGTAGATGCCGATCGCCTTGCCGCGAGCGCCCGTGGGGAAGGCGGCGGAGATCAGTGCCAGGCTGAGCGGTGAGATCAGCGCGGCGCCGGCGCCCTGAACCGGGCGCGCGGCGATCAGTATCCCCGCCGAGGGCGCCAGCGCGCAGGCCGCCGAAGCGGCGGTGAAGCTCGCCAGCCCGACGGTGAACATCCGCCTGCGCCCCAGGCGATCGCCGAGCATCGCGCCGAGCAGGATCAGCACCTCGAAGCTGAGCACGTAGGCGTTGACCGTCCAACCGAGCTGCGCCACCGAGGCGTGCAGCTCGCGCCTGATCGTCACCACGAGCGCGTCCAGACCGACCATGAACGCGGCACGTACGCCAGCGCGAACGCCCGCCGACCATCGCTGGCGCCAGCTACTCAGCTTAGTGCTCTTCTTCGTAAATAAGACGACGTATTAGCGTCCGCCCGCGGTCGTAGCGTGTATGACATTGTGTCCTCTTGTGAAGGGGAGTCGGTGCCGAGACGTAGCCCGTATCTGATCGCGCTGTCGGACGAGGAGCGCGTGGTGCTTGAGTCGGTAGCGCGGTCGTACACGTTGCCGTATTGGTAGGTCACTCGGGCGCAGATGGTGCTGATGGCCGCCGATGGGCTGCGCAACGATCGATCGCCGCTCAGTTGCGGGTCGGGCGTGATGTCGTGTCGCAGTGGCGCAAGCGGTTCTTCGAGCAGCGCCTGGCCGGGTTGGAGGACCGGCCACGGCGCGGACGCCCGCCGGCTATTCCCCCCTCAGGTCCGGGCTGAGGTGATCCGGCCTGGCGTGCGAGCGGCCCGCTGGCAGCGAGGTGCCGCTCGCTCGCTGGTCATCTACCGAGCTCGCACAGAGAGCACTCTCCTCTCAAAGTGCTCTCGGTTATGCGATTGGGGGGGAGGACGCTACTTTGCGGCTCCTGACACGGACCCGAGCACTGGGCCAGATGGGGAAGGAAGGCTCAGCGAACGCACGTAGACGGTCGCACGTAGGTGCGCGTCGCTTTGACCCGGTCCGCGTGAATGGTGAACCCGAGTCCCACGCTCAGCCCGCTGAGGGCGCTCCACCCTTTGCAATGAGCTGGTCGCCCTTCCACGCCCCCTCCTCGCGGACGAATCGATCCGTTTCGGTATACAAGCTGCCGTTGACGGTGATAGTAACCGTGACGATTGCATCATCTCCGTTGACGCCGATCGACAGGAAGTTCGGATGCTCAGCGCCGACAGCTTGCGCGATCTGCGCGAGCACAGAGGAATCGCCTGCCGCTGTGAGGATCTCGGGAAGCGCGAAGGCGCAGCTCGTTGGGTTCAGGCCAGCGTTTCCGGCGTTCGCGACCAGCGCGGACTGCTCACGCAACGAAAGCTGTTCGCACGCCCCCGCCCAGTTCTGTTGGGCGAAGGCGGTGAGCTCCGCCGTGAAGACATGCCTGATCGCCTGCTGATCCGAGGACCGAGACGCAGAGGCGCCGGAGGACCGAGACGGAGAGGCGCCGCTACCCCCCCCACAGCCAGCTGCCGCAAGGACAACGGCCGATAGCCAAAGCACGCAGGAACTACGCGTCCTGAGCTGATGGGCCGCGGCGCGGCGCGGCAGCGCCCAATTGCCGATCAGCCGCGACATCACGGGATGTTCCACCTGATCCGCCGCCCTCTCAAGGCCGCACAGTGAGGAGCTTCCTCGGAATGCTGCTGGCGCTTGCATGGTGATCTTGGCTCGCGTTCTCTTCGGGACCAGGCTCCTGAGATCTTCCACTCTCCTGCACATCTTGTCAACCAACCGCCGAACAGAACCAGTCGCTCGCGCAGCCAGCCGACCGCACCAGCAAACAGCGCCCGCGGCCCGTCTCCGCTCGTCCACGCCCGGTCATCGATCCTCCGCGTGAGCTCCTTCTCGACCACCGCGAAGTCGCGGTAGCCGTACTCGCGTGCGATCTCCCACACGTGCTCCAACCGCGTCTTCTCCCGCCCGGCATACGCCACCAGGCACGACCGGTCCGTGATCGCCAGCTGCTCGGCGACGAAATCGACCGCCACAACGGGCACCTCACCAAGATCGGCCAGGAACGTGCCGAGCAGGCGCACTACGCCGAGCTGAAGCGCAAACCCCAGCCGATTCGACTCACCGCGACGCCCGGCAACGAGCAGCCGGTCGGCATCGTCCAAGAAGAAGCACCGCTCGAGCTCCGCTCGCGACGGCGGGCCCCGAAACGGCCGTACGCGGATGCCTGCCCGTCCGTAAGGAACCCAACCGGCACCACGGCCAACCGTAGAGCACGCAACCGCAGCGCGCCGACCTCGACCGGTGGCAGTCACGGGCCGAAAGCTTAGCGCTCTTCTTCGTAAAATGAGACGACCTATTAGCGTCCGCCCGCGGTCGTAGCGTGTGTGGCATCGTGTCCCCGCGCGCCCACCGCACTCCCACGATCACGACCCGCGCGACCACGCCGCACCGGCCGCGACAGGCAGCAGATCCTCCGCCGCTAGGACCGGGGCGCCTGCGGCAGCGCGTTCGCTGAGCTTCCGCGGCCCCCGCGGGACGACGCCCGCCCCCCAGAGGACAGCCGGCACGGGGGCGCCGTCGTGGAGTCCGGTCATCGGATCGGTGCCATGATCTGGGCACACCGCCAGGCGCCCGCCCGCGGCATGGATGGCGTCGCGGAGCGGCGCTAGCAACTCGGCGTCCATGCGCTCCAGAGCGCTGATGACAGATCCGGCGTCGTGCCTGTGCGCCGCCTCGTCCGGCGCGCCGAAGTGGACAACTATCCGCTCGCCGCCGCCGCCGTCGCCGTCGCGGGCGGTTAGCGCGGCGAGCGCCGCCGCCGCCTTGCCGTGGAGGTTGGTGTCCACGTCGCCCGTGGCCCCGGCAGGGACGACAACCCTTGCGCCCAGCAGCCGTCCGCATCCGGCGGCCGCGCTCCGGGCGCAGATCAGCGTGGTGGGGACGAGCAACGGACCCAACGCCGGCGCCCCGCCCGGCCAGACGCGAACGTGCAGACCCATTAGCTGCCGGTCGGTGGGCCGATCGCGGTCAACGAGCAACAGCCGGTGGCCGGCCACCGCATGAGCGCCGGCGCCCAGGTGGGAGCACACCTCGCGCGCCTGGCGGATCGACGCGCGCCGTCCGCTGCGGTAGAGCAGGTCAGCGCGCCAAGGCGTTAGCCCTTCGGGCACCTCGACCCCGTAGGCGGCGGCGTCCACCCACCCACGCCCGACCACCCGGCGAGGCGCTGCGCCCAGTAACGCCGCGATCCCGGTCTCCGAACCGGCGGGTAGCCCGGTGGGTGTGCTCGCCACGCGCACCACGGCGCCTTGCGCCGCGAGCTCATCCAGTACCGGCGTTGCCGCAGCCTCCAGCGCGGTTTGCACGCCGGCGCGTGGCGGCTGCGCCGCGCCGTCGGGGATTACCAGGACGTCTACGGGTCTATCTGGCATTGCAGCAGAAAGGCGTTCGGAGCGCTGCGAGGACAGGTCGTCATCGCGGAGACCGTTGACGACCTGGGTTCGGAATGGGAGCCGTTGCCCAGCAACGCGCTTCACGCCGAGGAAGACGGTCATGGGTGCCGCGCCGCCGCAACAGGGAGCTCACCACTCGATCCCCTGCTGGGCGCGAATGCCGGCGTCCATCGGGTGCTTGACCTTGACCACCTCTGAGACCAGGTCGGCGGCCTCGGTCAACTCGGGGGCGGCATCGCGGCCAGTGACCACG
>JAABUX010000795.1_pt1 | contig 51129 bp, 43 predicted proteins | sample 5561851 | NCBI WGS metagenome assembly JAABUX01 (sample SAMN10711883, study PRJNA513361) | rock metagenome | isolation source: Antarctica rocks | place: Antarctica: Victoria Land, Richard Nunatak red sandstone | collected 2016-01-03 | reverse complement strand
CTGATCGAATCGGTCAACGACACCCTCAAAGGCCAGCTCGACCTGGAAGCCCACGGCGGCCGGACATTCGAAGGCGTCGCCATCCGCGTCGCCCAGCGCATCCTGGCCATGGCCGCCGCCATCTGGCGCAACAACAAGACCGGCGCACCGGTCACCCGGTCTCTGATCGCCTATGACCACTGAAAATCCATACGGAATCACTCGTCTAGACCCTTCGGGTCGGCCGCCGCGACAAACGAGGGCTGGCATTGACAACGCGCCGCCCCGCGACGGGTCTGCCGCGCGACCTTGTGACGTTGCACGAGCTGCTCGAATGACAGGCTTTTGCCGCCACGGCTGGCCGGGCCCTACGCAACGATTGGCATCGCCACCCGGACTAAATCCGGACCGACCCTCGCCTTAGAAGCTTCGTGAACGAGGTCTCCGTCGCAGCAGCGGGGGCCACAGCCTCCGGGTCACACGTTGAAGCGGAATTCGACCACGTCGCCGTCGCGCATCACGTAGTCCTTGCCTTCGATCCTGGCCCGGCCGGCGGCGCGTGCTGCGGTGATCGACCCGGCGGTCATCAGGTCGTCGAAGGACACGATCTCGGCCTTGATGAAGCCGCGCTGAAAGTCGGTGTGAATTACCCCGGCGGCCTCCGGCGCAGTCGCGCCGGCCGGGATAGTCCAGGCCCGGGCCTCCTTCGGCCCGGCGGTCAGGTAAGCGGCAAGACCGAGGGCCGCGAAGCCCGCCCTGGCTAGCTGCGCCAGCCCCGGCTCACCCAGCCCGAGCTCGGCGAGCAGCTCAGCTGCTTCCGGCGCCGGCAGCTCGGAAAGCTCCGCTTCCGTCTTGGCATCCAGGAAAATAGCCTCGGCCGGCGCCGCCACCGCGGCCAGCCGGTCCCGCAGGGCCTTGTCGCCGAGCCCGGCGTCATCGACGTTGAACACGTACAGGAATGGCTTGGCCGTCAGCAAGTGCAGGTCACGCAGGTCGTTCAGGTCGATCCTGGCGGCGGCCGCGCCCGCCGCCAGGGTGGTGCCGCCGTCGAGCAGCTGCTGCGCCGCAGCCGCGGCCTCGGCCGTCGCGGTCGCCTCCCGGTTCCGGCCGAACTTGGCTTCCTTGGCCAGCCGCGGCACGGCCTTTTCCAGCGTCTGCAGGTCCGCGAGGATCAGCTCAGTCGCGATCGTCTCGATGTCGCGCTCCGGCCCGACGCCGCCGTCAACATGGCCCACATCCGGGTCCGTGAAGACCCGCACTACCTGGCAGATGGCATCGGTCTCACGGATGTGCGAGAGAAACTGGTTGCCCAGTCCCTGCCCTTGGGAGGCGCCGCGGACCAGCCCGGCGATATCGACGAACCGCACTGTGGCGGGCACGACCTTGGCTGAGTTATACAGCCCGGCCAGCGCATCCAGGCGCGGGTCCGGGATCCCGACAATGCCGATGTTGGGGTCTATGGTGGCGAACGGGTAGTTGGACGCCAGCACGCTGGCCCGGGTCAGCGCATTGAACAAGGTGGACTTGCCGACGTTGGGCAGGCCGACGATGCCGATGGACAAGCTCACCCGGCGAGTGTAGGCGCCCCGGCAGTGCGGCCGGGACACCCGGCTGCGCCGCCAGGTCAGCGCCAGGGCGCGGGCGTGGCAGCAGCAAACTGTCAGGGCCAGCTGCCAGCATGGGGAAATATGAACGCAATCTCGCTTCTTGCCGGGCTGCTGGCCGGGGCTTTGCTCGGGGCTGCCATCGGCTATCTGTACGCCAGGGGGCGACTTGCCGCCGTTACCGCTGACCTGACCGCCCAGGCGCGCACGGCCGACGAGCGAGCCCGCGCGGCGCGCGAGCACACCGGCTTCGTGCAGCAGGCAGCCCTGGAGAAGGAAGCACTGATCGACGGTCAGCTGGCCGAGCGCTTCCAGGCGCTCTCGGCACAGGCGCTCGACCAGAGCACGCGGCGGTTCCTGGAAATTGCCGAGGTGCGGCTGAGCGCGGCCAGTGCCCGGGCGGCCGGCGACCTGGACAGCCGCCGGGTCGCGGTGGAGAACATGGTGCAGCCGCTCAAGGACACCCTGGCCCGGGTCGAAACCCAGCTGCGGGAGACGGACGCGGACCGGCTGCGCTCGCACGCCGCGCTGGCCGAGCAGGTCATGATCGCCCGGCAGAGCTCGGAGGAGCTGCGCGTGCAGACGCAGGCGCTGGTGACGGCCCTGCGGCGGCCGGAGGCCCGCGGCCGGTGGGGCGAGATGCAGCTGCGCCGGGTGGTCGAGCTGGCCGGCCTGAGCCCGCGGTGCGACTTTGATGAGCAGGTGCAGGCGCGGACCAGCGACGGCACGCTCCGGCCGGACATGGTGGTACGGCTGGCCGGCGGCAAGAACATCGTGGTCGACTCTAAGGTCGCGCTCGCCGCCTATCTGGAGGCCGCCGAGTCGACCGACGAGAACGTCCGCGAAGCGCGCCTGGACGCGCACGCCCGGCATCTGCGGGAGCATGTGGACCGGCTAGCCGCCAAGGCGTACTGGGCCGCGCTCAGCCCGGCGCCGGAATTTGTCGTCCTGTTCATTCCCGGCGAGGCCTTCCTCGCGCCCGCGCTGGAGCGTGACCCCGGCCTGCTCGAGCACGCGATGGCCCAGCGCGTGCACATCGCGACGCCGACCACGCTCGTCACCATGCTGCGGACGGCGCAGTACGCCTGGCAGCAGGCCGCGCTGGCGGACAATGCGCGCGTCGTTTTCGACCTGGGCCGTGAGCTCTATGAGCGCATCGCCGGAATGGGCCGGCATATGGACGGGGTCGGCAAATCGCTGACCAATGCCATCTCCGCTTATAACCGGTCCGTCGGCTCCCTGGAGAACCGGGTCCTGGTTACTGCCCGTAAGCTGAATCAGCTAGGCGTAGTCGAGGGTGAGCTAGAGCCGCCTAGGCCGGTCGAGGAAACGGTCCGGGCATTGTCCGCGCCGGATCTGCTTTCGACGTCCGGGCCCGAGCTGCTCGTAGCCCCGGCGCAAGCGCGCGAGCTGAGCGGGATGCAGCCGGTGGAAGCTGCCAGCTGACCGGCCGCGGCAGCGGGGTGGATTTCAGGGGAAGGTGTTAATTGGCGCAGCGCACATGGACGGCACGGCTGGCGTCTGCCTGGAGCTCAGGCCGGGTGGCGGAGGCTGCCCTTTCGGAGTCCGGGGCAGCCGTCGGCTCCCCCGGCCGCCCTGGCAGCCCGCTACCGGGCCGGGCAGCGTCTTTCGAGGTCGCTGGGCCGCTTGAGGTCGCTGGGGCGCCTGAGGTCACAAGGGCGCTTGAGGTCGCTGGGCCGTCTCAGGTCACAGCGCCTGAGGTCGCTGGGCCGGGCCGGCCGGAACCGGCTCCGGACTCCTGGGATGACTTGCCACCGCCCCAATGGGCGCCAGCGGCAACGTCACGTGCCGACCCGCTAGCGCACCAGTGGACTCCGGCGGGCGAGTTCCCGGCCGCCGGCGCGGCGTCCCCTGCGGCGGCTGCGAGGGACGCAATCGGTGGCCCCGGCCGGCCGCAGATCGCCGTCCGGACGGCGCTCGCCGCTCTCCTGGGCATCTTCCTGGCAGCCAACATCGTCGCCGACTGGCTGCATGCCGGGCAGCTCACCGGCCCGGCAGTGCTAGCCGGATGCGTGGCCGCCGCGTGGTATACCAGGCGGCGGGAACTGCTCATGATCGTTGCAGCGCCCCCGGCCATCTTCCTGGCCGCCGTGATCATTGCCGAAATGATCACAGCCCAGGGACATACGGTCACCGCTACCTCAGAATCGGTCTTTACCGGCTCGCTTATCACGCTTTCCAGCGCGGCGCCGTGGCTATTCGCCGCCATGCTGGCCATCGTGGTCATTACCATGGCCCGCGGCCTGCCGCAGTGCGTCCGGGAGCTGCGCGGTGAGCTGCGCGGTGATCAGCTACGGCACCGCGGTCCTGGTCAGCTGCACCACGGCGGGCAGCCGCACGGCAGTTCGCAACCGGGCCGTGGCCAGCACCTGCGCCGCGGCGCGTAGCCGAGGGGGCCAGTGCTGCCGGGGGCCAGTGCTGCCGGGGGGATTAGTGCCGGCCGCTCCCAGCGTCAGCCAGGACGGCGCAGCTCGTGCGGCAGCGCGAACACCATGCGCTCAGGGACAGTCTCGACTTCCTCGACAGTTTCGAAACCGGCCGCGGCCAGCCAGTCCAGCACGCCGTCCACCAGGTCCTCGGGCACCGACGCGCCACTGGTCACGCCGACGGTGGCGACGCCCTCCAGCCAGGTAGCGTCCGCGCCAGCCGCGTCATCGACCAGGTGGGCGGCGGGGGCGCCCGATTCCAGTGCTACCTCGACCAGGCGGACCGAGTTGGAGGAATTCTGCGAGCCGACCACGATCACCAGGTCCGAGGCCGCGGCGATCTGCTTGACCGCGGCCTGCCGGTTCTGGGTGGCGTAGCAGATGTCGTCGCTCGGGGGGTCAGTCAGCTGCGGGTAGCGCAGCCGCAGCGCGGCAACCGTTTCCTGGGTCTCGTCGACCGACAGCGTCGTCTGCGACAGCCAGGCCACTTTAGCCGGATCCCGGACCGGCACCCCGACGCTGGCGTCCGGGCCGTCCACAACGTGAATCCGGGCGGGTGCCTCGCCGGTCGTTCCAATGACCTCCTCATGGCCCTCATGGCCGATGAGCAGGATGTCGTAGTCCTGGGCCGCGAAGCGCCGGGCCTCGTTGTGAACCTTGGTCACCAGCGGGCAGGTCGCGTCGATCGTCCGCAGGTTACGGCTCCTGGCTTCCTCGCGGACCCCGGGCGCGATCCCGTGCGCGGAGAAAACCACCACCGCGCCCTCGGGGATTTCCTGCGTCTCCTCCACGAAGACGGCGCCGCGGTTTTCCAGGGACTGCACCACGTGCTTGTTGTGCACGATCTGCTTACGAACGTAGACCGGGGCACCGAACCGCTTCAGTGCCTCCTCGACTGTCTGAACAGCCCTGTCCACCCCCGCGCAGTAACCGCGGGGCTTAGCAAGCAGAACACGTCTGGTCGGCACGGACATGCCACCCATCGTAGGCGACCGCTGGTAGCAGGCAGTCAGCAGTGACGCCGGTCGGCCCGCAGGCAAGCCCAGGTCACCGAAGCCGGCTTGCTGCCGCGGCCCGCGGCGCGGTACTACTGACTCCGCGGAGGGAGATGCCCGGCTATGCCGATTGAGACGAGTGCCGACGCGCCGGTTCCGGTCCGGACCGTGCTGCGGCTGGTGGGCGACTGGATCGGCCGCCTCGGCCGGGTCTGGGTGGAAGGCCAGATCGCCGAGCTCAGCAGGCGCGGCAGCACCGTGTTCCTTGCCTTGCGTGATCCGGTGGCAGCCGTCTCCGTGCGCGTGGTCTGCAGCCGGGCCGTGTTCGACGCGACCGATCCGCCGCCGGCCGAAGGCGCCAGGGTCGTGGTCTATGCCAAGCCCGAGTTCAACATGGCCAGGGGCTCGTTCTCGCTCAGCGCCGTGCAGATCCGCGCGGTGGGAATCGGCGAGCTGCTCGCCCGGCTGGAACGGCTGCGCCGGGCACTCGCGGCGGAGGGACTTTTCGCGCCCGAGCGCAAACGGCCGCTGCCGTTCCTGCCGGGCATGATCGGGCTGATCAGCGGGCGCGAATCCGCTGCTGAGCGCGATGTGCGGGAGAACGCCGGGCGGCGCTGGCCGGCCGTGCAGTTCCGGGTCGAGCAGGTGGCGGTCCAGGGACCGCGGGCGGTCACCGACATCATCGAGGCACTGCAGGCACTGGACGCTGACCCGGCCGTCGACGTCATCGTCATCGCCCGCGGCGGCGGGTCCATCGAGGACCTGCTGCCCTTTTCCGACGAGATGCTGATCCGCGCGGTCGCGGCCGCCGTCACCCCGGTTGTCAGCGCCATCGGGCACGAGCAGGACGCCCCACTCCTCGATCATGTCGCCGACGTCCGCTCGTCCACGCCAACCGACGCGGCCCGGCGGGTGGTGCCGGACGTCGGCGAGCAGCTCGCGATCATCGGCCAGCTGCGCTCGCGGGCCCGGCGGTGCGTCACCGGCCGGATCGACCGGGAGGCATCCTGGCTGGCCGGCATCCGGTCCCGCCCCGCGATGGCCAGCCCCGGCCGGGAGATCGAACGGCGGCACGAGCAGGTGCTGGGCCTGGCCGAGCGCGGCCGCCGCTGCCTGGCCGCCCGGCTGGACCGCGCTCGCGATGACGTCGCCCATACCAGGGCCCGGCTGGTAGCTCTCTCCCCCGCCGCCACGCTCAGCCGCGGTTACGCGATCGTCCAGCGCGGCGACGGAACTGTCGTGCGCGCGGCCGCGCAGGTCACCCCCGCCGAGGCCCTTACCCTCAGATTCGCCGAGGACCAGCTTATTGTCAGCGCATCCGGGCAGAACCGGACAATGCCAAAACAATAGCTTAGTGATCCGGTCCGGATACTAGGCGTGGCGTTTACCTTCCCCGCATTCGGCGAAAACTAGGCTATCGGTCAGCGTCTTTCTCAAGGTAGCGCCGACGGCGCAATGGCGGTCGGCTGCATTGCGGGACTTTGCCTGATTCGCGCCGAAGTATGGCGCGTCAAAAGGGCTATCCGCCATCCTGCTCGCCGTCAGCCAGATGCGATCGTGATCGCCAGGTCAGGGAGGGCCTAGTTTGCCTGCGGTGCCAGCAACGACCAGGAGCGGCCAGCGCCGCCGGCCGCTGCCAGCAGCAACCCGGGCAACCGTGCTCCGGCCAGGACCACCGCGGCCAGGGCCGCCGCGACCGGACCGGGCACAGCCGGACCGGGCACAGCAGGACCGGGCACAGCAGGGCCGGGGGCGGCCGGACCGGGGGCGGCCGGTCACTGGCGGCAGCCCCCGGCGCCGGCCGGAACCGCCGGGCAGGCGGGCACAGCAGGCCCGCGCGCCCGGTCTGGACGGCCTGCGCGCGCTTGCGGTGCTTGCCGTTATCGCCTTCCATGAGAACCTTTCCGTGCTGCCCGGCGGATTTCTTGGCGTCGACATGTTCTTCGTGCTGAGCGGCTATCTCATTACCGATCTGCTCGCCGTCCAGTTTGGCCGGGATGGCCATATCGACGTACGCGATTTCTGGGTCCGCCGGGCCCGGCGGCTGCTGCCGGCCCTGGCTGTCGTGCTGATAGTCGTGACCGCGGCCGTCGCGGTGCTGGCGCCCGACCAGCTGCCCGCGCTGCGACCCGCCCTCGCCGGGGCGCTGACCTATACCAGCAACTGGTTCCAGGCACTGGCCCATCAGTCGTACTTCACCCGGTTCGGGCCGCCGCCGCCGCTGCAGCACTTGTGGTCACTCGCCGTCGAGGAGCAGTTCTACCTGCTCTGGCCGGTATTACTGGTCGTCGTGCTGGCGCGGCTGCGCGGTGCCAGCCGGGCGGCCGTCACCTGGGCCGCAGCTGGCGTATCCGCGCTGCTCATGCTGGTCCTGTACACACCCGGCACGGACCCGTCGCTGGTCTACTACGGCACCGATACGCACGCGACCGCCCTGCTGGCGGGCGCGGCCCTGGCCCTGAGCTGGCCGATCGCCCGGCTGGCCGCCGCGCGCGGGCCGCTGGTGCGGCGCCTGGACCTGATCGGGGCGGCCGGGCTGATCGTGCTCGGCTGGGCGGCCTGCCATTTCTCCGGCAGCGACCCGGTCCTGTACCCGGCCGGGCTGATGCTCGCCGCCGCGGCGGCCGGCGCGGTCGTTCTGGCAGCCGCCAGTCCCGGCGTGCTGGCCAGCGCACTGGCCTGGCGCCCGCTGCGCTGGATCGGGGTCCGCTCCTACGGCATCTACCTGTGGCACTGGCCGGTCATCGCGCTGTGCGCCGCGGTCGCACGTCGCCCGGCCGATACCACCGCGCCAGTGCGGCTGCTCGAGACCGCGCTGCCGATTATGCTGGCTGCGGCGTCGTGGCGCTGGGTCGAGCGGCCGGTGCTGCGCCGCGGGCTGCGCGGGGCCCTGCGGCTGGCGGCGACCCGGCTCGCCATCAGCGTCGCCGTCGCCCGGCGCTCGCCGGCCGCCGCGCTCCCGCTGGTTATCCCGGTCGCGATGGCGACGGTGGCGTGCACCGCCGGCTACGGCATCTTGCACTCTGCGGCCAGCGTCACCTTGCAGCAGCAGATCACCGCGGGCCAGCAGGTGAGCCGCGCCAGCAGGGCGGCGGGTCCGGTGGCAGGGCCTGGCCTGGCGCCGGCCGCGCTGGTGCGCGGTAAAGCCAGCCGCGGCGGCCAGACCGGACGACCCGGCTCGCAGACCGGGCGGCTGCCCGGCTCGCGGGTGACCGCGATCGGGGACTCGGTGATGCTGGCCGCGGCACCGGAACTGCGCGCCGCGATGCCCGGCATTTACATCGACGCCGCGGTTAGCCGGCAGATGAGCGCGGGCGTGCAGACCGTCAGACGGCTCGCGGGCGAAGGGCTACTGCGCCGGGTCGTCGTAGTGGGCCTGGGCACCAACGGGGGCATCTCCGCCGCCCAGATCCGGCAGCTGCACGCGCTGATAGGACCGGACCGCCGTCTGATCCTGGTCAACGTGTTCGTGCCGCTGGCCTGGCAGGACGAGGTCAACCACGCGCTGGCCACAGCTGCCCGGCAGTATCCGGGGGTGCGGGTGGTGAACTGGAAAGCCGCGATATCCCGCCGCCCCAGCCTGCTGTGGGGGGACGGCGTGCATCCCCAGCCCGACGGCGGCTCGCTCTACGCGCGACTGGTGCGGGCCGCGGTGACGGTTGCGACTGGCCGCGAGGCGCCGCGAACCGGCGCGCCGGCCCGCGGCCCGGTCCCGGAACGGGGCGGGCAGCCGGAACGGGGCGGGCAGCCGGTACCGGCCGGGCTGCCGGCGCGCACCGGCAGCCGGTAAATTTTTGCCCGCTGATCCTAATCACCGGACGGCAGCCGCGGTTGCGGTGCATCACCGCGGGCTTAAGGTATTGCTGTGACGGCACCTGAGACCTCGCCGCGGGCCGCGCCGGACGCCGCGGTCCGGCCGCCTTACGAGCAGGCCCGTGATGAGCTCGCGGAGCTGGTCAAGCGGCTCGAGGCCGGCGGCCTGTCGCTGGAGCAGTCCCTCGAGCTATGGCAGCGGGGCGAGCGGCTGGCCGGCATCTGCGAGGACTGGCTCGAAGGCGCGCGGGCTCGGCTTGCCGCCGTGATGACGCCGCGCGGCGAGGACGGGACCGGCGGCGCGGCCCCGTTCTGAGGGCGCGATGAGTGCTCGCCGGCCGGGGCTGAGGGCGCAGTGGCCGGGCCTGGCGCCCGGCATCTGACTGGCCGGGGCAGGTCGTCGTGGCCCCGTAGGATCATGACCACGGCAACTCAGGAAGGCGATCCGTCATGACCGACGACCAAATCAACGACGACATCACTGCTGCCGCGGTCGCGGGACTGCCGGAGGGCCTGGAGGCCGCGCCCGAGCCGGGGCGCCGCGCGCCGGACCGCAACCTCGGGATGGAGCTCGCCCGGGTGACCGAGGCCGCCGCCATGGCGGCGGCGCGGTGGGTCGGGCGCGGCGATAAGAACGACGCCGACGCGGCCGCGGTCAACGCGATGCGGCTGCTGATTAACACGGTGTCGATGAACGGCGTCGTGGTGATCGGCGAGGGCGAGAAGGACGCCGCGCCGATGCTGTTCAACGGCGAGCAGGTCGGCGACGGAACCGGACCCCTATGTGACGTTGCCGTGGACCCGATCGACGGCACCCGGCTGTGCGCCAACGGCATGCCGAACGCGATCGCCGTGATCGCAGTCAGCGCCCGCGGATCCATGTACGACCCGTCGGCCGTCTTTTACATGTCCAAGCTGGTAACCGGGCCCGAGGCCGCGGGCGCTGTCGACATCGACGCGCCGCCCGCCGCCAATATCGCGGCCGTCGCGCGGGCCAAGCACTGCTCACCGCATGACGTGACCGTGCTGATCCTGGACCGGCCGCGGCACGCCGAGCTGATCGCGCAGGTCCGCGAGGCCGGCGCGCGGATCAAGCTGATCACGGACGGGGACGTGGCCGGCGCGATCCTCGCCGCCCGTCCGGGCACCGGAATCGACATGATGCTGGGCACCGGCGGCACGCCGGAGGGCATCATCGCGGCGTGCGCACTGAAGTGCCTGGGAGGCATCATCCTCGGCAAGCTCGCGCCCGTCGACGACGCCGAGCGGGGCCGGGCGGTGGACGCCGGCCATGACCTGAGCCGGGTGCTGAGTACCGATGACCTGGTGACTTCGGACGACGCGTTTTTCGCCGCTACCGGGATTACCGACGGGGAACTGCTGGCCGGGGTGCGCTACAAGGCCGGCGGGGCGTCCACGGAGTCGCTGGTCATGCGGGCCCGCTCGGGCACGGTGCGCAATATCCACAGCGAGCACCAGCTCTGGAAGCTCAGCGCCTACAGCGCGGTCAACTTCGAGGGCTGAGCCCGGGCAGGGCGGCCGCCGCCGCGCATCTCGGCTGGCTTCGCTCTGGCTGGCTTCGCTCAGGCTGGCCTCAGCCGGGCGGGCCGCCGTCAGCCGCGGCGGCGCAGCGCGGACCAGCGGGATTTACGGGGCGCGACCACCCGAACCGTGCCTGCCACAGCGAACAGGCGTATCTCGATCACCGGCATGCCCGGGTCGGCCGGGGCGGCCCTGGGAACCTGGCTGCGGGTCAGCACCGCGGTGCCGGTCATCTCGACCGTGGCTCCGTCAGGCACGATTATTTCCAGCTGCCCGGCGAGCACCGTGGCGTGAATGACAACGCGGCGGCTCTGCAGCAGCGCCTCGCGCAGATCCAGGACCACGTCGCCGCAGATCGCGGTCACCGGAACGCTTTCCGGGACGACCCAGCGGCCCTCGCGCCGGTCCTGGCCGAAGAATCCGGTAACGCCCGCGCGGCCGTCGAGGCGGATGGGCTGGGCCGTGGGGGCGGCAAGGTCGGCGGTCAGCGCGGCGAGCTCGCCGAGGGTGCGGGCGGCATAAGCGCGCTCGGCCCGTTGCGAATGCTCCCCGAGAGTCAGGCGGCCGTCACCGGCCGCCTCGCTGAGCACGGCAACCACCCGTTCGCGATCAGCGTCGGAGGCGCGCAGGTTACCGGGCGCCGTGCGGGGACTCACGCTCCGAAGATACAAGACCCCCGCCGGCCGCACAGCCTGCGCACAGCCATCCGCCCCGGTCAGCGGGTCAGAACCACGCGGGCCGGTGGTTGACCGGTCACCGAACGGACGCTCATCAACCCGTCGGAGGTCTTCTGGGGCACTCCGTGCCGAGCTGTGACTCGCCGGCCCGATGGACCTGGGCTCCTGACATGTCACAGCCTGGACGGGATCAGCGACCAGGTACTCCAGCGACATTTCGTGACCGGGCGGTTCTGCGTGTTAGGCCAGGGTGAAGGTGGCAGCCTTGGTCCACTGGCCGACGGCAGTTTGCTGGGTCATCAGGGTGACTGCGGTGGCATCGCCAGCGATGGACAGGTGCGCCTGGAGCGATTCCTCGGCGGTGCGCAGGTCGTTCAGCGGATGTCCGTGGCCGACGGTCAGGTGGGGGACGACGTCGGCGAAACGGCCCTCGAACGGGGGAAAAGCGGGGAAGGCGTGGTAGACGCGCTGGGTCAGGGCGCGGAAGGGGCCGGGATCATGCGGGGCGAGCCAGAGCACGTTATCGCCGAACCAGTCTGTGTGATCTAGCCGGAAGCTGAATCGGCTGACGTCCGCGAAGAGGTGCCCTAGCCGGGTCAGGGCAGCTGAACCGATTCTCTCAGGCGGCATGAACGGGAAGAGCACCGTGATGTGGGCGGGGATGCCGAGCGGCGCGCTTGCGTCGAGGCGTTCCCGGTGCCACCGGACGGCCGGCTCCGCTTCGGGGACCTCTATGATCAGGCCGCTTTGGGGACCGCCAGGGCTCGCCACGGGGGAACCTTAATCCCATGACCGACCTGGCGGCACCAGGTTTCCACCGTCTGTCAGGGGGTGAGCGCTGCGCGGCGTTGTAAAGGCACCGCCCCGGCAGGGGGCACGTACTGGCGGCATGCGGACACTACCGCAGCCGCCCTGCCGTTGCGCGACGCCAGCCGCCATGTCGTCCCCGGGCGTCTCATCTCTTGACCAGCGGCGGCCGTCCGGAGCCTGGGCCGCCCTGAGGTAACTTGACGCCATGATGAGCGGGGGCGCGGGTCCGGCACGGCCAGTATGGTCGGGACAGCCGCCGAGCGGCGGCGGGCCGGCTGACCGGCCCCGATGACTTCCCGGCACCAGGCCGGCCTTAGGCCGGCGGTACCGGCGGGACCGGATTCCCCAGAACTGCCGCAGCAGGCAGCCGCAGCAGGGGACCTGCCTGCCGCGAAGCCGGCCCGCGGGTTTGCCTCGCTGCGGCCGTTGCGGCACCGCGGGTTCGCGCTGCTGTGGACCGCCGGGTTCGTGTCGACCGTCGGATCCTGGATGCAGACCGTCGCCGTCGGCGCCCTCGTCATCTCCGAAACCGGCAAGGCGACCTGGGCCGTGCTCGTCGCGGCCGGCGCGTTCCTGCCCCTCGGCCTGCTGTCACCGGTGGGCGGCGCGCTCGCCGACCGGCTGCCGCGCCGCCCCGTGCTCGCGATCGGCAACCTGGCCGCGGCGGCTAGCGCCGTGCTGCTGGCCGTACTGGTCGCGTCGGGACATGACAGCCCGGTGGACCTGGTGCTGCTGGTAACGCTGCAAGGCTCGGCGTCCGCGCTGATCGGGCCGTTCCAGCAGGCCATCCTGCCGGACCTGGTGCCGCGCTCGGAGTTCCTGGCGGCGATATCCCTCAACTCGGCACAGTTCAATCTCGGCCGCATCGTCGGGCCGGCCCTGGCCGGCGCTACCGTCGCCGCATTCGGCTATCCGGTGGCGTTCGAGGCGAACGCCGTGTCGTTTCTGGCCGTCGTCGCAGCGCTGGCGTTCGTCCGGCTCGCGCCGCCCGCGGGCGCGGCGGCCGGCCTGCTCACGTCGCTGCGCGCGGGCTTCGGCGCGGCGCGGCGTAATCCGGCCTGCCGGACGGCCATCGCTACGATCGCGGTGGTGGCTTTCCTGGCCTCGCCGTTCATCGCCCTGGTTCCGGTGATGGCGCACCACCTGACCGGCGGCGGAGCCCGCGTGGTCGCCCAGACGACGGCCCTGCTGACCACGGCCCAGGGTGCCGGTGCCGTGGCGGGGGCACTCAGCCTGCCGCCGCTGGCGGCCCGGCTGACCCGCGGCCGGATGCTCATCGGCAGCCTGGTCCTGCTGCCGGTGGTGCTCACCGGCTACAGCGCCGCGCAGACCCGGTGGCAGGGCGCTACCGCGATCTTCGCCGTGGGGCTGGTGTACATCGGCGTCCTGTCCGGCCTGTCGACCGTCGTGCAGCTGCAAGCACCGCAGGCCTACCGGGGCCGGATCCTGTCCCTCTTCCTGGTCGCGCTCGGGGTGTCGTACTCGATCGGCTCTCTCGTCCAGGGGCCGGTGATCGACCAGATCGGGCTGGGCTGGACGACCGCGGCCGGCGCGCTGCTCCTTGCGCTGATCATGGCGGTAGTCGCGGTCGCGCGGCCGGCCATCGGCCAGGCGCTCCTGCGGGGCGCGAACGACGCCCCGGGTGACCCGGTACCGACCGCCCCCGGCTGAGCGGGACACGCACTGCGGCAACACGCACTGCGGCAACCCCGTCGATGGACCATTGAACGGCACCCAACCCGCTCAATGGTCCATCGACAGGGTTACGAGACTGGCCGGCGGCACCGGCAGCCGCCCCCGGCGACCCGGCCCCCGGGCGACCCGGCCCCCCGAGGCCCCCCGGCGCCCACGGCCGCTCGGCTACAGGTCGGCGTGCAGCGCGACCGGGTCGGCGGGAAATGCGATCCCGTCTGCCAGCGCGACCCGCAGCACGGTCTCGGCGGCATCAGCGGCCGTGCGCGCCGTGATCGCGTAGGTCTGCGCCCGGTCGATCTCACCCAGGGCGATGCAGTCGAATGCCACCTGCGCGTCGTGAACTGCCAGCTCAAGCTGACGCGCGGCCTCGCTCAGGTCCGCGCGTACCCCCCAGGCCTCGAAAATGCTGGTCATTTGCCCATCCCTCGTCCCGTATGCCTGCCCGGCGCTGGCGTAATGCCGCGGCCACCCAGGCTAGCCCGGACGATGCGTCCTGGCAGGCACACCAGCGCTGAAGGCGGCGGCGCACCGCGGCGGCCGCGCGGCGGCCCGCCGCGGCGGCCGACGGGCGCTGCGGCGGGCCGGGTGACGCGCAGGCCGGCTTACGATGGGCAGCAGCCACGGAGCCCGCACGAGGATGTGCACCTGTATGCCTGAGTTCGAGTACACCGACCTGCTGCCGCCCGGACCGGACACTGACACCGAGTACCGGCTGCTCACTGCCGACGGCGTGCGCAGCCAGAACGCTCTGGGCCGGGACTTCACCGAGATCCAGCCAGAGCTGCTCACGCTGCTGACGGCCACCGCCATGCGCGACATCGCGCACCTGCTGCGGCCAGCGCACCTGGCGCAGCTGCGGTCCATCCTGGACGACCCGGAGGCGTCCGGCAACGACCGCTTCGTCGCCGGGGACCTGCTGCAGAACGCGTGCATCGCGGCCGGCGGGGTGCTGCCGATGTGCCAGGACACCGGCACCGCGATCATCATGGGCAAGCGCGGCCAGCAGGTGCTCACCGACGGCCGGGACGAGGAACACATCGCCCGCGGCGTCTACGACGCCTACACGCAGCTGAACCTGCGCTACTCCCAGCTCGCACCGCTGTCAATGTTCGACGAGCGGAACACCGGCTCGAACCTGCCCGCGCAGATCGAGCTATACGCCGCCAGCGGGGATGAGTACAAGTTCCTGTTTATGGCCAAGGGCGGCGGCTCGGCGAACAAGTCCTACCTGTACCAGGAGACCAAGGCGGTGCTGAGCCCGGCGCGGATGCTGTCCTTCCTGGCAGAGAAGATCCGCTCGCTCGGTACCGCGGCGTGCCCGCCTTATCACCTGGCGATCGTGGTCGGCGGTACCAGCGCCGAGTTCGCGCTCAAGACCGCCAAGTACGCCTCGGCCAAGTACCTGGACACGCTGCCCGTGGCCGGCTCGGCGGCCGGGCACGGGTTCCGCGACGTCGAGCTGGAGCAGCAGGTGCTGGAAATCACCAGGCGCACCGGCATCGGGGCGCAGTTCGGCGGCAAGTACTTCTGCCATGACGTGCGGGTCATCCGGCTGCCCCGGCACGGCGCGTCCTGCCCGGTGGCGATCGCGGTGTCCTGCTCAGCGGACCGGCAGGCCCTGGGCAAGATCACCCGCGACGGGGTGTTTCTGGAGCGGCTGGAGACCGACCCGGCGCAGTACCTGCCGGACACCGCGGCCGACGACCTGGACTCCGGCGTGGTGCGGATCGACCTGGGCCGGCCGATGAGCGAGATCCGGGCCGAGCTGTCGCGCTACCCGGTGAAGACCCGGCTGGCGCTGTCCGGCCCGATGGTGGTGGCCCGCGACATCGCGCACGCCAAGATCGCCGAGCGGCTGGCCGCAGGCGAGCCGATGCCCGGCTACCTGCGCGATCACGCTGTGTATTACGCCGGCCCGGCCAAGACCCCGGCGGGTTACGCCTCGGGCTCGTTCGGCCCGACCACCGCCGGGCGGATGGACTCCTACGTGGATCAGTTCCAGGCCGCGGGCGGCTCGCTGGTGATGCTGGCCAAGGGCAACCGGTCGGCCGCCGTGACGGCTGCCTGCCAGCAGCACGGCGGGTTCTACCTGGGCTCCATCGGCGGTGCCGCGGCGAAGCTGGCCCGGGACTGCATCACCAGGGTCGACGTGCTGGAATACCCCGAGCTGGGGATGGAGGCGGTCTGGAAGATCGAGGTCCGCGACTTCCCCGCGTTCATCGTAGTGGACGACAAGGGCAACGATTTTTTCGCCGGCGTGACCGGGCCGCGGCAGCCACTGCTCAGCATCGGCGCGGGCCCGGCACAATAAAATCAGGGAGCATAAAAATGGCCGACGGCCAGTCCCGCCCCGCACGCTTTCGCACCGAGCACGACTCGATGGGCGAGGTGCAGGTCCCGGCCGACGCGCTGTGGGGCGCGCAGACCGAGCGGGCGCGGGAGAACTTCGCGGCGATCTCGGCCGAGCGGGTGCCGAATGAGGTGATCATCCAGCTGGCCCGGATCAAGTCAGCGGCGGCCACGGTCAACGCCGAGCTCGGGGTGATTGACGCCGACATGGCGCACGCGATCGTGGCCGCCGCCCGCGAGATCTGGTTCGGCGACATCGCCGACGGCGGCCATTTCGACCAGTTCCCGGTATTGGTGTTCCAGACCGGCTCGGGCACGTCCACGAACATGAACGCCAACGAGGTCATCGCCACGCTGGCCAGCCGGCGCCTCGGCCGCCCGGTGCACCCCAACGATCACGTTAACGCCTCGCAGTCGTCGAATGACGTATTCCCCTCGGCCGTGCACCTGGCCGTGGCCCGGCACCTAGATCAGCTGACCCGCGCCCTGCAGGGGACGGCCGAGGCGCTGGAGGCAAAGGAGGCAGAATTCGCCGACGTAGTCAAGAGCGGCCGGACGCACCTGATGGACGCGGTGCCGGTCACGCTGGGGCAGGAATTCGGCGGCTACGCCGCGGCCGTCCGGCATGGCATCGAGCGCATTAAGGCCGTGCTGCCCGAGGTGGCGGAGCTGCCGCTGGGCGGCACCGCGGTAGGTACCGGGCTGAACGCACCGCCCCGTTTTGCCGCGATGGTGATCGGGCGGCTGCGCAGCCACGGATACCTGGTGACCGAGGCGCGGAACCATTTCGAGGCGGCCGGCGGCCGGGACGCCCTGGTCGCCGCGAGCGGGGTGCTGCGCACCATCGCCGTCAGCCTGTACAAGATCTGCACCGACCTGCGGCTGATGGGCTCCGGCCCGCGGGCCGGGCTGGCCGAAATTTCGCTGCCCGACCTGCAGCCCGGCTCGTCGATCATGCCGGGCAAGGTCAACCCCGTCATCCCTGAGGTGGTCAGCCAGATCTGCGCCCAGGTGATCGGAAATGACGCGGCCGTGGCCTTCGCCGGGGCAGCCGGCAACTTCGAGCTGAACGTGATGATCCCGGTGATGGCCCGGAACCTGCTGGCCTCCTGCGGCCTGCTGATGGGTGCGGCCGAGGCGCTCACTCAGCAGTGCATCGGCGGGATCACCGCCCACGTCGACCGGATGCGGCACTACGCCGAGTCCTCGCCGTCGATCGTCACCGCGCTGAACTCCTTCATCGGCTACGAGGCCGCCGCGGCGGTGGCGCACGAGGCGCTGGCGACCGGCAAGACCATCCGGGAGGTCACCATCTCCCGCGGGCACGTGGACCGGGGTGACCTTTCCGAAGAGCAGCTGGACCAGGCGCTGGACGTACTGGCCATGACCCGGCCGCAGCCATAATCAGCACGACACGCAGCACCGAATCAGGAATCACTCATCTAGCTAGGCGGAAGCTGGAGTCGCTCGGCGCTTTCCGGCTCGTTAAAGGCATGCGTCGCCCGGAGGGAATCCGTCGGCCGCCCCAGGGTAGAAAAATCTGTCTGAGCGGTGTAATCGTGTCCGTAACGCAGCGTCTTGATCAGTACGCGCGGATCGCCTTGTCTCGTCAGGCGTCGAAGGGCGCCGAGGTAGTCGTCGCGGAACACCGTGGGGATGATGATCCGTGACTGCAAGCCGGCCGCGAGCTCCACGTTCATCATGACCCGGGCCAGGCGGCCGTTGCCATCACTGACTGGATGAATCTCGGAGACCACCACTGCGGCTAGGTCGGACCTAACATCCGTGGCATAGACCCCGGGCGCCAGGCGGGCCAGTTTGCCACGGCGCACCCGGCCGGAAATTGTCGCCGCCGGAGTATCGGCAGCAAAAATGATCGCCTTATCCACGGCTTCCTTCGCTTGCGCTAAAGAAATCTGTGTTTGGCATAGCAGAACTCGAAGTTATCTGCGTTTAACCATCATGGTCACCGGCTGCGGCCTGGTCCCCGGCCAGCCCGAGACGCCGCTCGATAGCGGTCAGGCGCCGCTCGACCGACGTCACGGCCGCCGGATCTCTCTTGCCACTCGTTCGGTGACCGGGCGGCGGCAAAGGCGGTGGCGGCCGGACACCAGCGCGCTCGACCGCCAGCAGCCACTGGCCGAGCCGGGCTGGCGGCTGGCCTGTTCGCGGCCGGCGAGGCCGGCTTTGCCTTCTCCGCCGTGCGGTACAACATCGCCCAGCTGAGCTGCCGGCTGACGATCTGCCCGCCAAGGCTGCCCAGCCGGATGAACGCGCCGATCCGGTGGGTCGTCTGGGGCACCCGCAGCTGGCTGCGGCCCGGCAGCTATCTCCTGGCCATGGTCGGGCGGACCGGTGGACCGGCACACCTACTTCGGCGCCGACGTGTTCGGGGAGCATGCCGGCACCACCACTTACCTGGAGTAACTCCGGGACGCGGGGCTGATGCCGCAGTGGCACCGTTATCCCGGAAGGCAGCTCCGCCCGCACCCTCATCCTGGCGCAACCCACCGTGTAACCACGGCCTCCAGCGCTATCAGCGAGGGTTGAGCTAATCTGACCGGCACGCGTATAGTCATTCTTTGATGTCGAAGCGGTGTCAGGAGCCGGTATGAGGACCACACTTGCCCTAGACGACGACCTCGTAGCCGAAGCGCAGCGCCTAACCGGCACCAACGAGAAAAGCGCGCTGGTCCGGCAGGCGCTTCGGGCACTCATCGAGCGCGAGAGCGCCCGGCGCCTGGCGCAACTGGCCGGTACTGAGCCTGAACTGGGCGAGGTCCCCCGGCGTCACGAGACGCCAGCGTGATCTTGGTCGACACGTCGGTCTGGGTAGACCATCTCCGAGCCGGGAATGCACTCCTCGCCGCGCTGCTTCAGGACGGGAGCGTGCTGGGTCACTCCTGGGTGACCGGCGAGATTGCGCTGGGGCAACTGGCTCGCCGCCGCGAAGTTCTCGGGCTGCTGACCAATCTTCCGCAAGCCCAGCTGGCTACGGATGCAGAAGTCATGACCATGATCGAAAGCCGGTCGCTCTTCGGACGCGGCATCGGCTATGTCGATGCACATCTGCTCGCCGCTACCCTGCTGACTACCCGAGCGTCGCTGTGGACACGCGATAAGCGCCTCGCTGCGACGGCTGCGGCGCTGGGACTCGCGGCGAGCGAGCCAATAGGGCTATAACGCCAGCCGACCGACCAGGAACAGCTCAGGAGGACGCCAGCCAGCTGACGCAGCCGGTGATCCCCAGGCGGAGACCAGCAGCCCCTTGCCGTCGCGCAGTCTGCGCGTGTCGGTCGCCAGCGCTCGCGGTCGCGCTGCTGGCAGCCCTCAGGGTAGGCGCTGGGTACGTGCGCCTTGACCCGGCCTGGCCCCGCGGCGGACGGAGCGCCGGACTGGACTGCGGCTGGCGGCGGCGCACCGGGCAGCACGGGCGGGCAGCAGCCGGAAAGCTGAATGGCGGCCGATGCTTCGCCAATTCCCACCGTTCTCACAGGAAACTGTCCGTCCGCGCCGATAGTGTCCCGTCATGCATCCAGTGGCGGGCACCGGCCGTCTCCTTGCCGGCCGGTACCGGCTGCAGACTCAGGTCGGCCGCGGCGCGATGGGCATTGTCTGGCACGGTCGGGACGAGCTGCTGGACCGCAGCGTCGCGGTCAAGGAAATCCGTACGACGCCGACCGTCACCGCGCTGACCGCTGCGACGGCGTCCGGATACGCAGCCGGGCCGGGCGACAGTTACCAGCGGGCACTGCGCGAGGCCCGGACGGCCGCCCGGCTCAGCCACCCGGGTGTGGCGCAGGTCTTCGACGTGGTGGAGGAAGACGGCGCGCCCTGGATCGTGATGGAGCTGGTGACCGCGCGGTCCCTGGATCAGGTCATCGCCGAGGACGGCCCGCTGCCGCCGTCGGCGGCCGCCCGGGTCGGGACCGGCCTGCTCAGCGCGCTGGCCAGCGCGCACGCGGCCGGTGTGCTGCACCGGGACGTCAAGCCGAGCAACGTCCTGATCACCGCCGACGGGCGCCCCGTGCTAACCGACTTCGGGATCGCCGAATTCGCCGGCGACCCGGCCATAACGTCGGCGGGGCTGGTCGCCGGCACGCCGGGTTTCACCGCGCCCGAGCGGATGCGCGGCAGGCCGGCCAGCCCCGCGTCTGACCTGTGGTCGCTCGGCGCGACCTTGTACGCGGCAGTGGAAGGCCGCGGGCCGTTTGACCGGCTCGGCAGTGCGGCGACGATCACAGCGCTGGCGGCCAGCGCCGAAGCGCCGCAGGCCCCGTCAGCTGGCCCGCTAGGCCCGGTGATTGTCGCGCTGCTGCAGGCCGACCCGGCGCTGCGGCCTGACGCCGAGACGGCCGCCCGGCTGCTCGCCGGCGCGGCGGACGCCGGTGAGCCGGCCATCATGACGGCTCCGGTGTTCGCCGAGCTGAAAATGCCGGCCGTGCCGCCGCCGTCCGGGACGGCGGTCAGCGGACTGGCGCCGCCGGCGCGCGCCGGCGGAAGCGCGACGCAAGCGAGCCGGACTGCCGGTCACGCGGCTACCGGGCGCCCGACTGCGGGCGGCACGACTGCGGGCAGCGCGATTGCAGGCGGCACGACTGCCGGACTGGCAGGCGCGCGGTCGGCGGCGGCAGCGCGGCGGGCTGTCCCCTGGCCGCGCCGCCGGTCCAGGCCGGTACGCAGGCTGGTCGCGGTGGCCGGGGCGCTCGCCTTCCTGGCGGTCGGGATCACCGGCTGGTCGGTGTTCTCGCGCTCGCTCGGCCTCACGCCGGCGCCGGCAACTGCCGCCGCGGCCGGCGGCACGGTGAACAGGGGCGGCAGGCTGCACCAGGACCGGCCGGGCAACACGGGCCTGCAGCCGGCCGTGATGCCTGCGGGCGGCCAGGGCAGTGCGACCGGACCGTCCGGCGGCGGCACTGCCGCCGGGACCGGCCGCCTCAGGGCGGTACCGCGCCGGGCCGCGACGAAAAGCCCGGCGGCGGCCCGAGCCGGCGTCCGGCCTGCGAACAGCGGCGGCACGGCGGGCGGCGGCACCCGGCGCAGGACGGCGCCGTCACCGTCGCCATCACCCAGTGCGACCGGACCCGGCAGCGGCGGCACTGGCCCGGCCGGCGGGCCAGCCGCGCCGCCGGGTTACCAGTGGTTTTCCTTAACCGGGTCCAGCGCGGGCGCGGTGGCCGGATTCACCCTCGCGGCCCCGGACTCCTGGCAGCTGACCCGCAACGGACTCTCGCTCTACCTGGCACCCCCGGCTGGCGGCGCCTATCTCGAGGTGAACCTTGCCGCGTTCACCCACCCCTACCCGGTCGGCGAAGCCCGCTACCAGGAAGCTCAGGCTATTGCGCAGGACAGCTATCCCGGTTACCGCCGTCTTCTCCTTCGGCCCGCAGGTTTCCGGAACGCGCCGGCGGCCAGCTGGCGTTTCCGGTGGCATCAACATGGCGCGGGCCGCACTGACGTGGCCGAACTGCTGTTCACTCTGCAGGGGCCTGCCGGGCTGCAGTCTTACGCGGTGTCGGTGTCGGCGCCTGCCGCCGGTTTTGGCGCCGCGGACACGGTCTTCCGGACGGCATTGGCAACGTTCCGGCGAACTGCCTGACCGGGGTGGGGAAGCCGAACATCGGGCTATGACATTTCTTGTGCCAGCGCCCCGCAGTTGGCCCTCATCGGGCTGCGATACCAGGTGGGCGCGCAGGTCGTCGGCCGTCCGCCTTGAGCCGACGTGATACTTGCCGGCGAGCAGGCCCATGGCCAGCGGACTGCGATTTGATGCTGGCCAGGTCGTAGGCGTCGCAGACCGCGAGCATATCGCGGTGCCAGTGAGCAGGTTCAGCTCGGGCTGGACCGCCGTGCAGTGCGCGCCGCCGGCGAACGCGGCTGCGCGCCGCGGATCGCTGGGGCTCCAACCGTAGGCGCGGATCAGGGTCGGGCGGGCCGGCGACATCCCTGGCCTGGGCGGCCGTCAAATCTCCCACGGGCAATTGGTACAGGTCAATCCGGTCGGTGCCAAGCCGCAGCAGCGACGCCCTGCATGCCCGGCGGATATAGCCGGGCGAGGTGTCCTGGCCGATGACCGCGCGATGGCCGGCATCGAAGGTGTACCCGACCTTGGCGGCGATCACCACCTCGTCCCGGTGCCCGGCCGGCGCCCGGCCGAGGATCCGCTCGCTAGGCCCGGCGCCGCAGACATCCGCGGTATCGAAGAACGTAACGCCCAGCTCCAGCGCGCGCCGCACCGCAGTCACGGATGCCCATGAGCCCTACCCACGGCTGCCCCTTCGCGCCCGTCATCGCGTTCAGCTGCCCGCGGGAACTGTCTCATTGTTTGTCCGGCAGTCGCGCTACATCGGACACCGGGCCGATATGACCGAGCTTGTCGGGATTGACCACCGAGCGGATCGCCTGCACCATGCCGTCAGCGATGTCGAGCGCGAACACGTTGACCACGCGCCCCTCGGCGTCGTACGTCACCGCCCCCGGTTGGCCGTTCACCCAGGCCAGCCGGAGGGAAGCCCCCAGCACCCGGCCCCGGCGGAACAGGCCACCGAGCAGCCGCAGTACCCGCTGCCGCCCAGCCAGCGGCTTCCCGGTAGCCTGGGCCTTGCCACCGCCATCTGCGCGGAAGACCACGTCCGGCGCGAGCATGACGAGCAGCGCGTCCATGTCGCCGCCCTCGGCGGCCTCGAAGAACCTGCGGGCGAGTCGCTCGCCTTCCGCTCGCCGGGCCGGGGCAGCCGCGCTGCCGCGGGCCGTCCCTCCGGCGGCGATGCGCCGCCTGGCCCGGAGGAAGATCTGCCGGCAGTTCGCCTCGGTTTTGCCGGTGATCCCAGCGATGACCGGGTAGTCGTACTCGAACCCCTCGCGCAGCATGAACACCGCCCGTTCTACCGGGGAGAGCGCCTCCAGCAGTACGAGGAACGCCATGGTGAGCGAGTCGGCCAGTTCAGCATGCTCGGCGGGCCCCGGCTCGTCCGCGGGCACGACAACCGGCTCGGGGAGCCAGTCTCCGACGTACGTTTCCCGCCGCACGCGCGCCGAGCTCAGGTAGTTGATTCCCAACCGCGTCACCGCCGTCGTCAGGTATGCCTTCGGATCGGCGATCGTGGTTCCCGCCTGGCGTGCCCGGCTCAGGCCGAGGAACGCGTCCTGCACGATGTCCTCGGCATCTCCCACGGATCCGGTCATCCCGTAGGCGATGGAGAACAGCAGCGGCCGGTATCCGGCCGGACCTGTCTCATCCGCCGACCCAGGCACGGAATCCCTCCCGCCAGCTCGCGTACCTCGGCTCCCAGCCGAGTTCTCTCCTCGCCTTCTCGTTCGAGGATCCCCGCGCACTTGTCATGTAGGCCACCACGAACTCTCCGGCGAGCAGCCGTCCGACCCAGGCGGGCACGCGCAGCGGTGGCCTGGCGCCTGCGGCCCTGGCCAGGTACGGCAGCCACTCCGCGACCGGCGCTTGGTCGCTGTCCACGACGTTGTAGACGCCAGGCGCTCCGCGGTCGACCGCGGCCACCGTCGCGGCTGCGGCGTCCGCGATCTCGATGAACGGCCAGATCCCGGTCCCGGCGCCGATGACCGGCAGCAGCCGCTTCCGCACCATGTCCAGCAGGATTTCCGAGGCGCCCGGCCCGTAGAAGTTGCCGTAGCGCAGCACGATTCCCTCCGGCGCCACGAGCGGCACCGACTTCTCCACGTGCTCGATCGCCGCCAGCGTCCTCGCTGACGAAGCGACGGGCCGTGCGTCGAGCGGGTCGACTTCGGTTTTCACGTCACCACCGGAACGCTCATTCGGCCAGCCCGTGTAGCTCTGCGCGATGACCCGACGGGTACCCGCCGCGGTGGCGGCCGCCAGCAGGTTGGCGGTGCCCCGGGTCCGTAGTTCATTGGTGGCGGCGAACACCCGGTCGAGCCGCCGCAAACTGCGCAGGTCCGCCAGTGCCGTCATCTGGTGCACGATCACCTCCGGCGCCGCGGCCCGCACCGCCGCGATCACCCCCTCCCGATCCAGGCCGTCAACGACCACCGGCTCCGCGCCCGCCTGGCGCAGCCTCGCCAGGCTGCTTGGCGTCCTCGTGGTCGCGGTAACCTCATGACCCGCCGCTACCAGCCCAGGAACGAGGTGCCGTCCCAGTGCACCGGTCCCTCCCATGACGAAGACTCGCATGATCCTTCCCTTCCGCGCGTGAGGCCTCCCCTTAAGGCAAGGCACCACCCGAAGCTGTGACACCCGGGCTCACCCGATCCGCCACCAGCCCGCAGCAGGTGCGGATCACGGCGCCCCGCACCGAGGTGCTGCGCTGCAGTTTCCGCACGTGCCGGAGGCGACTTCGCCCCTGTTCACGTCAATCGGCTGGCAGGCTGCCTGCCCGGCTGCCTGCCCCTCATCGGCAGAAGAATGCCAACGTTGTCGGCAAGACCACTGCGGACGGGCTGCGGGTACTCCTGCGGGCGGCTGGCTGCGAGTATTATCGCGGCCCGCAGTTCAGCGCCCGGATGCTGAGCGGTGCCATCGCATGGACACTCGCAATTATTTATGCGCCTGGATTTTTTTTGCGGGAGCTGCGCGGCTAGATTCACTATTACTGCGGGGGCCGCTTGATTTCAATGCGAAAACAGTGAGCAGGGGCGGCAGTCTATTTGTGGAATGCGAGCGCGGCTAGCGCACTGGCGGCAGCCCGCTGCTACCGGTGTCAGTACCAGCCGTGCGCCTGCCAGAAGCTCCATGCGCCACACGGCGTGCCGTAGACGCTCTTGATATAGCCGAGGCCCCAGCTGATCTGGGTGGCGGGGTTGGTCTGCCAGTCCGCGCCCGCACTGGCCATCTTGGCACCAGGCAGCGCCTGCGGGATGCCGTAGGCGCCGCTGGAGTTCGCCGCGCTGTAAACCCATCCGCTCTCGCGGACCCAGATGTTGTCGAGGCAGCTGAACTCCGACGTGGCGAAGCCGAAGGACGCCAGCATGTTGTAGGCGATGGACTGCGCGGTGCCAGCGTTCGGCGCCGGGCCGGCATTCGGCGCCGCCGCGCCGGCCACGGGCGCTGTCACCGCAGCCGGAGCGGCCGCCGGGAGGCCCGCTGCTGCCGCTGCCGGGATGGCGGCCGGGACGGCGATGACCGCCGGGGTGCGGGCCAGCTTGGGAGTGCTGACCATGTTGAGCAGCCGGGTGGCGGAGGCGGTCAGGATCATCTGCTCCCGCTCCCGCTCCAGCAGGGTGGCAGAGGTGCTGACCGGTATCTCCGCAGCGGCCGCCGCCACCGGGTCGAGGCCGGCGTTTCCGCGAAGGGTCAGGGTGTAAACAGTGCCGGAGGTGATCGCAATAGCTACCGCGAAAGTACTGATAATCAGGACGCGCACACGACCGCGCGAGCGGCGGCGGCGAGTCGACCGTCTTCGGTGCTCTGACAATGCGGTCCTTCCGTTCGGCCATGCGCGCAAGCGTTTGTCTTGCGCGCGCACCGCTGCGGTACAGGGCAGCGAGTCACTTGACGGCGAGGTCGGCGCGCCGGACACCGGCACGCCGGCTACTGCGCTGCCAGCGGCCCAGCCTGCCCGCATAGGACGCGTCCCCGTCGCGGCCCAACATTGCCAGAACGGGGAGAGCGGACCAAGCACTTCGGCGAAAAAAGTTGTGTCGTGTAGTCAGCATTGGTGTCGCGTGCATCACAGTTTAGCATTGAGTGTTGTTACAATTACTGCGCGTAACACCATCACGTTGTGATCACAACCCCGCGCTGCTACCGGTTTCCGGCGCGCCGGGGCAGAACCCGCGGCGCCGGGCGGTACCCGCGCCGCCGCGGATGAGGTTAGCTGGCGACCATGGCAGTAACCCGCGCGGCGGCGCGCCGATGACCGGGCTGCTGCGGCGCCGCAAGACCGCAGCCGCGGCGGGCGGCGGCGCGGCGGGCGGCGGCGCGGCGCGGCGGTCCTGGAGCATGGCCTCCGGGGACCCGGCGTCCGTACTGGCCGAGGCACGCAAGGCGCTGTTCGTGATGACGGCGGCCCTGGCCGTGCTGTGGCTGGTGCAGATCGCTGATTTCGCCGACTCTTACCGTCTCGTCCTGCACTTCGGCATCCGGCCGCGGGCGGTCAGCAGCCTGCCCGACATCGTGACGGCGCCGTTCCTGCACTTCAGCTGGACGCACCTGGAGGGCAACTCGGGGCCGCTGTTCATTTTCGGCTTCCTGGCGGCCTACCGCGGCGTGGCCAGGTTCGCGGGCGTGACCGCGCTCGTGATCTTCACCAGCGGCCTGGGCGCCTGGCTCTTCCAGAGCCCGGGGTCGGTGGGAGCCGGGGCGAGCGGGGTGGTCTTCGGCTACCTCGGGTACATCATCGTCCGCGGCGTTTTTGACCGCCGCGGCATCGACCTGCTGATCGGCGCCGTAATGGCGCTGTGCTTCGCCTACCAGTTCGCCGTCCTGCTGCCGCAGCGCGGGATCGGCTGGCAGGCGCATGTCAGCGGCGTGGCCGACGGGATCCTGGCCGGCTGGATCTTCCGCGACCGGCGGGGCGTCCCCGCCAGGGCGGGACGGTCAGCCGGGCCGCGGTCCGGAGCCGGGTCCCGCCGCGACGGACCCCGCAGCGCGCTGCATCAGCAGCTCGGCGATTCGGGCCTGTAACGGGGCCTGGGGTCGCCGCAACGGCTGCGGTGTGAGCTGACCTCGTCGCCTCGCTGGCGGGGCAGTGGCGGTCCGATGGGAGACTGACGTCATTGGATGCTAACCGACCGCCGGATGATCTCGAGTCGCGCATAGACAGCGAGGTCGTCCTGCCATGCCTCAAACACGCATTCCGTAGTGGCGAGCTGCGGAGCTTCGCGACGACCACTAGCGAGCACGTTGACCCGTGGTGGCCGGACTGGGCTGATCGCGGGCCAATAGTGCAATTGCGGCTCGAAACGTCGGAGGCGATGTAGCGACCATCGTACTTTGGCAGCCCGACGTCGAGCAATTCTCCACCATCGCGGGCATTCGCGAGCACCTGCTGTCGCAACTGGAGGACTGGCTTCCCGAGACGCAGCTGCGCTGGGGCGAGGAGGTGCATCTATTGCCGCACTCCGACGGCTCGAAGTCGTAAGGATTCCGATCCGCGCCAGCCCTCTCACATGGCGACATCGGTGATGCCACCGACCTACAGTAGCGACGGTCAGCTGCCTACCCTGGCGCAGTCCCGCTGGATCAGTCGTCCTATACCGGACCCCGCAGCAATTCCATAATTGGTATTCGGGAACAGCAGCTTGCAGCGTGAATTAGCCGTAAATTAGCTGTCCGGAAAGATCGGGGCAAATCAATGTGAGTTGCCTCGCGGCTGCCTGATCAGCGATGATGGCGATCATGGGGCACCTGGAGGTCGCGCACGTTGAGTATTACCTTCCGGACGGGAGGATGCTTTTTTATGACGCGAGTTTCCGGGTCGGGCAGGGTGACTCGGTGGCTCTGGTCGGCGCGAACGGCGCGGGCAAGAGCACGCTGCTCAAGATCATCGCAGGCGAGCTAAAGCCTGATGGCGGAACGGTCACGACCAGTGGCGGGCTTGGCATCATGCCGCAGTTCATCGGGTCCGTGCGGGATGACCAAACGGTACGTGACCTGCTGGTGTCCGTGACACGGCCGACCATCAGGAACGCGTCCCAGGCCGTGGACGCCGCCGAGCTGGCCATCATGGAGCGTGACGACGATGCCGCCCAGATGGCCTACGCGCAGGCGCTGAGCGACTGGGCAGACGTCGGCGGGTACGACGCCGAGACCGGCTGGGACAAGTGCACGATGGCGGCACTCGGGGTGCCCTTCGAGAAGGCGCAGTGGCGGGACCTCTCGACGCTTTCCGGCGGTGAGCAGAAGCGCCTGGTGCTCGAGGCGCTGCTGCGCGGGCCGGATGAGGTCCTGTTGCTGGACGAGCCCGACAACTACCTGGACGTGCCGGGAAAGCGCTGGCTGGAGGAGCAGCTGCGGGCAACGGCCAAGACAGTGCTGTTCGTGTCCCACGACCGGGAGCTGCTTGCCCGGGCGGCGGCCAAGATCGTCAGCGTCGATCCCGCGCCGGGTGGCTCGGACGTCTGGGTGCACGGCGGCGGGTTCGGCACGTTCCATGCCGCCCGGGAGCAGCGGTTTGAGCGGTTCAAGGAACTGCGCCGGCGGTGGAATGAGAAGCATGCGCAGCTTCGCCGGCTCGTCCTGGACATGCAGCAGTACGCGTCCCGCAGCGACGAGATGGCCTCCCGGTACCAGGCGGCCAGGACCCGGCTGCGCAAGTTCGAGGAGGCGGGACCGCCGACGGAGCCGCCGCGCCGGCAGGAGATCAAGATGCGGCTGCGGGGTGGCCGGACCGGCGTCCGCGCCGTGACCTGTGCCGGGCTCGAGCTGACAGGACTCATGCAGCCGTTCGACCTGGAGGTCTTCTACGGCGACCGCGTCGCGGTCCTCGGGTCAAACGGGTCGGGCAAGTCGCACTTTCTGCGCCTGCTGGCCGGCCAGGAGGTCGCGCATTCCGGCATCTGGAAGCTGGGTGCGCGGGTGGTTCCCGGCTTCTTCGCCCAGACGTACGCACACCCGGAACTGACCGGCCGTACCCTCACCGGCATCCTGTGGGACGCGCACGCACGGGACCGGGGAGCCGCCATGAGCGTCCTGCGCAGGTACGAGCTGGACCGGGAGGGCGACCAGGTCTTCGACCGGCTCTCCGGCGGCCAGCAGGCACGGTTCCAGATCCTGCTGCTGGAGCTCGCCGGGGCGACCGCCCTGCTCCTTGATGAGCCGACCGACAACCTGGACCTGGAATCAGCCGAGGCGCTGCAGGCTGGCCTGGAGTCTTTCGAGGGAACCGTGCTGGCCGTGACCCACGACCGCTGGTTCGCCCGGTCGTTCGACCGGTTCCTGGTCTTTGGCGCCAACGCCACTGTCCGGGAGTCCCAGGAGCCAGTCTGGGACGAGGGGCGCGTCGCCCGCGCCCGCTGAGTGGCAGGAGAGCCTTTCAACCCATGAGCAGCTGGCGACCCAGAGGCGTAGAAGGGGCGCAGTGAGTGCGGGATGAACCCCGGCGGCAGCCCGGCCCCGGCAGCGGCGCGCTGGAAGTCCTCCTGGTAGGAGCGGCGGACGACGAGCTTGTACTTGCGGCCCTGGAACAGGTAGCCGTCGGGCGTGGTGCCGTGCCCGGCGGCGTGCTTGTCGATCGCCTCGCTGACGTACTGCGGCAGCGGGATACCGCGGAACTCCCCGGCGCGGCGAAACTTCAGCGGCCGCAGCTGGCCGCCGGGATTGACCTGCTCCCGCACCCGGTATGCACCAGGTCAGACGATGCCTCCGTTGACGTAGATGACCTGGCCGTTGACCCACCGGCCGGCCCCGGCCAGGAAGGCCACGATGCCGGCAATGTCGTCGGGCTGTCCCAGCCGCTGCATGGGCGGCGCGCTGGCGAGGCGGTCGATGGTGGCCTGGTCCTTGCCGTCGAGGAACAGCGCTGTCGCGGTCGGCCCTGGTGCCACGGCGTTGATGGTAATATCGCGGCCGCGCAGTTCCCTGGCTACGATCAGGGTCATGGCCTCGACCGCGCCCTTGGTGGCGGCGTAGGCCGCGTAAGTCGGCGGGGCCAGCTTGGTCACCGACGAGGAGAAGTTGATGATCGCCCCGCCAGCGCGGACCCGGCGGACCGCCTGCTGGGCGACGACGAACGTGCCGCGCAGGTTGGTCCGGACGACCTGGTCGAACTCGCCAAGATCGAGGTCGGCCAGCGGGGACAGCGGCATGATCCCGGCGGCGTGCACGACCACATCAACGCCGCCATAGCGCCGCTCGGCTTCGTCGAACAGCGCGGCGACGTCCGTCTCATCCGCCGCATCGGCTCTGAAAGCGGCCGCAGTACCGTCAGCCGAGGTGATCTGATCGACGACCTCCTTAGCCCGGCCGGGATTACCTGCGTAGCTGACCATCACGCTCATCCCGTCAGCGCCCAGGCGGCTGGCGGCAGCCCGGCCGACACCGCCAGACCCGCCCGTCACGATGGCAACCCTTGGGTTTTGCTCTGCAGATGTCATGGTGTTCTCCTTCGGGACGCTGATAAATGTAGACGCTATGTCCATATAACAAAGATATGGACACTGTGTCAAATGTTCCGGAGATGCTGCATGGCGCCAGCAACCCGAGGGTCACCAGCCAAGATACGCTGTGTCCATATCCGGCGACCCGAGGACTGACATGAGCGAGACCGAGCCGAGCGCGCGCCGAGGCCGAGGGCGGCGTCCTGCAGCCGAGGTACGCGAGCAGATCCTCCGGGCGACAGGTGAGCTGCTCCTTGCGGACGGTATGGCGGCCTTCACAATCGAGAAGGTCGCGGCGCGCGCCGGTGCCAGCAGGATGACGATCTACAAGTGGTGGCCTTCCCGGGGCGCCCTGGCACTCGAGGGCTACTTCACCGTCGTCAGGCCCAGCCTGGAGTTCCCTGATACTGGCGACATCCGCGCGGATCTGACCGCGCAGGTCCGCGCTCTCGCCCACCTGCTGAGCGATACGAGCGCCGGGCGCGTCGTCGCCGAGCTCATCGGGGCCGCGCAAACCGACCCGGAGCTGGCCGCGGCGTTCAGGACGCAGTACGCCGAACCGCGCCGCCAGCTAGCGGTCGAGGCCATCAACCGCGGCGTACAGCGGGGCCAGCTCCGGGACAACATCGATCCCGAAGTGGTCGACAACCAGCTCTGGGGAGCCTGCTACCACCGGCTGCTCGTATACCACGAGCCGCTCACTGATGACTTCGCCGAGGCACTCGTCGACAACCTCATGGCCGGGCTGCGCCGCGAGCCGCACATCAGCGCTGAGGCCGGGCCGAGCGACGTCTGAACCCCATGAACGTCAGGTCCCCGACCGCCTCGCCCGCCATCACCCGCTCAGACCGGGCGGCAGCCGCGTACGTCAGCTGCCGCGCAGCCGCTACCTGCATCGCCATGTCGGCCAGCATGGACTGGATGCCCTGGAACTCAGCGACCGCCTTCTCTTGCCGTCTCGTCCTGGACTTCGGCATCCGGCCGCGGGCGGTTAGCAGTCTGCCCGACATCGTGACGGCGCCTTCCTGCACTTCAGCTGGACGCACCTGGAGGGCAACTCGGGGGCGCAGCGCGCTGCATCAGCAGCTCGACGATCTCGGCCTGTGACGGCTGCTACCGCGAGTCTTCAGGTGCTTCCGGATCGGACGTTGACTCCTGGCCGGGCAGCCCGAGGTGCCGCTCGACGGCCGCCAGCCGCGCCTCGATGCGATCGAGCGACGACAGTGCGGCCCGGATGTCATCCCGCAAGCTGGTCCCGGGCCGGGCCACCGCAAAGGGTCCAGCCGGCCCGCTGGCCTGGCCAGCTGTCGCCGCAGCGCTGGCCTCTCCGGGCGTCAGCATCTCCTGCACCCGTTCCCTGACCTGGCCGAGGTCACCGGCGACCCGGTCATGATCCGGGCGGCTACGCCCTTGCCCTCGCGAATCATGCCGAGCGCGATGTGCTCAGGGCCGATGTAGTTCTGCCCGAGCTGCAGTGCCTCGCGCAGTGAAAGCTCCATGACCTTCTTGGCGCGCGGGGTAAACGGGATATGCCCCGAAGGACCGTGCCTGCCGCGGCCGACGATCTCTACGACCTGCTGGCGGACCGTCGGCAGGTCGATGCCCAGTGAGTCAAGCGCCCTGGCAGCCGCGGTCTCGCCGTCGTAGATCACCCCCAGCAGGAGATGCTCGGTGCCGATGTAGTCGTGGCTGAGCGCCACAGCCTCTTCCTGAGCCAGGACAACGACGCGACGCGCCTGGTCGGTAAACCGCTCGAACATCTCGCCGCCCCGCTGCCGCCATGCCGCGCGCACCACTGACGGCCGCGCACTTGCTTCCTATCTTGCGCCTGGCGCATGCGACTGCAAACCACCAGGAGGACGTGTAATTGAGCCTTCGACCGCAGCGGTCGCAGGGGCGCCCGATCGTAGCCAGCCACGCGTGATCCGGAGCCGCCTCCGGTGACCGGGCGTGCCGGCACTGGCCCGGGACTGAGCGAGAATGGCGGAATGCAGATAGACCATGAGCTCCTCCGCCGCGTCACCGAACTGGAGCAGAAGCTGGACTGGCTCTACCAGCAAACCGGTCACGGGTCGCCGTACCCGCAGGCGGCCGCGCAAACAGCTGCTGACGGCCAGCCAGTCAGCGTGTCCGCGGCTGTGCTGACCCTCGCGCAGCGCGGCTCTAAAGTCGCGGCGATCGCCCAGTACCGACAGGAGACCGGCGTAGACCTGCGCGACGCCAAGAACGTTATCGACGGCCTGGTTTAGTCCGGGCGCTCCGCCCAGGCGCACGGGTGCGTGGCGGGTGGATGGAGACTACCCGAATCCCCTGCTGCGCCATGGAGTCCACCGTGCACTGTCGGCCGTGGATCTCAATAATTCGATGACCAGCGAGAATCGCTGGATTATCGCTATTGCAGCAGCTGACGGGCCATCACGACGCGCTGGATCTGGTTGGTCCCCTCGTAGATCTGGGTGATCTTCGCGTCGCGCATCATCCGCTCCACCGGGTAGTCACTGACGTACCCGTAACCGCCGAGCAGCTGCACCGCGTCCGTGGTCACCGCCATCGCCACATCCGAGGCGAAGCACTTGCACGCCGACGCCATGAACGTCAGGTCCCCGACCGCCTCGCCCGCCATCACCCGCTCAGACCGGGCGGCAGCCGCGTACGTCAGCTGCCGCGCAGCCGCTACCTGCATCGCCATGTCGGCCAGCATGAACTGGATGCCCTGGAACTCAGCGACCGCCTTGCCGAACTGCCGCCGTTCCCGGACGTACCCGGCCGCGTAATCCAGCGCCCCCTGGGCGATGCCGAGCGCCTGCGCGGCGATCGTCACCCGGGTGTGGTCCAGTGTCCGCAGCGCCGTGCGGAAGCCAGTGCCTTCCGCACCGATCATCCGGTCCGCAGGAATTACGCAGTTATCGAAATAAACTTCGCGTGTCGGTGATCCCTTGATGCCCAGCTTGTGCTCGGGCGCGCCGAAGGAGACACCGGGGTCTGCGGCTTCGACGACGAACGCCGAGATGCCGCCGGGACCTGCCGCCGGGTCGGTCACCGCCATTACCGTGTAGAACTTCGAGATGCCCGCGTTGGTGATCCAGCGCTTGGTGCCGTTCAGCACGTACGTGTCACCGTCCCGGACGGCCCGGGTTCGCATCGCCGCGGCGTCCGACCCGGCCTCCGGCTCGGACAGCGCGTAGGAAAACATCCCCTCGCCGCGAGCCACCGGCGCCAGGTAACGCTGCTTGAGGTCCTCCGACGCCGAAAGCAGCAGCGGGACGGTGCCGAGCTTGTTGACCGCCGGGATCAGCGAACTCGACGCGCACGCCCGCGCCACCTCCTCGATCACGATCACCGTCGCGATAGCGTCGGCGCCCGCGCCGCCGTACGCTTCCGGGATGTGCACGGCATGCAAGTCGGCCTTGACCAGCGCGTCGTGCGCCTCCCACGGGAACTCTGCCGCCTGATCGACCTTGGCCGCGTACGGGGCGATCTTGTCGTCGGCGAGAGCCCGGACGGACTCCCGCAGGGCGTCATGCTCCGGTGTCAGGGCGAAAGCGGGAAAGTCACTGCTCATGCACCCGATCGTAGGCTTCCCCGCAGCTGGCGAGAAGCCCGGTCCGCCGTCAGCCGAAGCTCCGCGGGGCGCTCCGGCGCGGCCGGGCCGCCGCCGCCACCCGGCCAGACCCCCGGCCGGGACCAGCCATCATGATCGTGGTGGATTGGTGTTGCCGGGGCAACACCGATCCACCGTGATCAAGGAGCTGACCCACGATGACGCATCAGCCGTCGCTGCTGTCACGGCAGGGACGCGAACTACTGGACCGGCTAGCCGCCGAGCACGTCGACCCGGACCGCGCCCTGCGGCTGGCCGAGTCTCTGCGCGGCAGTTACCCGCCGGACTTGGTCGCCGCCGCGCTCACCCAGCAGGCGCTCCGGACGGCCGCCAGCGCCAAGTTCAGCCGGGCCGCCCGGATGCTGTTCACCCGGCCGGGCCTGGAGCAGGCGTCATCGGAGCGCACCGCCCGCCACAGCGCGGCCAGGTTCGCCGCCGCCCGGCTGGTCGCCGACTTGTGCTGCGGCATCGGCGGCAATCTCACCGCGCTGGCCACCGCGACGGCGGCCCACTCCGCCGGGCCCGCTGTCCTGGGCGTCGACCGCGACCTGACCGCCCTGGAGTTCGCCCGCCACAACGCGGCCGTCTACGGCGCGGCCGGTCACCTCGCCGTGGTGTGCGCTGACGTCCGCGAGCTCCCGCTGGCCCGGATGGTCGACGGGGTGTTCATCGACCCCGCCCGCCGGGCCGGCGGCGCGCGGCTGCGGGGCGGCCGCAGCGACCCGCCGCTGGACTGGTGCCTGCAGCTGGCGGCAACAGTGCCGTCGGTGTGCGTCAAGGCCGCGCCGGGAATCGACCGCGCGCTCGTCCCGGCGGGCTGGGAGATCGAGTTCCTGGCGGTCGGGCGCAGCCTGAAGGAAGCGCTGCTGTGGTCACCCGCCCTGGCCACGACCGGCCGCCGCGCCACCGTCCTGCCCAGCGATACCGGGCTCCCCCGCGACACGGTCTTTCCCCTCGACGCAGGCCTCGCCCGCGACGCTGGCCTTCCCGGCAGCGGCGCGGGTGCTGCCGCCGGCGGCACGGTTCCGGTCGCCGGAGACGCGCAGCCCGTTGCCGGCGACGCGCTCCGCCCGGCCGGCGACACGCTCATCACGGCAGCTGGGCCGCCGGTGCCGGTCGCCGCGCCTGGCGCCTTCCTGCTGGACCCGAACCCGGCCGTGACCAGGGCCGGGCTGGTCCAGGAACTCGGCCGGCAACTCGGAGCCTGGCAGATCGATCCTATGATCGCGTTCCTGTCGGCAGACCGGCCGCTGCCGACCCCGTTCGGCCGGCTCCTGCGGGTGCTGGAGTCCGCGCCATGGCACGAGAAAGACTTCGCCCGGCGGCTGCGCGCGCTCGGTGTCGGCTTCGCCGACATCCGCCGTCGCGGCCTGGCCGGCGACGTCGAGCAGATCCGCCGCCGCCTCGGCCTGCAGGGCGACGCCAGCGCCGTCATCGTCATCACCCGGGTGAACGACAGGCCCTGGGGCCTGATCTGCACCGCGGCGGACAACGGCAATCCACGCTGACCACCACGAGCGGAACGACTTCCGCCAGTCCTGCTACCGGCCCCGGCGGCTGTGACCGGCTAGGGAGCGCCGAAAGGTTACATCCCGAGCCTGGACCTCAGCGCCGCTCCCTTCGCCTGAGCGGCTGCCCGCAGCTCCTCCTGGAACGCCGTCATCCGGGCACGCAGCTCCGGGTCGGACACGGCGAGGATGCGCACGGCCAGCAGGCCGGCGTTGCGCGCCCCGCCGACCGCCACCGTGGCGACGGGGATTCCGGCCGGCATCTGGGCGATGGACAGCAGCGAGTCCAGGCCGCCGAGCTGAGCCAGCGGGACCGGCACGCCGATCACCGGCAGCGGAGTCACCGCCGCCAGCATGCCCGGCAGGTGCGCGGCCCCGCCGGCGCCGGCGATGATGACCCGCAGGCCGCGGTCCGCAGCCGCCGCGCCGAACTCGATCATGTCGCGCGGCATCCGGTGCGCCGACACCACGTCGGCCTCGTGCGGCACGCCGAACTCCGCCAGCGCGGTTACCGCCGCTTCCATCACCGGCCAGTCCGAGTCGCTCCCCATGACCACGCTAACCAGCGGCCCGTCGGCCATCTCCGCTCCCTCCGCCCCGCCGCGCACACCACCGCCGGAGCTAGTCCTCCTCGGTGCCCGAGCTCAGCCAGCTAGCCGCCCGCCGGGCCCGCCCCCGGATGGCGTCCAGGTCACTGCCGGCCACGGTGACATGCCCGACCTTGCGGCCGGGCCGGACCTCTTTCCCGTACAGGTGCACCTTCACGCCGGGGTCACCCGCCATTACGTGCAGCAGCCGCGAGTACATGTCCGGGTCCTCGCCGCCGAGCACGTTGACCATCACCACCCGGGGCGCGGCCAGCATCGGCGCGCCGAGCGGCAGGTCCAGCACGGCCCGCAGGTGCTGCTCGAACTGCGACGTGACGGCGCCGTCGATGGTCCAGTGCCCGCTGTTGTGCGGCCGCATCGCCAGCTCGTTCACCAGCAGCCCGGCCGCGGTCTGGAACAGCTCGACGGCGAGGATGCCGACGACGCCGAGCTCAGCAGCCAGCTGCAGCCCCAGCCGCTGGGCAGCAGCCGCGATGCCGGGCGCCAGGCCGGGCGCGGGCGCCAGCACCTCCCGGCAGATGCCGTCGCGCTGCACCGTCTCGACGACCGGGTAGACGGCGCCCTGCCCGCTCGGCGACCTCGCGACGACGACGGCGAGCTCCCGCTCGAGCGCCACATGCTCCTCGGCGATCAGGTCGATACCGTGCGCCAGCACCTGCGCGGCCGCTTCCAGCGTCGCGCAGACCCAGACGCCCTTGCCGTCATAGCCGCCGGTGACGGCCTTCAGCACGACCGGCCAGCCATGCTCGGCGGCGAACCGTGCCACCTCCCCGGCGTCGCGCACCGGCGCGAACCGGGGGCACGGCACGCCGAGTTCCGCCAGCCGCTCGCGCATCGCCCGCTTGTCCTGCGCGTAGCGCAGCGCTAGCGACGACGGCCGGACGGCAGCGCCGGCTTCCTCAAGCCCGGCGAGCAGCGCGCCCGGAACGTGCTCGTGGTCGAAGGTCAGCACGTCGCAGCCGGCCGCGAACGCCCGCAGGTCGGCGCCCGAGCGGTAATCGCCGATGACGGTGCCAGCGCAGACCGTGGCCGCGCTTTCGTCCGCCGCCGCGGCCAGCACCCGGAAGCCGATGCCGAGGCTGACGGCCGCCTGCGCCGTCATCCGGGCCAGCTGCCCGGCACCGACCATTCCCACCACCGGCACCCGGCCGGGGCCTTCTTGTTCCGCCACCCGCCGTAGCCTACGAGGTCGCGGCCGGGGTCTCGCGGTCAGGGACTGGGCGGCAGGTCAGGCAGGCCCGCTGACGGCCGGCTGGCGCGCCACCGCGGATTCCGGCTGTGCCCGGGGAACGAATATCGCGAAAACGGCCGGTCGGGGCCGCACCAGCACGACCTGGCCGCCGTCGGCGGCGGCGACTGTCCTGGCCAGGGCCAGGCCTAGGCCGGTGCCGCCCGGCGCGCCGCTCACACTCCGCTCGAATATCCGCGGCACCAGCTCCGGCGGCACCCCCTTGCCCTCGTCCCGGACCTCGATGACCACCGACCGGAGCGTCTGCGATGTCCGGATCGACACCGTCCCGGCTCCGTGCGTCAGCGCGTTGTCGAGGAGGGTCGCCAGGACCTGGGAGGCGCCGCCGGGAGTGACGTAGGCGTTCAGGTTCCTGTCGCCGGCCAGCTCCAGCTTCCGGCCCTCCCGGCGGAAAGCCGGATCCCACTCAATGACCTGCTGCGCGACGATGTCGTCAATGCTGGCCAGGGTCGGCGCTCCTGTCAGGGACCGGCGGGCCCGGCCGAGCAGCTGGCCGACCACCTCGGCGAGCCGCTCGGTCTGCGCGAGCGCCGCAGCGCCTTCCTCGCGGACGACGTCGGGGTAATCCGCTGCCCCGATCATCTCCTCAAGCCGCATCGACAGCGCGGTGAGCGGGGTGCGGAGCTGGTGCGATGCGTCGACCGCGAAATCCCGGTCGGCGGCCAGCAAGTCGTTGATCCGCTGCGCGGACCCGTCCAGGCCCTCGGCCACCCGGTCGAGTTCCGGCACCCCGTAGCGGCGGCCCAGCGGCCGCGCATCCCCGGAGCCGAGCCGGTCCGCGGCCTGGGCCAGCTCGCGCATCGGGCGGGTCAGCCGCCGTGCCTGCAGCAGCGCGAGCACGACCGCGACCGCGACCGCGAGCAGGGCGAGGCCGCCGATGAGCAGCACGCCGCGCCAGATGCTGTCGCCGGCAGAATCCGGCGCGGCGACCGTCACGGCGAAATCACCGGATCCGGCCCGGGCGGTGATCTGATCCCCGGCCGGGGGCCGGCGGCCGACCGCGATCGCGCTGGCGCCCCGCTGCCGGATGACTACGTACCGGTCCGGCAATGACCTGGCCACCTGCGCCGCGTCGGCCGGCAACCCGGAGTCGGCGCGTTCCTGCAGGCCGCGGGCGAGCGTCAGGGCATCGCGGTGCAGCTGACGGGACGCCTGGCCGTCCTGCAGCCGGGCCGCCGCGACGGCCAGCGGCACCCCGAGCAGCAGGACCGCGACGATCGCCACGGCGACCGTCGAGATCAGCAGCCGGCGCTGCACCGGACTGCTCCCCAGTGGTCCCGGTGTTCTCGGTGCGCCGTCACGGCAGTGCCTGCATCGCGATCGCCAGCCATGCCGGCCCGGTCAGTCGCCGCGCTCGAACCGGAACCCGACCCCGCGCACCGTGGTGATGAACTGCGGGCTGTGCGCGTCGTCGCCGAGCTTGCGGCGCAGCCACGAGACATGCATGTCCAGTGTCTTGGTGGAGCCCCACCATTTGCTGTCCCAGACCTGGCGCATGATCTGCTCCCGCGTGACGACCTTTCCCGCCTCGGCCACCAGCAGCGCGAGCAGGTCGAACTCCTTGGACGTCAGCTCGATCTCGTCATCTCCCAGCCAGGCCCGGCGGGCGTCCGGGTCAATCCGGACGCCCTGCGCCACGTGAACCTCGGACGCGCCCCGCCGCAGCAGCGCCCGCACCCGCGCCAGCAGCTCGGCGAGCCGGAACGGCTTGGTGACATAATCATCGGCGCCGGCGTCCAGCCCGATGACGGTGTCCACCTCGTCGGCCCGCGCGGTCAGGATGAGGACCGGGACCGACTGGCCGGCCGAGCGGATCCGGCGGCACACCTCAAGCCCGTCGATCTTGGGCAGCCCGATGTCCAGCAGGATGAGGTCGATACCGCCGCCGCGGGCAGCTTCCAGGGCGCCGGGGCCGTCCGCGGAGACGCCGACGTCATAACCTTCCCGCCGCAGCGCGCGGGCCAGCGGTTCGGAGATAGCCGGGTCGTCTTCGGCAAGCAGCACGGAGGTCATGGTCAGATGGTACGGCGGGCGGCAACCAAAACGGTGTTCCCCACGCGCGGCGAGTGCCGAGATCATTACCGCTAATGTGCCGCTGACCAGCGCCAGCACGGCATTTCCCGGACCAATCCGGCAGTTTGCGCGGCGCAGGGCCCGGCAGTGGCTACACCGGCGTGACGCCGTGCCGCCGCCGGGAGAACGACCGGTCCTTGCCGCGGGCAGCGGCGAACCGGCGGATTAGCTCGGCTCGCAGGTCCTCCGGCTCGACCACGTCATCCACGACGAGCTCGCCGGCCAGCCGGAGCACGTCGATGTCGTCCTCGTACTCGGCGCGCAGCCGCATCGTCTCTGCCTCCCGGTCCGCCGGACTGCCGATGCCGGCCAGCTTGTTGTAGTAGACGGCGTTAACGGCCGCCTCTGCGCCCATCACCGCGATCTTGGCCGTCGGCAGCGCGAGCGTGGCGTCCGGCTCGAATCCCGGCCCGGCCATCGCGTACAGGCCGGCCCCGTAGGCCTTGCGGACCACGACGCAGATTTTCGGCACGGTGGCCTCGGACACGGCACTGATCATCTTGGCCCCGTGCCGGATGATGCCCTGCCGCTCCACCGCGGTGCCCACCATGAAGCCGGGCACGTCGGCGAGGAACAGCAGCGGCAGGCTGAACGCGTCGCACAGCTGGATGAACCGGGCGGCCTTGTCCGCGGAGTCGACGAACAGCACACCGCCCTTGAACATCGGGTTGTTGGCTACCACGCCGATAGCGCGGCCGTCCAGCCGGGCGAAGCCGACCACCAGCTCCCTGGCCCACAGCGCGTGGATCTCGAAGAGCGAGCCGTCGTCGACCAGGCCGCGCAGGTACCGGCGCATATCGAAGGCCTGCCGCTCGCTGACCGGGACCAACGCGCGCAGGTCGACCGCGGCGGCCTGCCGGGCGGCCGCATCTGGCGGCGGCTGCTGCCAGTTGTCCGGCAGGTATGACAGGTAGGACCGGAGCGCGTCAATGGCCTCTTGCTCTGATGCCGCCAGCTGGTGTCCGCAGCCTGAGACCGTGCAGTGCATCCGCGCGCCGCCCATCTCCTCCAGCGTCGTCTGTTCCCGGACCACCATCTCCACCATCCGCGGACTGCCCAGGTACATCGACGCGTTGCCGGCGACCATGACGACGTAGTCGCAGAACGCCGGGATGTAGGCTCCCCCGGCCGCCGACGGCCCGAACAGCGCGCACACCTGGGGGATGGCCCCCGAAGCGCGGACCTGGGTGTGGAAGATCTTCCCGGCGCCGCGGCGGCCGGGGAACATCTGCACCTGGTCGGTAATCCGCGCTCCCGCCGAGTCAACTAGGTAGATCATCGGCACGCCGCTGGCGTAGGCCTTCTCGATGATCCTGATGATCTTCTCGACCGTCCGGGCGCCCCACGAGCCCGCTTTGACCGTCGAGTCGTTCGCCATCAGCGCCGCCGACCGCCCGCTGATGGTCGCGGTCCCGGTGATCACGCCGTCGGCAGGCAGGCCGTCGGCCAACACATTGGCGAAAGCCCCGTCCTCGGCAAAGCTGCCCGCGTCAGTCAGCAGCGCGATCCGCTCCCTGGCGAACATCTTGCCGTGCGCGGCTGCTGCCTCGTGGTACCGGGCCGCGCCGCCCCTGGCGATCTTGTCCCGGGTCCGGGCAATCTCAGGATGCCCCGCCGGGGCAGCCTGATCGGCCGGCCCGGTGCCAGCAGGGGCAGTAGCAGTAACAGCTGCCGTCGTGTTCCGTTCTGTGTCCACGATCGCGAGCGTACCGAGTCCCCGCCAGCCTGCACCGCCCTGAACCGGGCTACCGGCATGCATGCCAGCGTGTGCGCTTCGGCCAGCGTGTGCGCTTCGGCCTGCGTCAGCTGCCGCGAGGCTGCACTTCGGCCAGATCAGTCAGCGAGCCGGAACGACTCGTCGGGCCGGATCTCGGCGACGTCCATCTGGGCTTTCTGCAGCCGCCCAGAATAGTCCCAGTTCACCGACTGCCACCGGGTGAACTGGTCCAGAACCCAGAAGCCGGACTGGCGTGATCCGTTGCCGGACTTCCCGTTGCCGCCGAACGGCAGATGCGCCTCAGCGCCCGAAGTCGAGTTGTTGACGCTCACCATGCCCGCCGAGATGCCCCGGCGGAAGGCAAAGACTTCGGCCGGGTCGCTCGTGAAGATGGACGACGACAGCCCGTAACCGGGAACGTTCGCCAGCCGGATTGCGTCGGTCAGATCGTGATAGGTGGTGACGCCGACGAGCGGGCCGAACGTCTCGTTCAAGAAGATCGCGTCCTCCTCGCGCACGCCGTCGACGATCACCGGGTGGCAGAATATCCCGGCCTCCGGATCACCGACGAAGCCGTCGCGCGGGCTCGCAGCCGTGATCCGGCCAGTCGCCGTGGATCCGAGTACACGGTGGTGCGGCTGGATCCAGCCGAGATAGTCCCCGAACCGGTCAGCGAACCTGGCGTCGAGCATCGGGCCGTACACCACGTCGGCGAACGGGTCGCCGACAGCCGCGCGCCGGGTTGCCTGGTCGAACAGCGCGACGAAACTGTCGTGCACGCTCTCGTGCACGATCACGGTCCCGAGCGAAGTACAGCGCTGTCCGGCCGTGCCGAAACCGGCGAACAGGGCAGCTTGCACGGCCAGCTCAAGGTCCGCGCCCGGGGTCACCACCATCGGGTTCTTGCCGCCGAGTTCCAGGCAGGCCGACTGCAGGTGCCGGCCGGCGAGCTCGCCGATCCGGGACCCGACCGCACTGGACCCGGTGAAGCCGACCTTGTCGACAAGCCCGTCGCCCAGTGCCCGCTCCAGCCCGGCGAAGGTGGTGTCGCCGTCGGCCAGCACCAGGTTCACTACCCCGTCGGGCAAGCCGCCGCCGCGGGCGACCAGGTCGAACAGCGCCGCCCCGCACGCGGCGGCGTAGTCGGCCGGCTTCCAGACCACAGCGTTGCCGCACAGCAGCGCCGGGATGAGGTACCAGGACGGGACGGCCACCGGAAAGTTGCCCGCGGTGATGACGCCGACGACGCCCACCGGATTGCGGAACGTGAACAGCTGCTTGTCCGGCATCTCGCTCGGGACCGTCTGCCCGTACAGGCGGCGTCCCTCGCCCAGGAAAAAGTCGCAGGTGTCAGTAATTTCGCGGACTTCAGCGAGCGCCTCGGCGTACGGCTTTCCGATTTCCCGTGTCACCAGCCGGGCAAGCGCCTCGGCGTTAGCCTCCACCACCCGGCCGATATGGGCAATCGCGCGGCCGCGCACCGGCGCAGGCACGTCCGCCCACGCCTGCTGCGCTGCTCGCGCCGCACGCGCCGCTGCCACGAAGGTACCTGCGTCTCCCAGCGACACCTCGGCGACCACCTCGCCAGTGCGAGCAGGATTCGTCGACGAAACCCGGCCGCCTGGTTCCCCCGGAACCGGCGACCCCGCGACTACCGAGGAAATGCTGCGGCTCATGCGACCTCACTTCGTCGATGCTCATCGGCCGGCCAGACGGGCAGGCACCTGAGCCGGCGCCATGGTCCCTTAGCCAGCCAGGGAAGACAGGTCCTGTCAGCCCTTCTGTCGGGCCTCTTCTGTCGGGCCTCTTCTGTCAGACCCGGCGCAGGAAGCTGCGGGACTCGACCAGGATGGCGCCCGAGCGAGCCACGTCGGCGACATTGGCCCGCGCGTCCGGGTTCTCGGCGAGACGGCGACGGTAAATCTCGTATTCGGCGAGAGAGTCAAAGTCGATCATGGCGAGCGCGAAGTTGTTTGCCCCTTCCTTCGGCAGGAAGTAGCCGACAAGCTTCCCGCCGCAGCTCTCGATAATGGGCGGCCACCGGGTGGCGTAGTCCTCGAATGCGTCGACTCGGTGCGGATCGAGCGTGTACTGGATGCAGCAGGTGATCATGCGGTCAGCTCTCTCGTTGGCCCGTTCGTCATTCCGGCAGGGCGCGCCGGGGACGCCCGGCAGCCGCCCCCTGATTGTGGCGCCGGATTGCTTCGGCCGGGATCGAAGTGTCGGCCCGCTAGGCTCGGTCACGTGCAGGGTCCAGAGGCCGGGGATGCCGACATCGCCGCGGTCGCCAGTGTCCTTGCCGATCCTAGGCGGGCCAAAATGCTGCTGGCGGTCAGTGATGGCCGCGCGCTGACCGCGACAATGCTGGCCAGCGAAGCCGGGGTAGCGCCCTCGACCGCCAGCACCCACCTGGCGAAGCTGGTCGGCGCCGGGCTGCTGCGGGTCGAGGCGCACGGCCGGCACCGCCACTACCGGATCGCCGGGCCGGAAGTTGGAGACCTGATCGAGGCGCTCACCCATCTGGCTCCTCCTATCCCGGTCCGCTCGCTGCGGGACGGAACCCGCGCCCACGCCATCCGCCGGGCGCGCACCTGCTACGACCACCTCGCCGGGCAACTGGGAACCGACCTGATGGCCGCTCTCCTCGACCGTCAGCTCCTGACCGCTGCAGACCGCATCTTCTGTCCGCAGTCGCGCAGCGGCGATCCGCTCGCCGGTCCCGGCCGTGATCATGAGTACCGGCTCACCCCCGCAGGCAGAGCCTGGATCGACGATTTCAAGGTCACGATCGCGCCGAGCGTCCGCCGGCCGCTTATCCGCTACTGCGTCGACTGGAGCGAGCAGCGTCCGCACCTCGCCGGCGCTCTCGGTGCCGGGCTGCTTACCCGGCTGCTGGAACTTCAGTGGCTGCAGCGCTCACCTACCAGCCGCGCCGTGCTTCTCACCGACCACGGCCGGTCCGGCCTGAGCCGCACCCTCGGCCTGCTGATTCTCAGATGATCAGACGCACCTCCTCGTGGCCGGCCGCTTCCTGCCCGGCCGGCCCGTGTCCGGCCGCAGCCTGCTCTTCCCCGGCCCGCCCCCCTTCAGCCCGCTCCCTCTCGGCCTGCTCGGCCGCGACGCGTTTTAGCAGCGCGTGCTCGACGAAGTATCCCAGCGACGCGTAGCCGCGCCATACCCGCCGCCATTCCTGCTGCACGGCCGCATCGCCAAGCGTCCGCCGCACCTCGTCGAGGTAGGACACGATGATGTCGGCGGCCTGCCGGCTATGGCCGGCCGAAAGGTTGTCGATCGTCAGGTGGGCCTGCTCGTAGCAGTCGTCGAAGCCGTAGTGCCGGAGTTTCTGGATCTCGTGCAGCCGCAGCTCACCGAGGCCGAACATCTCGATGGCCAGGTTGTAGCCGAGAATCTCGTTGTAGTAAGTGTCCGGGAACAGTGCCATGCACATCTGGTGCAGCGAGAAGCCGTAGAGCTCGTCCGGCAGTTCATCCTGATCCATGAACGCGGTCTCGCGGATGTGCGGCAGCCGGACGTCCATGCTGTTCAGGGCCTGGTGGATCAGGGTGATGTGGTTCTTGCGCAGGTCGCCGTGGCCCATCTCGTCGGCATAGATAGCGAACAGCGCGGCGTCGCTCGCCCGCTCGCAGCGGCCCAGGTTCGCCACCCGGTGGATCCAGGTGGCGTCGACCAGCGCGCCGAGCGCGTACGTCGTCTGCAGGAACACCACCTCGTCGCGGTCCGGGATATCCACCAGCGGCTGGTAGGGCTGGATCAGCTTCTGCCAGTACACGCGCTCGGCCCGCTCGTACAGGGCATCCGGGCTGTAGTCGAAGTAGCTCGCGTCCGTGTACCGGCCCGCGGCGCCGCAGCTGAAGAGGACCTCCGCCGCGGCGAACGTTTCCGCCGCCCGCTGCCTCGCCAGCGGCAGCGTACTGGCGAAATGCTCAATATTGACCAGTCGGTAGAACAGCTCACGGTCTGCCGGCGTGCCGGGGACGGAAATCACCACGTCGTCCGGCGCGCTGGTGCTTATCGCGGCAGCCAGTTCAGCGGCCCGCGCGTCGCCAGCAGTACCGCCGCGGAGCACGATTTCCGGCCGCTCGCCAGACTGCACGTCCGTCACCCACGCCTGAAACACGGCCGCCTCGCGCTCGTCGAAGATACCGAACATCGGGCCGCCGAACTTGACGGCCCGGATAAACGCGCAGAGCCCGTCCGGGGTCCGCCGCAGCTGCCGGGACTCGCGAAACTCCCGGAGAAAAGCCGCCACATCCAGGTCCGGGTCGCTGAAGGTGCCCGACAGCAGCCGCCCGCCGACTCGCACGTCCCGGTGCTGGCCGCCGGCGAACGGGGCGTGCCGTGCGACGATCTCGGCGACCTTGTGCTCCAGCGGCACGCCGCGGTGCCAGGCGGCAAGCTCGGCCAGCATCGCGACGTGCTCGGATTCCAGGGCGAGCGTCAGCCGGATTCCGGCCAGCAGCCGCCGACTTTCCGCCGGGCCTGCCAGCTCCAGGTAGACCGTGAGGATGTCCCGCAGGTCCTGCTGCGCCAGCATCGGCTTCGTGCCGCAGAGCAGGTCATCGACGCCCAGAGCATGAAAGACGTAGTGGGCACCGACGAGCTCCGGCAGGAAACTGGCGGGCAGCCGCGACAGCGCCAGGTAGAAGCTGCCGTGCAGCGCGGTCAGCGGTCGCGCCCCAGCCCGGGCCAGGAAATCGGCGGCGCCGACATCCGGCAGGTAGATGCCCGCCTCTTCCAGCCGGCGCCGCCTCAGGCTTGCCGCGGAGCGCCGCGGGTTGCCCGCGCCGCGCAGCGCGAAATGCTGGGAGTACAGCCGGTTCACGATCACGGACGGCTGGGTAGCCGGCTGCGACAGCACGTCCAGCCAGCAACCGCCGAGCATGCCGATCGGCGCGCGCTGCCGCAGCACCGCGTCGCGGGTGTCCGGTTCCAGGGCTGTCAGCGGTGCGATGGCGGCGGCCAGGGCCGCACCGGCCGCGGCCACGTGCACCGCGATGCCGTCCGCGCTGACGTCGCCGGGCAGCCCGGCGCCTTGCTCTTCCCGGTGCGGCGACACGAACGCGTCGATTACCCGGCGCGCAGCGAGCAGCACCGCCTCGGACTCCTGGTCCCGCAGCAGCCGGCCGTACAGCGCGGCCGGCTGAGAGGTGACGATCGCATCGGCCTCCGCGCGCGCCTCGGCACTGAACTCGAACGCGCTCAGCGCCAGCGCGGCCATTGTGTCGGGTAGCTCGAATGCGCGCGTCGCGGCCGGGACCATGGCAACTCCCTTTCCTTCTTAACAATGGCTCAGTGGACTCTTCTGAGCAGCACGCCGATCCTCGAGCCGGGCACGCTGGATGCCAGCACGCAGTAGCTGCCCTCGCCGAGCTGGCCGAGTATCGCCCGGTCGACCAGGTTGATCAGCGGGTCAGCGGCGAAACAATGGCCGACCCGCGGGATATTGTCGAGATAGAGCTGATCCGCGCTGAAGCCCGCCTGCCGTTCCTTCATCACGACCAGCGGCTTGAACAGGTTGGCGTGCATAATCGCGGTGAGGTCAGCGAGTTTCAGCCCGGCCGGAGTCAGCAGCCGGTCATTGACCTGCCGGGCGAGATCAGAGCTGATTTCATTGCCCCACTCCAGCGTGGCAGTGTCCTGCGCGGTCGCGCAGCCCAGCAGCTCGTAGCCGCTGGTGTCGCTGGCCCCGGTGTCACTGACTACGGTGCCGCTGCTGATGCCCGTCGCGATGCCGGAAGCGGCGTCGCCGCGGCGGGGGCCGCCGCGGCCGACAGTCACCATGCAGCTCGCCGCGCCGTCGCTGTAGAGCGCGAACGGGGACACCCGCGCTGCCTTGTCGGCCACCCGGTCGGTGGTGATGACAAGGACCGTGCGGTGCCGGCCGCTCGTCACCAGCGCCCGCGCGATGTCGAGGCCAGCGAGCAGATTCACGCAGCGGTTGAGGTTCAGCCCGTAGCAGGGAATGGCGCCCAGGCCAATCCCGGTCAGCACACTGGCCACGAAGCTGCCGTGGCACTCGGCCGGCCCCGGAATCCGGTTGGAGCACAGCAGCAGCGCGTCCACTGACGACGGCTGCGCGCCAGCCGCCAGCATCGTGGCAGTGCCGGCGTCGGCCGCCAGGTCAGCCAGGTCGCGCTTCGTTGCGCGGACGCTGCCCCAGCCCCACAGGTCCGCATTCGGCGCCAGCCGGAACCCGTCGGCCAGGTCGCGGAAGTTCTCGATGGCCGCGTGATCCGCTATCTGCTCGCCGAGGACGTAACTCGCTCCCCGGATGAACGCGGTGCCGCCGCCCATGGTGCCTGCCTCTCAGATCAGTTCGACGTGCTGATCGGCCTGGACGACCGACCGGAGAATGTCGAGCACCGCAGCCGGCCGGGGCTCGAAGTAGAAATGGCCGCCGTCGACCCAGCGGCAGTCCGGCGGCTGCACGAACTCCCCGCCCCATGGCTCGAGCTGCGCCGTCTTGACGTGCGGGTCGTCGCGGCCGACCACGAGCGTGGCGGGGACCGGCAGCCGGGGGCCGGGCTGGTAGCGGTACCCGACCGCCATGTTGAAGTCCGCGATCACGCCGGGCAGCAGCAGCTCGAGCATGTACTCGTCAGCGATGACCTCGGCGGGCAGCCCGCCGAAGAAGCCGATCTCCACCGCGAACTCGCGGCCGGTGAGCTGCGCAATCCGCCGCACGCGCGCCGACGGCAGCAACGACGGCGCCGAGCAGCCCGACGCGACAAGATGCCGCGGCGCGGCGCCGCGTTCCGCCGGGCGGACCTGGCCCGCAGCGCCGTGCTCGGGGGTCACCGTCCCCGCGAGCAGGCGGCACACCTCAAATGCGACCAGCGCGCCGAGGCTGTGCCCGAACAGGTAGTACGGCCGGTTGTCCACCTGGGTGACGGCAGCGATGGCAGCGGCGGCGCCGGCGATGAGCGCGCCGATCGACGGCGCTGGCTCTGCCGCGCGGTGCTCCCGGCCAGGACGGCAGACCGCGAGGATCTCAGCCTCGCCGCCCAGCCCGTCCTGCCACCCCAGGAAAGCCCGCGGGCTGCCCCCGGCATGCGGGAAGCAGAAAATCCGCGCCGCCGGCGCAGCCACGCCACCGCGGCTGACAAACCAGTCCGCTGCTGCATTCACGACGTCTCCGTCCCGACGGGGATACCCCGCGCTGCCGGCAGCCGGAAGGTGACCGTGCTGCTGCGCGACGGGTCACCGGGCCGCACGTGCAGCTCACCCCGGCCGGGCAGCAGGACAACCGCCGCGACGGTGCGCTCGCGGCGGACATCCCCGGTGCCAGCGACGCAGATCGGCGGCCTGGCGAGCAGCGCGAAGTGCTCTTCTACCCCGGCGCCAGGCACTGCCGAGAACCGGGCGAGTCCCGCTTCGCAGGCCTTCAGCCGCAGCAGCGAGGAGTTGCGCGCGAATACATTGAGCGCGTCCAGCCCTGCGAAGCCGGAATCGAGGAAGTGATTGGTATGCGCGGCCGCCTGCACCAGCCGCACCTGGCCGTCAAGGATCTCGGCGCACGCGACCCGGCCGGGGTCACACAGCGTCAGCGACCGCGAGCTAGCCAGCGGCAGGTCTCGCAGCATGGCCAGCGCGTCGGCGACGCACCCGGCCCGGTCCAGCAGGTGCCGGATCGCCAGGTACGGCGGCACGCCAGGCCGCCACTGGCCGCCGAGCACCAGGTTCAGCCCGATGGCCAGGCCGTCGCTGTTAATTCCCAGGTAGCCGAGCAGGCCGCCGAAGCTCAGCACCAGCGCGCGCCGCCCGGAACCGGACAGCCGGACGTCCAGGACGGCGATCTGGTCGTCGAGGTCGCCGTTAAGATCTACGGTCTGGGCCAGGACCGGGCCGCCGCCGGGTCCCGCCGACAAGCTGGCGTAGGTGGTGCAGTCACCGCGGGCCAGCACTCGCTGATAACCGATGATCTCGCGCCGCACCTGCAACAGCACCCCCAGCTCGCGGGGGATGCGGGCGCCCAGCGCCAGCCCGTCGATCTCCTCGCTCAGCTGGGGCGTGGCCGCCGCGATGGCCGATCCGTAAGCGGCAAGCGCCCGGTTCAGCGACTCGGCAGCCAGCGGCCGGGGGGCGAGCCGCTGGATACGAGCCAGGCCGTCATCGAGGAAGGCCTGGAGTGCCCCGGCGCGCGCAGCGCCGTGCTGGTAGCCGACCTCGAAAGGCGTGCCGGCCAACTCGACGAGCGGAACGCCAGCCGCCGTCATGTCGCCGCTTCCGCCGGCGTCGCGGCCGGCATTGCTGTGGGCCGGGTCAGCAGCTGCGCGCTCACCCGCGGCCATTCTTCGCGCAGCACGCTGTAGTAAACGGCGTCCCGCCGCCGGCCGTCCGGCATGGGGTTGAAGCTGCGCAGCGTGCCTTCCTCGCTGGCGCCGATGTTGCGCAGCGCGGTGCGCGCCTGAATGTTAAGCCGGTCGGTCTTGAACTCCACCCGCTCCGCGGCCATCTGCTCGAACGCATGCCGCAGCATCAGGAACTTGGCCCGGCGGTTCACGCCCTGACCCCGGGCGTGCCGGCCGAGCCACGACCAGCCGATTTCCAGGCGCCCGTCCGCCTCGGCCAGATTGCAGAAGCTCATGCTGCCCGCAGCCCGGCCGGTTACCTGGTCGGTGATGTGATAGATGACCCGGCGTCCGGCGTCCTGATCGGCGAGGCCGAGGTCGAAGAACGCGTCGAAGTCCGCGTCCGTCCGGACTGCAATCACGAAATAACGCCAGATCTCTGGGTCCATGCCGATGGCATGCAGCGAGGACCGGTCCGCGGCTACGACCGGCCGCAACCGCACCTGCTCGTTCTCCAGCGGCACGGCCGCGATCCGCGCCCAGCACATATCAGGCCGCCGTTCCCGCATGCAGACGCAGGGCGGCGATGACGTCTTGCAGCGTGCGCATACGCGCCACATCGGCTTCGGTGAACGAGGAAAGGCCGACCTGAGCGTCATCGCAGACGCACGTCAGGAACAGCACCTTGTTGAGCGAGGTCAGCCCGTACGCGGCCGCCATGTCCAGGTCCGGGTCCAGGTCCGCGGACTGAACCCCGCTGTCGAGGACACGGCTGAGGCCTTCTCGGGCCACGGTCTCGATTTCGGTGCTGGCGGACACTGATGCCTCCGGGGATTCTGCCAGGCAGCTGGCTGGCCGCAGCTGCCCGGCGTCACCGTGCCATTTCAGGATGGATGCGGCGACGTCCGTGACCAGCGGCGGCTGCAGGAACGCGTAGTGGTCGCCGGTCACCGCCACCGTCGTGACTGGCCCGCTGAGGACCCGCGGCCAGTGCTGGCGGAACCGGGCGTTGGGTGAGTCGTCGGCGCTGACAATGATCACCGGCGCCCGGGCGAGCAGAGCCTCCGGCTGGTATCCGGTGAGCATCCGGCTGTGGGCCTGGAAAACGTCGAACCGCTCGCGCAGCCGGGCGGTGAGAGCGTCCCTCCCGCCACTGCCCCCGGCCGCCCCGCCGTCGCGTGTGCTCGCGCCGCCGGAGCTGCCGGCGCCCGTGCTGCTCATGCGCCCGGCCAGCCAGCTGAGCTGCTCGTCCGGGCTGGACGCGGCAGGATCGGGCAGGCCGTCCGGATCCCAGCCCAGGCTGCGCGTCGCGTCAGCCAGGAACTGCCCTGCCAGCTGCGCCCGGTCTGGGCCGCCGTCGTCCGGCGCGGTGAACGGCGCGTCGAGCAGAGCTACCAGGCTGACCTCGGCGCCGGCCTGTTCGAGCTGCCGCGCGACCTCAAACGCGATGACTCCCCCCATCGACCATCCCGCCAGCCGGTACGGCGCGGCCGGCAGGACCGCGCGGATCCGGGCTGTGTAGTCGGTGACCAGCTCGGCGAGCGAGGCGGCCGTGGCCCGCGCGTGGCCAAGAGCAGGCGCCTCCAGGCCGTAGACCCGGAACGTCCCGGCCAGTTCGCGGGCGAGCTGGGCGTAGGGCAGCACCGTGCCGCCTATCGCGTGGATCAAGACGAGTGGCAGCTCACCGGGGCCGCTGCTCAGCTCGATCAGCGGGCCAGCCGCAGCGGATGGCTGCACTCCCTTGCGGACGGCGTCAATGCAGGCGGCGAGCCGTCGCGGGGTGGGTTCGAGGAAGACGGTGATGAGGCTGAGATCGACGCCCATCTCGACGTTGATCATGGAGACCAGCCGCATGGCCCGGAGCGAGTTACCCCCGGCGTCGAAGAAACTGTCGGCCGCGCCGACCTGTTCCCGGTTGAGCACCGCAGCGTAGAGGGACACCAGCACCCGCTCGGTCTCGGTGACCGGCGCGGCCACCCGGCCGGCGGTCGCTACCGGCTCCGGTGCCGGCAGTGCGGCGCGGTCGATCTTCCCGCTGGAGTTGAGCGGGAAGGCGGTCACGGTGATCAGGCGGGCGGGGATCATGTAGGCGGGCAGGATGCGGGTGAGGTGATCACGCAGC
>JAABUX010000793.1_pt1 | contig 51344 bp, 28 predicted proteins | sample 5561851 | NCBI WGS metagenome assembly JAABUX01 (sample SAMN10711883, study PRJNA513361) | rock metagenome | isolation source: Antarctica rocks | place: Antarctica: Victoria Land, Richard Nunatak red sandstone | collected 2016-01-03 | reverse complement strand
AGGTTCACCACCTGCTCAGGCTGGTACTTCTTCCCTCGTCCCATACGCTCTCCTCGTCCAGTTCTCTCTTAGCCACTGGCACAAATCAAGCCGGGCACTCCACTCCACTATCAACGTTGCCGCAGGCGACACGATGGCGGACGTAGCGAGCCGGGTGAACAATGCGGGTTTAGGCCTCACGGCGAGCGTCGTTACAGACTCTGCGGGCGCGCATCTTTCCCTCACATCAAGCGGAGGAACGGTCACGGTCAACGGAGACCCAGCCTTTGCTCTCAAGCGAGCAAGCCAAGGGAGCAACGCGTCGCTCACCGTCGATGGCATTCCCATCAGTAGTTCCTCCAATACTGTGAGTGGCGCTGTAAGCGGATTGACTATCGATTTGCTAGGCACCACGGTTGGCACTCAGGCCTCCTTGGCCGTTGCCGCAAACAGTTCGCAGATAGGGAGCGCCGTCTCCCAGTTTGTCTCCGACTACAACGCCTCGCTCACACTTGTGAATGCGCAGTTCAGCTACGACGCGACGAGCAGTTCGCAAGGCGTTCTCAGCGGTGACTCAACGATTCGATCTTTGCAGAGCGCGCTGATGGGAATGGTCAGCTACACGGGACAGTCTTCAAGCAGCGGGTCAAGCACGGCCAGCCTGGCGTCGTTAGGCATCACCATGGGGGACGATGGGGCGTTGACACTCGATACCGCCAAGCTGAATGACAGCGTGTCGAACGACCCCTCAGCCGTGCAGAATTTTTTTCAGGGAACAGCGCTCAACGGCTTTGCGCAAGGATTTCAGTCAACACTTAAGGCATATTCAAGCGCTTCGACCGGAGCGCTTACTGTAGGTATCAACAACCTCAATCAAAGCTATACCGATCTGCAAAGCCAGGTGAACGAGTATGAATCGGGCTACATTGCATCGCAGCGTACCGTGCTGACCGCGATGTACAGCCAAGCGGAGATCGCCTTGCAGTCGCTGCCGGCGAAGCTTCAACAGCTACAGGCGCAACTCGGGAACAAATCAGGAGGGTAGCCGTGTTTACAAAGAGCGAGACGCTGTATCGGCAGACCGCAGCCGAAGGCGCCACCTATATCGGCCTTCTTCTGGTCGTCTATGACACCCTGGCGGGCGACCTCCGACGAGCGGGCGCCGCTGTCGATGGAAACAACATCGCGGTGCGTTGCGAAGCGTCGAATCACGCTCTGCTGCTGCTGGGTCATCTTGAAAGCTGGACGGCATCGCTGGAAGAGCCCGCCCTGAAAGACAGTCTGGCGCAGTTTTATGCTTACCTTCGAGCGCAGATGCTGTTTCATCAGGCGGAGCCACAGGCACAGGCGTTTTTCAGTCTGGCAAGTCTCGTGGAACAGACAAGGGCAGTTTGGCAAGCAAAGGAGAGCCAGGGGACCCGAGCCGGCGAGCTTGCAAGTACTGCTCAGAAGGACGCGTTGCAACCGGGTTCGAACGATGAACCAGTTCGCCGCACGAGTTGGTCGGCGTAGGCACATTGCCGGGTGTGTCGGCTGGGCTTTGGCGGCGGCCGTGCGTCGGCAACCGGAAGGTGGGCGGGGGCGAGCCGCGCTCCAGGGATCCTGGACAGGCTTAGGGATGCTGGACAGGCTTGAACAGCCCGCGGTGGACAGCGCATGATCTGCTTAGCGTTAGAATTATTTTCGGCGCTTCTGTGGTGGTACGCGAAGAGCTCCACACATGCCGAAGCATAGCTCCGGGTAGGTTTTTTAGTGGCGAGAGAAGGTATGGATCGAAGGAGCTTCCTTTCGAGCGCGAGCGCGTTGGTGGTTCAGGAGTCCATTCAGCGAGTGCTGCCTCCCGCGGTCGTGAGGGAAAGTGCGCGTGCACGGTCGCGACCCGACTTCACGATTCGCATTGCGCCTTGCAAGCTGGAGATCAGTCCGGGGGTAATTGTTTCTACGCTGGCGTACAACGGCCAGGTTCCCGGGCCGCTGCTTCGCATACGGGAGAACAGGCCGGTGAGCATCGATGTGGTGAATGCAAGTGCGGCGAGCGATCTAGTTCACTGGCACGGTCTGGCGATTGATTCGCTGAATGACGGTGCGATGGAAGAGGGTTCGCCGATGATTGCCGCGGGCAAGATGCAGCGATACCAGTTCACCCCGCGGCCGGCTGGCACGCGCTGGTATCACACGCACGCGCCGGCCTTGGATGACCTCTCGCGGGGCACGTACAGCGGGCAGTTCGGCTTTTTGCTGGTGGATGGCGGGGACGAGCCAGCACCTTACGACCAAGAGATTCACCTCGCCATTCATCATTGGGAGCCGAGCTTTATTCCCATGGTGGGGATGCTGCGGGAGCAGTCGGCCAACGAGCCGCTTACGAGCGGTTCCGACGTGGGCTACAAGTACGCGACGATCAATGCCCACAGACTTGGAGCGGGCGAACCCGTTCGCGTCCGAGAGGGCGAGCGGATTCTGCTGCGTCTCTTGAATGCGAGTGCGACGGAAAACGTGGTGCTTGCGCTGCCGGGGCATACGTTTAAGGTGATCGCGATGGATGGCAATCCGGTGCCGAGGCCGAGCGAGGTCGAGGTGCTTTCGCTTGCCGTGGCGGAGCGGATTGACGCGATTGTGGAGATGAGATCGCCGGGCGTATGGGTTCTGGGTTCGACGATGGAGAAGGCACGTGCGATGGGCTTAGGCGTGGTGATCGAGTACGCCGGGAGCAAGGGAGCGCCGGTCTGGAAGGAGCCGCCTGAGAGCCTGTGGGACTATGGGCTGTTTGCAGATACCAAAGCGTCTCCCGAGCCGGATGAGACGTTTGTGCTCACCTTCCGTGACAGCGGCCCGATCAACGGCTCGAAGTTCGATACATGGACGATCAACAATAAGTCCTGGCCTGAGACGGATCGGTTGATGGTGAAACGGGGAGGTCGGTATCGACTCGTGTTTCGCAATGGCAGCGGTGATCAGCACCCGATGCATCTGCACCGGCACACCTTTGAGGTGACGGGCGTTGGGAAGAAGAGGATGAGCGGACTTCGGAAGGACGTGGTCAATGTGATGCCGCTCGATACGGTGAGTGTGGATTTTGTTGCGGACAATCCAGGCGACACGTTGATGCACTGTCACCAGCAACTTCACATGGACTACGGCTTTATGCAGTTGATTCAGTACAAGACATAGGCCCGCTGTACCCGATCCATTCCCGGCAGTATCTGGGTGTTGCAACTTCAACAGGGGGCATCGAGAACACATCTTCGGCGGCGATGAAAAGACTCTTGCTTGTAGTAGCTGCGATGTTAATGGGTGGCGTGGCCGCCGGAAGGAGGGAGGCTCACGCCCATGCGCAGACGAAGCCAACAGCACTGCCTGTCGCTGAGTACGACTGGCGGGCGTATGGCGGGCATGTCACGGCAGATCACTATTCTCCTCTCGCGCAGATCAATCGCTCCAATGTGAAGGATTTGAAGCTCGCCTGGAAATTCGACACGGGCGAAGCGAGTGGAGGGATGCAGACGAATCCCCTGATTGTCGGTCGGGTTCTTTACGCGTACACGGCTTCGCAGAAGGTCATTGCACTCGATGCCACGGATGGGCATCTGCTTTGGAAGTTCGACTCTGGCGTAGGGGGCCAGCAGCCGGCGCGGGGGCTGGCGTACTGGACTGACAGGCACGAGAACCGACTTTTGGCGGGCATCATGAACTACCTTTATGCGATCGAGCCTTCGACGGGACGGCCGATTCCGAGCTTCGGCGAGGGTGGGCGCATCGACCTCCGGAAGGGGCTGGGCGGCGACTTTGAGAGGCAGTCGATCGTGCTGACGAGCCCCGGCGTGGTCTACAAGGACGTCATCATTGTGGGTGGGCGCAATCCGGAGACACCGCCCGCTCCGCCGGGCGACATCCGCGCCTTTGATGTGCGCACCGGCGTTTTGCGGTGGCGGTTCAGGACGATTCCGCATCCTGGTGAGGATGGGTATGAGAGTTGGCCGAAGGATGCGTGGAAGACAGCCGGAGCTGCGAATAGCTGGGGCGGCATGTCCCTCGATGAGCGTCGCGGGATCGTGTATGTGCCGACAGGATCGGCTGTGCCGGATTTCTTTGGCGGCGAACGGCTCGGGAACGATCTGTTCGCGGACACGTTGCTGGCTCTCGATGCCGCGACCGGGAAGATGATCTGGCATTTCCAGGGAGTTCATCACGATATCTGGGATCGTGATTTTCCAACGGCACCGCTGCTGATGACGATTCGCCGAAACGGAAGGGATGTGGACGTTGTGGCCCAGACGAGCAAACAGGGATTTCTGTTTGTGTTGGACCGCGTCACGGGCAAGCCGATCTTTCCCATTGAGGAGCGCCCAGTTGCCGCAAGTACGGTGCCGGGCGAGGTCAGTTCCCCGACACAGCCGTTCCCTACCCTGCCCGAGCCCTATGCTTTGCAAGCTCTGAGCGAGAGCGATCTGACGGAGCGGACGCCGGAGGCGCATGCTCGGGCGCTGAATGAGTTTCGGAGTTTTCGCAACGGTGGCCAGTTCACGCCATTGAGCGTCGGCGTGCAAACGGTGGTTGCGCCCGGGTTTGATGGTGGAGCGGAGTGGGGAGGACCGGGCGCGGACCTTGCCACCGGCGTGCTGTATGTAAACGCGAACAACATCGTCAACACGGGCGGGTTGGACGCCAATGTGGCGTCTGCAGGGCTGGGAAAGAGAACGTATGCGAGCCAATGTGCGCTGTGTCACCGAGAGAATCGTGCGGGATCGCCGCCGGACTTTCCGTCGCTGGTAGATGTGAACAGACGGCTGACGACGGCACAGATCACGGAGACGATCCACCGCGGAAAGGGACGGATGCCCGCCTTTCCGGGAATCGAAGAGGAGAGGCTGAAGGCACTGCTCGAATATGTGCGTACGGGCAAGGACAACAGTGTTGCTGTGGAGGCTAAGGAGATGCAGCACACCTCGGTGGCACAGCCGGAGAGGGCGGGAGGACCTGCCGATCCTGCGGGGGCGGTTGTGTACGCGGAACAGTGCGCCATCTGCCATGGTGACCGGAGGGAGGGGATCGCGCCATCGTTTCCGTCACTGGTGGGCGTGCAGCAGCGCCTGACGGCGCACCAGATTGCCGAGGTGGTCCACACAGGGCGCGGGCGGATGCCGGCATTTTCGCAATCGAGACTGCCGGAGGCGGAGTTGCAAGCACTTCTGCGGTACCTTGGCGCGAGCGATGTTTTGGCCACGAACGATGTGGAGGATGAGGTCGCGGTGCGCTACAACTTCACCGGCTACCGAAAATTTTATGATTCGGACGGCTACCCTGCGAACAAGCCGCCGTGGGGAACGCTGAACGCGATCGATGTGAACACGGGACGATACCTGTGGCGGGTTCCCCTGGGAGAGTATCCGGAGTTGAAGAGTCAGGGTCTGCCGATTACAGGTTCGGAAAATTATGGCGGCCCGGTGGTGACGGCAGGGGGCCTGGTGTTTATTGGCGCCACGGTGTTTGACCACAAGCTGCGTGTCTTTGACAGCCGGACGGGCGCGTTGCTGTGGGAGGCTGTGCTGCCGGTTGCCGGGCTGGCTACGCCTGCGACTTACATGGTCGACGGCAAGCAGTATGTGGTGATTGCAGCAGGCGGGGGGAAAGATCCGAAGATGCCGAAGGCAGGGTATTACCTCGCGTTCGCTTTACCGTGACGAGTAGACAAGTCTAGGCTGTGGGGCCCAGGCTCACACCGATACGGATGTTAGGGACTGAGAAACGGACAGGCACCCTGGGCTCCGCTCCAGTGGTAGCGGCGCTCGTCTGCTGCGGAGTTGCCGGTTTGCCAGAGTTCGGGCGTGCTTGTCTCCATCGCATCGCGCGGAGTTGCACCGGTGCCCCCCTCGCTGGCGATTGCGAACGCATCGCGCAAGGCTGCGCTCTGCTCTGAGCCGTGGGCGGGCGGACCGGCCGAGACCAGCGTCGCTGTTCCGCTACGCGCCAGAACATCGAGCCACTGGCGGTTGAACTCCCACGGCACAGCCTCGGTAAGGCCGACCACATCGGCATCGAGGACAAAGAAGCTTCCGTGCTGCGGCAACCGGAAGGCGAGCGTGTTGACGCCCATGCGCCGGGTACGCTCCCATTGATGGCCGCTGGTGTCGTCGCCGGTACGCTGCAGGTCAAAGATGCCCTGGCCGAGATGGCCGATCGTGTTGCAGCCGTCGAGCAGCATAGCCGAGCCGACGGACTCGCGGATGAGCGTGTAGAGTTCGCCGATGACCTCGGCGTTGGTTTTGCTTCGGTCGCCGAGCGACCAACCGGGAGACGTGGGCTGCGGGCCCATCTCAAAGCCCCATTGACCGAGCAGGTCGTAGGTGGTGAAGTCGTGCTTGACCATCTCGTACCCCCAATTTGCGAGCTCGCGCAGCTTGGTATGGATCAGCTCGCGTGCTTCGGGGTTGGTTGGGTCGTAGGCGAGTTCGCGGGCACGGCCGGTGTTCTGGCCGAATCTAGCGGAAGGCAGAAGCAGACCGGGTGCGGCGTCCCTGGGGGCTTCGAGCGGGCGAATCCAGATCCCGGGTCGCGCGGTGCGTTGCTTGATGTCGTGCGCGAGTCTGCGCATGTCGGGCCACGACGGCGTCGCATCTTGCCATCCGCCATCGATGACCGAGAAGGGGCGAACGGCTGTCTTCGGCGAGAGACCGACGATGAACTCTGTGTCGCGCAGGATGCTCTGCGCTGTGCTTCGCCCATAGCTGTAGCACCAGTCGTTCGCGCCATAGATGGCCGCTGCGGGCCGGGATGCGCGGGAGCACAAGCTGCGGCACAGAGCTCGAAGTGCGCTGGTGCTCTCTTCTCCGGCGTTGCCACGGCGGCTTCGGACCGTGGCCATGGTGAGGCGGCGGTCTCCGAGTTCGACACCGTTGCCGCCGTTGGTGACGTTGAGCCAGAGAGAGACGCCCTGGGGATCGAGCTGCCAGAAGCAGAGCGCGCCTGCGCCGGTCTGGACGCCATATCCGTGGTAAGCCGTACCGTCATAGGTGGCGAAGTACCACGGCAGGACGCGCTCGGGGATGAGGTTGCGCCAGCCGAGGTCGCCGTAGCTGCGCTCCCAGGCGTCACCAAGGGCGCTCACGTCCGGGGCGACATCGGTATGCCAGCGGAGATGAACCACGCTGATGGGGGTGGACGGGGCTGCAAGCGTGAGCACCAGAGCGTCTTGCCCAACCCTGCTCTCGACGGAGACGTGTCCGCGCGTCCATTGACTGCCCGTTCGCTCAAGGGGGATCCGGTTGGCTGGGAGAGTTTTTTCGAAGCTTCCGTAGGCGGTCACTTCGTCCGGAATACGAATCACTTCGAGAAACGAGGACCGGCGCGACGCATGTGGCGCATTGGATGAGTCACTCGCGTTTCTGTCCGTTTGCGCTTGTACCTGCCCTGGTGCGGGCACGGATGCCATGGCGGCGACGGCCACTGCTCCTTTGCCCAGGAACGAACGCCGTGTGACTGCAGGTGCTTCGATGGAACTGAATGTCTCCTTATGCACTGCGCGTTCCATGTCACACCTCACTACCAATGGCTCCGGTTCTCACTGTAAAGGCTGAACCAGCTTTCTTGCGGCTCCGCGAGGATGTGATTTCGAGGACGAGATGCTGGAGCAATGCTCAGCCGCAGGTGAAGAATCATGTGGGAGTGGCATGCACGCTGTTGTTAGAAGTGTGCGAGGTCGACGGCGTACAGGGAGGTGCGCGCGAGGATATAGAGCGTCTCCGTGTGCGGGGTGCGCGCGATGACGAGCGATGTGGGCCGCTCCGGAACTTCGAGGATGCCGGCTTCCCTGCCGTCCTTCCCGTAGCGGAAGATCTGGCCGGCGGCGAGGTAGACGTCCCCGGCGTGATCGATGGCAACACCCTCTCCTCCGCGCTCGGCGAAGAGCTTCAGACCGGTGAGCGTGCCGTCGGACGCGACGGTGGCGGCGTAGGTTTTCTCCTCTTCCTCATCGGTGATATAGAAGGGCTGACCGGCGACTGCGGGTGCGAGGCTGAAGGTGCGCAGGACGTCGGACATCTTGGTGCCGTAGTAGAGCGCTCCGGTGGTGAAATCTTCGCCGGCAGGAAGGAAGACGGTGCCGTCAGGAGAGAGGTATTGAAAGGCGTGGCGGGCGTGCGACGGATCGAGGAGGTATCCGCGAAGATTCCAGAAATCGACGGGTAGCACGGCGGTTCGGTCTGGCCGCGGTGCGGTGGGTACGGGTGCTAGCAGTGAGAGCGCGGTCAGCGGGGCGTCGGGCTTCAGCGTGTAGACGGTGCCGGTGCCAGCGTACGAGATGATCATTAGATTGCCGGCATGATCGATCGCGAGATTTGCTGCGTCCAGGGGTGCATCGCTGATGGTTTCGAGACGAGCTTGGGTTGGGGACCAGCGATAGATCTTCTGTTCATGCGGGTCAACGAAGTAGAGGCGGCCCTGGGAGTCGAGCGCCGGGCCGGAGATGTTGTAGAAGCTGCCGGCGAGCTTGTGTACGGAGTTCGCGCTGAGTGCGGTGGTCTGTGAGGCTGCGGTTGCGGGCAGATTGAGCGAGGCGAACTCGCGGAAGCGCACGGTGCTGCCGGAGTCGGGGTCGCAGAGCGCGTCGTTGAAGGCGACCTTGCTGTCGCTGTCCATGTGGAAGTTGCGGAACTGCACGGCGGTGACGTGTGAGACGCGAACACCGCAGGGGTAGGTCTCGTGACTGCCTACGACGCGGTAGGAGTGGAAGTTTGCGATGAGTACATGGCTGGAGTCGGCGATCTCGAGGGGGAGCGCGCGCGGACCTTCGCCGTGTTCCTCCTCGGTTTGGAGCGCGAGCAGCTCCCAGTTCGCGACGTGGTCGAGCTTGACCGCCATGCGGACGTGGTGCTCGCTGGAGAGTTCGTAGACGTGGCCTTCGGTGGTGGTGTTGGAGACGTACATGCCGGCGTCTGCAAAGGTGCTGGGCGTCCAGATGTTGGAGAAGGTACCGCCACCCCCGTTCGTGATCCAGAGACTCGGAAACTGGCTATCCCAGCGGCGCCGCGGGTCGGGGTCGGCGGTGTGGTTCGCGTTGTAGGGATTCATGCGGCTGCCGTCGGGGTTGTTGGTGCCGTGGCCGCCGAGGAAGCGGACGTCGTCCATCAGGGAGTCTTTGCCGGCCTGCCAGAGTGCGCCGACAGCGTGGTTGTTGATGCCTCCGGTATAGAGACCAATTCCAGTTACGATCGTCTGGCCACCGGCTGGTGACGAGAGCAGAGGCGTGGGCGCGCCGGGACCGTTGAAGGCCGGTGTGTTGTCGTCGAGAACGATCGCCGTGGTGCTGGGGTGGAGGCCGATAAGTACAGTCTCGGGACCGAGGGCGATGGTGGCGGTGACGCGGTAACGGCCCGCGGGAATGAAGAGGGTACGGTGGGCTGCGATGGCGGTGCGGATGGCGTCGGTGTCGTCGGTGATGCCGTCGCCCTTGGCGCCGAGCTCGCGGAGGTTTGCCCATCCTGTGTGGCTGGGCAGATCGCGGATGGCTGGGGGTAAGGCGGGGGGCAGATGCTCCAGCCGTTTCGCGTCGAGGTTGGTGCGGATGACGCCCACATCGCCGACGTGGTCGATCGTGAGCCCGTGCGAGAAGCTATCGACGCGGTAGGTGCCGGAGGGTGCGGTGATGTCTGTGCCGCTCTCGCGCAGATGGGCGAAGACGGGAACACCGCGACAAAGGATGCGTATGGCGTTGATCTCCGTGCGAGGGTTGTGTTCGTTGCTGATGGTGATGGCGGGGCCGGAGATGTCTTCAAAGCGCGTGTCCTCGATCCAGAGCTCTTCGGCGTAGCCTGCGTCGATGGAAACGGCCGCGGGCACGTTGCGGAAGCTGTCGCGAACGAGGGTGAGGCCGGCCTCGTGCTCGCGGATGGCGGCTTCGCGCTGGTGGTCAAAGGTTGAGTCGAGCAGGGTGAACTGCCAGCCGGGCGATGGCTTGGAGGTGAGGATGCCGTACTGGCCGCCATGGAAGTGGAGGTCTTCGGCCTCGTTACCGATGTCGTGGAGCGCGGCCATGCCGGAGCGGATGCGGAACTCCATATGGGTGAGGAAGCAGTGCTGGGCAGCGTGCATGCGGATGCCGACGGCCCCGCGATTGCCTTCGCCCATGTCGAAGTCGATGTTGCTGATGGCGGAGTAGAAGGTACCGGGATTGGCGTCGATAACATCGCGGCTGGCGGGCACGGTGCCGGGGAATGGCAGATCGCTCTCGGGTCGCCGCCGCTGCGAACGTCCCGCGCGCGGAGCTCTGCCGGGCTGCTCGGGGCGTCCGCCGGTGAAGAAGACCATGTACGCGAGATCCTGCGCATAGCCCGGCGTGTTATCGGCAAGAAGAAGCACCGGGCGATGCGCTCCGTAGCCGATGAGGCGCACGCCGGGCCAGAGATAGAGCGTGTGCGTGAGGCGATAGCGGCCCTCGGGAAGAAGGACAACGCCCTGTTGCGTCGTCTCCTCGACGCGATCGATGGCGTGTTGGAGAGCGTCGGTATCGTCTGCGATGCCGTCCCCGTGTACTCCGTCTCTGCCGAGTTGCACCGAGACAGCGGAGGAGTCATCGAGCCGTACGGGGTAGAAGGATTGCGCGGGCAGGATGGTGGAGGCCAGAAGGAGAGCGGCTGTGGCCAGGAGAGAGGGGCTTGAGGTCATGCGATCGGATCTCCGCGAGATCTACCAGACGTAGGTGGAAACCGCGCCGGCGGGCAGCGACGCCTTTGCCGTGAGACCATGCGATTGAATGGCAAAGTTTTCGCTGCGGCTTGTGGGGTTCGCGACGAGCAGCACGATCTTTCCGTCGGGGCGACGGAAGGCGACCTCCGGAAGAGCATCGCCGCCACCGGTGGATGCGATGCGGACTGAGCCGGGCCGGACGAATTTGGACGCATGCGCGATGGTGTAGAAGGCCCGGTTGCGGGTCACGGTGTCCCCATCGATGGTGATCGCGCCCTCGCACATGGGGCAGCCTCCATCGTTGGTGTGCGGGCCGAAGCTGGGGTCGGCGGCGAGGTTCCAAAGCAGCACGTTGCGGCTCCAGTTCGAGGTGGCTCCGATCACGATTTCCTGGACGGGCTTGGCGATCGCGAGATCTGGACCATCTTTGGGCTGGTCGACGACCATCTGCTCGGTGAAGTAGAGGTTCTTTTTGGGTGCTGCGTCGTGCACCTTGGACATCGCGTCGATGGTGCCGCCATAAAGATGGAAGCCGGAGCCATCCGCGTACTGGGCTGCGTCTGGATCCGCGAGGATGGTCAGCGGGTAGTCCGGGCGGTCGCAGTTGTGATCGTACAGAATGATCTTGGTAGCGATATGCTGCTTGCGAAAGGCCGGGCCAAGCGACTGCTTGAGGAACGCAGCCTCTTCCTCGGCGGTCACGACCATGCTCGGCGTGTTCTTGGGGTTGAGCGGCTCATTTTGCGGTGTGATCGCGTCGATGTGAATTCCCTGCTCCCGCATGGCATTAACGTAACGCGCGAGGTAGTTCGCGTAGGCGTTGTAGAACTCCGGCTTCAGGCTTCCACCCTTGGGCTTGCCGTTGCTCTTCATCCAGGAGGGCGCGGACCAGGGCGTGCCGAGTATCTTGATATCGGGGTTGATGGCCAGGATCTCACGCATCACAGGAACGACGTCGGCGAGGTCGGGGCCGAGGCCGAAGTGGTGGAGGTCGGGATCGGTCTGACCTTCCGGCAGGTCGTCGTAGGTGAAGACGCGCTCGTTCATATCGGAGGCGCCGATGCTGAGGCGCAGGTAGCTGACGCCGATGTCGCTGCCGGTCTGCCCGAAGAGTTCTTCGAGGATGGCGTGCCGGCTGGCGGGAGACATCTTTATGAGCAGTTGGGCGCTGCCACCGGTAAGCGCGAAGCCAAATCCGTCGATGGGCTGCATGGTCTGGCGGTCGTCCACGACGATCTGAGGAAGGCTGGCAGCGGCGCCGGGTGGCCCGAAGCGGAGGGTTTCGGGCTGAAGGGCGACCAGAGCGACGCGGTCGGGCGTGGTCAGCCAGACTGAGGCGGCAGTGGCGCCCTGGGCATGCAGGACATTTGTGCCAAGGAGCAGGCAGAGCGGGAGAAGACAGGTTCGAGGCAGATGCGGCATACGACTCCGTTTCGTGGGTGCGGTGCTGGCGATATTGGAGCGTCGCTCTGGATCTGTTGAGTCTAGAGCTCGCATGCGGCTTGCGGGAGATGCGGGCGTCTCGCGAGCATCGCCATTAGGCTTGCTGGGGGCCTGTGCTGTCAAGAGCTTAAGCGACCTGACGGGCCTAGACACACGATTGTCTGGCTTTTAGGGGCGGGTGCAAGGATCGGCGGGATCGGTTGGTGGTTGCTTGCAGAGTTCTTGTTTGACAAGTGTGGATTCGATGCTGTCAAATTGCTCCCGCGCTGGATTTACGGAAAAGACAAACGCTTGTCTTTCGCAGGCAACTGCCAGCAAAGCTGGTGTCTGCACTCCGACGCGGTACATTTTGGAGGCATTATGAAGTTGAGAATCAAACTGGGGGCTGTTGCAGCCCTTTTCTGCACGATGGCCCTGGCACATCCTGCGTCTGCACAAAATACCAACTCAGGCGACATCCGCGGAACAGTGACGGACTCCACGGGAGCCGTGGTGCCGGGCGTGACTGTGACCGTGCTCAACGTCGACAACGGGATCACCAAGGATCTGGTCACCAACCAGGATGGTCTCTACGACACCGGGTCGATCCTTCTGGGCACCTACAAGATCACGTTTGCGGGGCAGGGATTCTCGCAGCTGGTACGCGAGGGCGTTAACCTCCAGGTGGGTCTCACGACGGTGAACGGGGTTCTGAAGATCGGTGGCGCGACCGAGCAGGTGGTCGTTAATACCGACGTGCCTCTTCTCAAGACCGAGACGGGCGATCAGTCGACGACGCTGGAGGCGAAGTCGATGGCGCAGCTGCCCAACGTGGGGCAGGACTGGGAGAACTTCGCTCTTACGCTTCCCGGCAGCTCGGGCCTGGGCGTGAATGGGGGGGGACAAGTCGCCTCCTTCAACGGAAACCTCCCTTACAACAGCATGCTTGCCGACGGCGCGACGACCACGCTCTCGCATAGCTCGAACTCCGACGTATCGATCTTCGAGACGGTGCAGGAGGTGCAGATCAGCACATCTTCCTTCTCGGCGCAGTACGGGATTGGCGGTGCGATGTTCAACCAGATCAGCAAGGGCGGCACCAACTCGTGGCATGGGGCGGCCTACGAGTACTTCCAGAACGATGCACTGAACGCAGCCTCGTATGCCTTCGCGAACAAGACCCGGAAACAGGCCGTTGGCTTTCAGCGCTATAACAACTTTGGCGGATCCATCGGCGGCCCGATCCTGAAGAACAAGATGTTCTTTTACTTCAACTACGACCAGAGCATCATCCACGGTGGAGCATCGACCGGCTACATCACGGTTCCAACTTTGGCTGAGCGCACCGGCGACTTTTCGGCGCTCACTCCAGTCCTCTATGATCCGGCGACGACCGTACTTGTTCCCGACCCGCAGCATCCCGGCCAGAATCTCATCCAGCGCACATCGTTCGCGGCCGAGTATGGAAACGGCAACAGAATACCCGCAGCCCGGATCGATAAGGTAGCCGCGGCGATCCAGGCCTACTACCCCGCGCCGAACACCGCCGGGAACGTCCTAGGTACCGGACAGACCCAGAACAACTACTTCTTCAATGTTCCGAACTCCAATCCGTTTAAGAAGTACTTCGGCCGCTTCGATTATGACATTTCGGCGAATAACCGGCTGACGATGTCGGACACACAGCGCGATAACCCGGCCCAGTACAACAATCAAGGGATCTGCCCGATCAACTGCCAGACCGGCGACGTCGACAGCAACAACGCGCAGGTCTCGGACGTGTGGAACATCAACGCCAGTACTATTAATGAAGCGCGCATGGGTTTCACGTCTCAGTTGAACTACTTCACTCCCTTTTCTATCGGACAAGGCTACCCGGCAAAGCTGGGCTGGCAGTTCGCCAAGGCCGACGTCTTCCCAACTATCAATGTGGACTCCATCTATGGGCTGACGGCATCAACGAACGCCGTGTATAAGGAGATGGTCTTCGACCCGTCCGATGTCGTCACGATGATTCGTGGAAAGCATGTCTTGCACTTTGGTGGCGAATTCCTGTTCTACCGAGATGACTCGACGGCCTGGGGCAACCAGAATGGCGGAACACTGGGCTACTCGGGCAACTTTACCCGGGCAACCCAGGGGAACACAGCTAGCGGCCTTGGCTATGCGGACTTCCTTCTGGGCCAGACGACCAACTACGGTGTCAACGTAAGCCCGGAGTACGGCGGTCGGCAGAAGAGTCCGCAGGTATTCGTGCAGGATGACATTAAGCTGCGTCCCAATCTGACGGTCAACCTGGGTTTGCGCTACCAGATTCAGAATGGCTGGCACGAGGTAAAGGGAAACGAAGCAGTTTTCGATCCAACCGTCTACAATCCGGCGTCGAAGTCTCTCGGCGCTGCCTGGTATGGGACCACGCACGCCAACGGGAGAGACTCACTCCAGGCCAACGTGTATACCGTCATCCTTCCCCGCGTGGGCATGTCCTACCAGGTTCATCCGAACACGGTGGTTCGCGGCGGATTCGGGGTCTATTCCTACAATTGGAGTCTTGACACCTACGGTGGCGGTATGGGAGGGGCCTTAGGGACGACATTAGACATCGCCGACCAGACCAATGGAATTACTCCCGTCGTGATCCTCGGCTCCACCGGAGCCAACCTGCCATACGTGGTCAACTCAAACTCATCCGATCCCAGCATTTACAACAATAAAGGCCTTGGCTACAACCAGTACCACACCCCCGTTCCGAAGATCTATCAATGGAACGTGGGCGTACAGCAGGAGCTTGGCACAAACATGGTCGCTGAGATATCCTATGTCGCCAGCCACGGCTTCAACCTCAACTTCCCCGTGGACATCAACCAGGTCCCGGAATCCAAGCTGTCCGCAAATGACTCCCCCTCCGGCCGCCCCTATCCGCAGTACCAGAGACTGGGTGGAAGCACAAACAACGCCATCTCCAACTACAACTCGCTGCAGACGACGATTCGAAAGCGTTTGACCTCGGGTATCAGCTTCGACTTCAACTACACCTGGTCGCACTTCCTGGATGATCAGGATTCGTCCGGCTGGGGAGGCCGGGGCGGCGGTCAGCCTTACCAGAACGCCTACGACCCCCACGCAAACTACGGGAACTCAAACTTCGACGTGCGCAATGCATTCAAAGGGCGCGTGGTCTGGGAGCTTCCGGTCGGCAAAGGACGCAGGTTCCTGAACAACAACTTCCTGATCGACGCTGCTCTTGGCGGATGGCAGGCTTCGTCGACGCTCGACGTCCAGAGCGGCGTTCCGTTCACGGTGTTTGCGAATAACAATACGAATGCGCAGGCTGGAAACCAGTATCCGAACCAGATTGGCGATCCGCACCTCGCGAACCGGAGCATCGATCACTGGTTCAACGAGGCGGCGTTTGTGCAGCCGGCGGCGTATACGTTCGGTAATGTGCATCGCAACAGCCTGAACGGACCGAACCTGCAGAACATCAATGGATCGCTGGGCAAGGTGTTCCACATCTGGGAGTCGACACAGTTGCAGATCCGGGCTGACGCGACGAACGTGATCAACCACCCTGGCTTTGGAACGCCGAACGGCGGTCTCACTGCAGGCGGGGCTGGCAGCGGTGGCGTGTTCGCGACTGGAACGTCCACGATTCGCGGTGTAGCGGTTGGCGGCCGAACGATTCAGTTGGGTGCGCGGCTCTCCTTCTAACGTTGTTTCAACCCGAGGGGATGGCGACTGAGCGCCATCCCCTTTTTCCTTTAAGATGGTGGTTGCGTGACGATGCGAAGGGAGACTCGCGGGCGGGTACGAGGGGTAGCTCTCGTGGGTGTTGTCCTGCTCGCTCTCGTTACATCTTCCATCGGTATGTGGGCACAGGCGTCGTCTGGATCTCCCCAGGAGCATGCACGGCGCGCGCATCAGTTTCTGGCAGAGAAGAAGCCTGAGTTGGCGATCCCGGAGTTTCGGGCTGTGCTGACGGCGGACCCGGCAGACCTTGACGCGCAGGCAAACCTCGGTGTACTGCTCTTCTTTCGTGGGGACTACGCTGGGGCGGCACCTCTGCTGAAGGAGGCGGTGACGCAAAAACCTGAACTCAGCAAGATCCGGGCGCTTCTCGGCTTATCCGAGAAGTCACTCGGGCAGGCAGCGGAGGCGCGTCAGGATTTTGAGGCTGCCGTTCCCCAGCTTACCGAGCCGGCGATCCGCATCCAGGCCGGGCTTGCGCTGGTTGAGATCGATGTCGCGGCGCAGGATCTCGAGCATGCGGCAGCTACGGTCGCGCTTTTACGGCAGGTAGCGCCGACCGATCCGCGTGTACTCTACACGGCGTACCGGATCGCAACGGACGAGGCGAGCGAGGCGATGCTGTCGCTTTCGATCGCGGCGCCGGACTCCGCGCAGATGCACCAGGCGATGGCGCACGAGCTCGAGCGCGCGCGCGATCTGCCGGCGACGATCGCGAACCTGCGCAAGGCTGCTGAGCTCGATCCAGCGCTGCCGGGTATCAACTACGAGCTGGCCGAGGCGCTCCGGTCGTCGGATGACTTGAAGTTGCGGGCGGAGGCCGAGGCGCAGTACAAGCTTGCTTTGGAGCGGAACCCTCAGGACGCGCGATCGGCGGCGCAGCTGGGCGACCTCGCGGCCGGGCGCAGCGATCTTCCGGCTGCCGCAGCACGCTATCGACAGGCGCTCGCGATCGATCCCAAGCTGCCCGAGGCAGAGCTCGGTCTGGCGTATGTCGACACGCAGAACGGCGACTTTGCGGCAGCTGCTCCCATGCTCGAACAGGTGATCGCGGCCGACCCGACGAATGCGCTGGCGCACTTCCGGCTGAGCGTGGTGTATCGCAAGCTGAACCGGCCGGACGATGCGAAGCGTGAGCTCGCGGCGTATCAGCGCTATAAGGAGATCCGAGAGCGGATGCGGACGATCTACAAGCAGATGCGACAGGAGGCTCCTGAGGACGATACCGCCGCCGCGAAGCCAGGGGAGAAGTAGCACGTGCGACTGCTCTCGAGCCTCGTTCTCGGTTCCGTTCTGGCGTGTGCCGCAATGCCCGTTGCCTTGGCTCAAGGGCCCCCAGCGAGGCCTGGGAGCACGCCGGTCAAGCCGGTGCAAGTGGTCGACATCACGGCCTCCACTGGAATCAACTTTAACCACCTGTCGAGCCCGGAGGCGAAGTACATCGTCGAGTCCATGAGCGGCGGTGTCGCGCTGCTGGACTTCGACGGCGATGGCTGGCTCGACATTTATTTCACGAATGCGCCTTCGGTCTCGATGGCGCTTCGGGGTCAGCAAGCGCACTCGGCGCTTTATCGCAACAATCACGACGGAACCTTTACAGACGTGGCGGAGAGGGCTGGCGTGGCTACGCCGTGCTGGGCGATGGGAGCGGCGGTGGGCGACTACAACAATGATGGCCGGCCCGACCTCGCGGTCAGCTGCTTCGGAGGCGTGGTGCTCTACCGCAACAATGGCGACGGCACCTTTACCGATGTCACCAAGGCAAGCGGACTTGACAAGGACGCCGGATGGGCGACGGGCGTGGCATTTGGTGACTTCGATGGCGACGGCAATGTCGACCTGTTTGTGCCGCACTACGTTGACCTTGACCTCAAGGATCTGCCGCTCTTCGGTTCCAAGAAGACGTGCGAGTACAAGGAGGTGCCTGTGCAGTGCGGACCGCGCGGCCTGAAGGGGTCACCGGATGCGCTCTACCGCAACAACGGCGACGGCACCTTTACCGATGTGGCCAAGCAGGCCGGCGTCGACGACCCACACCACTACTTCGGGCTCGGCTCGGTATGGTCCGACTTTGATGGTGACGGCAAGCTCGACCTATTTGTCGCCAACGACGGCGAACCGAACTTCCTGTATCACAACGAAGGTGGCGGTCACTTCAAGGATGTGGCTTACGACGCGGGTGTCGCGGTGAGCGAGGACGGGCTCGAGCAGGCGAACATGGGGGTTGCGCTCGGAGATATCAGCAACAACGGGCGGTTCAGCATCCTGGTCTCACACTTCAGCGATGAGTATGCGACGCTCTATCGCAACGACGGCAAGCTCAGCTTTACCGATCTCTCGCACGCTGCGGGTGTGGCACGCGCGACGGTTCCGTTTGTGGGCTGGGGCGACGCGTTTCTGGATCTCGACAACTCCGGATGGCAGGATATCTTTCTGGTCAACGGCCACGTGTACCCGCAGGTGGACAGCACGAAGACGGGTACTGTCTACCGCGAGCCGAAGCTCTTGTTTCGCAATCGCCACGACGGAACGTTTGAGGATGTGAGTGCAACGTCGGGTGAGGCGCTGCGAGTTCCCCAGGTGAGCCGCGGTGTCGCCATCGGCGACCTGTTCAACACTGGCCGGATGGATATTGTTGTCGAGAACCTTGTAGGCGGGCCGATGATCCTCGAGACCAGACCGACGCCATCGCATCACTGGATCAGTCTCGATCTCGAGGGTGCTCCGTCGAACCGTCTCGCCCTCAACGCGCGTGTGCGGATCACCACGGGCTTGCTCACCCAAATCGGCGAGATTCGCAGTGGTGGGAGCTATCTTTCGCAGAATGATCTGCGCCTGCACTTCGGGCTTGCAGGTGCGTCCACCATTGACAGGATGGATGTCCTTTGGCCTAACGGAGCGACGCAGAGCTTTACGAGTGTTTCTGCGGATCATTTCTATCACTTGAAGCAGGGCGGCGCTCCGGCGCCCATCGACTACAGCTCCGCGTCAAAGAAGCGATAGCGCTACATCGATCGATGGGAGGCGCGTGCCATGCGCAGACTGCTTACCTGGCTGGTCGATTCGCGCACGATCAGCTCCGGTTCCACCTGCAACAGGGCCTCCGTGGGCTTGCCGGCGAGCTTTGCAAGCAGCGCCTGCGCGGCGATGTGGCCCATTTTCTGCAATGGCTGCCGGATCGTTGTGAGGCTGGGCACATGGTAGGAGGCCGACTGGATATCGTCGTAGCCGATGACCGAGACATCCTCCGGAACGCGCAGACCGCAGTCATGGAGCGCGCGAATGGTTCCCATAGCGGCGACGTCGTTGAAGCAAACGACCGCCGTGAAGTGGCGACCTTCGGCGACGATCTTCTGAATGCCCGGGTAGCCGATCTCTGGCGAGTGTGAGTCCTGTTCGAGCCGGATGATCAGATCGTCACGCACAGAAAGTCCGAGCTTCCGTGCGACCTCCAAGGTGGCCGCCCAACGCGCCTCGGTGTCCGCGCTGAAGAGCTGCCCGCGCATGTAGACGATCTCCCGGTGCCCCAGCTGATAGAGATGTCCAAGCGCCAGCTCCGCTCCGCACCAGCTATTCAAGATGACGTTCGACACCTGCTTGAATTTGGTATGGCCAGCGACCAGAACTGTGGGCAGCAGCGTTTCCATCTCAAGATTCGTATCGATAGCCAGAATGCCTTCGACGCCGCGCGCCTGCAGGATCTCCGGATAGGCCCGCAGCAACTCAGGACGATGCCGGTGGTGGACGGTGAAGTAGAAGTAGCCCTCGCGCATAAGCAAGTCCCCAGCGCCGCTGATGACCTGCGAGTGATAGCCCTCGCCCAGCTCCGGCAGAAGGATACCTACGGTGTTGATGCGCTGTCCCTGCAGCTTGCGCGCGATCAGGCTGGGTTGATAGTTAAACTTCCGCGCAGCTTCCCGTATTCGCTCGCGGGTACCGTCCGGGATGGAACGGCCGGGCGCGTTGTTAAGAACAAACGAGATGGTTGAGGGGCTGAGGTCCAGATACTCGGCCAGGATCTTCAGGCTCGGCCGGACTGCTGGCGCAGGGGGCTGCAGATCTTCATCTGCAGCGGCTTTCTTTGTAGATCTCGCCTTCGCCGGACGTTGGTTGGCCATAGTGGAAGTGAGCTTTCTGAAACCGCTGAAGAGGAACGTGCCAGCAAATCCCGGATGGCGTTGCATCGCAACGAGAGTATCAAACACTATGATGAACGTGCAGAGGTTCGCTTGCACTCACATGGATCACACAGCCCTGCGCGATGGGATGGCTACACCGAAGCTGGAATCGTACGTCCGATGATGCATTTTCTATATAGTCGGCTTTGGAAGAGCCGGATGGAACGAGTTTTTGCTGCCCCCGCTCGAAATCACCCTGGAACTTTCGCGAGCTTGCTCGCGTAAGCAAGTTCTAGACTCAGAAGTGTGCCGTGATTCACGGCAAAGTTGGGGACGGCTTGCAGGAAGTGCACAAATCGGGGCGCAGGTCTGTCGATGGGATACGGTGCGAGTTCCACCTCTTGCTCGTAGGTTGGTTCATGCTCTCCTGCTTTTCGTGCTTAGCCCAGAACAGCAAGCCCACCGCACTCCCCGCCGAGACCGCCGCTGCTCAGCCCCTCACGGACAATAAAGTTCCCCTCATTGCCCAGCAGTTGCGCCTTAGCGACTTCGTCCCGTCTGGCGACACGATGGAGCCTACTCCCGGCCTCGCCACCCAGCTTACCCATCTCCGCAGCTTCATCCAGAGCAACCCCGAAGACGGTAGGCCCGCCACCGAGCAGACGGACGTCTATCTTGCGCGCACCACGGCCGCCCTCACCTTTGTCTTTGTTTGCCGCGATCATCATCCCGAGAGCATCCGCACCCATCTGGCTCGCCGCGAGAATATCCTCAAGGACGACACTGTCTCGGTCCTCCTCGACCCGTTCCAGGATCACCGCCGCGGCATCCTCTTCAGCGTGAATCCGTCCGGCGTTCAGGCCGACGCCGCCTGGACCGAAAACAACAACCCCGACTACAGCTTCGATCAGGTCTGGGACTCCGACGCCCGCATTACCCGCACCGGCTGGCTCGCCCTCATCTCTATCCCATATCGTAGCCTGCGTTTTCGCCCGGGGCCTGGTGGCTGGGGCGTCGTGTTCCAGCGGTCGTTCCCCCGCAACAGCGAGACCGACTGGTGGCCTCGCATCGCCGCTAACATTTCCGGCGTCCTCACCCAGGAGAGCACGCTTCGCGGCATTGAGGGCGTCACCGGCTCCCACAACCTCCAGATCAATCCCTACGCGATCGCCCAGAATCAGCACACCCTCAACACCCTCGATCCTCTGAATCCATTTTTCAGCTCTCGCCATCTCGAAGGCACTGCGGGTGGGGACGTCAAGGCCATCCTCAAGGACTCCATCATCCTGGACGCCACCGTCAACCCCGACTTCTCCCAGGTCGAGTCCGATCAGCCCCAGTTCACTGTCAACCAGCGGTTCCCCGTCTACTTCCCCGAACTCCGCCCGTTCTTCCTCGAAAACGCCAACTACTTCGCCACCCCGATCAATCTCCTCTACACCCGCAACATTGTCCATCCCGAGTTCGGCGCCCGCCTCACGGGCAAGCTCGGCAGTACTAACCTTGGTCTTCTCGCGATCGACGACCGCGCCCCCGGCGAGGTCTTTACCCACACCAACCCGCTCTATGGCACACACGCTCTCTTCGCCGTGGGCCGCCTCTCGCAGGACCTCGGCAAAGGCTCCTCCCTGGGTGCCATCTACACCGACGAGGAGTTTGCCGGCAGCTTCAACCGCATCGGCGGCCTCGACTTTACCGCCCGCTTCAACGACCGCTGGAATGCACAGGGTCAGATCGTCCAGAGTTCCACCCGCACCCTCAACCTACCTAATGCGCCATCGACCTACGCTGCTGGCCCCGGCAGCAACCTCGAACTAACGCGCTCCGGCCACTCGTTCAACTTCGACGACACCTACTATGACTTCAGCACCGGCTTCGTCACGCAGGTGGGATATCTCCAGACCGCCAATATCCGCTCCGACAACCTTCACACCAACTATCAATGGTTCCCCAAGCACAGCGTTCTGCAGAGCTGGGGCATTGAGACCAGTGACCAGTTCGCCTTCGACCACTTCGGCAACCGCGTCTATCACTACTCGACCGTCGACCCCTTCTTCACCCTTGCTCGCAAGACGACCATCGCTCCCCTCCTCGGCGCGAACTCCGACACCCTGACCCCCGCCCAATACCCGCTGCTTCGCGCCAACCGCAACATCACCGAAAACTTCGAGGGCCTCGTCTTCCGGAGCGCTCCGCTGGCGCAGATCAACTTCAACATCGTCTACACCCATGGAGGCAATCCCAATTACAATCCCGCAAACGGCATCCCCTCCCTGCTTCACGAGGATTACCTGCAGGCCTTTGTCACTCTCCAGCCCCTCCGCTCGCTCACCCTCGACAACACCTATCTGCTTGACCGCAATCGCGCTCACGGCAACGAACCTTTAGCCTTCGAGAACCAAACCCTTCGCACCAAGATCAACTACCAGTTCACCCGCGCTTTCTCCGCCCGCGTCATCGTCGAGTATGACTCCTTGCTTGTCAACCCGGCCCAGGTCTCTCTCCTTCGCACCAAGCAGGTCGGCACCCAGGCCCTGATCACCTGGCTCCCCCATCCCGGCACCGCCATTTATCTTGGCTACAACAATGATCTCCAGAACCTCGACCGCGGCTTCTGTAACCGAGTCCTCGCGGGCCCTTGCGACCCGAACAACAGCACCCGTCCGCGCTCGCCTAACTACCTCAACGACGGCCGACAGATCTTCCTCAAAGCCTCCTACCTCCTCCGCTTCTAGACGTTCATGAAGATGCCAAGACGTGGTGCGCGAGTTCAAGCGCAGCTTGCAGCCGCGTTCCGTCAAGAGGCGGCCGGGATGCAATTACGTCGTTCGAGTCAAACACGCTGGATCGAGTGAGACGATGCCGACCCCCTCTGCATATACGCTAACCGAAGGCTCGTTTGCGCTCTCACTGAGAGGCTTCTGAATCCAGACGACGCGACCTTTGTGGAGCGTTCCCGAGCCGGAATGCGTTCCTTTCCCGGGCTCTTGACCGACTTCGTAATGGATATCGCGCGTGACGGTACATGATTCTCGATAATTTTGCGGCTTCATTGACGTCCTCCGTGCGCTTTCACGCCAGAACAGACTTTTTCTCGCGCCTATTGTCCTCCTTGAGCACACGCCGTGTCACTTACCCGAGGAGCGGGCGAACGAATCCGACTGAGGGAGCGCGCCTTTGTGCGCTGGGACAGCTGCCAAACAGGATGCGCGTGAGCGCGCCTCAGCTTACGTGGATGATCGGACGATGGTGGACGTCCGGGATGGCTCGGCGTAGGACCTCGTGAGTAACGGGAGCGTTGTCGCCTTCGCCGAGGAAGATGAACGCGACCATGTTGAAGACCGGGTTGCCCTCCTTCCACTTGAAGTAGGCGTGGGGGATGTTTCCGGTACGTCGCTCGAGTTCGATAAGAAGCGCCGCAATGGAGTTTGCGACCACTGGACTGTTCGCATAAAGAATTTTGTTATTTCCGAGGCGGCGACCTTCGACGCACAAGGTGTGCTCGAATTCGGAGGCATCTGATCGAGTGACTTCAATGAAATAGAGGCTTTCGTTCGGTGTGAGGCCATAGCGCCCGCGGATAAAGCTGTCGATTGCGTCGAGTTCCTCTGCGGTTTCGGATTTATAGCTGGGTCGTGGCGAGCGGGCGATGACGCGGATCACCTGGTCCTCATCTTCCGCCAGGAGAGCGACAGCTTCCGGGGAAAGGGCGACGTCCGTGATGCGAAGCTCGGTGGAGCGGAGAGCGCGAGAGAGAAGGGAGACGACGATGATGGTGAGGATGAAGAAGGAGGAGATCTTCAGACCTTCCGGGCGCTCGTAGATGTTTAGAGCAGTCGTGTAGATAAAGATCGCCGTAACCAGGAGGTAGACATAACGGAGAGGCTGGTGCCAGAGGGATATGGTGACGGCCACGGCAGCGGAGGTGATCAGGACGAGAACGCCGGTCGCGTACGCTCCGCCCTGGGCGTCCACGTCCGCGTGAAACAGAAGCGTGACCGTGACGGCGACCGACATGAAGACGAGCACGAGGGGACGCGAGGCAAGAGCCCACTCGGGCGCCATGCCGAAGCGGGGAAGATAGCGTGGGATGAGGTTAAGGAGACCTGCCATTGCGGAAGCGCCCGCGAAGGCAAGGATAAGAATCGTCGAGATGTCATACAGCGAGCCGAAACCGCTGCCGAAGTATTGATGGGCAAGATAGGCCAGGGCGCGGCCATTCGCCTCTCCGCCCTCAGCAAAGGCCTTTGCTGGTATCAGCAGCGTCGTGATGAAGCTGGTGGCCATGAGGAACACGCTCATGATGATTGCCGCGGTGGCTAGAAGCTTCCGTGTGTTGCGGATGCGCTGTGCAAGGTCTTCGCCCTTGATGAGGGGCATGACGGCCACTCCGGTCTCAAATCCGGAGAGGCCGAGGGCGAGCTTCGGAAAGAGGATGAGGCAGACGCCCAGCATTCCGAGCACGCTGGGGTGCTGCGTAAAGAGAGCGTCCTTCCAACGGTGAAGAACCTCAGGATGGTGGAAGACTACGTTTAGCGCGACGACGGTGACTACTGCATTCAGGATGAGATAGACGCCGACGAGGACCACGGCAATGCCGATGGCTTCCTTGAACCCCTTGAGGAAGATGGCGCTGAGAAGGGCGAGAAGAAGAAGCGTGACCAGCATTTGGCTGTGCAGCCACGAGGGAGCATAGGGATTGTGGATGAAGTGAGCGGCCGCGTCAGCTGCCGACAGAGTCATTGTGATGATGAAGTCGGTGGACGCAAAGCCAAGCAGAACGAGAACAAAGACTTTGCCGCCCCATTTGGGAAAGAGTCGTTCCAGCATAGCGATGGAGCCCTGCCCGTTGGGGCTGGCGCCGGCGACCCGGGCGTAGAGGGGTAGGGCTGCAAAGAGCGTCACCAAAACGAGTACGAGGGTGGCGACGGGCGAGAGGAGGCCGGCGGCAAGAAACGCAATGCCGGGTTGATATCCCAGGGTTGAAAAGTAGTCCACACCAGTGAGGCACATCACGCGCCACCAGGCGTGTTCAGGCTCGGGGTGGCCCTGGACACCTTTGGGGAGACGGATGTCGGCCAGCAGCCAGTCAGTAAAGTTGGATGAATGCATGGCACCTGCCCGTCGCTTTAGATGATCAATGGTGGGATGCAGATATGGGGGGAGAGACAACTTCGTCATGGCTCTCCAGAACCTCAAGACACCGTTTCTAGTTAGGGGGAGCAAGGATACCTGTGATTCGACGCTGATCTTGTGAGTGGAAGGATGCCAGGCGGGCGGAACGACGTTGCGCGGAAAGGCCGGTTGTGTTTCGTGAGCTGTTCCAGGCTCGTTCGTAAGTCCGCGGGCTGAGGTGGTTCTCCACGAGGTTGGGATCGATATGGTGGCGTTCTGTCCGAAGGCAAGGCCGGCCATGCTGCCAAGGCGATGGTTCACTTCGTCGGGCCCTTATCGCTGGCGCAGATTCGACCGACGAAACGAAGCGTGTCAGGGATGTGCTGCTGCCAGTACGACCAATCGTGACCGCCGAGGAGCTCGGTGTATTCGTGCGGAATGTCTTGCTGCTTGAGTGCCTGGTGGAGGTTGCGGTTGCCGGCGATGAGGAGGTCTTCGGTGCCGCAATCGAAGCGGAGCGGCGGAAGGATTTCGCGATGGGTTTCGAGCCAGTGGAGTGGGGAGAGCTCAGCGGGCGGCGCACAGGTGAGATAGTCTGCGAACGGATCTGCTACAAAGTTCTCCATCTCCCGGATGTGCGTGATGCTGGAGTGTGCGGAGATGGCGCTGAAGCGAGGGGCGTACTTTGCTCCGAGGCGCAAGGCACCGTAACCGCCCATGGAGAGGCCGGCGATGGCGATCTTGGCGTGGGGCAGCAAAGCGGGTGCGGCGATGCGTGCGATAGCCGGGACCTCTTCGACGATCCAACGCTCCACATCTTCGGCTCCGGGCCAGGTGAGGTAGGCCGAGCCATCGCGGCTGAGACCATCGCTGGGCATGGCGATGACCATTGGGCGAATCTCGCCGGCGCTGAGCATCCCTTGCGCGATGCAATGCACGCCTGCCTTTTGGGACCACACCCAGTGGCTGCCGTAGACGCCGTGGAGCAGGATCAGCAGGATGCTAATGTGTTCGGCCTGCGGCACCCAGAGGGAGACATCGGCGCGGCGGCCAAGGGAGGGGCTCCGTACCGTGGCGAGGCGGAGGCCTCCCTGCTCAAACGCGGGGTCGGAGAGTTCGACTGTGCGGAAGGCGACGTCTTCAATCAAAGAGGAGCACACCTTTGGCGTTGATGCCGGAGTGCATGTCCTTGAAGGCCTGCTTGAGGTTTTCGAGAGGGTAACGGCGGGTGACCATGGCGTCGAGCGGGAGTTTTCCGCTGGTGTAGAGGTCGACCAAAAGCGGGAAGTCGCGCTGGGGACGGCAGGCTCCGTAGAGCGGGTTGATGTAGATCTTGTCCCACTCGAAGAGTTCCATGTCGACGGGCACGACCTGCTCGATGCCGCTGACGCCGACGGCGGTGCCGGCGCTGCGCACCATGGCGAGAGGTGCGGAGCCGAGCTCGGGGACGGCGGTGCACTCGAAGGCATAGTCGGCGCCGCGGCCACCACAGCGATGCCGGATCTCTTCAGCGGCGGCGAGCAGACCCTTATCGCTGCGATCGGCAAGCAGGGTTTCGGTTGCGCCGAACTGCCTGGCAAGTTCGAGACGAGCGGGGTTGACGTCGATGGCGATGACACGCGCGGCCTTGCGGTAGAGCGCACCGAGCATGGTGCTGAGGCCGACGCCGCCACAGCCGAGCACGACGACCGTGCTGCCCTCGGCGACCTCCGCCGCGTTGACGGCTGAGCCGAATCCGGTCATCACAGCGCAGCCCATGATGGCAGCGACGTCGTACGGGACGGCTTCGGGCAAGGGCAGGACCGCAGCCTCGGGAACGACGGCGTGTGTTGCCATTGTTCCGAGTGAGAAGGATGCGTTGATCGGGCCGGCGCCGTGGTGGAAGCGCCGGTCAGGCACGGTGCCGCGGTCTTCACAGATGTTTTCCTTACCGCGGGAGCACTGAAAGCAGGCGCCGCAGGGAATGGCCCAGTTGAGCATGACGCGGTCGCCGGGCTTGAAGCGGGTGATGCCGGCTCCGACACGGATGACGTCTCCTGCGCCCTCGTGACCGAGGATAATGCGGCGTGGCCAGCGAAGCGAGTCCCAATCGGTGTGGCAGACGCCGCTGGCCCTGATGGCGACGAGGACCTCGCCGGCCTGCGGGTCGTCGATGCCGATGGTTTCGATCTGGAAGGAGCCGTCGCCGTTGCCGATGGCTGCCTCTACGCTGAACATAGTTGATTACTCCACACGCGAGCCGACGTTTATTCGACGCGCGAGCCGTCATGGGGGTCGCCGGGGCCGGGTTTGGGCCAGAAGCCGATGGTGTAGCCGCCGCCGACGACGAGGAGAACAAGGCCGGCCCAGAAGGTGGCGTGCTTTTCTGCAAGGACAGTGGCAGGTGGATGCATCCACTGGTAGGCACCGGCGAGCGTGAGCATGACTCCGTAGAAGCCGAGCAGCACACCGATGTAGAACCAGACTTCAAATGTTCGTCTCATGCGCGCACCTTTAGCGGAACAGCCATTGCAACCAGAGAAAGACGACCGCTGCGGCAGCTGCCCAGAAGATGGGTTGTTGCACCAGAGGGTAACGGCCCTGCGAAGGGACTGCGGTGCATCCATAGACGAGACCGTTGAGCGTGGCGTAAGGCGCGGGCGTGGTGACCAGGCTGATGGCGACGGTGACGATGACGCACGCGAGCCAGGACCAAAGCATGCGATAGAGCGACTCGGCCATGGGCTGCGCGTATGGCGAGAGAGCGAGGATTTTGAGCGCGCTCGGCTGTGCCTGCACCCATGCCCACATGCCGATCGATGAGCCCGTGCCCACGAGCAATCCCCAGAAGGCGCCCGCGCCGGTGGCGCGCTTCCACAACATGCCGAGGATGACGGTGCCGAAGAGCGGCGTGACGAAGAAGGAGAAGAGCGCCTGCACGTACTCCATGATGGACGAGAAGTGCATGGCGAAGTAGGCGGTGCCGATGGAGATCAGGACGCCGATGACCGTGCTCCAGCGGCCGACCCTGAGCATCTCTGCGTCTGTGCTTTGGGGTCGCAGGAGGGGACGATAGATGTCGTAGCTCCATACGGCGGAGAAGGCGCTGACGTTGCCGGCCATGCCGGACATGAAGCCGGCGATCAGCGCTGTGATGCCGAGGCCGAGGAGGCCGGGGCCGGCGTAGCGGATGAGCAGAAGTGGAAGAACTTCGTTGTAGGTGTGCTGGCCCGCGTGAGCGGCGCCTTCTCCGACGAGCGCGAGTCCAGCGCCGGGCAGAACGGCGAGGCCGATGAGCCCTGGAAGGATGACGATGAATGGCACGGCCATCTTGAACCAGGCGCCGATGATGGGAGCCATCTGCGAGCTGCGAAGGTCTTTTGCGGCGAGGATGCGCTGGACGACGAGGAAGTCTGTCGTCCAATATCCGAGGCCGCCGACGAAGCCGAGACCGAAGACGATGCCGGTCCAGTGCACGCCCATACTGTTGGCGCGGGGATCGCCGAGGGTGGACCAGAGATGGAGGTAGCCGCTCGAGGCGGTGTTGGCGAGAACGCGCGCTTTTAGCCCGGCCCAGCCGCCGGTTTCGATCAAGCCGAGAATGGGAATGACCAGAGCGCCGGCCCAGATGAGAAAGAACTGGAGCACCTCGTTGAGGATGGCGGAGCGCAGGCCGCCGAGCGTGACATAGGCTGCGACAGTGACGGACGAGATAAGGATGGAGAAGTGGAGGTTCCAGCCGAGTACCACCTCCATCACCTTGGCCATCGCGAACATGTTGATGCCGCTCATCAGCACGGTCATACCGGCGAAAGAGACGGCGCTGAGGGCGCGTGTGGGTTCGCCAAAGCGCAGCTTGAGGTAGCCGGGGACGGAGTGCGTCTTGGAGATGTAGTAGAAGGGCATCATCACCAGCGCGAGAAAGAGCATCGCAGGGACGGCGCCGATCCAGTACCAGTGCGCGGCGAGCAGGCCGTACTGGTAGGTGGAGGCGGCCCAGCCCATGAGCTCGAGCGCGCCCATGTTGGCGGCGAGGAAGCTGACTCCGGCGACCCAGGCGCTCATTTCGCGACCTGCCAGGAAGAAATCTTCGCTGGTGTGCGTTTGCTTTTGCAGCAGAAAGCCCAGCCCGAGCACAGCGACGAAGTAGACGACGATGACTGCGGTATCGAGCCAGTTAAGAGGAATCAGCCGCGTTGCCAAGAGGGCGAGTGCGATCACGCAAGATCCGGGCCGATGTTGGGTTGAGACAAGGAGGAGTAGAGGACGGGGTTGAGCGGCGAGTTGAGTTGGTCGCCGGGCTCGAGACCGGGCATCCAGCGTTCCATATCGGCGATGTGGTTCTTGTTCCTGGGCGGGGTGACGCGGATGTTCTCATCCATGTAAATCACGGTCATGACCTCACGCGGCTTGTCGGTGGTGTTGGCGCCGGCGCGGTGAAAGGTCCAGCCGGCGTGGAAGCTGACGTCGCCGAGGTCATACTCGCTGTTCTCGAGATGGAACGTTTCAAGTGCCTGCTTGAGCGTCATCTCACTTTCATCGCTGATCTCGAGGTCGCGGCCAAGCTGGAGCCGATGGCTCTTCTCGGAGAAGATGAGCGGTCCCATCTCGCGCGGCGTCGCCTGGAGCGGAACCCAGGCGGTAACGGTGCGATCGCTGTCAACGGGCCAGTAGTACTGGTCTGCGTGCCAGGGAGTGATGCCGCCGCCGGCCTCCTTGTAGAGGGCCTGGTCATGGTAGATGCGGACGCCGGTTGCGCCGATCAGATCTGCGGCAATGCGCGCGAGGCGTTTGCCGAAGACAAACTCCTTCACTTCGGGCGACTTGGTCCACAGATTCATGATCTGCAGGAAGGCCTTGCCGTAGGTGTCGCGCTGATCGATGGGCAGAGCATCGCGCGAGAGATCGGCGACGCGCTCGTGGATGATGCGGCGGTACTGCTCGATCAGATCGGGCGAGAGGACGTGCTTCAACTTGAGGTATCCGTTCTCGTGGTAGAAGTCGATCTGCTGCTGGGTCAAGGGGAACGGGGCATCGAGCTCCTGCGCAAAGGGATGGGTTGTAGGGGTGCTCATGCGGCGATCCTCCGGTTGTGCTGAAACGTTTCAGCGCCCACTATCTCGCGTTGCCGAGCTGCGTGTCAAGTGGATGTTTGCTGCTCAGGGTAGTCTGTAATCGTGAAATCCGCACCCACAAAGAAAGTGCCAGGGAAGGCGGCGCCAAGAGCTACCAGGCTGCCGCCGAACGCCGTTGTGGGGCGGCCCAAGATCCAGGATGTTGCTTTGCACGTCGGGGTCTCTCTGGGGACGGTCTCGGCCGTCCTGAACGGTAAAGGCCGGGTGAGCGAGGGGACGCGCGAGCGGGTCCAGAAGGCCATTGAGGATCTTGGGTATAGGCCTGATCTTTACGCAAGCAATCTTGCGCGACATCAGACACAGGTGATCGGAGTGGTCGTTTCGAACCTGCAGAATCCCTTCTTTGCGGAGACGGCACAGGCGATTGAGGACGAGGCGGCGCGACATGGGTTCCAGATTTCGCTGATGGCGACGAATTTTTCGCCAGAGCAGCACCGCGCAGCCGTGGTGCAGCTGCTAGGCGCCCGGATCGCCGGCTTGGCCGTGATGACGTCCGAGCACGACGATCAGAGTCGAAGGCTGATTCTCGCGAACGGAGTGCCTGCCGTATTTCTCGATATCGGCAAGTCGACCGAGACGACCTCCGTTATTCGCGTGGATTCGCGCGGTGGCATGAAGGCTGCCGTGGAACACCTGCTCGAGCTCGGGCACCGCGATCTCCTTTTCGTTCGCAATTCGCAAAAGGCGAGCGGCCAGTCGCTGCTTTCGCACAAGCTACGCGACCAGGGATTTAGAGCGGCGGTACGCGCGTGCGGCGTCGAAGGATTGAAGACCACTGTCATCGACGTGCATGGACCCGGAGCCGATGCGGGCGAACAAGCGATTCAATTGACCTTTGGAAAGGTGCGGTATACGGCTGTGATCGCGGTGACGGACATGGTCGCCATGGGGGTTTACCGCGGTTTGCAATCGCGGAAGGTGCGCATTCCCGAGGACGTCTCCGTGGTTGGCTTCGACAATACGTACTTCAGCCGCTTTCTCCATCCGCCGCTGACCACGGTGGACGTTTCGCGATCGGAGCTCAGCAGACTGGCGGTTGCGGCGTTGCTGCGGACGGATCCGTGCAAACTCCAGTCGCTGCCCACGACACTGGTGGTCCGCGAGTCGACAGCAGTACCTCGGGTGGGAGGCTAGAACGCAGACTGTGTTCGAGGGGCAGCGTGGACTTCCGTCGTGAACTGCGGCTCGACGTTATCGAAAAAGGCTCCCTGAAACTTTTCCGGTTCGATTCCGGAGAGGGTCAGTTTCAGGCTATGCGTCATGTCGGGCTCCATGCGAGAAAGGTCGGCATAGAGCCCGACAAAGGCCTCGGGATGCACGCGCGTCGAGGTATACGCACGCTTGACCTCGATGGGCTGGCCATCGATCGTCAGCTTCGCGGACATGCGGTCGCGCGCCTCGGCCGCCTGGAGGAAGAGGAGGAGGCGCTCGGGTGCGAGCCAGGTGGTTGCATAGTCGTCGGTTGTCCAGGGGATAGGCCAGGCCCTGGCGCGATCGCGAAGCTGCTCCATGACACGTTGGGGAACCACGATTGTGCCACTCATACTTCCATCGGCGGCCGTTTGCAGGACGACCTGCTGTGCCTGGGCGAAGCGCTGTCCGCCAAACGAGACGGGGATGGAAACATAGTTCGCATGCTGCTCGAACACGATCGGCTGGCCGTTGACGGTGACCAATTGAACGGTCTGGGCCTGCGCAAGAAGTACGCCCAGATCCGAGGACGTTCCGGGCTCTCCAGCTACCCCCGTAAGCGAGAGGGATGTGCCATGGAGGGCAAACGCGGGCTGCTGATCGTTGATTGCGGAAGCGTTGAAGACGGTATTCTGGGTCGCTTCGGAGGCGGCAAGAATTTCGAGCACGGTGGCGCTAGTGCCCGCAAGCTCGATCGGGACCGAATCTCCGAGGTTCCAAAGACCGGCCTTGGGCTTGGCCCAAAGTCGGCCACGCTGCGGGTAGACCTCGCGCAAAAGAAAGGTCGAGCCACGGGTGAGACCGATGCTGGCGTCGAGCGGCAGAGCATCCTTCAAGGAGCGGTAGTTGGGATTGAAGAGGAACAGAAATCCGCGGTCGCCTTCGATGGCCGAAGTGCCATCGAGCCTGCCCATCGATGGCTGATGGAGGATGGTTCTGGTGTGGCGCAGAAGTTCCTTGTGGGCCGATGTCCAATCCAGCCAGGTCCGGATCCAACCTTTGTCCTGTGGGGAGAAGTGCTTGTATTCCTCGGCGTCGCGCGCGGGGATCATGTCGACAACGTTGTTCCAGCCACCCGTACCGATGGACGAGAGGAATGAGTAGCGGAAGCCGAGGTAGTCCCAGTCGCGGAGACGGAAGGCGGTATGGACTTCCTCGACGCGCTGCGGGTGGCCGCCGGTCTCCTCATCGGAGGGGATGTTGCGTGATCGCTCCGTCTGGTGTGTGGCGTAGCCAGGGATGATCTCAGACGGCGCGAACTGATAGTTGCGATACCAATAGTTCACGTAACGGGTGCGGTCGGCGGAGACGCGATCGAAGTGAAGGTCGGGGTAGGGAGTGAAGCTTTCGGGCTGCTCATCCTGACCGGTCGGATGCGGGTAGCTGCCGGCGAGCCAGCTCCAGGGACCGTAGAGTTGATAGCTCTGGCGACCATCGATGACGATGTCGGGTTCACTGCGCTTCAGCTCCTCCATGACGCGCCGCCAACCGAACCACTGAGCGTAGCTGCTGCTGCCGGCGAGATCGAGAAAGGCGTAGTCGAAGGAGTAGCCCGCGATGCCGGTCCGACGCTTGAAGGCGATGAGGTCGTGGAGGAGCATGTCCTGGAACGGACGCGAAGCCAATGAGGCGTATGAATTGCTTGCGTTGTAACTCCCGGAGCCCTGGACCAGCCAGGAAGGATTCTGCGCAAAGGGCACGGACGGATACACGTAGGCAAGCAGGCCGACGTGCCTGGATTTGGCATAACTGAGCATTGCTGAGATGTCAGCGGGGATGGGGCTGCTTGCCGGATCCCACTCGCCTTTGCGGATCTTCTGGCCGAGGTTGAGCCAGAGCGTGTGCTCCCAGTGCCAGGAGTCGGTGTCGTCGTCACGCTTGGCCAGGCTACTGTTTGTCGGCGCGAAGAGCAGGGTCGTCAGGCCGAGGTCCGCGGTCGCATCGATGATGCGGTGGTACTCCTGCTTGCCTTCGTTCGTGGCCACGTCGATCTGATAGTCGTTGAGCGTCCAGCCAACCTCGACGCGGGTGGGATCGGTTGGCGGCGACATCAGAAAGGCGCGAACGCAATTTGTGAAGGCTTCGATCTCGCCACTGTCGAGGCCGTCGAATCGCTGCTCGGTGCGGGGCTGCTTCCATTCGAGAAGCACCTCGCGCGGCAGTGGCCGGCCGGTGAGGCGGTAGGGGCCGAGGCATGCGGGATCGCTGCGGAAGGGTCCCCACGATTGATCCCACGGCATCTCGGGAGCGTAGCGAATGGTTGCCGATCGAGCCGTGTGGGTGATGTCAAGGAAAGGATTTTGCGCCAGCAGCATGAGACCGAGGTGCGGCTCGCCTCCGAAGCGAAGGAAGAGGCCGAAGTCTCGACCCGGGAGAGCCTGATGAGTCTGTTCGATCGTCCGTCCGAGCTGTGGCGTGTAGCTGGTAGGGACACGCGTGTCGGCGATCGTGTCGGCGAGATCGAGAACCAGCGGAGCTACGTTGTGCACCGTGTAATGGGTGCTCGGAGCATGCGAAACGACGAGCTGCTTGGTTACGAAGGCCCACTCCGGACGCAGCTGGTAGAGGACATCGATCTGGTATCCCCGAATGCGGTACTCGTATGTGATCTCGTCGCCTCTGGCTCGCACCGAAGGCTTGCTGTCTTTGCTGTCGAGATGATCCTTGTCGATGGTGAGCGACCAGGAGTCGTGCAACGCGTGAGCAGCGTCGCCCGGTCCGTTCAGCGTGATCGCCTCCAGGCCCACGCTTCCGAAGCTGGCTGTCAGATGTCCATTGCTCAGCTGCCGGGGTTTCGTCTGCGCCGGTAAGGAGTGGAGAAGCAGAAGAACGACGGGCAGGGAGAGCTGGAAGATGCGTGTCATGAGACCTCGTGAGTCGAGCCAGCGAAGGTGTCGCTTGCTTGAGCAAGGTGATGCCGTATGTGGGCTCAGTGTTGCGGTGCGCCCGCTTCGACGAGTTGATAGCGCTCGAGCTTCTGACCCTTGCTGTGCGCCGTTGCACGCAGGGTCTGAAGCCGCTGTACAAGGGCGGGTACCTCTTGCTTCGGGTCGCCGGTCCGTCGCAGCAGCAACACGAGGCGGAAGAGCGATTCCTCATCCGCAGGATCGCGCTCGAGCGCCGAACGACTTTGCGCGAGCGCCGTGAGGAGGTCGCCTTCGGCGAAGGCAAGTGCTCCCAGGACGTTGTGTGCGACAACGAGCGAAGGATCAAGCCTGACCGCACGCTGCGCATACGCGAGCGCTTCGGCAGACTCCTTGCTGTGCGGTGTGATGCCCTGCTCCTTCAGAATTTCGGCGGCAAGGTAGTTCAGGTATGCGTCGTCGGGTCTCTGGGCGAGCGTGCTTTTGATCTTGCGCAGGGCCTCGGGCAGGTTGTGCCGCTGGATCTCGGACAGCCCCTGTGCTTCAAAGCCGAAGGTCTGGGTGGGATCGAGTTGATTGGCGCGGGCGAAGTCTCGTTCAGCAGCGGCAGTGTCGGAGATCTGCATGGATAGGATGCCGCGCGCGACGTAGAGCCGGGCAGACTCGGGGAGTTGCGTTAGGCCGGCGTTCAGCATGACGATGCCTGCATGCGCAGAGCTGTGGTCGAAGCTGAGCGCGGCGAAGTCGATGTAGTTCTGTGGATTCTTCGGGTCGGCGGCGATGGCGTGCCGGAGCAGATCAACGGCGGCTGGTGTCTCCCCTGCAGTCTCGTGGAGTGCAGCCGCGAGAGAGAGTGCTGCTGCGTCGTTCTGTGCGAGGAGCGGTTCCAACACGAGCAGCGCGGACCTGGTCTCGTTCGTGCGCGATTCAAGCACGGCCAGGTTATAGCGCGCGGTGGAATCGGACGGCCAGCGGTCGACGACAGTCTGCAGCAGTTTCAGAGCTTCGGCATCTTGCTGCAACCGAGCGAGCGAATCGGCGTAGGCGTCCATGGCGCTCTGCTGATTGCTGATGACGGAGACCGCTTTGCTGAAGTGCTCCGCTGCGGCTGTGTAATTGGCCGCACGATAAGCGAGCATGGCGGCCATCCCGTTTGCGCTTGGCTCGTCCGGCAGTTGTGCCAGCAGACGATCGAGATAGGCCTGTGTTTCTGGAGCGCTCTTCGCATAGAGCAGCTCACAGGCGCCTTCGAGAGCGGGGAGATACGTAGGGTCGATTGCGAGGGAGCTTTGGAAGGCCACCAGAGCTACGCCGGGCTGATCAAGCTGGCGGGCGGCGAGACCTTTGAGTGCCAACATGCGCGCGTCCTTCGGATTGACGATAAGGGCGAGGTCGGCATCGCGTAGAGCTTGGATTGCCTGGCCAGATCGCAGCTCGGCGATCACGGTGTTGGCCGCAGAGGTCTGCTGTGCCGACAGCTGCTGCGCGAGAGACAGGATGAGGAGAGCCAGGCACCTCGTGGTGCGAAGGTGCAGGCGAGCAGACGTGCGACGTGAGGCTTGCGAAAGGTCGGAACGGATGCGCCCCGACCTTTGCTGCTGCTGACAGCGGAGCAATCTAGAAATTGATGCGGGCCCCGATGTCCATATTGCGCGCCGGATACTGCTGGTTGGACTTGCCGTAGTTCCCTCCATCGTTTGCGTTTCCATCCACACCCTGCAGGTTGACTCGATTGAACAGGTTAAAGATATCGAAACGGAGGTCCAGCGTAACTCGTTCGTAGAGCTTGAGCGTGCGTTTCACGTTGAGGTCCCAATCCGCGTAGCCGGGATTGCGGAAGCCGTTTGGAAGCTCATTGCCTTCCGCACCAAGCGCAGGCAAGGAGAACTGTCCGCAGGGTGTGCCTGGCGTGCCGAAGGGGCCACCAGCGCAGGTTGGGAAGACACCTTTGAGGTACTGGGAGCGGTTGTAATGCTGATTGGCATTTTGAACATTGGGGTAATCGAGGTTGAAGCCGTCACCATTAAAGTCGCCGCTCGAGGGCTGGAGACCGGTGATTGTGCCATTAGCGGCAAAGGTCGGCTGAAACGCGGCGGACGTGTACACGGTGAAACGGCCACCCTGCTGAAGAATGGTTGTGCCGGCGAGGATGAAGCCGCCGGTGACGTTTCTGAGCAGGGACGAACTGCCGACGGCGGGCAACTCATAGCTGTAGCCGAGCGAGAAACGGTTGGGCACGTCCCAATTTGACCGGCTGTAAAAGTGCTCAAAGTCGTTGGTGGGGTACACCTGCCAGTCGTCCATGGAACGGCTGTAGGTGTAGGAGGCGGTGAAGAAGCCGCGGCCAGTAAGTCGGCCTCGGACGGCGGTGACGAGCGCGTTGTAGTTGGAGTGTGCGAGGCTCTGGATATAGTTGATTCCGCCGAAGCTGGTGTTCAACCTGTTGGGAGCCGCCCGATATTTGAAGCCGCCCTTGCCATCGGGAACGCCGGCCTGTTGGAAGAGGTCTCCATCGAAGCGGTTGACATCCGTGCCGTAGCCTACGTTTGCCGTGTTTCCGCCGCCGGTCAACAGGTGATTCGAGAAGGAGCCGACGTAGCCGACCGAGGCCACGACCTGAGGCGTGATCTGGTGCTCCACGGTTAGGACGTAGTTGTAGGTGTTCGCGACTTTTAGATTCCGGTCGATGGCGCCAAGTCCGATCTGCGCTCCCGTGATACCGCCCTGGGGATTGAGCGGTTTGCCGACAAATGCTGGGTATGGAAATCCAGCAGGCTTGGTGCTGCTGGTGCCGAGCGCAAAGATTGGCGCAGCGGTGGAACCGTCGTTGAAAAAGGTCGGCACGACGAAGTTGGACGGATTGCCGATGTACGGATTGCCATTGAAGATATCGCCTGTCGCGCGCAACGTGGGGCTGTCATGGAAGACGCCGAAACCGCCATGCAGAACGGTCTTTCCAGTGCCGAAGACGTCATAGGCGAATCCGGCGCGGGGGCTGAGGCCGATGATTCGCTGGGCAAATGCATTGGAGACGGGCCTGGCGACTCCGTTGGCGATCTGCTGGTTGGGCGTACTGCCACTGCCCGGGAAAAAGTTGACGAACTGTAGGTTATCTTTGCCGTGGGTGTTGCCGAAGTCGTCGACGCGGAAGCCGTAGTTGAGGGTCACCTTTTTGTTGATCTTCCAGGTGTCTTCGGCGAAGGCGCCGTTCACCTGCGAGGCGTAACCGTAGTTGCCGTCCAGGGGCTTGCCCGTGCCCGGATCATAGGAGAGCCCCCCCTCGTTGAGGGGCTGGTCGCGCACGAGATCAAGGATGTTGTTGAAGTTGAAGTTCGGCTGGGTGTGCACCGTCGCGAAGAGAGCGTCACCTGTGTAGTAGACGCCATCGACGCCGAAGCGCAGGCTGTGATTCCCGGAGATGTGCGTGAAGACATCTCTCCAGTGGTAGTTCGTCTGGATGAAGTCTCCCTGGGCGAAACCGACGCCATAGCCTGCGACACCAGAGACACCAATCGCGGGGACGGTGAAGTCACCCGTGTTGTCGTTGACACCTTCGACGCGCAGGTAGGCTGCGCTGGCTTCGTTGAGGGTATTCGGAGAGAAGGTGTGGGTCTCGTTGACCTGGTATGCCTGGCTCTGGGAGGTGTTGTTCGTGGTGAACGCGGGGCGTACGTTTGGTCCGCCAGTATTGAGATGCTGACGGTAGACTGTGCCATACAGCCGGTCGCTCTTGAAGTATTTATCCAGGCGCACATTGTACTGCACTGCGTTGCGGAAAGAGGCTGCGTTGAAGGTGCCGGAGTCGATCACAGGTGTGGCGCACGGCAAGAAGCTGGAGGCAGCGGTGCCGCACGGGGTCGCGCTGGTAGGACCGAAGAGGCTGAGTGCGGTCTGCGAGACAGCTACATTGCCAACGTTGGCAACGTTATAGCTTGAGACGATCTTGGTTCCCACGGTGTTCGGGAATGTCGCCTTGGCGAACTGGATAAAGGCGGGATCTTCAAAGGTGACGGTCTGCCCTAGGGTTGAGTTCGACGAGCGCAAAGGCTCGATCGAGAAGAAGAAGAAGGCCTGGTGATGCGGCCAGATTGGCCCACCGATGCCGGCAGAGATGTTGTTGCTGTGAGACGGCGGCAGTTTGGTTTGGAAGTGTGTTCGCGATTGCACGTACTGGTTGGTGAAGTAGTCGCTGGCGAAGCCGTGGAACTGCTCGGAGCCGGACTTGGTTGTGACCGTCGTTTGGATTGAACTTGCGCGGCCATAGTCGACGCCAAACGTGTTGGTCTGGATGGATGCTTCGGCGATGGAGTCAGGGTTTGGGGTGAGATTGGTGACTCCGGGAAGGACGCTGCTGGTGATATCGAGACCGTCTACAACGTAAAGGTTTCCATTGGCGCCTCGGCCGTTGGCGCTCACATCATTGGCTGTTTCGGTGTTGAAGTTATCGGAGAAGCTTCCAGCGGTTCCGATGCCGGAGACACCCGGGGCCAAGGCGATGAGGCCGAGAAAGCTGCGGCCTGGCAGAGGGAGATTGTCGAAGGCCTGGGTGTCGAGGGTGAGTTGATTGCGCGTCTCGGCGGTGTTAAGCAGTGGCGCTTCGGTGGTGACGGTGACGCCCTGGGTGACGCCCTCCGCTCCGAGGGTCACCGGAACATCTCGCGTTTCGTTGGTGCTGAGGATGATGGTGGCGTCACCCTTGCTGAAGCCGGCCGACCGGGCGCTTACCCGGTAGTTGCCGGGGGCGAGACTGGGGAAGCGATAGATGCCGGAGTTATCGGTGGTGGCAGATCGTGTGACGTTCTGATCGATGTTGGTCAGGGTAACGTTGGCCGCGGGAATGACGGCGCCCGAGGCGTCCAGCACCGTGCCCTGGATGCTTCCGCTGAACTGAGCCGACGCATGACTGGCCAGGCACCACCAAAGCAGGGCGAACCCAAGCAGGCGACAGAGGTGAGACACCCCGATGGCTGAGCCTGTTTTAGAGGAACGGTCCGGAGCAAGAGAGGAACCCTCTTGCCTCGACGCATCTAGCGAGCATTGCATGGCCACAGACTGCGGTTCGATCGACATCGTAACCCTCCCAAGCGGTTTGCTGAAACGTTTCATCTTTAGAATGGCGATCTTTTTACTTCATGGGGTATCCGCTTGTCAATGAGGTGCGCCGCCGAGCGATGCAACATCCTCAAAGGGAGAGCCCTTGTGTGTGACACTTCCTAATATCTAAAAGGTCCCAAGAGGTCTCGTTGCGCGTGACCTGGTAGCAAAGAGGTATCGTGACGAACACGGCAGATTGACCAGAGCTTGGCAAGCTGCTGGAAGGCGTTCAGGACAATAGACTTGTATGGTGGCCCGGGCAGGAGTCCAACCTGCGAACTTCGCGTTAGGAGTGCGATTGTGGCAGTGCAAGCTCATGCCGCGCCATGCAACTCAACGCTGCAAGAAGCTGTGTATCTACTGCGTTTCGTTGCAATCAGATGGCCGGAGGATCTTGCAGTGTGTTGCACTGGTGGATGGAACAAAGTATCCCAAAAGTATCCCATTCCCGGTATGCTGTTGCTAGAGATCGATCTGTCACAGGTGCCCGGATGCCGAGACCCCCAGCTCCAGTAAAAGGCGTTTATCAGCGAGCGGATGACCCAAGCGGCGCTTGGTATGCCCGGTTCCGAAGCAACGGGAAGCTGGTGAAGAAGTCCTTCGGAAGGGATCGTGGCGCGGCCGTCGAATACGTCGAAAAAGCAAGAACGCTCAGGCGGACTGGGGAGGGCCATGTGCCCAAGACAGCAAGGGGTATACCAAAAACGGCGAGAGAGTTGGAGGCAAGCGCCATCACCTCATCCGTGCTGATCTCGGAACTCTGCGATGATCTCCTGAGACACATTCAAAGTAAACCTAACATTTACAAGGATCAGCGCAACCCGCCGTACCGGATCGGATTGATCCGAACCAAGTTTGGCGACCGCCCGGCGGTCTCCATACGGCCTTTCGAAATCGCCGATTGGCTCGACGGTCTCGATAGAGCGCCCGCCACGATTAACCGATATAAGGTGACTTTCTCCGCGATCTATCGTTACGGGAAACAGCGGGATAAGGTCAAGGTGAATCCGGCCCGAGAAGTTAGCCAACAGAAGCTCAACAATGGTGTGGTCCGTTATCTGAAACCTGAGGAGGAAAAGCGCCTACGGGTGGTGTTGCAGGAGGCGGTGGATGCTTGTGGCCCCAGAACGTACGCCGGAAGAAAATCGTCCCTGAACGGCTACGGGAGATCCGCTCACAAGTTCAGTCGGTAATGTGGAGGAAAGCTAAGGAAAGCTCCTGATGTGGCAATCAAACCTGCAACTCTTCGGTTAACAGCTCTGGAATTCGCCTCGTCTCCTGCCACTACCTGTTGCTAGCTCTCTACCCTTCAACAACTTATGAGCTCCCTCCTTCTGGGGAATTGCTATACGTATGTGCCCAATTATCACTCATTGTGAATGAGCATGGGTACAAAAATGGGTAGAGTGCTAATGGCCACCTACACGCCACTTGCCTCGCTGGAGAATTCGCTGCCAGCATTTTAAACTCCAATACAAATTGCCATCGCAGTGCGTGGCATTCCACCCATCTTACTCAACGTACCTCCCCGGGTTGGCAGCGTTCGCAACAGTGCGACTGCAGTCAATGCGCCAGTTTCGATGACCACCCGCGCCTCTATACTTTGCTGCTTTAGAATGAACAGCCCAGATTCCGGTCTTTTCGGACTTGTGCTGGGCTCTCCGTCATGAGCGTCCGCACGGTGCAAGTCGTTCCCATTCCTTCCGTCAAATCTTTGTTCGGCATAGAGCCGATTGCTCTCGCATACGCGACGAGTTCTTCAAGAATTGCAAGTGCTCGAAGCACCTCCGATGGTCGAGTGACGGACAGCAATACCGTCAATCGGCGAAGACCCGTACATGGTCGATCGCAGAGGAGAGGCGACGAGAGATTTGAGGCTCGGTTCGCAGGAAGTAATCCTGCTAAGCCAGCGGAAGCGGTCAAGCTGGAAGCGAAGGCCACCCCAACCATAGAGCGCGCGGTCGAACTCTTCCTCAGCGACAAGAGATCCCAGGGCCTTGAGACTGCTGTGCTGAAGAAGTACGAACAGGAATAGGGCTACGCGAATTTCTAAGCCGCTCACCAAGTCTCGAGCGGCTTCAAGTTTTGCTCTAGTTCTTGAGACGGCGAGAACCAATGCTCTGTGTGTGGTCCCCGCACCACAATTCTGGCCGTGTTCCATTCGCCGATCGGACGATAGGGCTTGTTCTTCGCCGCGGGAATCAGGTCATAAAGGGACGCCTCTGTTCGGTTGCCATCACGGCCTAACTTTGCGTCGGGATGACGGTCATCGTCCAGCAGTTGATACTCGAGGCCGATGGTTGGGTTGCCACCGTTTGCCTTGTCTGTGTTGACGAAATACTTGATGCCGCTATTGGCACCCGATGCAAGTTTAAAATCGACGGACAGTTCAAAATTCCTGTAATCGCCGTCTGTCAACAGGTCACCGCTATGACCATGCCCATGACCTCCATCCGCATGGTCGAGCAGTATCCCATTCGCTATGGTCCAGCTCTCATTGGGAATGGCTTCGCCGCTTGCCGTGTGCCACCCGGCGCCGGTCTTGCCATCCCAGAGAAGTTTCCAGCCCTGTTGGATTTCAGCCTGGGTTAGGGTGTTAGGCGCTTGCGCAGCAAGAGTCATCGGCAGCAGCGAGCACAGCATAACAAGAACAGCCTTCATCACATCTCCAGTCGCACCTTACATGTGCCATCACCATAGTCATTCCTAACGGCACATTGTTAGATCGTTTCAGATCTCGCACGTCAGGTGGTTGTCCTGTTCTGAGTCAGAGAGACGGCGTCCAGCCCTTCTCGTATTCCCGGTCCCATGATTTCATGGCATCCCGATCATCGAGAATACGCCCAGTTCCCGGGTCCAGCTTCAACTCGCGCTGAACCTCCCAGGCGATGTTGGAGAGCTGCATCATCGCCACCGTGACGTTGCCCGATTCCACCGGCTGCGTCAGCTTCTGCCCGGTCCGGATCGCGCGATGAAAGTTCGTGAAGTGCAGGTCCGTCATGCTGTCCGCTCCTCTTGTATCAGAGGACGCCGCTGCCTTCCCAACCATATGTTCGCTCGTCTTGGCGCCCTTCAGGTCGTAGACCTCATAACCGCCCGTATCGACCACAACGCTGCCGGTCGTGCCAACCACAACCACCCCGCGATCACGGTTGTAGATCTTCATCCCGTTGCAGCTCTTATTGTCTCAGGAAATCAACTGTCATCGTATTCAAAGCTGGTATCCAGCGTGTCATAGAACTGCCCAGTCGTCCTTGAACTGGTAACGTCCGCCGGAAGCCGTGACGCGGTTCGGAAGGCCCACCCCCAGCGCCCAGCGTTGTCCTTGTACGGCTGACGCGGAGCCAGCCCCTGCCAGAGATCCCAATCGAGGGTGGCGGGAACAGGCGCAGGTTGCCAATCCCGATGGACTGGCGGGTGTTGCTGTACCAGGCCTTGGGGTAGTACGCGCGCCCGACCAGACCCTGGTGAATCTGATTCATGAGATCGATGTACATCGGCATTCGCAGGCTTTGCGGGCTTAGCTTTGGCCAGTCCAAAGGCAGGCGAAATATAGATGCCTGCCGCCGCACAGGAGGTCGCTGCGACTACCGTCGACGGCTGATGCCTCTGACACTCATAGAAGACCCCTCTCTGATACGGACGAACGCCCTTTCACAGGGAGACAAGCCCTCGCCTCCACCGCCGTTTAAAAGTTGATCCGTGCGCCAAGCAACAGGAAGCGCGGAGTCGATGTCGACGTTGCTCTGCCGAAGTTGCCATCGTTGGCGTTGGAAGAGAAGGCGTTCAGGTTGACCCTGTTGAAGGCGTTGAAGGCGTCCACACGCAGTCGAAAGTCGACACTCTCGCGAATCTTCGTGATCTTTTCAATGGTAAGGTCGGTCTGGGCAAAGCCGGGGTTGCGGAAACCGTTACTTTTTTCGTTTCCCTCCTGCCCCATGGCAGGCTGCGAAAACGGCCCGCAGTTATTGAAGTTGCCGCCAGAGCATTGCGGGAAGATGCCCGTGATATAGGAGGACCGATCCGTCTTTTGCGTATAGCTTGAGACGTTGGGAAAATCGAAGTTGCGCCCGTCGGCGTTGTAGTCGCCACTGTTAGGGGTGAAGGCAAGATTGGTGGGCGAAGCTGGCAGTGCTGGGTTGGCCGCCGTGGCCGAATATGCGTTTGTGATCGCCACCGAGAAGGGGTTCCCGGACTGCAGCGCCACAATACCCGACGCAGTGTACCCACCCGTCAGCCTCCCCACAAATCCATTGTCGTGGTGGAGCCCCGGGAGCTGATAGCTGGTCCCCAGCGAGAGCCGCTGTGGCGTGTCATAGATCGACGGCCCATAGTAGCGATTAAAGTCCGAGGTGGGATAGTTGAACGCATTGTCCTCATCGGTCGACCGGGTGTAGGAGGCAGTGAGGAAGCCCCGCTGCGTAAATCGTCCCTTCACCGCAACGATCAGCGCGCTATAGTTCTGCCGAGCTGCGTTCAACGTATACGTGATGGAACCGAAGCTGGTGTTTGGCCTGGTCGTAACTCCGGTGCACGTCTGGGCCCCGACCGCTCCCTTGCACACCAGATGATTGATAAGATCCCCCGCCATGATATTGATGTCCTGGCCGAAGTTCGTGGAATTCGGATTGACGCCGCCGGTCCACAGATTGTAAGAATGCGTCCCTACGTACGTCACACTGGCCACCATGTTCCTGCCAAGCTGCCGCTCGATCCCCCCTGAATAGACCAGCGTCGTCTCCGGCTTCAGGTTTTGGTCGGAGCCGCCGATCGAGATCTGCGAGCCGACAATGCCACCCTTCGCGTCGAGCGTCTTGGGTATAAAGGCCGGGTATTGAAATCCGAAGGGCGCTGTATTCTGGGTGCCAAACCCCAGGATCGGCGCCGCCGTCGACCCATTGTTGAAAAACGTAGGTTGAATGTAGCTCGGCGGATTGGTCTTTGCACCCCCCACCGCATTGTTGATATTGAAGTAGTCGTGGTAAATCCCGAAGCCGCCCCGCACCACATACTTGCCATTGCCAAACGGATCGGCCGCCACACCCACCCGCGGGCTGAAGATCCAGTTCAGATCGTGCTGGAAGTAGTGGTCCTGAGCCTTCAGAAAACCGCTCGCCACCTGGCCGGTCAGCGTCGCTCCCGTGCCCAGATAAAAATTGGCTAACTTGGTTCCCTGCACCGGGTACGCATTGCCAAAGTTATCGTAGCGCAAGCCATAGTTCAGTGTGATACGGCGATTCACCTGCCATGCATCTTCGGCAAAAAAGCCGGAGGAATCCAAAGCATAGAAGTTCTGCGAAGGCGAGGGCTTCGCCGTCAGTTCGTCATACGATAAGGAACTTTCCGTAAGTGGATTGTCGTTGATCAGGTTGATCAGATTCGTGTACGAAAAGTTTGGCGTCATTCCCCCCGGAGCGAAGAAGCTCTCCTGTTTCACATGCGAGGCCTCGTAGCCGACCTTCAGGCTGTGACTCCGGATCACGTGGCTCAGTACATCGCGCCATCGATAGTTGTGCTGCACAAAGTCTCCCGGTGCGCCTCCGAAACCTGTACCCAGACCCGTCACATTGATCACCGGAACCGTGAACAGACCGGTCAATCCGTTCGATCCCTCGATACGAAGGAAGGCGAAGCTAGCTTCATTCAGCGTCTTCGCCGAGAAATCATGAGTCTCATTCACCTGGAACGTCTTACCGTACTGCCCGTTGGTGTTGAAGAACGCAGGCCGCAATGTCGCCGTGCCGAAGGCCTGCGTGGTGCGAAAGATCGTGCCGTAGAGCCGGTCCTTGCTGAAGTACTTATCGATACGAATGTTGTACTGCTTCGAGTTGTTGTAGTTCTGAGCGTTGAAGGTGCCGCTATCGAGTACAATCGTGTTGCAGGGAATGTTCAAGGTGCTCGGAGTCTGGCAGCCACTATTACTCGCTGGCTTGGAGGCTCCGAAGACCTGTGCCGCCGTCTGCGTGCTGAACGTCGTGAAGTTCGCCGGCGCATACTTTGAGAGAACCGCCGTCCCGAAGGAAGTCGGCCGGACCTGCCGGGCGAACGCCACGAAGGCTTGGTCCTCATAGGTCTGCAGAGCTCCGACATTCGAGGTGATGGACTTGTACGGCTCGATGGACGCGAAAAAAAAGAGCTTTTGCTTCGGGAGAATCGGTCCGCCCACGCCGAAGGAGAGATTCGCGACGTGGAAGGGCGGGTACGTCGGCTGGCCCGGCGCCGGATGGGTGAACTCCGACTTCGCATAGAGCGCCTGCCACGTGTAGTAGATGCTGCCGAAGCCATGGAACTGCTGCGTGCCGGCCTTGGTCGTCATCACCGTTTGAATCGAGCTCGAACGCGCAAAGTCCACGTCGTACCGGTTCACCTGAACGGTCGTCTCCGAGAGCGCGTCCACATTCGGCGTAAGGTTCGTAACCCCCGCACGCGCATTGCTCGTTGCATCTAGACCGTCGACGATATATTGATTGCCGTTCGATCCACGCCCATTGGCGCTCGCGTCGGTATAGTTTTCCGAGTTGAAGTTCGTGGCATTGCTCGACCCCTTGCCAACCACGCCCGGCGTCAAGGTGATCAGCGACAGCGGATTGCGCGCCGCTACCGGTAACTCCTCCAGAGCTTTCGTGTCCAACGTCTGCTGGTTCCGGCTGTCGGAGGTATCGAGCAGCGGCGCCTGTAAGGTAACGTCGACCGTCGAAAGTACCTGTCCCACACCCAGCGAGAACGGAACATTACGCTGCTCGTTGGTCTGCAGAATAAAGTTGGTGGTCGCGGTCGTGAAGCCGCTCGCCGCCGCCGTCACGGTATAGTTGCCCGGCGCGAGGCTATTGAAACGATAGGTCCCTTCGCTGTTCGACGTACTCTTCTGCGTCACCTGCGTATCCTTGTTCAGAAGCGTCACGCCCACCCCTGGGAGAGTAGCGCCCGCAGCATCCTGCGTCGTTCCCTGAACGCTCGCTCCGAACTGGGCAAAGCAGGTTGTCGCCAGCGTCGTACAGCAGAACACGATCAACCACTGCAGGCCTTTGACCATACGGAACATAGATCACCTCTGAGAAAGCTTCGGCTTCCATTTGCGAGCGCTGGGACGAAACGCCCCAAAATGAAACGTTTCACTCGCTTGGTTTAGTTCCCTTCGGGAGCGAGCGAATCCTAGAGAGGATTCCACCTGTTGTCAAGAAAACGTTTCGATTGTTGAATTTACTCACGAAGAGCCCAGGCCTAAAAGTAAATCCGGGCAGGCGTGACTTGGCGCGGAGCGAGAGAAGAGGGTCTATCGATGGTTCGCGGGCGCGGCAGGAGCAGGCGCAAGCGCAAGCGCAGGCGCAGACAAGCGGAACCGGGGATGCGTCTGGGCGTCAGCATCCCGCAGTTCCACAAGCTTCTTCACCAGCGCGGGTATCTCCTGCTTGCGATCGCCTTTTCGGAGCGCGAGGATCAGATGGTAAACCGCCTGTTGATCCTCAGGATTCTGACGCAATGCCAGATCACACTCCCGCGCCGCCAAAGCTGTCTGCCCGGTCTGCAGATAGAGCGCGGCAAGCAGATCGTGAGCCTGCGTCATCGTCGGATCTAAAGCTGCCGCACGCTTAGCCACCGCGATCTGCTCTTTGCGATCGGCATCTGTTCCGGCGCTCTGATCGAACAACGCCTCCGCCAGCAGAAACTGGCTCAGGGCATCGTCCGGCTTACGCTTCGCCGCCTGGCTAAAGGTGGCAAGAGCATCTCCTGAATGCTTCTGCTGCGTCTGCATCACCCCCTTGGCTGAATTCACCACGGCAAGCTGCGGATCCAGTTCGTTGGCGCGCGCAAAATCCGCGACGGCTCGTTCATAGTAGGCAAGCTGGCTGTAGAGAGCACCTCGCGCCAGGTAGAGCGGAGCAGAACCCGGCAGCGCGCCAAGACCCACATCCAGCATCGTGATGCCGGTTGAAAACGAGCCGGTCTCATTCGCAAGCGCAGCAAAGCGAAGGTAGCCCTCCGGATCGGCCGGATCCTGCTGAATCACCCTTCGCAGCAGCTCCACAGCCTGAGGAACCTTTCCCTGCGCCACCGCAATGTCGGCTGAAGCGTCAAGATCTCGGTGTCGCACGGGTCGCTACTGCATAGATCAGCGAGAGTCTGCTCCGCATCGGTCACGGCGTCGGCTAGGTACTGCGTCAGAGCCACGTTATAGCGCGCGCTCCCATCTGCGGGCTCCCTCTTCAGCAAAACCTTGAAGACCGGAAGAGCTTCGGCGTATCGCTGTTCCTGCACCAGGCAGAACCCATCCTCTTGCAGCAGGTCCTTCCGATCTGAAGTCACCACCCCGGCGGACCGGAAATGGTCTACGGCAACCTTGCAGTTGCCTTGCCGAAAGGCAAGCTCCGCGAGCATCGTATGGCTCGCAACATCCTGGGGCTCGATCCGCAAAATTTGCTCCAGCAAGGAAGAGGCTGACGGATCGCTCTCGCGGTAACGAATCTGCGCCAGACCGTCCAGGGCAGGCAGGTAATTTGCGGAGAGCTTCAGCGCGCGCTCAAAGTCCCCAGCCGCCTCCTTCGCATTTCCCTGTTGATCGAGCAGGACGCCTTTCAGGCTCCAGAGCTTGAAGTTCGCTGCATCTGCTCTCAGCCCCGCATCGATAGTCTTCATGGCCGCTTCTGTTCTCCCCGCGCGCCACTCCGAGACAGCCTCCGAAACAGCGGCCGTGCTCTGACCGGAGGCGAAGAAGCCAGCAAATGCGACGCCCAACAGGAGCAGTGTCAGACCGCGCAGGCTTGACCGTCGCAAATAAGAAGCGGGCTCTCGGGGGCAGGCCACTCTTTCGCGATCTGGCTCTTGTAGGTTCAACTTAACCTGCCTCATCTCGAACGAGTCCCATACAGATGGAGATAATAAGGCCTTGTTTGCAACCGCACCATAGCAGGTGTAGAAAAGGATCGGATAGAGACTGCACATCGTAGCGCAAAGAGAACCTTCGCTGCCAGCAGTTCAAGGCGGAAGATCAGGTATGGCCAAGCACAACGGCATCAGTAGACGCGTACTTTTAGCTCGCTCAGCGCGTTTGGCCGCCGGTGCCGCGGTAGCAGGGCGGAGCCTACGCGGCATGGTCCCCGAGGTCGCCGCCGCCCCGGTCCGCTGGAAGGACCGGGAGTACGGAACCTCACGTCGAACGGCACAGATTTTCATGCTCGACCGGATCAAGTTGCTCGACGGTCCTTATCGAGATGCCATGGAGCGCGACCGCACCTACCTCCTCTCGCTCGACCCCGACCGCTTTCTCTACTACTTCCGCCTCTCGACCGGCCTGAAGCCGAAGGCCGACGCATACGGGGGCTGGGAGGAGAAGGTCGGACGCATGCTCGGCCACTATCTATCCGCCTGCGCCATGTCCGGTCGCGCCACCGGCGATGCTTCGCTCCTGCAGCGGCAAAGCTACGTCGTAGGCCAGTTAGCGGAGTGCCAGCGCGCAAACGCAGATGGCTACGTCGGCGGTCTCGCTGACGGCAAGCGCATCTTTACTGAGATCGCGGCAGCCAATATTTACCTCAACAAAATTGGATTGAACGGCGTCCACGCACCCTGGTACATGCTGCATAAAATGGCGGCCGGCCTGAGAGACGCCTATGTCTATACCCAGAACGATCAGGCGCTCGCTGTCCTGATCGGCTTCAGCGACTGGGCCAGTCAACTGACCGGCAAGCTCAGCGACGCAGAGATGCAGAAGATGCTGAGCGACGAACACGGCGGCATGAACGAGGTCTTCGCCGACCTCTACGCCATCACCGGAAAAGAAAAGTACCTTGCTCTATCCCGCCGGTTTAACCACACCGCCGTCCTTGCCCCATTGACCGAGGGAACCGACGATCTTACCGGCCTGCACGCCAACACGCAGATCCCGACTGTCCTCGGCCTCTATCGCCAGTACGAAGTCGCAGGCGACGCCCCGGCTCGCAAAGGCGGAGAGTTCTTCTGGACCACTGTCACGCAGGACCGCTCCTACGTCAACGGTGGCGACAGCGACAAGGAACGCTTCTATCCCAAGGGCCAGATGGGGCAGAATCTCTCCGTCGCTACGGCTGAAACCTGCAACAGCTACAACATGGTCAAGCTCACTGACCGGCTCTTCGCAGGCTCTCCCCGCGAAGAGCTTGCTGCCTACAGTGAACGCGTTCTGTGGAACCACATCCTCGCCTCGCTCGACACCTCGTCCCCCGGCATGACGTATTACATGTCGCTCAAGCCCGGCCACTTCAAGACCTTCAGCAAACCCTACGATTCCTTCTGGTGTTGTGTCGGGACCGGCATGGAAAATCACGTCAAGTATGGCGAGAGCCTCTACTTCTACTCGCCGGAGGAGCTCTGGATCAACCAGTTCATCGCCTCCGAAGTTCGTTGGGAGGCAAAGAAAATGTCCGTCGTCCAGACCACCCGCTTCCCGCACGAGCAGCAAAGCCAGTGGACTGTAACCTGCGCTAAACCTGTGCAGGCTACTCTCAACCTCCGCCATCCCCAATGGGCGGGAGCCGGCTTCCAGGTGAAGGTGAACGGCAGAATCGCAGCGCAGAGCAACCCCGGATCGTACCTGAAGCTCCACCGCACCTGGCACAATGGTGATGTCATCATCGCATCGCTTCCCATGCAACTCGCAGTCGAGCCGATGCCCGATGACCCTTCCTTAAAGGCCATGCTCTACGGTCCGCTCGTCCTGGCAGGGCTTCTAGGCAAAGAAGGTATGCCCGCTGCGGCGCCCTATGCTGCCGGAGACCAACTCGAATTCCGCAGCGTAGCCGACCCCGACGTCCCCACGCTCATCGCTCCATCGGATTCGACGCAGAATGTACTGACGGCGTCCGGTCCGCTCGAGTTCACAGCCGTCCCCGGGTCGACCGGCGCTCCGATCCGCTTCGTTCCGCTCGCCACCGTCACCCGCGATCGCTACTCGGTTTATTGGCGCATCGCCTAAGGGTCATCCCCTTCGTCGAAGCCCCCACGTCCCCGCCGACTCTGTTGCATTAACGAGCTGGAGCGCAGTTTCGCCCAGATCGAGCGAGTGATCAAGCAGCAACCTGGAAGAGTTGGTTCACAAAGCGCCATGCGCGCAAGAAGGAGTAGGGGCGATTAGGCTCGTTCCTTCTTCCGCGGCGAAGCGGAGCGGCGTTGAGGTAAATAACCCTCAGGCAATTCGTCGCCTTTGTCTGGCACATCGCTGCCGAGTTGATCTAAAACATTCATATCTTCGAGTGTCTTTGCGCTGGTTGGCACTTTTCGATTGTGAACCCACTCATCGTGTTCAAGGTGAGCAAGCCTTTCAGCGACGGCCACGTTGATGAACTGGTTCAATGACACCCCCTCCTTCTCCGAAAAGCTTCTGCGTTCTTTCGGATGGAAGGCATCAGTCTTAGAGGGAATCTTTCGCCCGAAGCTGCTTTACGTGGTTCAGTAGCCATCAGATTTCACCTTTCCGGAGAGCCGTAAGAAGCTCGACAGGAGAAAGAACATGTATGCCGTACTGATTGCCAGGTCCTTTGAAGTGCTTGGCATTTTGGGTAACCGATGCATCCGCTCTTCCATTGAACGCCACATCCAGAATCATGTCATCGTTAGGATCAGTTGATAACGGACGTGGCTTTCTAGACATCTGAATCGGTTCCGCTAGCTCCTCTAAAGCCTCTATAAGGGTCAGAATCCCACTCGTTTGTCGAGAAGCGGCCAGGTGCTCCGGCCGGAGTGCTACATCCCGGTATTCTGCAGCGATTTTGTAGTCCATCAGAATGGTCAGGTCCCCCCGACAACACAAGTCGCAAAGCGTATGCAGCAGCTCCTCTGTTTGAACGAAGTGCGGTGATCAAGGACGACGTATCGAAGACTATCCGCTGCAAGCCGATCAGCATGTTTGAACTCTATATCTGATAACAACGTTATCAGCTATCAAAGATAAGGCGATTATATAGTGACTCAGTGGTCTCGCTCGCCGATGATGAGTGTGCGCGATGAACGTCCTAGAGCATCTGGGCCGGTCATTGCTCGGATCGCGG